>ENA-ORRE01002632-ORRE01002632.1-human-gut-metagenome-genome-assembly--contig:-NODE-2632-length-10345-cov-5.523324_pt1 | contig 10345 bp, 6 predicted proteins | sample MGYA00242171_ERZ509126 | MGnify/ENA primary metagenome ERZ509126 (study PRJEB26280, sample SAMEA2338648) | human gut metagenome | biome: human gut; feature: human-associated habitat; material: faeces... | reverse complement strand
CCCCCCAGCCGATGGAGGCGTGCGAGCGTGGCTGGTGGGCACGGACGGTGAGGGTGGAGTTGAGCAGAAGCACTCCCTGGCGTGCCCATCGGCTCAGGTCGCCGTCGGCGGGGATGGGTGCGCAGGTCTCGACCTGGACCTCCTTGAAGATGTTGAGCAGAGATGGGGGCATGCGCACGCCGGGGCTGACGGAGAAAGCGAGGCCGTTGGCCTGGCCGGGACCGTGGTAGGGGTCCTGGCCTACGATGACGACCTTGACCTGGTCGAAGGGCGTGGCGTCGAAGGCGGCGAAGATATTGCCGCCGGCAGGGTACACCGGCCCGGATCCGTACTCCTGGCGGATGCGGCCGGCGAGCTGCACGAAGTACTCTTTCGAGAACTCTGTGAGCAGTTCGCGCTTCCATGACGGTTCTATGCGGACTTCCATGTTGCAGCAAAGTTAACAATTTTTCCTGACGGGGCAAAATATTTTCAGCACATTCGGCGCATATGGGATATTTCGGTCTTAAAGTGGACCGCAGGCTTGGTGTTGTCGGGAAAAAGCATTACCTTTGCAGTCGGAAACCGTCAGCTCCCATAGTTCAATGGATAGAATAATGGATTCCGGTTCCATCGATTGGGGTTCGACTCCCCATGGGAGTACATCGCAATTAGCTTTTTTCATGTTCGGGGTGCGCCTTACGGCGCATCCCTTTTTTTGCTGTCAGCCTGACGCGCCGAGCCACTGCAGGAATTCGGCGCGGCGGGAGGGGCTGACGGTCTCGCGGCGTGGCGACCCGGCGGTGCGGAACTGTATGGAGAGTCGTCCGCCGAGATGCCGGCTCACTTTCCCGACACCTCCGATGGCGGCGATGACCTTGCGGCTGATGCGGAAGAAACGTGCGGGGTCGAGTTCATCTTCGGCACGGGCCAGGGAACTGTACATGGTGATGTGGTCTCGACCCTGGCGGTCTGCGAGGAAGACACATTTATCTTCGGCGTAGATGTATGCTATGTCGTCGGTGTCGACAAACGAATATCCTTCTCTCTGTGAGACGAGCACCCTGGACGGATAAGCGCTCCGGCCCTCGAGACGTGAGAGGATGCGCTGCGCCAGGTCCTGGTCGGGAGCAGCTACCTGCCGGCGGGAAAAGCGGTCGAGGGCGCGGCGCAAGGCCTGCTCGGAGACGGGCTTGAGGAGGTAATCGACGGTGTCGAGGCGGAAGGCCTCGAGAGCGTAGTGGTCGTAGGCGGTGGTGAATATGACGGGGCTGGAGATGCTGGCCTGCTCCATGATCTGGAAGCAGTTGCCGTCCACAAGCTCTATGTCGAGGAAGACGAGGTCCGGTGTGGCGCCGGTGCGGAAGTACTCGACGCTCTCGCGCACGGACTCGGATGAAAAGACGAGCCGGGAGCCGGGCGAGACGTGCTCAACGAGGCGGCGTAGGTTCTCGAGCGCAAAGTATTCGTTCTCTATTATGGCATAGCGCATTGGGGCGGGGGACACATTATATATATGGGACTGTTGCGGTGTACTGCGTGTCGGTGCGGACGGCTTTCATCTTCTTGCCGAAGCGGCCGTACTGTCGCTGTATGTATCGGAGTCCGACCCCGGAGCTCTCGGTGGTCTTGCGGGGATAGACGGGGTTGGCGACGGTGACTCCGTCGGGGCCGACGGTGACAGTGACGTGCATGGGACGGGCCGAGGAGACTTCGTTGTGCTTGGTGACGTTCTCCATCAGCAGCTGGAGGGAGAAGGGCACGAGTGAGCGGCCGAGGGCGTCGGGGCTCTCGTGGCGTATGTCGACGAAGAACTGGTTGAGGTACCGGGTGGAGAGGACTTCGACGTATGCCTTGAGCAGGCCGAGCTCCTCCTCGACGGTGACGGATGGGCGGTTGCGGAAGGAAAGGACGTGGCGGTAGACGTCCGTGAGCGACAGCACGAACTCCTTGGAACGGTCGCGGTCGAGGTCTATCATGGAATAGAGGATGTTGAGGGAATTGAAGAGGAAGTGGGGGTTGACCTGCGACTTGAGGGCGTCGTACTGGTACTGCGCGGCCTGGCTGCGGAGCCGGGAGGCGCGGCGTTCGAGTTCCTTTGACAGGAAGATGTAATAGGCGGTCTCGGTGAAGAGTAGTATGAGGATGTCGCTGAGCAGCGTCCCTGCCAGATGCACTCCGGAGGGCGCCTGTATGACTCCCATGGCCAGCAGATAGCACTGGTTAACGACGAGCAGTCCGAGCAGGGAGACGCTGAGGTCGACCAGGGTCTTGGGGAGTATTCGCTTCTCGAGCCATTCGGGCAGCGGCATACGGAAGACTATGAGCACATTGAGCAGCGACAGCAGCAGGATGGGCACGTAGTTCTTGCCAAAGCTGAGCGCGAATGTCTCCACGTCGGTATATGGCAGCAGGGTGTCGTGCTTGAGCATGTTGTACAGCGCCTGAAAGAAGATGGCGTAGACCACCGTAGCGACGAGGAACCACCCCGCGCTCCGGGCGTTGACATGGTTGGAGAGTTTCACTATTCTGCTCCGGGGAATTGATGGGCCGGTGTGCAAAGTTACGAACATTTTCTGGTTATTGCAAAAAATATGGGAGGGGTGCACAACCCGTGCGCCCCCCCTTTTTGATTCTTTTCGGACGCACGGGCCGTGCGTCCCTACAGGGTCCGTGGCTGGTGTCAGCGGGTCATGATCTTGCGGGTGGTGCCGCCGACGCGAACGATGTAGGCGGCAGGGGCGAGGTCGACCGAGGTGCTGCCGATGGCGGTGAAGACGGGCATGCCTGCAAGGGTGTAGATGGCCACGGAGGTGCCGGGGAGGCAGTCGATGCTGACGTTGGTGCCGGAGATGGTGAGGGTGGCGTCATGATCAGGTCCTACGGCGGCCACGTGGAGGGTGGTCTTGAACTCTTTCCAGCCGTCGGCCTGCTTGTAGGCGTCGAGGGAGGCGTCGAGCACGTGGAGGGTGGCGCTGTTGTACACGGCGTCGGGGAAGATGGCGCCCCTGGGAGGCACGGGGTTGTGGCTGGTGACGTTGCGCAGGGCGTCGTCGTAGTTGAAGGCGGAGGTGCCGATGGTGTCGATGGAGGCTCCGAGCACGAGGTCGGTGAGGGCGGTGCAGCTGAAAAAGGCGTACTTGCCCAGGTACTGTACCTTGGAGGGAACGGTCATGGAGGTGATTTTCGACATCGTGGCGCAGGCGCTCTTGCCGATGACGCGGAGGTCGGCAGGCAGAGTGAGGGCCGTGAGCTGGGCGCCGTAAAAGGCGAAGTCGGCGATGGAGTCGGTGGCGGCGTTCACCTCGTAGGTGGTGAGTCCGCAGGCCAGGGGGAAGGAGTTGATGGTCTTCATGTCCTTGGAGTAGAGCACTCCGTCGACTGCTGTGAAATACTGGCTCTCCGAGTCCACGGTGTAGGCTGTGAGGGCGGTGAGGCCTGTGATGGCGTTGTCGCCGTAGGCGCGGAAGGCAGCGGGGAAGTGGAGCGACGTGAGGCCGGAATAGGTGAAACAGTTGTTGCCTATGGTCTCGAGGGTGGAAGGGAGCTTGATGCCGGTCAGGGCGAAGGTGTTCTGGAATGCCTGGAAGCCGATAGACTTGATGCCTTCGGGAATCTCGACGGAGGTCAGCTTCCCGCAGCCCTCGAAGAACTGCTGCGGAATCTCGGTGACGCCTCGGGGTATGCGGGCTTTGGTGACGGCGGTATAGGCGAGCACTGCGCCGCCGAGGAAGTCCACCTCTTCGGGCAGGTTCACCTGTGCGAGGTTGGAGCAGCCGTTGAATGCGGCCTGTCCCACCCAGCGGACTCCGGCGGGCAGCTCGATGCCGGTCAGCCCGGTGCAGTATGCGAACGCGCCGGTGCCGAGCCAGTCGACGGTGGAGGGGAGGGTGACCTTGGTGACCTTAGTGGCCTGCATGAAAGCGAAGTCGCCGATGCCGTCGACAGTCCACACGGTGTCGTTGTAGGTGACTGTGGAGGGTATGACCATCTCGCCGGCGTAGGTGCCCGACGACCAGGTCACGTACACGGTCTTGTTCTCGCGGGAGTTGACGGCGTAGTCGATGCCGTCCACCTGGAAAGCGGCGGCGCTCAAGGCTGTCAGGCTGACAAGAGCGGAAAGTAGAAGTTTCCTCATGGTTCGGTTGTTTTGGGTGAGTGGTGTTTGTTTTCGATGCAAAGTTATCCACACCTTTGCGTTCCCGCAAGCAAAATCCGACGAACCGGGCCTTTCCGCCGACGAAACCGCTGCTACGCCGACGAAAGGCCAGGACGCCGCTCTTGTATATGGCTGACACTTCGCGTGTTTTTCGAACGGCCAACCTATGCGCGGGCACCACGGTGCCGCCTCTCCGCCTCCGACCTTCCGTCAAGCATAAGTCCGGCACCCACTTGCCTATATTTAACATTATTTAACTTTAGAGGGATGGTAAAAATATCTAACTTTGCGCCCGCAAATATCTTTATTCATCCACTAATCGGACTGTAATGAAACGACATATCCAATCCGCACTGCTGGCGACCGCACTGCTGGCGCCAGCTGCCGCCGGGGCCTTCACCACCCGCGAGCTCTGCGACGTGGCCTGGATAGCCACATACCGCACAAACAAGAACTACAACGAAAGCGGGTTCAGCACCTCAGCATACATAGATAGCCACGGCGTCACCGCCGAACGCATCGACGACACCCACCTTCGCCTCAACGGCATCCAAGGCTGCCTCGATTTCGTCTTCACACTCACCGACGCCTCCGGCAACGCCACCGCTGACGGCGAGTACCTCTGCATCAACGTCAATGACAACGCCGTCAACGTATCCTCCCCCGACTACGCCTCTCAGACCTGGCAGATGCGCCAGTGCCAATACACCCGTTTCGAGTGGCCGGTGTATGTCTACTCCAACACTGCCAGCACTTTCCTGCTCAAGATAGATCACGACGGCGATGGATACAAGATGCTATCCACCTCTCCCCTCTTCGTTCACGGCTCCGCCGACAACACCACCGGCGGGGGGTACCTGGTCCGCATCTTCGACCAGGTGGAATTCAACTCCTTCATCCCCAACGCATGGATGTCCGACCGCTTTATCGAATCCTATGGCTACACCACCAATGCCAGCGGAAATATCACGAGTTTCTATCCCACCAGCACCGAGCGCAAACGCCAGTACCCCGTGCGAGTCGAAATGGACTACTCCAAAAACCGTTTCTCCATCCTCAACTTCGGCAACAACGGCTACGGTATGCGCGAGAACCAGAAGTACTACCTCAACACGATCAACGGTGCGACCGTATCCGCCGACGGCAAGTTCACCATCGGAGGTTCTTTCGACCCTGCGACCAAGAAGCTGACCTTCGACCAAAACCAGTTCGCGAAACCGATAATAGCCCAATACGTGAACTACTACTATATTTTCGACGGCGTATTCAATTTCCAGCTCGAACGCCTCGACCTGGAAAACGGCACAACCGTCGACGAGCTCTTCGGCGGCTATGACGACACCAAGGGCGTCCACCACAACTCCGCCGAAAACGGCTGGGTATCCCACGGCGGCAAACGTCGCACCTCGAAGATCTAAGCATGGAAGTGGAGACCTATACCTACTATCTCAACCAGTTTCTATATGAGAGACCTAACTTCGAGGGCGGCTACTACGACACGCAGATTGACTGCGGCGACGTAACCCTGTGGACCGAGTTCGTTCGCCAGCCCTCCGCCTCCCCCGCGCGCCAGGCCTCCGACCCCCTTGCCCACGTCAGCTACACACAGTTCAACGGCGGCAACGACGTCTCATCCGACTACTACGACGGCGTCAAGGAATGGGGCATCGTGCCCGTCATGAACGTCATCCGCAACGAGAAATACGTCGACAGCTACGAGATCATGGCTGTCCCCGGCACCTACACCACCGCCGCCGAGGTGCAGGCCCACATCGGCGAGGCCGTGGAGTTCCGGCGCGTCTTCATCAATAACGGCACAGCCCTGACCCAGGCAGAGGGCGCCCCCGTCTTCAGCGCCGACGCGCTCAAGGAGGGCCTGTACAAGCCCGGCGACTTCCGCATCGAGCGCAAGACCAGCGGAGCCACCGGCGAACCCTACACCTTCTTCATCCGCGCCAGCTACAAGCCGGAGACGGGCCTGACGCCCACATACCACGACGTCTACCCCTACACCTTCTACTCCGACATCCCCACCTCCGCCGAGGTGATCGAGTTCGGCTCCTTCAGCGTCGAGGGCACCCGTGGCGGCCTGCTCATCACCGACGCCCCCGCCGACGTCACCGTCACCGACCTGTCCGGACGCACCGTCTACACCGGCCGCGACGCCAGCGTCGCCCTGCCCGCCGGCGTCTACATAGCCCGCTGCGGCCGCACCGCCCGCAAGGTCCAGGTCCGCTGACCCACACCACCATCCGCAATATAGGAGCGCACGGCCGTGCGCTCCTCCGCACACAAGGCGACGCACCATACCCGGCGTGCCGCCTTGTTGCATTCCATTACTGCCCGGAAAAACCGAGGCATTCTTACACCACTCGCCTATCACGCATGGATATGCGAAAAGGCGGCGCGCCTGGGATGGCACGCCGCCTGGTATGTCAGCCGGGCTGTTTACTCGTGACGGGGACCGCGGTCACCGCCTCCGCGGCGGGGTCCGCGTCCTTCGGGACGGCGGGGACGGTCGCCGTCGCGGCGGGGTCCTCCCTCACGGCGGGGACGAGCCTCACGCTCCACGTAGCCTTCGGGCTTGGGCTGGAGGGCGCGCATCGACAGGCGGTACTTGCCGGTCTTCTTGTCGATCTCGATGAGCTTGACGGTGACCTCGTCGCCCTCCTTGAGACCGCTGGCGGCCATGTCGGGCAGGCGCTCCCAGGAAATCTCGGAGATGTGAAGCAGGCCGTCGCGGCCGGGCATGAACTCCACGAATGCGCCGAAGTCGAGGATGGAGCGCACCTTGCCTCGGTAGGTCTCGCCCTCCTCGGGCATGGCCACGATGGCCTTGATGCGCTGTAGGGCGCCCTCGATGCCGTCCTTGTCCTTGGAGGCGATCTCGACGGTGCCGATGCCGGTGTCCTCGTCCTCGGTGATGGAAATGACGGTCTTGGTCTCCTCCTGGATGCCCTGGATAACCTTGCCCTGCGGACCGATGACGGCGCCGATCATCTCCTTGGGAATCTCGATGGTGACCAGACGGGGCACGTGGGGCTTGTAGTCCTCGCGGGCCTCGGGGATGGTGTCGTGAATCTTGCCGAGGATGTGCATACGGCCCTGGCGGGCCTGCTCGAGGGCTTTTTCCAGGACTTCGTAGCTGAGACCGTCGCACTTGATGTCCATCTGCGTGGCGGTGATGCCGCGCTCGGTGCCGGTGACCTTGAAGTCCATGTCGCCGAGATGGTCCTCGTCGCCGAGGATGTCGGAAAGGATGGCATACTTGACGTTGCCTGCGTCGGAAATGAGGCCCATGGCGACTCCGGCCACCGGGCGCTTCATCCTGACGCCTGCATCGAGCAGGGCCAGTGTGCCGCCGCAGACGGTGGCCATCGAAGACGATCCGTTGGACTCGAGGATGTCGCTGACGATGCGGCAGGTGTAGGGGAAGCCGTCGGGGAACATGCGCTTGAGAGCGCGGTGCGCGAGGTTGCCGTGGCCCACCTCGCGGCGGCCGACGCCGCGCTGGGGACGGGCCTCGCCGGTGGAGAAGGGCGGGAAGTTATAGTGGAGCAGGAAGCGCTCCTTGCTCTGGTTGAGCACGTCGTCGATGATCTTCTCGTCGTTGGTGGTGCCGAGGGTGACGGTGACGAGGGCCTGTGTCTCGCCGCGGGTGAAGATGGCGGCTCCGTGGGGACCGGGCAGGTAGTCCACCTCGCACCAGATGGGGCGAATCTCGGTGGTCTTGCGGCCGTCGAGGCGGATGCCCTCGTCGAGCACACAGCGGCGCATGGCCTCTTTCTCCACGTCGTGGTAGTAGCGCTTGACCATGGCGGTACGCTGGTCCTCGGTGTAGAGCTCTGCCTGCTCCCCGGTGAGTTCGGGCAGGGCCTCGAGGTACTCGTCGACAATGGCGCCGAACTGCTCGGCGCGCCAGTGCTTGTCGGCGTTGCCCTGGCGGGCGATGGCGTAAGCCTTGTCGTAGCACTTGTCGTGCACGTCCTGGCGCAGGGCGTCGTCGTTGACCTCGTGGCAGTATTCGCGCTTGTCGTCGTGTCCGGACTCGTGCATGAGCTCCTCCTGGACCTTGCAGTGGACCTTTATGGCGTCGTGGGCCACCTTGAGGGCCTGGAGCAGGTCGGCCTCGGAAACCTCGTCCATCTCGCCCTCCACCATCATGATGTTGTCGTAGGTGGCGCCGACCATGAGTTCGATGTCGGCGCGGTCCATCTGGGCGAAGGTGGGGTTGATGACCCACTCGCCGTCCACGCGCGCCACGCGCACTTCGGAGATGGGGCCGTGGAAGGGTATGTCGGAGCAGGCGAGGGCGGCGGAGGCTGCCAGGCCTGCGAGGGCGTCGGGGGCGTCGTTCTCGTCGGCAGAGTAGAGGGTGACGTTGACGAACGTCTCGGCGTGATAGTTGTCGGGGAAGAGGGGACGCAGCACACGGTCAACGAGGCGCGAGGTCAGGATCTCGTAATCCGACGAACGGCCCTCGCGCTTGAGGAAGCCGCCGGGGTAGCGTCCTATGGAGGCGTATTTCTCTTTGTATTCTACGGTGAGGGGCATGAAGTCCACGCCCTCGTTGGCCTCTTTGGCCGAGCACACGGTGGCCAACAGCATCGTGTTGCCCATTCTTACTTCTACCGCTCCATCGGCCTGCTTGGCCAGCTTGCCCGTCTCGATCGTGATCGTACGGCCGTCGCCAAGCTCGATGGTTTTCTTGATTGGCTTTAACATCAGTATTCTTGTCTTCTTGTCTTGGTCTTCAAAATTCGTGCAAAGTTAATACATTCCCGCCGATATTCCAAAGGTTTTCGCTAACTTTGCACTCAAAATAGCAACGACATGACTTACATCCCTGTTAAAAATATCAAATCGATGCTGCTGACGGCGGCCGCAGCGGCCATTCTCACTGCCTGCTCGGGTCCTTCGTTCAAGGTCGAGGGCACGGTGGAGGGCGCCGACGACGCATCGCTGGTGCTGGAGCGCGCCAACGCCTCGGGCCTATGGCTGGCCATCGACTCTACGCACACCGGCTCCGACGGACACTTCTCGCTGTCGGTGGACGCGCCGGAGCATCCCGACCTCTACCGCCTCAGCTACGGCGGCGGATACATCTACCTGCCCGTGGACTCCATCGAGACGCTGACGCTCACAGCCTCGGCCAAGGATTTCGGCAAGGACTTCACCCTCACCGGCTCCGACCAGGCCAACCTCATGACGCAGATGCAACAGCGCCTTTCGCGCCTGCCCATGGACAAGCCCGACTCGGTGGCCGCCTTCAAGCGCTGGGTGCTGAGCAACGTAGTGCTGGCCGCCGAGGGACGCCCGTCGGTGATGCAATACTACGCGCTTACGGCCAACGTAGGGGGGCGGCAGCTCTTCGACGTCAACACGCCGCAGGACGCGCAGGCCTTCGCGGCCGTGGCCACGGCATACCAGCAGTACCGTCCCGACGACCCGCGCGCCGCCATGCTGAAGAACATCGCCCTCGAAGCGCAGCGCAACGCCGCCAAGGCTAAGGGGAAGAAGACAGTATTGAAGGCGCAGCAGATTGAGTTTTTCGACATAACGCTGCCCGACAATTCGTTGAAAATCAGGCTTCACGCGAGGGAAGAGCAGAAAAAGTTAAAAAAATCTTCCAAAAAATTTGGTCAATCCAAAAAAAGGCAGTAACTTTGCATCGCAAAAGGGAAGAACGGAGGTTCTGAACGAGACTAAGGAAAGCGAAAAACAAGCAACCGAAGCCTCTCCTTAAGGCGAAAAACGATGCCTTGTGGTGTAATGGTAGCACACCGGATTCTGGTTCCGTTTGTGAGGGTTCGAGTCCTTCCAAGGCAACAAAGTAAAAATTGCAGTTGACTGATAATCAGTCAACTGCAATTTCTTTTGCCATATTTGCACAACATTTGCACAACAGAATTAGAAAATTCCGTTCAAAATTCATCGTTGTTCACCATCATTCACAACGGCAGAACGATTTTGCATTTTTAACGGTGCATCATTCACTCTATACTGAACAATCATAGCAATCCTATGGTTATAGAAATTGTGGTAAAGTTTCAGGCGACCATTCCCGAGCAGAAGCTCGACCATTAACGTGACGTCTGTAACATAAGCCCAATAGTGCTTGAAAAGAGTGATAAGTTCTATTGTTATGTAGATTTCTATGGATGTTTCCTTATTTCCAGGGAGGATATCTGCAATCCGTGATTGGAC
>ENA-ORRE01002617-ORRE01002617.1-human-gut-metagenome-genome-assembly--contig:-NODE-2617-length-10374-cov-4.189553_pt1 | contig 10374 bp, 6 predicted proteins | sample MGYA00242171_ERZ509126 | MGnify/ENA primary metagenome ERZ509126 (study PRJEB26280, sample SAMEA2338648) | human gut metagenome | biome: human gut; feature: human-associated habitat; material: faeces... | reverse complement strand
GTAGGTTATAAAGCTCTGCAAACATATTATGCAAAATCCAAGGAAAAACTGAAAGCGCCGGGAGCGCTCGATCGGCTGCAATTGTCTGTCCGCAATGCTATGAGCCCGCACAACACACGGGACGAGTTTCGGCACCTGCTCAAAGCGGAAAGCATCGACACTGTTTTTCGTATCAACCCCGCAGGCAGAATCTACGGCGTAACGTTTATCGACCACAACGCAGGCATTGTTGCCAACGGTTCGGTGCTGGGAAAAGAGTTCTCTGCAAATACTTTCAATGAATTGTATCCGGCTCCGAAAGAGGCGCGGCAGGTTGCAGAACGACAAGCGGAACAGAAACACGAAGAGCAAAACCATGCCGCCAATCCTATTTCTGGCATTGTCAATACGATATTGGATCTGGCCGATACGAGGGCTTATGAGGAACAGCAAAGGCAGATTCAACGGCGCAAAAAACGGAAACAACATTAAACATTACTTGTTTATATCATGCCGTTCTTATTTTGTTATGATAAAGAATGAAAATTAGCAAAGTATCCTTTATTAAGACAATGTGCAGATTTGTTCATTTGTTTTGTCGATTCATTTGCAATAAGATGATTTTCAGCCAATAAATATAACAATTCATCTTACGGCGGGTCCTCGAAAGGCTGCGTTATGCGAAACGACAGCATGGGAACAGAAAATATACAAGAAAGTTGCCGTAATACAAAAAATATTTTGGAAAATGCTTGCGCCATGTGGGGTTCGACACTTCGCAAACCGTATTTATATTGCTAAAACTAAACCTAACCTGTTCTCATGAGAGAAAAATCACTGCATTCCCGGTGCCTGCGATATCTTTGGACTGTCATAGCCGCTTGCGCATTCTGCACCACGACCGCGGGTACCGAACGCAACCTGCTGCAAAAGGCTGCGACCGCAACCCGTGTAAGAGCATCCATCGTGTGCGACCGTTCGTGGGTTCCGTATCCCGCCTATTCCGACCGTACGGGATGGGATGCCGTGACCGGGAAAAACAAGGCGGAGTTGATCGCGCGCGGAGAACGGCGTCTGGACTTTGAGTGGCGGATAATCCGCGCAACGGATTATCTGGCATTCGAGCGCTCCGGCAACCGCAAAATCATGGAGGTCAAATACTTTGACAATACGAACGCGCTTTCCGATCTGCTGTTGGCCGAATTGGCCGAAGGGCAAGGCCGTTTTCTCGACCAGATAATCGACGGAGTTTTTTATTTCTGTGAGATGACCTCGTGGGCGATTTCCGCACACCAGAACATGCAGCTCAGCGGCCGGGCTCTGCCTGATCGGAACGATCCGGTCATCGCACTCTTTTCGAGCGGTACGGCGGCGCTGCTGGCATGGACGAATCACTTCCTCTGCGAGGAGTTCAACCGCATCGACCCGATCATCTCGACCCGCATACGACACGAAATCGAAGACCGGATTCTGAATCTTTACATGCGGGAGGATCGCTTCTGGTGGATGGCGTTTCGACCGGTATGGGCGGTAAACAATTGGAATCCTTGGTGCAACAGCAACGTACTGCAATGTTTCATGCTCCTCGAAGACGACCCGAACCGGCTGTCCGAGGCCGTCTACCGCTCCATGCGCTCGGTAGACCGTTTTTTGAACTACATAAAAAGCGACGGCGCATGCGAGGAGGGGCCGGGCTATTGGGTCGTTGCAGCCGGGAAACTTTTCGACTACTTACAACTGCTGAGCTGGGTCACGAACGGCGACGTATCGGTTTTCGGCGACCGGATGATCCGCAATATGGGCGAATACGTCGTCCGTTCCTGTATCGGAGACGACTGGGTGGTCAATTTCGCGGATGCTTCGGCCCGCAATGCCGGCGAGGCCGGGCTGATCTACCGTTACGGCAGGAGTGTCGGAAGCGAGGAGATGATCGGTTTCGCTGCACTGCTGAACCGACAGCAAAACGAACGGCTTCCGGACACCAAAGAAACGCACCTGCTGCGTCAGCTGGAGCATATCCGCTGTGCCGGGGAGTTATCGACGGTCGAACCCCGGATGTCCGATCGGGAGTTTACCTGGTATCCCGAGACACAATTCTGCTATATGCGCAGCGGACGCTTCTTCCTCGCTGCCAAAGGCGGGCATAACAACGAGAGTCACAATCACAACGACATCGGGTCATTCATACTCTGTACGGACAATCGCCCCGTACTGCTCGACGCTGGAGTAGGCACCTATACCCGACAGACGTTCAGCACAGACCGCTACTCGATATGGTCCATGCAAAGCGACTACCATAATCTGCCGTGCATCAACGGGTTTTCGCAACGCAACGGCGAAACCTACGCGGCGGCTGACGTGCGTATCAACGAGCGCCGCCGCACGTTCTCGTGCGACCTCGCAGGCGCCTATCCCGCCGAGGCCGGAATCCGGTATTGGCGCCGCGGATACGAACTCACGAAAAAGGCACTTGTCGTTACCGACGATTTTATGCTCGATGCTCCGTCTGATCCGAACATATTGCACTTCATGACATGGGGCGACGTCAACATCGCGCAGCCCGGCCGAGTATGGATCGCAACACCTGCGGGACAGCGGGCCGTGCTGATCTATGACGCCTCGGTGTTCGAGCCTTCGCTGGAAATCATCCCGCTCGACGATCCGCTTTTTACGCGGGTATGGGGCGATCGGCTGATGCGTCTTTCACTACGGGCCCGCAAGGTAACACGGCAGGCATCTTATCGCGTTACGATCGCGATCGCCGGACAAGAGTAGGATTTCGGCCGGCAGCGCGCGCAACGAATCCGTTTCAGCGGAAACAGGCAGACGATGTGTATTACGCAGCGAATTCCATCCATTCCCCGGCATATTTTTTGGGGGGGGGAATTTTTCACTATCTTTATTGTCCGAATAGCACTTGTATATGGCATCATCGGAAGATATACTTAGCATAAAAAAGGGCGATGAAGAGGCTTTTCGCAGACTTTACGATACGAATTGGCCCCGGGTATACGGGTTTACGAAGATCTACTTGAAAGATGATTTCGAACGCGAGGAGATCACGCAGAAAGTATTCATCAAATTGTGGAAGATACGCGAAGTACTGAACGAAGAGAAAAGCATCGAAGGGCTGCTGTTCATTCTCACGCGCAATCTGATTTTCGACGAACGTCGCAAATCGCTCGACCGTCAGGCTGTTCGTGAAACACTCCGGCGGGCTCTCCAGATCGCGCAATGCGAAAGCGAGGCGGAACTCGAAGCCGCCAACCTGTCGGGGTACATAGACCAATTGGTCGATCAGCTGCCGCCCCGCCAACACGAAACTTTTCTGTTGAGCCGCAGAGACGGTCTGAATAACAAAGAGATAGCCGCGCTGATCGGCATCACGGAGAAAGGCGTCGAACGCAATCTGACAGAGGCGCTGAAATTCATCCGAAAGAATCTTCCGCTTTTCATATTGTTCATGCAACAATAGCGGCCGTTCATACGATGGCAGACGATCGTTTCACTTTTCGGTCGAAAAAACACGGCACGATGTGGGGTTGCGCCGGCATCGTGCAGTATTTTATTATAAGGGTCGGAAAACCGGCCCGGATGAAATCGACCCGTAAAACACGCTAACCATGAAACATCAAATCCGCATGAGCAGAAATCTATTCCTGCTTTTCATTCTTTCCGGATTGCTGGCGACGAGTTGCGCCGGTAATGAACCCGAGCTCCGCAAACCGGACGAAGAGATCGAAACTCCCGGAGGGGAAGACGACAACGAGGAAAACGGACTGAACGTAATCTGTCTGGGAAACTCCATAACACGGCACGAGTATGCGCCCGATGCCGGATGGTATTCGGACTGGGGAATGGCGGCCTCGAAAGAGGAGAACGACTATTGTCATCAACTGGAAGGAATCTTGAGCCGGAAATATCCGGGTTCGAAAGTGACTCCGCTCGATATAACCAGCTGGGAGCGCAATCTGTCGCTGGATCTGAACAAGATGCTGGACAGGCATTGCGACGGCAGGGACGCGATCGTCATCCGTCTCGGAGAGAACATTCAAGACATGAACGGTTTCAAGGCTGGAATCAGAAAGTTGGTGCAATATGGCAAAAGCAAAGTAAAGCATGTATTCATCACCGGATGCTATTGGAAGAACGACGAGAAGGAACGCGCGATCATGGATGTAGCGAAAGGTTGCGGAATATCCTATATAAGTCTCGAAGAGATCGACAGTTCGGACACTCGCCCCGCCCCGGGGGATTATCTGTACGACGTGGACGGAAATCCCTATGCGATCACGCAGAATTTCATCTGCTCGCATCCGAACGATCTCGGTATGAAGAGAATCGCCGAGCGGATCGGGGAAGAACTCCTGTTCCGGATTGCAGAAGAGGAAACGTCGCCCGGCTATGAGGCGCATTCGTTCATATTGGACAATCCGCAGACTTTCGTCTTTCTTCCGGCATCCCGCATCGCCACGGGCCGCGCTGTCGTAGCATGTCCGGGCGGCGGATACGGATACTGCATGCCGGAGGACAATTACGAGGGCAACGGCTGGGCTTCGTTTTTCAATGACCGGGGCATCGCTCTGATCGTCGTAAAATACACGCTCCCCAAAGGCAACTGCCAGCTGCCGATCGCCGATGCGGAGACGACCGTCAGACGTGTTCGCGAACACGCCGAGGAATGGCACATCAACACGGACGACGTGGGAATCATGGGATTCTCGGCCGGCGGACACTTGGCTTCGACCATAGCCACGCATTCCACGGGTGATGTGCATCCCGATTTCCAGATTCTGTTTTATCCGGTTATTACAATGGGGGCGAATACACATGCCGGCTCTCGCGACAACTTTCTGGGCAAAAACCCTTCGCAGGAACAAATCGAACTTTACTCCAATGAAAAACAGGTGAAAGCGGATACGCCGCGTGCGTTCATTACCTTTACTGAAGACGACAGCGCTGTTCCTCCCGCCGCGAATGGGATGGCCTACTATCAGGCACTGACGGACAAGAAAATACCGGTGACATTGGTGAGCTGGCAAAGCAGCAATGGCTGGCCGGCCGGACACGGATGGGGAAATATGAGCAACTTCGTACATCACGAAGAACTGCTCGTCCGGCTCTCCGACTGGCTGGAATCATTTTAGAAGCATGTAGACTTGATGATATCGCCATTTGCAAAATAAATACTGCACGATGTGGGGTTGCGCCGGCATCGTGCAGTATTCACTATGTGTGTAGCGGAACGGCTCTGAGTGCCTTCGCCAACCTAATGCTTAATAAACAAAACCCTGAAACCCATATGAGAAAGCAGGTATTTCTGTTATCCGTTTTGTTCGGTTTACTGGCGGTGAATTGTTCCGCCGATTCCGACAAGGATTCGCCGATCGGACCCGTAATCCCCGAAAACCCCGGAGACAAAACTGAGGCGCAAGCACTGAACGTATTGTGTATCGGAAATTCTATCACGCGGTACGACTATGCCCCCGATGAAGGGTGGCTTTCGACGTGGGGAATGGCCGCCTCGAAAGCGGAGAACGACTATTGCCATCGTTTGGAAAAGATGTTGTGCGAGAAGTATCCCGATTCGAAAGTGATGCCGTTGAATATCGACGTTTGGGAGCGCAATCCGTTGATGAATTTGGAGAAATTGTTGGATCGGCATTGCGACGGCAAGGATATGATCGTCGTCCGTCTCGGGGAAAACGTCGAGGACGTGACGGCTTTCAAGAAGGGAATCAAAAAGCTACTGCAATACAGCAAAGGCAAGGCGCGGCACGTATTCGTTACCGGTTGTTTGTGGGAAGACGAGGCAAAAGAGGCGGCTATCGCGGAAGCGGCGGAAAGCAGCAAGGTACCTTATGTGAGTCTCAGAGGGATCGATTGCCCGGAAAACCGTCCAGCCGTAGGCGACAATCTGTACGACAAGGAGGGCAACGCCTATTCGATAACGTCGGAGTTCATCGCCGCCCATCCGAACGACAGGGGGATGGAGCGGATCGCCGAGGAAATTATGAAATCGTTTGAGCTCCATGCCGACGACGAGCCGGAACCGACACCCGACTACGATGCCCGAGAGTTCTCGTTGGGCAATCCTACGACCTACGTTTTCCTGCCTGCATCCGACGTGGCCACGGGCCGCGCCGTTGTACTATGTCCGGGCGGCGGATACGCAAAGGGTGCGGGCAATCCGTTGGGAAATCATTACGAAGGCAACCGCTGGGCGAAGTTCTTCAACGAACGAGGCATCGCCCTGATTGCGGTAAACTATACGGCCCCCGAAGGCAATTGCCGATTGCCGATTGCCGATTTGGAAACGACGATGAAACGGGTTCGTGACCATGCGGAGGAGTGGCACATTGACAAGAACGATGTGGGAATCATGGGATTTTCTGCCGGCGGGCACTTGGCTTCGACCATCGCCACCCATTCCACAGGTGATGTGCGTCCCGACTTCCAGATTCTTTTCTATCCGGTGATTACTATGGGGGAGGGCACGCACGAAGGGTCGCGCCGCAACCTCTTGGGCAACAATCCGTCGCAGGAACAGATCTATCTATATTCCAACGAGAAACAGGTAACGGCCGAGACGCCGCGTGCGTTCATCACCTACACCGAGGACGACAAGGTGGTTCCTTACGAAAAAAACGGGTGGGCTTACTATAAGGCATTGCAAGAAATGAATATTCCGGTGACATTATGCTGCTGGGAAGCCAACAACGGAGGCGGAGGCAGCCACGGATGGGGAGGCAACCCCACTTTCGGACATTATGAAGAGCTGTTATCCGGACTTTCGGACTGGTTGGAAACGTTTTAGGCGGTTCGGAGGGAACTTTTTTCGAATAATAAATACTGCACGATGTGGGGTTGCATCGCCATCGTGCAGTATTTATTTACGTAACCTGAAATTACTCAAAACAAAAAGATCGTGAAGCGAACCTTACTCTTTTCGGCCCTGACGGCTGTAACACTCGCCGCGTGCGGAAGGCCCGGACCGCAACCCCTGAAATCTATCATCAGCCAGGCACTGACCCGTGCCGAAGAGCAGTATCTGCTAATGGCTGAAAAGTATGCCGACCGCGAAGAACTTCTTCCGAAATCGTATGCGCATGGCAAAGACCTTGCGTCGGATTCGCGTTGGTGGTGCAGCGGATTTTTCCCCGGTGCACTTTGGTATCTCTATGAAAACAGCGGAGACACGACCCTGTTGCACTATGCCCGGCAGTACACCGCCCGCGTCGAGCGCGAAAAATTCACGACCAATAACCACGACGTGGGATTCATCCTCGGCTGTAGTTTCGGCAACGGACTGAGACTGACCGGAGACGAATCCTACAAGGACGTTCTGCTCACAGGCGCACGCTCCTTGGCTACGCGCTTCGACCCGACGATCGGACTGATTCGCTCATGGGATGCCTGGGACGAAAAGAGCGCCCGGCTGGCCTATCCCGTCATCATCGACAACATGATGAATCTGGAGCTGTTGCTCCGGGCTGCCGATTATTCGGGAGACGAATCTCTGCGAACGATCGCCGTATCGCATGCCGACTCGACGATGAAGAATCACTTCCGCCCCGACGGCAGCTCCTTCCACATCGTATGTTACGACGAAGCCTCGGGCCGACCGCTTTGGAAACAGACATGGCAGGGCTACGCCGATGATTCGGCATGGAGTCGCGGTCAAGCGTGGGGGCTCTACGGATACACTTATATGTACCGTCTGACGGGACGCGAATCCTATCTGGAGCAGGCCCGCAAAATCGCAAGATTCCTTCTCGACCACGAACGAATGCCCGCCGACGGCATCCCCTACTGGGATTTCGACGCGCCCGATATCCCCGACTCGCCGCGCGACGCCTCGGCCGCGGCAATCATGGCCTCGGCACTCATCGAGTTGAGCGACTACGCGGAAGAGGCGGAAGCCGTACGTTATCTGGCATTCGCCGAAAAGCAGATCCGGACCCTGGCATCGCCGGAGTATACCGCGTCCGCAGGCGAGAACGGCAATTTCATACTCATGCACAGCACGGGCAACCATCCGGGCAACTCAGAAATCGACGTGCCGCTGACCTACGCCGATTATTATTATGTGGAGGCGCTCACCCGTATGAAGCACAAACTGCAGGGCGGCACCGCCATTTCCGACTGAAATCCATAACTCAATCCATACTACGCGATGAAAAAAACGCTTCTGCTGCTTGCAGCCTCCGTCGCCTGCGCCTTTCCCGCTCTGGCGCAGAAAACCTACACGCTCACCTCTCCGGACGGGCGTCTTCGGACGACCGTCGCGGCGGGCGATGCACTGACCTATGCCGTCACGCTCGACGGACGACCGATACTGGACGCTTCGCCGCTCTCGCTGACACTGGACAACGGCACGACGTGGGGCATAGCCCCGCGTGTGGCAGGCGTCTCGCGCACGAGCGTCGATACCGCGATTCCGTCGCCGTTCTACCGCTCGGCAGAGGTCCGCGACCGCTACAACGGCCTTACGCTGAAGATGCGGGGCGACTGGTCGGTGGAATTCCGGGCCTACGACGACGGCGTTGCCTACCGTTTCGTGAGCCGTGCTGAAAAGCCTTTCAACATCGTGAGCGAACAGGCTGAATACCGTTTCCCCGCCGACTGCGCCGTGACGGTACCCTATGTACGCGACCATGCCGGCAACATCGACGCCCAATGGCGCAATTCGTTCGAGAATACCTACACCGAGACGACCCTTTCGAAGCTCGACGCCGGACGGCTGATCTTCCTGCCGCTGGTCGTGGACGCCGGCGACGGGGTGAAGGTCTGCATCACCGAAACCGATCTGAACGACTATCCGGGCATGTATCTGTGGAACGGCGACGGCGGACAGCACCTCACGGCACGTTTCGCGCCCTATCCCAAACGCACGGAGCAAGGCGGATACAACAATCTGCAAATGGTGGTCAAAGAGCGCGAGGCGTTCATCGCCAAGGTCGAGGCTCCGCGCACGTTCCCGTGGCGCGTGGCCATCGTCGGCACGGACCCCGACCTCGCCGCCAGCGACCTGAGCTTCCTGCTGGCCGCACCTTCGAAAATCGACGACACGTCGTGGATCAAGCCCGGCAAGGTGGCCTGGGACTGGTGGAACGCCTGGAACATCTCGGGCGTGGACTTCCGGGCGGGAATCAACACCGAAACCTATAAATATTACATCGACTTCGCGGCCGCGAAAGGTATCGAATACGTGATTCTCGACGAGGGATGGGCCGTAAACAAAAAGGCCGACTTGATGCAGATAGTCCCGGAGATCGACTTGCCGGCGATCGTGGAGTACGGACGGCAGAAAGGCGTGGGCATCATCCTCTGGGCCGGCTACTGGGCCTTCGACCGCGACATGGAGAATGTCTGCAAACACTATTCGGAGATGGGCGTCAAGGGCTTCAAGGTCGATTTCATGGACCGCGACGACCAGCAGATGACCGCCTTCAACCACCGCGCGGCGGAGACGGCGGCCCGATACGGACTGATTCTCGACCTGCACGGCACGCACAAACCCGCGGGTCTGAACCGCACGTGGCCCAATGTGCTGAACTTCGAGGGCGTGCACGGTCTGGAGCAGATGAAGTGGAGCCCCGAATCGGTGGATCAGATGAAATACGACGCGACGATCCCGTTCATCCGTCAGGCCGCAGGTCCGATGGACTACACGCAGGGGGCCATGCGCAACGCCACACGGAAGAACTACCGTCCCGTCAACTCGGAGCCGATGAGCCAGGGCACACGCTGCCACCAGCTGGCGTTGTACGTCGTGCTCGACTCACCGCTGAACATGCTGTGCGACTCGCCGACGAACTACCTGCGCGAGGCGGAGTGCACGGAGTTCATCGCCGCGATTCCGACCGTGTGGGACGAGACGCGCATTCTCGGCGGACGCATGGGCGAGTACATCGTCACGGCGCGCCGCAGCGGAGATACGTGGTACGTCGGCGCCATCACGGACTGGACGCCGCGCGACGTGGAGGTCGATCTCGCGCCGCTGGGCATCGGCGGCACGGTCGAGGCGACGATCTTCCGCGACGGCGTGAACGCCGACCGGAAAGCCTCGGACTACAAGCGCGAAACGATCCGTATCGACGCCGCCGAACCCCTGAAGATACACCTCGCACCCGGAGGCGGATTCGTATTGAAAATCGAGTTATAAAATGAATCGCTTATTTACGGAATACAATGAAAAAACAGCATCCGATCAACGAAAAACACCGGAAACTTTTCAATGAAGCATTGAAGACCCAGTGGGCGGAGGCCGGCGGCGATATTGACGACCCGATGCTCCGTGAACGAATATGGCAGCGTATCCATCGTACGATCCATCGCACGAAAACGGAGCGTCTGCTGCGGAATTATTGGCGCGCAGCCGTATCGGCGGGG
>ENA-ORRE01002616-ORRE01002616.1-human-gut-metagenome-genome-assembly--contig:-NODE-2616-length-10380-cov-2.791768_pt1 | contig 10380 bp, 9 predicted proteins | sample MGYA00242171_ERZ509126 | MGnify/ENA primary metagenome ERZ509126 (study PRJEB26280, sample SAMEA2338648) | human gut metagenome | biome: human gut; feature: human-associated habitat; material: faeces... | reverse complement strand
CCCCTGCCATATCCAGTGTCAGAGACGGTGGGGTAGGAATAATGGTCAGATTCGTCATCATGGACAGGGAATTCAGGTAAGCTCCCGTAATAATGTTGCCGATCTCCTGCATGGCAGAAAATTCGATCTCGGAGAACCCTTCCTGCTGTACCATGTCTCCCATGATCTTATGGAGAAGATGCTTGGCGCTGCCCTGTTCTACCAGAAACATCATGCTGCCGGTGATATCTCCTTCCACTCCCAGGAAGACACCGACCATTACCTGCTCTTCTCCTCCCATCAATGCTCCTACTTCGTTGAAATCCAAAAGCTTTACCTGCGGTACCTTCATATCTACCTTACAGTTCAGCATCTGGGAGAGTGCTGTCATAGCGTTGCCCGCTCCAATGTTGCCAATTTCTTTTAAAACGTCCAGATATGTTTCCGAAACTTTCTCTAAACTCAGATCTCCCATGGATCCATCTCCTTTATGCGTTTTCCTCCAGTGTAATGGAATTCAGATCCAGAAGAGAGATCAGTTCCCCATTGTGTTTTCCTACACCTGTAATAAAACTCTTTTTATTCTCACCGGCATTCTGAGACATTTTTTCAATCTCGCTGGTACCGAGAGTGACAACTTCCTTCACTTCGTCCACAATTATGCCGACACTGCCCTGCTGTTCCAGTTTCAGAATGATAATTCTGGTAGCACGGGTCAGTTCGTCTGCCTCCAGTCCCATTTTCAGTCGGAGGCTCATTACCGGCAGTACTTCTCCACGCAGATTAATAACACCTTTCAGATATGCGGGTACCTTGGGTACTCTGGTAATGTGCTGCATTCTGACAATGTTGTCTATGTAACGGATATCAATGCCGTACTGCTCATCACCGAGGCGGATCACAATATACTGGAAAAATTCCTCCTCAATTTTACGCTCATCTCCGGCTTTTAACGTATTTTTCATGCTAAGTTCTTCCATAATCGTCATCTCCCTCCTTACAGTAATGCATTTGCATCCAGGATCAGTGCCACTTCACCGTCACCCAAAATCGTTGCACCGCTGATAAATTTACACTGCTTGATATATTTGCCAAGAGATTTGATAACGATCTCCTGCTGACCGATCAGTTCATCGATCACAAGACCTGCCATTTTGTCTCCCTTCTTGACGATTACCACAATCAGATTATCCTCGGTAGATCTGGTACTTTCCACATCCAGTACTTCCGTCAGACGGATCAGGGGAATTACCGTTCCTCTTAAGTTGATCACTTCTTTGTTTTCTACCAGTTTGATATCCTTCGGTGAGATATCTTCGATGGTCTGAATGGATCCCAGGGAGATCGCATATTTTTCTCCACCTACGACTACCATCAGTGCCTGAATGATTGCAAGGGTCAGAGGCAGACGGATCGTCCAGGTACTTCCCTCTCCCCATTTTGATTTCACTTCTACTTCACCGCTTAAGGATTCGATCTTGGACTTCACGACATCCAGTCCCACGCCTCTTCCCGATACATCGGTTACTTTTTCGGAAGTGGAGAAACCGGGCTGGAACAGCAGATTGATAATATCCTTCTCCGACATATTTGCTGCCTGTTCTACGGTTACCAGATTACGTTCGATTGCTTTATTCTTAACAGCTTCCACATCAATACCGTTACCATCATCTCTTACCTCGATGACTACGTTATTGCCATCCTGATAAGCATCCAGGAAAATAGATCCCTGCTCGGGCTTGCCGCGCTGTGCACGAACTTCTGCAGATTCCAGACCGTGGTCAGCGGAATTACGCAGCAGATGCATCAGAGGATCCCCGATCTCATCCACCACGGTACGATCCAGCTCGGTCTCCTCACCGGTCATATACAGTTCCATCTTCTTGTCCAGCTTCTTAGACAGATCACGGATCATTCTGGGGAACTTCACTACAACGCTTTCGATAGGTACCATTCGTACCTTCATTACGGATTCATGCAGATTGGTTGTCACATTTTCCAGATATTCGATCTGCTCATTGAATGCCGTATTGTTGCCATGGTCATTGCTGGAAGCAGCTACCAGAGAGTTTTTGGCAATGATCAGCTCACTTACCAGATTCATCAGGGAATCCAGTTTTTCAATATCTACACGCACGGTACGGTTGACGACCGGCTTATTGGCGGGTTTCTTTTCCGGTGCCTTGGCTGCGGCTACAGGCTTCTTTTCTTCCTTCTTGGGCTGTTCTGCAGCCTTGACCTCTGCCACTGCTTCCTTCTTCTCTTCTGCGGGTTCGATTGCTTCCTCTTCCGCATGGTAATTCTTGGTCTTCTCCAGTTCCAGAACCGCACCGGTCACCTGTGCGATCTCGGATACGCTTTCCGCTGCCTTGATCACATCATCCAGAGAATAATCGGACAAAACGATCAGAGTGAAATCTTTATCGAACTTTTCGTCTTCCACATCCTGTGCGCTGGGTACGGAGACGATGATCTCTCCTTTTTCCTCCACAGCCTTGAACACCAGGAAAGCTCTTGCCGCCTTCAGGATACAGCTGTCCTGTACCACAACATTAATACCGTATACATTTTTGCCCTGTTTCATAGCTTCTTTGATCACGCGGATCTGGCTGTCATCAAACGCAATGCCATTCCATTTTTCCGCACCTGTTCCGGTGCTCTCCGCTGCGGGTGCTGTTGCTTTTTCTTCCTTTGCGGGCTGCTCCTGTCCGGTCTTGTTAGCGTTCAAAATATCATTCAGGGCTTTGATCAGATTTTCATTGTCATTGGTTCCCTCATCGGAGGTCTCCTGGATGTTGTTTTTATACTCATCCAAAGCGTCCAGGCACTGGAACAGTACGTCGATCATTTCCGGTGTCACCTTAATATTGCCGTTACGCACTTCCGAAAATACATTTTCCATATCATGGGTCAGATTCTGCATCCGCTTATAGCCCATGGTTCCCGCCATACCCTTCAGGGAATGTGCCGCACGGAATATTTCATTGATATTATCCATATTCTCGGGATCTGACTCCAGTTCCAGAATCTGTGTATTCAGGTTCTGCAGATGTTCATTTGTTTCATCCAGAAAAATTTCAAGATATTGGCTTACGTCCATCTTTTCCTCCATTCTGCCGATCACAGCATTGCCGGAAACGGCATATATTACTTAATTTACTCCTACATGCAGTATGATTTCCTGGGCGATCTGGTCTAACGGTACCACCTGATCTGCCAGTCCTGCTGCAATAATACTCTTGGGCATTCCAAATACAATGCTTGTCTCCTGATCCTGTGCGATCACGTATGTTTTCCTGGAAGTTCTCAATTTACCGATCCCTTCCGTTCCGTCCGCACCCATTCCGGTCATAACTGCACATACAACCGTATCAAAGCGGCTGTCCTGCAGGGATTCGTACATATAATTGGCACAGGGTCTGACTCCTTCCCTGTAAGGTTCTTCCGATAAATGCAGTGTATGACGTCCGGCCGGTGAGGTTACCACATGGAGGTGCTTTCCTCCCATGGCGATATAGACCCAGCCCTTTTTCAGTTCTTCCCCCTCTGCTGCCTCTTTTACATGAATCTGGCTTAAATTATCCAGTCTCTCTGCAAGAGATGCTGTGAATCCTGCCGGCATATGCTGTACTACCAGTACCGGTGCATCCAGATCGGCCGGTAACAGAGGGATCACCGATTGCAGAGATTTCGGACCTCCCGTGGAGCTTGCAATTGCCACCACTTTGTTGCCGCCCACACTGACCGGGTGATGATTGATGATCTTCATCATCTCCCTGACTGTGCCCTTCTCTTCGGAAATTTTCTTCTCCTCATTGAATGACGGCATTCTGCCGTTAGCCACAACATTCAGTGTCCGTAAAAACTCTCTGCGGAAATTCTCTCCCCGGCAGTCGACTGCACTGTCCGGCTTATGTACGAAATCAAGAGCTCCCAGTTCCAGTGCATCCAGGGTGGTTCTGGCGCCTTCCATAGTGTCGGTACTCGCCATCATCACTCTTGCCGGTATCTTGTATTTTCGCAATTCCTGCAACAGCTGCAGTCCGTTCATCCTCGGCATATTCACATCCAGGACAACCGCGTCATAACTGTTTCTGCTCAACAGATCAAAAGCTTCTAATCCGTCTTTTGCTCTGTCAACTACCTGAAACCTTATGTCTGCATCTATTATATCACAGAGCACTCTTCTCATGAGTGCAGAATCATCTACAACCAATATTTTTTTTGGCATCAGTTCAGTCTCTCCTTTTTACGGCTCTTACGCTCTTCTTCAAATATAAACCGAATAATCTCTTCTCTGGTATTTACGTCCAGATTGTAGTACTGGACTCTGTGTTCAAACATTCCCCTCCGGTTTTCCAGTTCCTTGACTGCCAAAACCTTTCCGACCACATCATATTTTTTTCTTTCCCCATCTTTTAGCAGATGGTAGCTGCACAGGATCAGGCTCCCGGGTTCATATTTCTGAGATGACAGGAAGCGCAATCCGCCACCACTGATATCTACGATCACACTATGCTTTAACGGAAGTCCCGGCTGAAGCTCATAGGGTGAATTTTTCTCCAGTGCCTCGATTTCTTCTTCCTCCAGATTCCGCGCACACATATCCAGTGCACAACTGAACCGATAATATTCTCTCCGCTGATATTTGCGCAGATTGCTGGTCAGTTCCATCACCAGCACATATACATTATTACTTTTGTAACGATCTACGATTCTGGAAAAACACTGATACAGACTATTCTCTTCGAAAAATACCATATCATATTCGCTTTCCACCGGCAGAAGGATCAGTCTAGTCTGTTCCATTGGCATGGAAATCTCCAGTGTATCCTCCGATAGGATCTGCAGTACACGGCTCTGGTAAACCTTTGTCGTATTTTCGGCTCCGGATTCTCCCAATCCATGTTCCAGCGCCCGAAGCTCTACTTTAGAACCTTCTTCCACAAATCTGGACAACATAATTTTGTACCTCTCTTATCTGGACTGTTTTGTAGCTCCATTTCTCGTACCTATAATGTGAGAAAAAAATGCTGCCATTCCGCGCCTCGGTTGTTCTTCCTGTGTTTTATCGCACAATTTCTCCGCAATTCTCTGATATGCCTGACTGGATTTTGCTCCCGGATTCTGTATCGACACAGGCACCTGCTGCATTACTGCCTGCACCACCTGGGGATCCTGTGGTACACACCCCAAATATTCCATGGAGGTCTTAAGATATCTGGTAACCACTGCATTCAGCTTATCAAACAGCACCTGGCCTTCTTTTACATTTTCCACTCTGTTTGCCACCATTTTGACCTTGGTATAGGCCTCTTCATATCTCGGATGTCGGTACAACGCCTTTAACAAAGAATAAGAATCCGTAATGGAAGTAGGCTCCGGCGTCGTCACCAGCAGCACCTCGCCGCTCGCCACCAGGAATTCTAATACGCTGTCCGATATTCCGGCTCCTGTGTCCACTATGATCACATCCGTAAGGGCATCCAGCTCGGCCAGATTCTGTATAATGCAGGTAAGAGCATCTTTTCCCAGATTTGACATTCCGGCAATTCCGGATCCTCCGGAGATAAATCCCACTCCCATAGGACCCTGGGTTATGATGTCACTGATACTTTTTCCTTCGTATACCAGATCACATAAGTTATGCTTTGGCACTGCACCAAACATAATTTCAATATTCGCCAGTCCGAAATCTGCATCTAAAATAACGACCCTTTTTCCCATTTTACGAAATTGAATTGCCAGATTGATAGACATATTGGATTTTCCAACGCCACCTTTTCCGGAGGTGACAGTTATGACTCTTGCAGTCGGTCTTATCTGCTTATTTGCTTTAATAATCCTTAACTGTTCCGCCTGATCCATTTTCCCGCGCCTTTCTGTCTAAGCTTTATTCCTTTCCACCAAGGATCTGTTTTACCGTCTTCTGTGGATTGAATACTTCCATGTCATCCGGAACATTCTGTCCACAGGTCACATAAGCGACCGGTGCACCGGTATAAAGCTTCATATTCAACAGATTCCCCACTGCCTCCGTTTCATCCAACTTGGTAAAGATCAGCTCATAATCCGCAATCTTACCATAACAGTCTGCAATCCTTTGAAGATCCCTATATTTGGTAGTTGCACTGAGAACCAGAAACACATGATAGTTTCCGGGGTCTTTCAGTGCTCCCACCATTTCCTTCATTTTCTCCAGCTGATCCGCATTCTGATGTGATCTCCCCGCTGTATCTATAAAAATATAATCACAATCCCAATAATCCTTCACTGCAGTCTGCAGTTCTTCCGGGGTATAGATGACCCGGAAAGGTGTCTCCAAAATATTGGCATAGGTTCTTAGCTGCTCTGCGGCCGCAATACGATAGGTATCTGCGGTTAACAGTGCCACTTTCTTTTTATCCTCCACACAATATTTTCCTGCCAGCTTGGCAATGGTAGTTGTCTTACCCACTCCCGTAGGTCCTATAAGTACTATCAATGTTTTCATGAGGCCGTAATAAAATAATTCGGGCGAAGAACAGTTGCATCCTCCGAAACGGGCATATCCTCATGGGATATTCCATTATCATTGGAGCAAATTATTATTCGCCCGAACCGGTTTATCAGAATTTGTCTTCTTCGTAAGGAATATCAGCGGCACCTTCGTCCAAACCTCCAAAGCCTTCTTTGTCGAAGTCCTCCATGTCAAAATCTTGGTCGCCGTAGAAGTTCTCGTCCAAATCAAGCGAACCGCCGGCAGCAGCCATTTCCTCAAAGTCGATGGTTTGTTTGGGTGCTTCTCCCGCTTTCTTTGTACATTTGGATCCGGTCATACTCTTTCCGGTGATGATTTCAGAGAGCTCGATAAAGAAGCAGCGTTCTGTCATGTAGTCGAATACATACAGCAGTTTTTGCTTTTCGTCTTCTACCAATTCGCTGATTGGAGTATCTTTCATCACCCAGCTGTCTATCTCCGGATTGTCATCCATTTCTTCGAGAGTGATTTCTTTCTCCTTTTCCCAATCGTCGTCGCAGATGAAGAAAGAAGTCATTTGGTCGTTGGCGTAGCCTACTGATTTCAGGATAGCCTCGTGGAAGTCATAGAATGTAGCTTCCGGATCAATCTGTATTTCTCTGATGAAGTCGTCCGCTTCGTCGGAGATGAGAGTAAATCTATATATCATAATGTTAACTTTTTTATTTACTTGCAGGAATGATGCCGCGAGCTGATTCACGTATAAAGTTTACAATATAGCTGATTTCGGGTGTCATTTCCATTTCATTTTCAATCTTCTTCAAAGCGTCCGTATTGTTCATTCCGCTTTGATAGATGATGCGGTAGGCATCATGGATGGCCTCGATCGTTTCGTTGGAGAAACCGCGGCGACGCAGTCCCACAATGTTGAGACCTGCATAGCAAATAGGCTCCCGGCCGGCTATGATATACGGCGGTATATCTTTGCTGAAACGGCATCCGCCTTGTATCATGCCGAAACCTCCTACGCGGCAGAACTGGTGCATCAGGACGTTGGCACTGATTATGGAGTTGTCGTCTATAACGATTTCTCCAGCCATTTTTGTTGAGTTACCGATAATGCAACCGCTTCCTATGAGGGCGTCGTGGGCAACGTGTACGCTTTCCATTAGCAGGTTGTTATTGCCTACGATTGTTTTTCCTTTGGCGGCTGTACCCCGGTTGATTGTTACGTTTTCGCGGATAATATTGTTATCGCCTATTTCGGCAGTAGTCTCTTCTCCTCTGAATTTCAGGTCTTGCGGAATGGCACCGATTACGGCTCCGGGAAAGATTGAGTTTCCATTGCCGATACGTGATCCGTACAGAATGTTGACATTTGCCATAATCTTGTTGTTATCGCCGATTACCACATTCTTGTCAATGAAAACAAAAGGAGCAATCTCTACGTTTTCCCCGATTTTTGCTTCGGGATGAATATACGCTAAGGGACTTATCATAATTAACTTACTTGTTTTTTACTATTTGAGCCATAAATTCAGCCTCGCATACTACCTTTTCGCCTACAAATACATAGCCTTTCATGGTAGAGATGCCCCGGCGGATAGGAGCCATTAGTTCCACGCGGAAAATCAAAGTGTCTCCCGGCACTACTTTCTGGCGGAACTTAACACCGTCTATTTTCATGAAGTAGGTAGAGTAGCGCTCCGGTTCGTCTACTGAGTTCAGAACAAGCAGGCCACCTGTCTGCGCCATAGCTTCTACTTGCAATACGCCGGGCATGACCGGTTCCTGCGGGAAGTGTCCCTGGAAGAAAGGTTCGTTGGCTGTTACGTTTTTGACACCTACAATATAGTTGGCGCCTATCTCGATTACCTTGTCTACCAGTTGGAACGGATAGCGGTGCGGCAACAGTTCACGAATACGGTTCACGTCCATAATAGGTTCGCGGTTGCAGTCGTATGAAGGAGCCTGTATTTCGTGCAGGCGGATTTCCTTACGCATTTGGCGGGCGAACTTATTGTTGATGGTATGCCCCGGACGCGTGGCTATGATACGGCCTTTAATGGGTTTGCCGATTAGCGCCAAGTCGCCGATAACATCCAGCAGTTTGTGACGTGCACATTCATTGGGCCATACCAACGGCTTGTGGTTGATGTAACCCAACTGTTTGGCATCCATGTGGGGAACACCCATTACGTCGGCAAGTTTGTCGTAGGCATCCTGCGGCATTTCACGCTCGTAGATAACGATGGCGTTGTCCAAGTCGCCGCCTTTGATGAGTCCGGCTTGTAACAGCGGTTCTATTTCACGTACAAAAACGAAAGTACGGCTGGCGGCTACTTCATCCTTGAACTTCGTCATATCTTCCAATGTGGCAAACTGATTGGGGATGATAGTGGAGTCGTAAGATACCAATACATTTAAGCTGAAGTTCTCGTCGGGTAATACGATGATGGACGAACCGGTTGCCTCGTCGCGGAACTCAATCTTAGACTTGATAATATAGAAATCCTTTACAGCATTCTGCTCTACTGTGCCTACACGTTCAATTTCGTTGACGTAATATTGAGCGCTTCCGTCCAGAATAGGGAACTCCGGACCGTTTACCTGAATCAGGCAGTTGTCTATGCCCAACGCATAAAGCGCAGCCATACCATGCTCTATGGTACTTACTTTAACTCCGTTTTTGGAGAGTACAGTACCGCGTGTTGTCTCGGTCACATTATCGGCAACAGCGTCAATAACAGGCTGACCTTCCAGGTCGATACGCTGAATCTTATATCCATGGTTGTCCGGAGCAGGGTTGAAAGTAACGGTCAGGTCAAGTCCTGTATGAAGACCTTTCCCACTGAGTGAGAAGCTGTCTTTCAGTGTCTTTTGTTTCAACATTGGTTACTTATTTAATTGTTTTTTTAATTCATTGAGCTCTTTACGGAGAGCGTTCATCTCAAAGTACATATCCGGCAACTTGCGGAATACGGACTGTGACTTGAAATATGATTTCACTTCCATAGGCGGTGTACCTATTAATTGGCTGCCCTCCTTGATACTGCTGGGAACACCTGATTGAGCACCAAGGTTCACTTTGTTTCCGATATGAATATGTCCGGCTATACCCACCTGGCCACCAAACATACACCATTCACCTACTTTGGTGGAGCCGGCTATGCCCACCTGTGCGGCCATTACCGTATGTGAACCGATTTCATCATTGTGGGCTACCTGTATCAGATTGTCCAATTTCACACCACTGTGTACGATAGTCGCTCCCATTGTAGCGCGGTCTACGCAAGTGTTGGCTCCGATTTCCACGTCATCTTCCAATATGGCGATACCTATTTGGGGAATTTTCTCATAACCTTCGGGAGTAGGGGCGAATCCGAATCCGTCCGCACCGATGACGCAACCGGCATGCAGAATGCAGCGGTTGCCTATGCGGCAGTCGTGATAGATTGTTACATTTGCGTAAATAATACAGTCGTTGCCCACTTTGGCTCCGCTTCCAATGGTGGCATGCGGATGGATTACCGTATTGTCTCCCACTTCTGCGTACTCTCCGATGCAGGCAAAGGGAGCGATGTAAACATCCTTGCCTATTTTGGCTGTTTCGGCAACATAGGCCCGAGAATCAATCCCGGTACGTTTGGGTTTGCTCTGTTCATAAAGATTTAACAATTTGGCAAGGCTTTCATAAGCGTTGTCTACTTTAATCATAGTCGCTTTAACTTCCTGTTCGGGAACGAAGTCCTTGTTCACCAAAACGATACTTGATTGGGTTTCGTACAAATAGGGTATGTATTTAGGATTGGATAGGAAAGAGATTGCTCCGGGTATTCCTTCTTCGATCTTGGCGAAAGTATGTACGGTTGCATTCTCGTCTCCTACGATTTCTCCTTGGATAAATGTTGCAATTTGTTTAGCAGAGAACTCCATGTCTT
>ENA-ORRE01002612-ORRE01002612.1-human-gut-metagenome-genome-assembly--contig:-NODE-2612-length-10390-cov-8.370489_pt1 | contig 10390 bp, 8 predicted proteins | sample MGYA00242171_ERZ509126 | MGnify/ENA primary metagenome ERZ509126 (study PRJEB26280, sample SAMEA2338648) | human gut metagenome | biome: human gut; feature: human-associated habitat; material: faeces... | reverse complement strand
GGCGGCAAGGGCGGCGGCCGCCGCCTCACGGGGCGCGGTCATGTCGCCGCCGATGCGGGCCAGTTCCCCGTCGTGGGGCGTCAACACCGTCACACAGCCCCGGCGGCAGGACAATGTATCTATATGCCCCGCCAGCGCGTTTATGCTGTCGGCGTCCAGCACCAGCGGCTTTTCCAGCGTCAGCAGCGCGCGCACCAGCACGTCGCTGCCCTCGCTCCGCCCCAGGCCGCAGCCCACGGCCACGGCATCGCAGACGGCGGCACGGTGGCGTATCTCCGTCTCCGCGGCCGCGGAGAGCCTTCCGGCCTGCTCCGCCAGCGGATGAGGCATAGCGCACAGGCATCTGGCCGCCGCGATGGGCCACACTGTCTCCGGCACGCCCAGGAACACCAGCCCGCAGCCGCTGTGTACCGCCCCGCCGGCACACAGCACCGGCGCGCCGGTGTACCCCACGCTGCCGCCCAGTAGATAGACCTTGCCGAAGGTCCCTTTGTGTCCGCCCGGGTCCCGGGCGGGCATAAGGCCCCGCACAAACGCCCTGTCGATGACCTGCATAGCGCACCTCCCCGTGCCTTTTTGTACAGTATAGCACATATGTCAATTACAAAACCTGCTTTTTTCGTATCGCGCCGCGAAAAAAGTGCTTGCAAGTTTCCTTTTGTTGTGGTATAAGTTATCCATCAAGCAAAAAAGCTGTGAACGGGAAGATCTGCGCCCACGCATCCGGCAGAGAGAGTCGGCCACCGGCTGCAAGCCGACTTGGGATGTACCGCAGTGTTCGCCCGGGAGCTGCCGCGAGGAAATGCGCGGCCGGGCCCCGCCGTTACCGGGCAATGAGTGCGCGGACAAGGTCCGCGAAGCTGGGTGGTACCACGGAAGTTCGCCTTTCGTCCCAAGACATGGGATGAAGGGTGTTTTTTATTGCGCTTTACCCCATTAAACAACTCTGAAGAGGAGGAAGCAAATACATGAAAGAAAAACTGGAACAGCTGCTGGCCGAGGGCAAGCAGCGCATCGCCTCCGTCGCCACTGAGACGGAGCTTCAGGACATCAAGGCCGCGCTGCTGGGCAAGCAGGGCAGCCTGACCGAGCTGATGAAGGAGCTGCCCAAGCTGGACGTATCCCTGCGGCCCGAGATGGGCAAGGCCGTCAACCAGGTGAAAGGACAGCTGTCCGCCCTGCTGGACGAGCGCCGTGACGAGCTGAAGATGAAGGCCTCCGAGGTGGACCCGGACTTTGACATCTCCGTCCCCGGCACCATGCCCCTCAGCGGTGGTCTGCACCCCATCACCCAGATGTGCTACGACCTGAATGACGCCTTCCGTTCCATGGGCTTTGAGATCTTTGAGGAGGATGACATCACCAGCGAGCTCTACGGCTTCGACAACCTGAACTTCCCCCCCAACCATCCCGCCCGCGAGAGCATGGACACCTATTGGCTGGCGGGCCATGACAAGGGCGAATGCTGGGACAAGCTGTGCCTGCGACCCCACCTGACCGGCGGCTCCGTCCGCTATCTCCAGACCCACAAGGCCCCCTACCGCTTCGTGTATCCCGGCAAGGTCTACCGCAACGAGACCACCGACGCCCGGCACGAGCGTGCCTTCTTCCAGTATGAGGCGCTGATCGTGGACAAGGACTTCACCTTTGCCTCCGGCAAGGTGATGATCAAGAGCATCCTCAGCAAGGTCTTCGGCCGCGACGTTCCGGTCCGTATGCGCGCCGGCTTCTTCCCGTTCGTCGAGCCCGGCTTTGAGATCGACATGGGCTGCCTGGTCTGCGGCGGCAAGGGCTGCAGTGTGTGCAAGCACGTGGGCTGGATCGAGGTCATGCCCGGCGGCACGCCTCACCCCAACGTGCTGAAGGCCGCCGGCCTGGACCCCAATGAATACACCGGCTTCTACGTCAACATCGGTCTGGACCGCCTGGTAATGATGCGCTACGGCGTGGATGACGTCCGTCTGTTCCACAGCGCCGATCTGCGCTTCCTGGAACAGTTCCGCTGATAAGGGAGGGTACACGACATGAAAGTATCTTTGAATTGGATCCGCGATTACGTCCAGCTGCCGGCTGACGCCGACCTGAAAAAGCTGGCCTACGACCTGACCATGTCCACCGTGGAGGTGGAGGACGCCACCGATCTGGGCGCATCCTTCCACGACATGGTGGTGGGCGTTATCAACACCATCGAGCAGCACCCCAACGCCGACAAGCTGAAGGTGTGCAAGACCGATATCGGCGGCCGTGTGGAGGACATTGTCTGCGGCGGCAGCAATCTCCGCGAGGGCATGAAAGTAGCTGTGGCCCTGCCCGGCGCCATGTGCAAGTGGCACGGCGAGGGCGACCTGGTGGAGATCAAGAAGAGCAAGCTCCGCGGCGTGGACAGCTACGGCATGATCTGCGGCGCGGTGGAGATCGGCCTGGCCGACCTGTTCCCCACCAAGGAGGAAGCCCACATTCTGGACCTCAGTGACTTTGACGCCCCCGCCGGCACCCCTTTGGCCGACGCTCTGGACCTGAACGATATCATTCTGGAGATCGACAACAAGTCCATGACCAACCGTCCCGACCTGTGGGGACACTACGGCATCGCCCGGGAGATCGCGGCGCTGTACGACCTGCCCATGACGCAGTTCCCCCACTTCGACCGGAACGTGGAGAACACCGCCGGGTTCCACGTCACCGTGGAGGACGCGGAGCGCTGCCCCCGCTACCTCTCTGCCCAGATCGAGGGCCTGAACGTCAAGCCCGCCCCCTATCAGATGCAGAACCGCATCTGGAAGGTGGGCATGCGTCCCATCAACGCGCTGGTGGACATCACCAACTACGTTATGCTGGCCACCGGCCAACCCACCCACGCATTTGACTCCGACCACATCGCCGGCCACGTGATCGTCCGCCGCGCCGGCGAGGGCGAAAAGCTCCTGCTGCTGAACGGCAAGGAGTTGGCCCTGTCCTCCGACGATTTGGTCATCGCAGACGACGCCGGCGTGGTGGGTCTGGCGGGCGTTATGGGCGGTGCCAAGGACTCCATCCTGCCGGATACCTCTAAGGTCATCCTGGAGGTCGCCAACTTCGACGCCAAGGGCATCCGCCGCACCGCCCTGCGGTATGACAACCGCACCGAGGCCTCCGCCCGTTATGAAAAGGCCATTGACCCGGAGCGCTGCGACCAGGCCTTCGACCTGTCCATGCAGCTGTTCTCCCAGCTGTACCCGGAGATAAAGGTCACCGGCCTGGTGGACCAGTACCCCGAGCACCTGAAGCAGGCGGAGATCGACGTGCCGCTCAGCTGGCTGGAGCGCCGGCTGGGTAAGCGCCTGTCCCCGGATGAGATCAAGCACAAAATGGAGCTGCTGGGCTATGGCATCTCCTTCGACGGCGACAACATGCACGTGGTGGTCCCCACCTGGCGCTCCACCGGCGATGTGTCCATCCAGGCGGATATCATGGAGGAGGTCGCCCGGATGTACGGCTACGAGAACTTCGAGGCCGAGCCCATCACCACCACCTTCGACGGTGCCATCAACCAGCTGGACAAGGATCTGGAACGGCGCATCAAGGAGTATCTGGCCATCCGCTGCGGCATGCAGGAGATCTTCACCTATCCGTGGATGGAGGAATCCTACGTCAACGCGGTGCTGCAGAGCACAGAGGGCATCCTGTCCCTGTCCACGCCGCCGTCTCCCGCCGAGCGGTTCGTGCGCTCCTCCCTGCTGCCCAACCTGTGCAAGGCCGTGGTGAAGAACGAGCGCTACTTCAACGAGTTCTCCATTTTCGAGACGGCGCAGGTGTTCCGCGACGAGAACTACACCTCCCCCTACGATCCCCGCGAGAAGCTGCCCTCCCAGCGCAAGAACGTGGCGGGCGCCTTCGCCACCACCGACAAGGATATCACCGCCCTGTTCCGCAAGGCCAAGGGCGTGGTGGAGATGATGGCGCGGTACGTCCACATGGAGACGCTGACCTTCCGCCAGACGGAGAAGCCCGTCTGGGCCGACAACGTGGTGTGGCTGAACATCTACCACGGTGACGAGAAGGTAGGCGACCTGGCCCTGCTGGCCAAGAAAGTCTCCATGGCCTGCGGCATCAAGAACATGAACGTAATGCTCTTCCAGCTGGATCAGGACTCCCTGGTGCCCCTGAAGTCCCGCACCAACACCTTCACCCACCTGGCCGAGTATCCCATGACCGACTACGACATCTCCCTGCTGGTGGATGGTTCCGTCCAGTGGAAGGACGTGGCCCAGACCGTCCGCGGCATCAAGAGTGAGCTGCTCCACGGCGCGGCCTTCGTAGATGAGTACCGCGGCAAGCAGGTCCCGGCAGGCAAGAAGTCCTTGACGCTGCGCCTGGCCATCGGCTCCAAGGATAAGACCCTGACCTCCGCCGAGATCGAGGAGGTCGCCTCCGGCGTGCTCAACAAGATCGCCAAGCGCTTCGGTGCGGAGCTGCGCCGCTGATCCCGCGCAGATTTCCCCCTGTACCGCGCACTTTTTCCCCTTTACAGTTCCGGGAAAAGAGCGTATACTAAAAGCGATATTGAGAAAATGAGAAAGGCGGTGCCCACATGGACGAATTTACCCGTAAGTTCAACGCGGCAGAGGATAAGGAGCAGCAGGTACACCACATCCTCACCTCCGTCTACGAATCGCTCAAGGAGAAGGGCTATGATCCCATCAATCAAATCGTGGGCTACATTCTCTCCGAGGATCCTACCTACATCACCAACCACAACTCCGCCCGGTCCCTGATCTGCAAGATCGACCGGGACGAGCTGCTGCAGGTCCTGGTGAAGAGCTATCTGGAGCTGTAAGCGTACCGCTGTAAGGGGCTGCCGTGCAGAAGCGCGGCAGCCCCTTTTTCCTTCGCGGCACAAAGTCCCATATTTTTCCTGCCGCGCCTGCGTTGACAGCCCCGTCCAAATGTGTTACAATTTGGTTACAAAAATTTTCGGAGGTATCATCATGGCTGAAAACAAAAAGCCCGAAGGGCTTATCTATAAGAACCACCCCCTGCGCCGCGTAGACAATTTCATCTACTACGGCAGCATGGCAGACAAGTACATCGTCCTCCTGCAGATTCTCGACACCGTCAAGGAGCAGGACATGGACGTGGCCAAGCGTGTATCCGTCCAGCTTCAGCTGACCGACCCGGACCTCAAGTCCCGGGACCGCGTGGTCAAGAAATCCGAGAAGGACAGCCTCTATGCCGCCATGGATGTGGGCTGCATCTGGCTGGAGCGTGCCCTCGCCGGCAAGCTGTAAGCCATGAAGCGTATTTTTTCCGCACTGGCAGTGGCTCTGGCCACGCTGTTGGTCATCGGCGGTGACGCGGTGGTCAACTTCGGCGGTGCCGCCGCCAGCATGACCGACGCCGCCCCCGCCGTGCCCCTGACCGTTGCCTCCGTCTCCGCCCTGCCCACCGACACCACTGAGCCCTCTCCCGAGACAGCACTGTTCTCCGGCCTGCTGGGCGCAGCGGCGCTGACGGCCCATCCCGGCGGCGAGACCGCCGAGGATGCCCTGCTCAACAACGAGGACGCCGCCAAGGCTGCTGCCGCACAGGCCGCCGAGGAAGAACCGCCCCAGGAGACGCCCGAGGCCGACGAGGCGCCCGTCTCCACCGCCGTTCAGGCACTGGGCGTGATCTCCGGCACCGGCGTCCGTATGCGCAGCGGCGCAGGCACCGGCTATGACATCCTCAAGACCCTGGACAAGGGCGCCGTTATCGAGCTCACCGCCCAGGATGGTGACTGGTACCGTATCTCCTTCGACGGCAAGCGCGGCTATGTGGCTGCCCAGTATGTCACCCGCTACGACACCGCCTCCGGCCTTAACGGCGCCGGACGTGTCACCGCGGACGTGCTGAACATCCGTACCGCCGCCAAAAGCGGCAGCACCTCTCTGGGCACCGTATCTCAGGGCACGGTCATTGCCGTCACCGGCATTGAGTCCGGCGGCTGGTTCGCCGTTACCTACAACGGCATCAGCGGCTATGTGGCCTCGCAGTACGTGCTGATCTGCCCCACCTCCGCCCTGACCGGCACGGCGGACAAGCCCGCCGAGAATACAACGACCGAAGGGGCTCCCGCCGAAGCACCTGCCGAGACCCCCGCGGCGCCGGCCGCCTCCGCCTCCGGCAGCAGCATCGTCTCCATTGCCCAGCAGTATCTGGGCGTGCCCTACGTCTACGGCGGTTCCTCTGCCAGCGGCTTCGACTGCTCCGGCTTCACCATGTATGTCTTTGCCCAGGTGGGCATCAAGCTGCCCCACGGCGCCACCAGCCAACTCAGCTACGGCACCGAAGTCTCCCGCAGCGATCTGCAGCCCGGCGATCTGGTATTCTTCCAGGACTACGGCTATACCGCCTCCCATGTGGGCATCTATATCGGCGGCGACCAGTTCATCCACGCCTCGTCCTCCTACTACAACGGGCACTGCGTGGTGATCACCTCCCTGTCCGAGACGTACTACAACAACCACTACCTCACCGCGCGGCGGCACTGATGCAGACAAAACACCCACGGCTTCAGCCGTGGGTGTTCTTTTTTACAGCGCCGCCCGTTCCGAAAGAGGGCTGCATATGGTGTTCTGCAATGGACCTGTACACCGCGCCGAAGCCGCATCGCGTCACTCCGCGCTGCCGTCCGCGCTTTCGCCCTCTGCCGCCTTCTGCGCCGCGGCGATATTCACATACAGCTCCTCCGGCTTGTGGGGATGTAGCTTGATGTTGTACAGCAGCATAAACGCCGACACCAGCACCATCACCAGGCTCAGCGCCTGGCTGACGCGGATGGGCTCGCCGCCGATGGTCCAGTTGAACAGGTACAGGCTGTCGGTCCGCAGCCCCTCGACCCAGAACCGTCCGATACCGTACCACAGGAAGTAGAACCAGGTGTTCTCACCGTCAAAGCGGCGTCCCTTCGCCACGATAAAGACGATCAGCAACAGCCCCACTACGTTCCACAGGCTCTCGTACAGGAACGTAGGATGCACCTCCACCAGCGTCCCCGCGGTGGTGGTCAGCTGCATCCGCCAGGGCAGCGTCGTCTCCGCGCCGAAGGCCTCCCGGTTCATGAAGTTGCCCCAGCGCCCGATGGCCTGCCCGATCAGCAGCCCCATCACGATCAGGTCGGTCAGCGCCCCCAGCTTGAAGCCCCGCTTTTTGCTGAGCACGAAGCACACCAGCACCGCCGCGATCACGCCGCCGTAGATGGCCAATCCACCGTCCCATATAGCCACGGACTCCGCCCAGTCAAAGGAACCATCCGCTTTTTTGAACCGGTCCAGATAAAACAGCACATAGTACAGCCGCGCCCCCACGATAGCCAGGGGAATGCCCCACAGCACGCCGTCCATCAAGTTATCCTCGGTGATTCCGTACTTCTCCTTCTGCTTCATGCAGAACCACAGCGCCAGCAGCACGCCCAGGGCGATGATGATTCCGTACCAATAAATGGCCTTTCCTCCGATATGGAAGGCTACGGACGAGCCGGTAAAGGCCCAGTCCCCGAAAAGCCCCGGAAACCGGATGGGGCTGTCCGCCATGATCCTCACGTTCATGTTATCCCTCCTTGGGCGCGATCACCGACAGCGCCATGTGCGCCCGCGTGAAGTTCTCCCGCAGGAACGCGCGCACATCCTCCGCGGTGATGTCATCGTATATCTCCGGGAAGCGGTACGGGTCATACCCCTGGAACCGCCCCTCCGCCATGGACACGGCGATGGACTCAAAGGCGTTCAGCTCCCGCAGCGCCGCGCCGAAGTTGGCGTTGACGATCCGCTTGTAATAGTCGCCGTCCACACCCTCCGCCGCCAGCCGCTGCGCCTCGTCCAGAATGGCCTCCGCCACGGCCTTCGGGTCCTTGCTGTCGCCGCCGGCATAGGCATAGGCCGCGCCGGGCAGCAGGTCGAACGCCGCGCCGAAGGAGCCGTTGATCAGTCCCTGGCTGTACAGCCGCGCATACAGCGGGCTGGACTCGCCCATGAGCACATCACAAGCCAGCTCGCCGATGGCGGCAAACCGGTGCTGCGCCTCCCCCCCGTGCTGGGGCGGGCACTTGAAGCCTACCAGGAACGTGGGCATGGCCACCTCCATCTGTGCCTCGGCATAGCCGCAGGCAGCGTCGGTACTCTCCTCCGCGCCATAGTCGCGCCGGATGATCGCCCCACTCTCCGCCGGCAGCACCCGCTTTGCCGTGGCCAGCACCGTCTCGGGGTCCACATCGCCCACCACCACCAGGCACATATTTGCCGGGGTGTAGAACGCCTTGTGGCAGTCATACAGCGTCTGCGCCGTGATATGGCTGATGCTCTCCACGCTGCCGGCCACCGGCGTCCGCGCGGGACTGCTGCGGTACAGCGCCTGCATCATCTGCTTGTACACCTGCCACTCGGGGTTGTCCTCGATCATGCCGATCTCCTGGCCGATGATGCCCTGTTCCTTCTCCACGCTCTCATCGGTGAAATAGGGCACAGACACGAAGGACAGCAGTATCTCCAGATTTTCGTAAAACTTCTCCGTAGAGTCAAAATAGTAGCACGTAATGGCGTTGGAGGTGAAAGCGTTGGGCTCCGCGCCGTTTTTCGCCAGCTCCTGCAGGGCGTTGCCGTCCTTCGTGTCGAACATCTTGTGCTCCAGATAGTGGGCGATGCCCGCCGGAGTGTCCAGCCACTGTCCCTTCAGCTCAAAGCGCATATCCATGCCGCCGTAACGGGTGGCAAACAGCGCGTACTTTCGGGAAAAGCCCTGCTTCGGCACGATGCACACCGGCAGTCCGTTGTCCAGCGTCTCCCATATCACTTCCTCGCCGATGCGGGGATACAGCTTCTTGTCCATGTTACGCCTCCTCCTTTCCCCGCAGGAAGTACACCGTATCCGGCTTCACCGTCTGTGCCGCCGCCACGATGCGCTCCTTTGTCACCTGCTCCAGCGCCGCGGCCAGCTCCTCCGGTGTCTCCTCGACCCCAGCCGCGATCTGGCCCAGATAGAAATTCTCCAGCGCACCCTGAGAGTCCGACAGTGACAGCAGCGACGCACGGATGGCCTGCAGAGCACCCTCCTGCTCCCAGTCCTCCCAATCGCCCTGCTGCACTGCCTGCAGCTGGCGGCCGATCTCCGCCTCCGCCCGTTCAAAGTCTGCGGTTTCCACGCCGCTGGATACGGTCAGAATGTTCTTGCTGCGGGCATAGCTGCTGGAGGCGTAGTAGCACAGGCTCAGCCTCTCCCGCACGTTCAAAAACAGCTTGGAGTTGCTGGTGCCGCCGAAAATCAGATTTGCCAGCACCATGGCCGGATAGTCGTCGCTGCTGCAGCGGTAGCCCATGGCCAGCTTGCCCTGGGTCACGTCCATCGTCTCCACGATCCGCCGGGGCGTATCCGGTGCCTGTATGCGCTGCACCTCCGGCAGCGCCGTCTGGGCGCCGCGGGGCAGCGCCGCCAGCGCCGTGAGCACTGCGTCCTCCACACGCTGCGCCTCCGCGCTGCCGCAGTAGATGACCTCCACCCGGCTGGACGCCATCAGCGCCTGCCCGTGGACATACAGTGACTGGTTGGTGATACGCCCGGCCGTCTCCTCGTCTCCCAGGCGCAGCACGCTGTACGGCTCGCCGGCGCACATCTCCTGCATGAGCCGGATATCCGCCCAGTCACGCTTGTCGTTCTTCAGGCCCCGAATGGCGTCGATCAGGTTGGCCTTTTCGCTCTCCACATAGCTGCTCAAAAAACGTCCCCCGTGGGTCACAGGGTCCAGCAGCAGCTCGCCAAGCATCGCCGACACAGGCTCCAGCAGCTTCTCGCCGTGGGGCGTGAAGGCGTCGTCGATAAAGCCGGCAGCAAAACCCACACACTGGCGCTCACCCTTTTTGCGGACGGTATAGTCGATATTGGCGCCGTACAGCGTATCCAGCGCGGCGGACAGGCTCTCCATATCCGGGCAGCGCATGGTGCCGCGGCGCAGCACCGCCGGAAGCAGCGCGTTGGCGGAGGCCGTCTCCTTGCTCAGCGGCGTCACCAGATGGGCGCTGAGAACGCTTGTTTTGAATTTACTGGCAGGCAGATATGTCAGGAAAACATTCTGCATAATTTCTGTTCTTCGCTCGTACACAGTAAACCTCCCAATACATATATAAATACAGCATATAGTATATACCAATCGTGTCAGAAAGAAAAGAAAAAAATCATAGGAATTGTAAGATTACGGTTGACGAATCCGCTTCGCTACTATATAATAACGCATAGATAGTGAATATTTTAACATACTCTTTATACTCTCTCCAGAAAAGGGTGGCCGCACATGACTGCCGCGCAACGACGCACCGCCATCTATAAGCAGTTGACCGCCGCTCAGACGCCTATCAGCGCCACCGCGCTGGCCCAGCAGTTTTCC
>ENA-ORRE01002610-ORRE01002610.1-human-gut-metagenome-genome-assembly--contig:-NODE-2610-length-10396-cov-5.817426_pt1 | contig 10396 bp, 9 predicted proteins | sample MGYA00242171_ERZ509126 | MGnify/ENA primary metagenome ERZ509126 (study PRJEB26280, sample SAMEA2338648) | human gut metagenome | biome: human gut; feature: human-associated habitat; material: faeces... | reverse complement strand
ATAGAATAACAGTCCGGATGCGAAAAAGACGTAAAAAGATTGACCAGTAGTAGGATGCACCCTGGTGCATCCGCCTCACGTCTGCGTATATTCATTTTATTTGAGGTGTTGGCGGATGCACCGGGGTGCATCCCTACATCTCGAGCTGTCCCTATATAAAGAAAGAGGGTGTTGCCGGTTATTTATCTTTAGGCCAAACATCACTTCACTGCTCATGGTAGCAGTCGGAATCCCATCGTTGTACGTTGGTCTCAATATACGCAGCTATTAAATCCCTGTCTTTGACACCTCTTATTATATGGTCGTGATAGCGTTTCTGCCAACCGAATTCTATATTATTTCTGCGTGCAAATCTTGTCACCGATTGTTTGTATTCACCTACTACGACACCAAGTATCATGCGAATTTCAGGAATGCTTATTCCCTTATCCTTAGGTTCGGCGATATTGATGATCGCATGTATATGATTCGGCATGATGACAAACATGGGAACTTCTACATACGAATAATGGGTATGCAATGTTTCAAGGGCATCGTGGGCATATTTGCCTAAAGTGGTAAAGTTCATTATGCCCTCGGTTATAGAGCCAAAATACCGGCGTTTGCCCTGCGTGCAAATTGTTATAAAATATTCACCCCCGGAATAATCATGAAATGTCGCACGGATATTTTTTCGTTGTGGCAATCCTGTATCGGACATATTGGCGTCAGTTGAAGTCGCTGTTGCGTCAGGATTGTCGGATAAGTTTGTATTGGATGACATGTCGGAGGCGGATGCACCGGGGTGCATCCCTACATTTTGTCTCTGCTTTGCGTATGTCGGTTGTATATTATTAGTTTTCATATTTTTATTTGCAATTTACTAGGTGGTTTTGATGTAGGGATGCACCCTGGTGCATCCGCTTTTAAACCCGGTGCATTCATACACATTCATACAATTGTCCGAGATGTCCGGGAGGGTGAAGCGGACGAAGAGGATGCGGTAGGCGGCCGGGTCTGCCGGGTCCTCCTCCTCGAGCAGGCAGCAGATGGTGCCGTCGGGTAGCCCGGCCAGCGACGAGTAAGCCGATGGTGCGTCGCTGAGCGGGATGCACAGCGGCCATGTGGTCCCCTCGTCGGCGCTGACATACACCGACACATTACACCGCTCCTGCGCGTCGGCCGGCAGCGAGTGCAGCAACAGACGGCGCCCGCCGCGCTCCACGGCTATGATGTCGCCGTTGCAGTCAGGCTCCACCAGCTGCGGCACCGAATCCGCCTCCGACCAGGTGCGCCCCCCGTCTGCCGAGTAAGAGAAGCGGCGGCATCCGGGCGTGCGTATGCTCATCAGCAAACGACCGTCCGTCAGTTCCACCACCTTCGACTCATTCCCCAGGCCGTCCGAGGGTACGCGAGCCTCCGGGTTCAGCACGCGCCACGTCTCGCCCCCGTCGTCCGAGGCGATGACATACTCATAGATGTCGCGCAGACGCCGCTCGGGCGACAAGCGCGTGTCGGCCACGAACAGCAGCCTCCCCTCCTTAGTCTGCGTCAGCGCCCCCGACGCGGCGAAAAAGCCTTGCCAGCCGGGCAGGCGGAACTGCGCCGAGATGTCGCGCGGAGCCTCCCACGTCAGGCCGTTGTCGAAGCTGCGCGAGCAATAGATGCGCTGCGGATGCTCCGGCGTGGAGTCGAAGAAGCCGCGGTCGCCCGTGAAGACACACACCAACGCCCCCGTGCGCGCGTCGCGTATCAGAGCCGCGTCGCCGTATGTGGCGCCCGTCGCCGAGTCACCCTGCGCTATGACCCTCTGCGGGCTCCACGTGCGTCCCCCGTCGGTGCTTCGGCGACATACCACACTGATAATATTGGGCAGGTCGCGCTGCGATGCTCCCCGCCGGTCGGCCACCGCTATCAGCGAGCCGTCCGAGGCCACCGCCAACGCCGGGATACGATAATGCCGCGACCCCTCGTCGCCCGCCGCAAACACCGTTATCCGCTCAGTAACCTGCGCCTTAGCGCCGACCCCGGCCAACAGCACCACCAACAGCCCGATTATTCTCTTCACGCCTCTCATTTTATCTGTCTTTGATAAACGGTAATTATTTGTGCATTTTTGATGTAGGGATGCACCCTGGTGCATCCGTTACACGAGAGGTTGTAATCGGGCGAGGGTGTTGCAGCCTATCCTGTAGGGACGCACGGCTCGTGCGTCCGCAAATATTCGTCTGATTTTCAATGGATTATGCGGACGCACGAACCGTGCGTCCCTACAGTTCGATAATTTTGACACAGCCACTACAATGGAGCCGCGCGCTGAAATGCACAAATCGTTCATGCGTTTACATTATGGATGCGGATTGCGGATACAAAATCACTACCATATCAATTTCCCACATTCCATCAGTTCTCCGTTCTCGGTAATATATATTGTGTAGCTTATACCGCAGGCTACATCCTTCACATTCTCCGCAATTTTTACCGGACGATGGCGCTCGGTTTTGGTGCCGTCACCCAGCTGTCCGAATTCATTATCTCCCCATCCCCATAGCGAACCGTCGTTGAGTATGGCCATCGTATGGCTGATATTATTGCCGGCTCCTCCCGAAACCAGCTTTACCCCGTCAAGTATCTTTACCGGACGAGTGCGGCTGGTTGTGGTGCCGTCGCCAAGCTGACCTCTGTAGTTACCACCCCATCCCCACAGCGAGCCGTCGTTGAGGATGGCCATTGTATTGGAGCGTCCTGCCAAAATTTGCTTGACACCGTCAAGTATCTTTACAGGACGTTCGCGGCTGGTTGTGGTGCCGTCGCCAAGCTGACCATCTTCATTATATCCCCAGCCCCATAGCGTACCGTCGTTGAGGATAGCCATTGTATATCCGTCTCCTGCTGCGACCTGCCTCACTCCGTCAAGTATCTTTACCGGACGAGTGCGGCTGGTTGTGGTGCCGTCGCCAAGCTGACCAGTGTAGTTGACACCCCATCCCCACAGCGAGCCGTCGTTGAGGATGGCCATTGTATTGAAGGGTCCTGCCGAAATTTGCTTGACTCCGTCAAGTATCTTTACAGGACGTTCGCAATTGGTTTTGGTGCCGTCGCCAAGCTGACCGGAAAGATTACCTCCCCAGCCCCACAGCGTACCGTCGTTGAGAATGGCCATGGTAGAGTTGCCTCCTGCCGAAACCTGTTTTACCCCGTCAAGTATCTTTACCGGACTAGTGCGGCTGGTTGTGGGGCCATCCCCGAGCTGCCCCGCCCAGTTAGCTCCCCATCCCCAAAGTGTGCCATCTTCCTTCAATACCACAACGTGGCAGGATCCGGCAGAGGCGGATTTGTAGCCGCCTTTGGCGGTGGCGGGCAGGGGAAGGAAGAGGAGGGCCGTCAGCAGGCAGCCAAGAATAGGGAGCAATGTAAGTCGTTTCATTTCAGTAAGTTGGTTTTATCAGTGAAGTGTTTGAGCGTTTCTGATGTAGGGATGCACCCTGGTGCATCCGCTACACGAATGGTTGTAATCCTCTCTATGGGCGGATGCACCGGGGTGCATCCCTACATTGGAGCCACGCGCTGAAATGCACAAATACTTTTTTAGTATGACTATTGAATCTTTATCCGAGGTGGGAGCCGATTTGATGGGTATGGCAAACGGCGGTAGCGCTTTGCCGGATTAGAAATCCTCAACCTTTTTCGGGCGGTTGGGCTCCTGGACGGGCCGTGACGGAGTGTTGCGTACGGGAGCGGGCTGAGCGACCGGAGTTGTATGGTTAGGATTAATCGGGCCTTGGGTGCCCCCCCAGTTGCCGCCGCCGTTGTTAGTGCCCCCGTTGTTGTTGCTGTTATTGTTGCGACCCTGCGATGCCGAGGTATTGCGGGCAGATTTTGGGGCGGCGGTGCGGGCAGCCGGTCTCGGGGTCACGGGGGCGGCGGCGGGTGCGGGTGTCGGTTTCTCTTCGGCGACACGCTGTTCAACTGCGGGTGCCGGGGTCTCCTCCTGAGCCACGGAGTCGGTAACGGTCAGCGCCGGAGCGGGGTTCATCTTCTCCTCGTCGGGAGTTGTGGAGGACTCCTTGTGCGAACCGACTGTCAGCAGTATGACGGCGGTGACGGCGGCGGCGCTCAGGAAAGTTATGACGGCCGTTTTGCGATATGGCCTGCTTTTCTTTTCCGGCTCTATCGGTGCGGGACGCACGGGTGCGGGGGAAGGAGAGGGAGAAGGAGAGGGGGCGCCCTTACGGTAGGGCGAGTTGACTATCTTGGTCGCGGCTGAATCGGCAGGCTCATCAGGCTCGTCAGGCTCGTTGGGGCCTGAGGCGGCGAGGGGGAGGAGTGTGTCGAGGGAGTCGGGGCGCTGGTGCTGGTCGAGGGTCATGACGGCGATGGTGCGCCGCATAGGCTCGGAGATGCCGGCGGGCAGGGTGGCGGCAAGTTCTCCGGCACGCAGGTCGAGGGCCGGAGCCGGGGTCTTGCCCGTCAGGCAATGCCACAGGGTGGCGCCCAAGGCGTAGATGTCGGCGGCCGGCGAGAAAGTGGTGATGCCCCGGTATTGCTCCGCCGGGGCATACCCCTCGCTGTAGCCGAAGGTGTTGATGGTGGAGGTGGCGTGGCCCGTATTGTCGTAGTGCTTGCTCAGGCCGAAGTCTATCAGAACAGGACGGATATTCCCGTTCTCCTCCTGTTCGAGCATTATGTTGTCGGGCTTTATGTCGAGGTGGCAGATGCGGTTGCGGTGCAGCAGCTCCACGGCCTCCATCACCGGCTGCATCAGCCTTATGGTCTCGGCCTCGGTCAGGGACCCGTGCTCCTTGACATAGTCGCCGAGGCTCTTGCCGCGCAGGTATTCCATGACGTAATAGGCCGTGTTGTTGGCCTCGAAGACCTCGTCGAAACCCACGATGTTGGGGTGCGAGAATCCGATTTTCTTAAGCCGCAGAGCCTCGTTGATAAAGTCCTTGCGCGAGTTCTCCACGCGGTCGCGCGCCGGGTTGGAATATACTATCGAGGCGTTGGCCTGCCGCTCGCAGTCGTCGCGCATAAAGAATTCCTTGAGCGCGAAATCCACCTTCATGCGGATGCCGCCGACCTTCACCTCCGCTTTGGCGCGATAGGTGATGCCGAAGCCTCCGTGGCCCAAGGTCTCCGCTATGGTGTATGTCCGCTCGTTACCCTTAAGCTGAAAGCCGGCGGGCAAGGAATTATCTGTTTTCATAAGTAAGTTCAAAAAATCAGTTTATACTTGTTTGTGAGAGTTTTCAAAATCAGGCTTGTGTAATTTTGGAGTCTTTTGAGCGTCTTTTGCGTTTTCACTCAGTCACTTAGCTCGCTAAGCTCCTTCGCTTAAACGCAAAATCCATCTCAAAATACTCTCAAAATTCCTACAAGCTAATTTTTCTCACTTACTTATCAAATCGTTTCTTGTTGCAAATTTACAGAGATTTTGCGTGGTTTCCAAATGGACACTGAATAATATTGATGAAATGGTGTGGATTTTTGATGAAGTCAGAGAGTTTGAGGGCGGGGCAGCGGATGGCGCAGATGAGCGCAGTAGATGTAGCCGGAGGGACCGGCAAGGGCGCGCAGGGCCGGTACGGCACCCCGGCGCGGGGAGCGGATGAAGGGGCGGAAGATGATGTTGGCCAGGGGGTCGTACCACCGCTGCATGGTTATCATGCCGGTGTCGACCACGCCCGGGTCGGCGCAGGTGATCTCCACGCGCCCCGAGGCATGGAGCCGGGCGGCATAGTCGGTGATGGCCCGCTTGCTCAGGCCGTAGGTGCGCAGCTGATGGAAGGTGTCGGCCGTGGCTTCGGCCCGGTAGCGCCACGGACGGTAGTAGAAGCGGGTCAGGGAGGTGGTGAAGACCACGCGGCGCAGGCGGCCCGTGCGCAGCAGCAGGTCGGTGAGCAGGCGCGTGTTGTGGTAGTTGACCGCAAGTGACAGCTCTCGGCCCTGCGCGTCGGCGGCATAGCGGCGCTGCATCACTCCGGCATTGTTGAGCAGCACCAGCGGGCCGAGGGTGTGCGTCGGCACCGAGGCGGCGAAGTCGCGCACCGATTCCGGGTCGGCAAGGTCGAGGCGCCCCACTTTCACCTTTCCGGGCAGCGTGGCGGCAAGATCTTCGGCGCGCGCGGTGTCGCGGCAGCCGAGCAGCAGCGGGAATCGGGGACTCAGGGCGCGGGCCAGCTCGCGGCCTATGGCGCCGGTGGCGCCGGTCAGGATGATAGTGGCATGGTCGTTCATCTTGTTATCCCTTTGTCGAGCAGGCGGCTCTTGATCATCATGCGCAACGGCGTGGGAGTTAGTCCCACGGCCACTATGCCAATGCGATTCAGGGGCCCGTTGATATATTGCATGCGTCCGCGCAGCAGGCGGCTGACGGCACGGCGCGCGAAGCCCTGCGGGGTGTCGAGGGCGCCGATACGCACGGCAAGGCGCTTGAGGTTCTCAGGCAGGCCGAACAGGTCGGTGGCGATGCCGCCGGGGCAGGCGACCATGACGCGCACGCCCCGCGTCCGCATCTCGTAATGCAGCGAACGGCTCAGAACGCGGATGTAGGCTTTGGTGGCCGCATAGAGCGACAGGCCCGGCATCGGCGTCCAGCACGACATGGAGCTCATGTTCAGGATATACCCCTCTCCGCGGCGGGCAAGGTGTTGCGCGGCTAAGCGGCTGAGCTGCGTCACGGCGCGGCAGTGCAGGTCCACGAAAGCGTCTGCCTTGGCCGCCGGGGTGTCTATTAGCTCGCGGAAGGTGAAGATGCCGGCGTTGTTTATCAGTATCGACCAATCAGGCACGGCCTCGTCGAGGCGTCCGCACAGCTGCTCCGCAGCCTGCGGCCGGGTCAGGTCGGAGAAGAGAGGCAGGGTCTCCACACCAAATTCGCGGGCCACGTCGGCGGCTGCTTTGTCGAGACGTTCGGCCATGTTGCTGACCATGACCACGTTGCAGCCCCTACCCGCCAGCTCGCGGCAGAAACAGAGCCCTATGCCGGAGTCGGCTCCCGTCACCACGGCCCAGCGACCTTTCAGGCTGATTCGGCTCATGGCTTGGCGGCGCGTCGTTTTATGGCGGCTATCTCGCGGCGTATGCCGGGGGTCAGCTCGTCGTAGACATCCTTGTGGCAGGCCATCTCGCGCGAGTACATGCGGGCGATGCAGTAGTTGACGTGGTCGCAGTCGCAGCCGAGAGCACCGGCGGCGATATGGTTCACCAGCGCCGGGTCGCGCAGCAGGGCGCGGCCCATCTGCACGAAGTCGAAGCCCTCCGGGCCGAGCACCCGCTCCAGCTCGGCTGCCTGCGTGGCGCCCCCCACGTAGACGAGCGTGGCGTCCGGCAGGGCGGCGCGGAATCGGCGCGCCTGCTCCAGGAAGTAGAGGGGGCGGAAGGGCTCGCACGGTATCATCATGCGCCCGAAGAGGCGCACGGAATACTTGAGCCAGGCCTGGCGCATGTAGTGGGTCATGGAGTGGATGGGCATCTCGCCGCGCATCACGTACATGGGGGCCTTGCTCACGAACCCGCCGCTGAGCACCAGTGCGTGGGCGCCCATGCCGACCAGGGCGCGGGCCACTTCGAGGCACTCTTCCTCGTGCATTCCGGAGCGGAAGCCGTCGTCCATGTTCATCTTCACCAGCACGCCCATGTCCGACCCGGCGGCCTGCATGACGCGCTCCATGGCCAGGCGGGTGAAGCGCAGGCGGTTCTCCAGGGAGCCGCCGAACTCGTCGTGGCGCCGGTTGGTGTATGGCGAGAGGAACTGGCTGAGCAGGTAGCCGTGTCCGGCGTGAACCTCGACGCAGTCGAAGCCGGCGGCGCGGGCGGTCTCGACGGCCCGGCCGAAGTCATCGGCAATTCCTTCTATCTCATGGACCTTGAGTCCGCGCACCAGCGTCGGGGAATAGAGGTTGAAGCCCGTGCAGGTGCCCACGGGGGTGCACCCGGCGGTGGCCCGGTGGGTCATGTTGCCGCAGTGGCCGATCTGTATCGAGGCCTTGGCTCCGGCGGCGTGTATGGCGTCGGTGATGCGGCGCAGGCCCTCCACAATCTCGGGCCGCAGCCAGAGCTGTGTGGTGAACGAGAGGCCGCTCCGGCACACCGAGGCATAGGCCAGGGTGGTCATGCCCACGCCACCCTCGGCCACGCGGCGGTGATAGTCGAGGAGCATGTCGGTGGGGCCGTTGTCGCGTCCCATGCCCTCGAAGGCGGCGCTGCGGATGGTGCGGTTGCGCAGCTCCACGGGGCCGATGCGCCCCGGACGGAAGATGTGTTTCAGCTCTGCCATAGCGATATTAATAGATGAATGGAATGATGCGCTTGCGGTTCAGTGTGCTGTATTCCCGGCCGAACTCGCGCAGGTAGCGTACGTGTAGGCGACCGGCGCGGGGCACGAGGTTGGAGGCCGTCCAGAGCAGGAAGACGACCCCGGCCCACGACCACGTCAGCAGCGCGAAGCCGGCCCATTCCACCAGCTCGCCCAGGTATGAGGCGGCCGAGACGTAGCGGAACATTCCGCCCCGGGGGATGTAGTGGCGCGTGTCGCCCGGCCGGCGCAGGTGCCGAACGATGTAGTCGGCGCGTATGTTCATGCCCATGCCCAGGAAGAACACGCACGTCCCGGCGATGAACTGCCACGACCATAACCACGACAGGGGATAGTCCAGAGGGTATAGTGCGAATAGCCAGCCGCCTATCAGATAGACGTTTACTATGTTGAACACGGCTCCCATCAGCGCGATAGCCAGCGGCATGCGGCTGCGGCCCCGCATCTTCAGCGGGAAGACGAATGACCGCCGGAAGTAGTGAATCAGATACAGCGACGCGCACACAACCGCCCCTATAGCCACTTCCGATACCTTCTGGCATAGCACCATCGAGGCCATGCACACGAAGGCGGGGGCCTCCATGAGCACCCAGCCGACGCGGTTGTCAAGGGCCGGACCCCAGCCTGGCCGATACGTCATGCCGTATGGCGCCTCGATGCGCGTCAGTGCCAGCCAGACCACAAGAGCAAGGGCCGTCATGCCCCAAAGCACGCCCCGGTAGACGCCCGGAGCGAAGATTATGTCATAGAAATCGTTCACCGATGGCAAAGGTACGAATTATTATTTAATTTTGCAGTCATGAAAGAGAAGAAAGTGCGCGTGGGCATCCTCACCGATGGTTTTCCGCGCCTCGCAAAGAGAAGAGAGGAGGGCGATGCCACGTCAGGCGTCCGCGTGCTCAACGCGCAGATGGGCCGCGGCTTCCACTGGCAGCGCACGTATGTCATGACGCTGCCGCCCGACGCCGAGGTCGTGGATACGGACCCATTGGTGGTGGAAGTTCCCGTAGAGACGTACCTGCGGTCGGTGGTGGCCAGCGAAATGAGCTCCGACGCGCCGGCCGAGTTCCTCAAGGCCCACGCCGTGGTCAGCCGCTCATGGGTGGCAGGCAAGCTGCGCCATGCAGGGACGCACCAGGGTGCGTCCGAAAACACCCTCTTCCCCGCCGAAATCCGCACGTGGGAGGACACGGAGGCTCACACCGGCTTCCACGTCTGCAACGACGACCACTGCCAGCGCTTCCAGGGCCTCCAGCCGATAGCGCCAGAAGTAGCCAAGGCCCTGCACGACACCGAAGGACTCATACTCGTCGATGCCGAGGGGCGGGTGGCCGACGCCCGCTTCTCCAAGTGCTGCGGCGGACGCACAGAGCTTTTCTCCACCTGCTGGCAGGACCGCGATTTTCCCTATCTGACAAGCATCGAGGACCCCTGGTGCGACCCCGCTGCCATGCCCGAGGGCCTGCTGCGCAAGGCGCTCAAGGGATACGACGCCGACACCCCCTTCTACCGCTGGACACGCGACGTGCATGGCGCCGACATAGCCCGCCGCCTGCTGGAGCGCTTCGGAAAGAGAGTGGGGCAAATTACCGGCCTGGAGGCCGCGGAGCGCGGCCCCTCGGGACGCATCCACCGCCTGCGCATAGCCGGCACCGAGGGGGAAGTGACGGTTGGCAAGGAACTGACGATACGGCGCCTGCTGGACGAGAACTGCCTCCCCTCCTCGGCATTTACCGCAGCCCCCCTCGGCGACGGACGCTTCCGCCTGCACGGCCGCGGCTGGGGCCACGGCGTGGGAATGTGCCAGATCGGCGCCGCCCACATGGCCGACGCCGGTCACGACTTCCGCGAAATCCTCGCTTTCTACTACCCCAATACCCAATTAGTCAAATTATATTGATGCCTCGAATTGTGTGAATATGGCGGACAACTACCTTGAAAAGAAGATGGAGGAGCTGCGGCGCGGCAAGCCGGCGACGGCCCCACGCGCCCGTGCCGTTCCCGGCCACGTACAGATGCGCCTGGGAGCCAGGCGGGCCCTCGTGGTGGGCAATGCCTACCTGGACTTCGCCCTGCGGCTGTCGCGCATCGGCGTCCGCA
>ENA-ORRE01002599-ORRE01002599.1-human-gut-metagenome-genome-assembly--contig:-NODE-2599-length-10432-cov-4.109087_pt1 | contig 10432 bp, 8 predicted proteins | sample MGYA00242171_ERZ509126 | MGnify/ENA primary metagenome ERZ509126 (study PRJEB26280, sample SAMEA2338648) | human gut metagenome | biome: human gut; feature: human-associated habitat; material: faeces... | reverse complement strand
GCAAGCTCTCCGACGTCATCGTGGCGGTCGAGCGCACCGTGGACGAGTGCCCGGACGAGCTCAAGCTCAACAGCTATGTCACCGTGGCCGACGCCAGCAAGGTCAAGGTCTATATGAAGAACTTCGGTGAGTTCTACAACAACCAGATCGAGGCCGCCGGTACCATCATCCTCTCCCGGACTCAGAAGATGACGCAGGAGAAGCTGGAGGCCGCCGTGTCCATGCTCCGGGAGAAAAACGCCGATGCCGCCATCATCACTACCCCTTGGGATGAGCTGGATGGCAAGGCCATCCTCTCCGCCATTGAAAAAGTCTCTCTGGCCGATGAACTGCTGGAGAAGATGCGGGCCGAACATGAGGCAGACGAACACGAGCACCATCACCATCATCATGACGGCGAGGAGTGCGACGATCCCAACTGCTCCTGCCACCACCATGACCATGAGCACGAGGAGCATGAGCATGAACATCACCATCATGACCATGACCACGAGCATGAACACGAGCATGAGCATCATCATGACCACGGCGAGTGCGATGACCCCAACTGCTCCTGCCATGACCATCACCATCATCACCACGCCGATGAGGTGTTCACCTCCTGGGGTAAGGAAACACCCAAGGTGTATACGCAGGCGGACATCGACCGTATTCTGACGGCGCTGGATTCTGGCGACTATGGTGCCATTCTCCGGGCCAAGGGCATCGTGAACGGCACCGACGGCGCATGGATCGAGTTCGACTATGTGCCGGAGGAGCATGAGATCCGGGCGGGCCATCCCGACTACACCGGCCGCCTGTGCGTCATCGGTTCCAATCTGAAGGAGGAAAAGCTGGCAGAGCTGTTCGGCCTGTAAGCGAAAAAATTCATGGCTGATATTCCTGTATATCTCATCGCCGGTTTTTTGGACGGCGGCAAAACAGATTTTATCAACGGCATTTTAGAGGACGGCTTCGCCCGCGAGGACAAAACCCTCCTGATCTGCTGTGAAGAGGGCGAGTTGGAATACGAGCAGAAGGCTCTGGACAACGTGACCGTGGTCACAGTGGACGAGGAGACCGCTCTCACCTGTTCCCAGTGCAAGGAATGGGAAAAGCAGTACAAACCCAAGCAGGTCCTCATTGAGTACAACGGTATGTGGTCCATGGAGCGGCTGTACCGGGAGGTGCTGCCCGCCAACTGGGTCCTCTATCAGGTGATGACCTTTGTGGACGCCAACACCTTCGAGACTTACGCCAAAAACATGGGCCAGATCATGATGGAAAAAATCACCAACGCCGACCTGCTAGTGTTCAACCGCTGCACCGATGAGCTGAAGGCCGCACTGCGGAAGCGAAATCTGCGGATGGTGAACCGCCGGGCGGACATCTATCTGGAAGATCTGAACGGCAACAGCGAGGACTACAACAACGGTGAGGTCTGCCCCTTTGATCTGGACCAGCCGGTGATCAACATTCCGGACGATGACTACGGTGTCTGGTATGTGGACGTGATGGATTACCCTGACCGCTGGGCAGGGAAAACCGTTCACATGAAGCTGCTCATGTGCCACTCCAAGAAGTATCCCGGTACCCACTGCCCCGGACGGTTCGCCATGGTCTGCTGCGAAAATGACGTGCAGTTCTTGGGTCTGGTGGCCAAGGGCGTGGATCTGAATAAGTACAAGAACCGGGACTGGGTGGAAGTCGAGGCACGCATGGCTTTGGAAAATCACTCCGCCTACAAGGGCAAGGGTCCGGTGATGCACATCATCTCCATCAAGCCCTGCGAAAAGCCCGCCAACGAGGTTGTGACCTTCTGATCTACTGATATTCAAAAAGCACGTTTCCTTTTGACGAGGAAACGTGCTTTTCTTCTTGCATGCGCTTCTTATATTTGTCACCGTGCAAGCCATTGGCAAATCAACCGTTATTTCAGTGCCGTTGTGCCGCTCAGAATTGCTGAGGAGGGTCTGTTGTTCCGGTATCACCGCGGCCTTGATTTTGCGCAAAATCGCCCTCGTTTTCAATACGATTCGTATTTTTTACTTTTAAATCGACATATTGTATTGTAATTCCGCAAGATTTTTTCGGGAATGCCGGTTTTCTTTTCGCTTCGCAAAGCTCGCAAAATTTCGGGAATACTTGCAAATTTCAGGCAAATCCATATAATAGAGGTATTCTGATATGAAAGGACTTTACGTTTTGAAAGAAAAGCGGATCTATAAAAGAGAACTGCCCCTCTGGGGGAGTCTGCTGGCCGCCGTTTTGCTGGCAGGCTGTATTACTTTACTGGCCTTGTGGTGCCAGCCAAATGCCCTGCGGACGGTGCTGGCAGGGTTCAAGGCCCAGCCCCTGCTGATTGTTTTGAACGCTCTCCCCATCGGACTTTTGCTGCTGGCCTTCGCCTTCCTGTTCCGGAATGTCTTTTACAGCGGGGCGCTGGTGAATTTCTTCGTCTGCGCGCTGTCCCTTGCCAACCGGGTCAAAATTGAGGTCCGGGATGAGCCGGTGTTCCCCCGGGACTTCTCCCTTCTTCGGGAGGTAGGCAGCGCCATCCAGTCCTATGACATCCGCTATCCGGTGAAGGCCATCGCCGTGGTGGCGCTGACCACCGTGCTGCTTATCGGCCTTGGGGTCCTGTTCCCCAGCCGTCCGGTGTCCCTCGCCGCACTAAAGGCCAAGCTGACAAAACGGGACGCCGTGGCCGTGTTCCCCGGCCGCTGCTGGCCGGAGCGAATCGTGGGCGCGGTCCTCAGCTTTGGTGTTCTGACTGCGCTGATCTTCACGGTGTACGCCAGCAATACCCTCTATAATTCTTTCCGGGTCAGCAACGCCTACTATGTCCCCTCGGTGTTCAACGAGCTTGGTTTCCCCTACTGTTTCTGCCACCAGTTCACCACCTATCCGGTGGACAAGCCGGAGGGCTTTTCCAAATCCGAGGCCGCCGGTTGGGAGACCGGCGGGCAGACGGGGCTTGGCAAGGACGTCAGCGTAATCCTCGTGATGAATGAGGCGTTTTCCGATCTCACCGACCAGCCTATGTTCAACTGGACGGAGGAAACCGATCCCCTGCCCAACCTCCACGCTTTGCAGAAGGCCCCCCACACCCTTTCCGGTCACATCGTGGTCCCCGGCTTTGCCGGAGGCACCGCCAATACGGAGTTCGATGCGCTGACGGGAATGCAGACCAACGCACTGTCCGTCACCGCCACCTCCGCCATGCGGGTGGTAAACCGGAATCTGGACAGCTTGTTCCGGGTGTTCGGGGCGGACGGCTACCGCACCTCCTTCTACCATCCCGGCGACGCCTGGTTCTATAACCGCGAGAACGTCTACCGCTGGCTGGGTGCGGAGCACGAGGTATTTGCCAAGGACATGAAAGATTTAGAATACAAGGGCCGCTGGGTCACGGATGACTACATGGCTGGTCTGATCGAGGAAGAATTTGAAACGGCGGTCAGCGAGGGCCGCCCCCTGTTCAACTACACCACCACCATCCAGAACCACATGAGCTACACCGCCGACAAGTACGGCGAGGGCTATGTGTTCCCCCCGGTCTCCACCACGGCGGACATCTCCCCGGAGACCCGCTCCATGCTGGAGGTCTACACAGAAGGCGTCCGGGACGCCGACGCCATGCTGGGCCGGCTGACGGCTTACTTCTCAGAGCGGGAGGAGCCTGTGGTGCTGGTGTTCTACGGCGACCACCTCCCCTATCTGGGGGACAACCAGAAGGGCTACGCGGAGTTGGGATCTGAGGTGTCCATTCCGGAAAACGAACGGGAGGACATTCTCTGCTCTTACAAGACCCCCTATGTGCTCTGGGCCAACGATGCCGCCGCAGACACGCTGAACTGGAGCGAGGCCGTGGCCGCGCTGAATTTGCCGGAGGACGGCGTTCTCTCTGCTTCCTTTTTAGGCAGCGTCCTGCTGGACCTCACCGGCCGCGCCGGGGAAAGTCCGTGGTTCGACTTTCTCTCCTCCCTCCGGCGGATCGCGCCGGTGGTGCAGAAGAAAACCTATATCCTGGCGGACGGCTCCGTACTGCCCCAGCGAATTTTGAACGAGCAGACGGATGAAGCGTCCATGGAATTAAAAGACGCCGTCCGCAAGTGGCGCTGCTGGAGCTATTACAAGCTGAAATACGCGGACGTGGGTTAGACCCACCGCGAATATATGGAAAAAGCGGTTCCGGAACTTCCGAAACCGCTCTTTTGTATCAGCTTTTCGCTTCGATCTTCGCTCCGCATTTGGGACAGGTGATGACGATCTTCCCCTTCCCAACCGGCACCCGGCAGATGGCGCCGCATCTGCAGGTGAAGTACTTGTGCTCCTTATCCGCCCGGCGGGCCTTGGCCCCGGCGGCGTTGTTCCGGGCCTTCCAGATCCAGCCCATAAACTTCTGGTTCTCCGCCCGGCGCTTGGTCAGGTTTTTGGAGAACATCCGGAACAGAATAAACACCATCAGCACCCAAAGGAGGGATTCGCAGATCCGGGCGGGGATCCATAGCCGCAGAAGGCTGAAAATCAACTGGGCCACCAGAATCACCAGGTAGCCCCGAAGGAGCGCCTGATTCATCTGATCCATGCCGTTCCGGCCGTACATGAACCGCGCCACCGCGCATCTGAATTTATAGAACATACGCCTGCTGCCTCTTTCCGTCGGCTCCCGCGGAACCGTAACTGTTTTTACCTTACATATTTTAGCGGATAGGTCAGAGAAAGGCAACGGTTTAGCAGCGGAGTTTACAAAAAAGTAATTTCTTTCCAAGTCATTCCGTGTTAAAATGACATACAATATGAAAATACACAAAGGAAGTGTTTGGTTTATGGCAAAGAAACAATTCAAAGCGGAGTCCAAACGGCTGCTGGACCTGATGATCAACTCCATCTACACCCACAAGGAGATCTTCCTGCGGGAGATCATCTCCAACGCCAGCGACGCCTGCGACAAGCTGTGCTATCAGGCTCTGACGGATGACAGCGTGAAGCTGACCCGGAAGGACTTCAAGATCGACCTGTCTGTCAACAAGGACGCCCGGACCATCACCGTTACGGATAACGGCATCGGTATGGACAAGGAGGATCTGGAGAACAATCTGGGCGTCATCGCCTCCTCCGGTTCCTACAAGTTCAAGCAGGAGGTGGGAGATGACACCAAGGACACTGACGTGATCGGTCAGTTCGGCGTGGGCTTCTACTCCGCCTTCATGGTCTGCGATCAGGTGACGGTCCGCACCCGGAAATTCGGCAGTGACACCGCCTATCAGTGGCAGTCCTCCGGGGCCGACGGCTACACCGTCACGGAATGTGATAAGTCCGATGCGGGCACTGAGGTCATTATGCACCTGAAGGATGATACCGAGGACGAACATTACAGCGAATTTTTGGAAGAATGGAAGCTCCGGGAGCTGATCAAAAAGTATTCCGACTACATCCGCTTCCCCATCCGCATGGCGGTCACGAAAACGAAAAAGGTGGCCTCCTGCATGTCCGACAAGCCGGACGAGGTACCCTATGTGGAGATGGAGACCCTGAACTCCATGGTCCCCATCTGGCAGCGGAAAAAGGCCGACGTGAAGCCGGAGGAATATAACGAGTTCTATCGGGAGAAGTTCCACGATTTCGCGGACCCCCAGCGGGTCATCACCGTGTCCGCTGAGGGTGCCGTGACCTACAAGGCCTTGCTGTTCATCCCCGGCGCCACCCCCTTCGACTTCTACACCAAGGAATACGAAAAGGGTCTGCAGCTCTATTCCAGCGGCGTTCTCATTATGGACAAGTGCCCGGATCTGCTGCCGGAGCACTTCCGGTTTGTCCGGGGCGTGGTGGATTCCCCGGATCTGAGCCTGAACATCTCCCGGGAGCTTTTGCAGCATGACCGCCAGCTGAAGGTCATCGCCGGAAATCTGGAAAAGAAGATCAAGAGCGAACTGGCCAAGATGCTCAAGGACGAGCGTGAGGCTTATGAAACCTTCTGGAAGAACTTCGGCCGCCAGTTGAAATACGGCGTGGTCAGCGAGTACGGCATCCACAAGGACCTGCTGCAGGATCTGCTGCTGTTCTGGTCCTCCACGGAGAAGAAGCTGGTGACGCTGGATGAGTACGTCTCCCGGATGAAGGAGGATCAGAAGGTCATCTATTATGCCGCCGGTGACACCGCGGACAAGATTGACAAGCTGCCTCAGCTGGAGGCCTTGAAGGATCAGGGGGTGGAGATCCTCTACTTCACAGAGGAAGTGGACGAGTTCGTGGCCCAGACCCTGCGGAGCTACAAGGACAAGGAGTTCCGCTCCGCCATGGACGGTGCATCCGACGAGTCCGCTCAGGAAAAGGCTAAGGAGGAGGCCGACACCCATAAGGATGTGTTTGCCTTCGTGAAGGAGACGCTTGGTGATGCGGTGGCAGAGGTGAAACCCTCCACACGGCTGAAATCGCACCCTGTATGTCTCACCGCCGGCGAGGGCCTGAGCTTTGAGATGGAGAAGTATTTCCAGCTCATGCAGCCTGACAGCAGCATCAAGGCCCAGCGGATTCTGGAGCTGAACACGGAGCACCCGGCCTTCACCGCTCTGGAGAGCGCCGTGACCGCCGACCCGGAGAAGGCCAAGACCTACGCCAAGCTGCTGTACGATCAGGCGCTGCTGATCGCGGGACTGCCGCTGGACGATCCCTCCGGCTACACGGATCTGGTGTGCGGATTGATGAAGTAAGTCTGATAAGACAGACCTTGCCCCGGCGTGTCCTGCAAGACATGCCGGAAACAGTAGGGCGAAAAGGTCTTTTCACCCTGCTTCCAATATTTTCAGAGCTTTTGTAAAGTTCTGAAAATATTTAATTTAAATAGCGCAGGACACCCTTCTTGGGTTTCCCGCGCACACTCTTCACCCGCAAGGGGTATGCGGCATCCGTAAAGCGGCACAGCCGCTAACGGCTGCCCTACCTTACTATCGCGGAAAATCTACCATTTTATCGAAAGACTCCCCCCAGCGTGTCTTACAAGACACGCCGGGGGCCTTTTTGCTATTTCTCGCTATTTCGGCAGTTTAGCGCGCAAAAACACCTCCGCGTAGAAAATCCACGTAGAGGTGTTTTGTCTGTATTCGGCGTTTCTCAGCCCCACAGGGCGGAGAGGGACGGGATAATTTGCTTTTTCCGGCTCATGATCTTGGGCAGGAACACGCTGTTCTTTTCCTCGCCGGTGATGTTGAAGGCCTGCCGGATGGTTTCCGTATCTCCGGAATACAGCAGGTAGGAGCCTTCCACCAATACGTCCGTGATCATCAGCAGCACAATGTCCAGACCGTTCTTCTTACGGATGGTCTCCATCGTGGCGAGGAATTCCTCTTTCCGGGCCATAAGACGATCGGAATCCAGACAGGTGATCTGGCTCACCGCCAGATTGTGACCGCCAATGTGAAATTCCTTGTAGTCGGTGCGGATAATGGACTCAGCGCTCTTATCCTCACCGGTAGCGGCGGAGAAAATGGTCTGCCCCAGCTCTTCCAGAGAGACATTGGCAATACGGGACATCCGGTTGGCAATGTCGATATCCCGCTGGGTGCAGGTGGGAGATTTGAACATGACCGTATCCGACACGATGGCGGCCCGCCATTTTAGCAGAGGGCATCAGCCCCTTTTCCTGATACATATCCGCAACGATGGTGGTAGAACTGCCCACCGGCTCATTCCGGACGTAAATAGGATTGTTGGTCTCAATATCCGCCAGACGGTGGTGGTCCACGATCTCCAGGATGTCCGCCTGATCCAGGCCGGGCACAGACTGGGCCTTTTCGTTGTGGTCCACCAGGATTACCTGCTTGCGCCGGGGACGCAGCAGATGGAATCGGGACAGGGTTCCCACCACGTGCTCATTTTCATCCAGAATGGGGTAAGCCCGGAATCGGCTTTCCAGCACGGTATTGCGCACGTCATCGATATAATCGTCCAGATGGAAGGAAACCAGATCGTGGCTCTTGCAGATGCGCTCAATGGGCAGAGAATGGCAGATCAGGTGGACTGCCCGGTACGCGTCATAAGGCGTGGAGATGATGCAGGTATCGGTGTCCAGCTCCAGCAGCTCCCGGCTGACCTCCGCCTGGCAGACGATGACGCAGGTGACCCGCAGCTCCAGTGCCCGCTTGATCATGTCCGGCTGATCGCCGCAGACCACGATGCTGTCCGGAGAGGAAAACAGCAGGTTTTCCCGTCCCGCAGGCAGGGCGATGGTGACCTCGCCGGAGATCTCATCCCGGATCTGGCCGCCCTCGTTGAGGACCTTTCCCTCCAAAACGGAGAGCAGGTTATAGACCGGCACGTTCTTGACCGTGGAATTGCGGACAGCCAGCATATCGTAGCTGGCCACGTCACCGGCGGAAAGCATACCGTAAAGCGTACCGTCCTCATTGGCCACAGGCAGTACGGAGATCCGGTCCGCCTGCATCATCTGCCAGGCCCGGCTGATGGTAGCGGCGGGAGACAGGGTGGGCGGCGTATCGAAGTCCAGGTCCCGGACCTGCGTCCGAACGTTGTTGATCAGCTCCGGCGGCTGGGCACCGAATTTGTCCAGGACGGCTTTCGTCTCATCGCTGATCTGGCCCAGACGGGCGGCGCAGTACTGCCGCTGCCCCAGAGCATTTTTCAGTGCGGCGTAGGCCATGGCGGATACGATGGAGTCGGTATCCGGGTTGCGATGGCCGGTAATGTAAACTTTGTCCATTCCACAGTTCCTTTCGGATCGTTTCTAAATTCTGTTTCTCTCATGATTATGAGAGTCCGGCGTGAAATTGTCAACAGTGCCTTTCACCAAATGGACCGTGCGAAAGTACAGTCTCACAACCCATTTTGTATAGTTCCGGACCATTTACAGGATCAGAAGCTCCTTGGGTGCCAGCGTAATGTCCTGACAGCCCTGTTCTGTGATGACGATCACATCCTCAATGCGAACGCCCAGCTTCCCCGGCAGATAGATCCCCGGCTCCGCGCTGATGACAGCGCCGGCAGGCAGCGGCTTGCTGTTGGACGGCGTGGCATTGGGATTTTCATGGATCTCCACGCCGACGCTGTGGCCAAAGCTGTGGCCGAAATAGGGACCGTATCCGGCGTCCGCGATGACCTGTCGGGCGGCGCCGTCCACCGCCGCGCCGGTGACGCCGGCCTTTGCCGCGGCGATTCCGGCAAGCTGGGCCTTGAGGACCGTGTTGTAAACAGTCTCCATCTCCTCCGTCACATGGCCCACAGCCACTGTGCGGGTCATATCCGAGCAGTAGCCGCCGAATTTGCAGCCGAAGTCCATGGTGACGAACTCCCCGGCCTGAATGGGCTTCTCACTGGGAACACCGTGGGGCAGGCTGCCGTTGGGGCCGGAGACCACGATGGGGTCAAAGGACTTGTCCTCCGCGCCGTAGTGCAGCATTTTATAGAGCAGCAGCGCGGCAATTTCCTTTTCCGTAACGCCGGGACGGATCTCGCCGAGAATGTCCGCCAGCGCTTTTTCCGCGATCCGCTGAGCCTGGATCATACAATCCAGCTCCGCCTGATCCTTGACGGCCCGCAGCGTCCACAAAAGCTCCGTGGCGGGGACCAGCTCGCAGTGGAGCTTCTCCGAAAAGCGGTGAAAATCCGCCGCCGTCATATATTCATCCTCATACCCCATGCGGGTGATGTGTTCCTTCTCGATGACCTCGTTGATGAGGGCGGAGTAGGGATGTTCCCGGTCCGTTTGCCGGATCTCCGCACCCTGTACATAGCGCGCAGCAGCTTCCGTATACCGGCTGTCAGTGAAATAGTAGTTCCGGTTCCGTGTGACAACGGCTACACCGTCCGTCCCGGAGGAGTGAAAGCCGGAGGCGTAAAAGCGGTTGGCCTCGCAGGTCAGCAGCACGGCGTCCAGGCCGTGGGCCTCCAGCACACCGGCGATTTTTTTGAAATGGTTCATAACAGATCCTCTTTTTCTGAGAGCCGCAGCATATCAGGTGTAACCGGCCCTCTGTGATGAGCAGTGTAGCAGAATTTCACAAAATTGTCAAAGCGGCTCGTCAGTTCGGATTTAATCTCACCGCATTTTGTAGAAAATCACAGTTGACTTTAATCGTTTAAAGCTGTATGGTAATAACATCACAAAGCTCAGTGCGGCAGAAAGGAGTGCACAATGCGTTTCGGAATGTTTACCTATATTTACCGCTACGCACGCTATTTTGCGGGCTTCTTTCATAATGCAGAAATGGAACAGGCATTCTGCCGGGCATAAGGCTTGCACTCGTTAAACGCGAGGGGGCTCTGTTCCACGGACAGAGCCCCCCTTGTTTTTTGGAAGGCATCCAACTTTGTGAATTCGTCCGGATACGGACAAAAGGAGAAGATCACTATGAAAAAGAAATTGCTTGCTCTTGTTCTGGCTGCGGCCATGACGCTGTCTCTGGCCTCCTGCGGCGGCTCCAAGACGGAGACA
>ENA-ORRE01002598-ORRE01002598.1-human-gut-metagenome-genome-assembly--contig:-NODE-2598-length-10435-cov-4.988536_pt1 | contig 10435 bp, 9 predicted proteins | sample MGYA00242171_ERZ509126 | MGnify/ENA primary metagenome ERZ509126 (study PRJEB26280, sample SAMEA2338648) | human gut metagenome | biome: human gut; feature: human-associated habitat; material: faeces... | reverse complement strand
CTCGGAGAGTACAATGTCCGCAAATACCAGAAATTCATAGAACTCTACGGCCGGCCGATCACCGACAAGGACATTGCGGAGAACCGGTACGGCATCCTGCGCGTTTTCAGGCAGGTGAAGACGTATTTCGACGAGAATCCCGAATACGGGGTCCTCTTTCCCGATGTCGCATGGCCCGTCTGATCATATCGAACCGAATGTCTAACTCAAATAATTTGCACCATGAAAAAAATCTCTCTCCTGTTTCTGATCGCAGCCTTTGCGGGCTTTGTCTCCGTATCTTGCAGCGACGATCCCGAAGAAAAAGTCGTTCCGCCCGATGTCGAATCCGTGGCGGGCATCGAGCCGAGCTATGCCAAGGGCCAGCACGAATACCTCGAAATAACGCCCGACGTGTCGCTTTCGAACGACAACGAACAGGGCGTGACCTACGAGTGGAACATTGATTACAAAATTGTCGGAACCGAAAAGGCTCTTTCGTACAAGTGCAGCGAGCTGGGCGATTTCAAGGGCTATTTCAAAGCCTCCAGTTCGACGGGCGCCAAGATCGTCGAATTCACGCTCCGCGTCTCCTCGCCCTACGACCGGGGACTGCTGCTGCTGAGCGAGACTTCCGAGGGTTCGATGCTCTCGTTCAAGCGTCTCGACGTGATGGAGACCCCGGTCAGCCCCTCGGCGTTCAAGGATAATAATCCCACGCTCTCGCTGGGAAAGACTCCGCTGGCGCTCTGCTGGAAGGGCGAAGGCATCACCTCGCCGAATGCGGCGTCGCTGACCGACGAAGATTACGAAGTGGTGATCGGCACGGGCGACCCGACCACGGTCTATACGCTCGATTCGAACACGCTGGAGGTCAAGAATACGATCGTTTACGACGGAGCGGGCGAATTCCATCCCAACCGCATTCTTTGTCCGCTGGGCGTGCAGGAGGTCTTGTGGCAGGGAGCGCTCTACTTCGTCGGCGGAGGGCGCGATTACATCATGACCGGAGAGAAAACGTTCGTACTGCCCGAAGAGGACGAAAAACTGCCCGACGGGGCGCAGATCGCCGATCATACCTGCTCGCTGATAACCGAATACGACGACCGCGTGCGCGTCTATTTCAACAACAGCACCAAAAAGCTGCTCTATGTATCGGCCGTGTTCGGTCTCGAAGTGGAGGAGGGCAGCACGGTCTGCGATGTAGAACCGATGAACCTGATGGCCTGCGACGGCATGTATTACAATCAGCGTTACGATCCGGGACATGTGATGCTGGTGGGCTCGAACGGCAGCAGTGTGAAGGTGTTCCGTTTTGCGACATCGGTCGGTATTGCCGATACCGAGGAGAAACTCAGCGAGATAGATGCCACGGGGCATATCCTGCCGACCTCGGCCACGGGTGTCAACCCCGTCAAACCGATGCTCTATTACTCGCGCGGGGGCGACATCTACCGGCTCAACTACGACGGCGGCAATTTCGATGCCTCGCCCTATATCTCGCTGGGCGGCGATTTCGACGTGAAGCAGATCGTTTTCAACCCCTTCGATGCCAACACGGTCTATATCGCCGCGGATAATCTCGGCGAGGCGGGCGAGATGAAAGCCTCGGTGTTTGTCTACGACGTGTCGGACAACACCTCGGCTGAAAAACTCTTCGAAGGCCATCGGGCCGGCGGCTCGGTCAAACAGTTGATCTACAAGGGTAACGGCAAGGAATACGAGTCGATTCCCGAAAGCGGGCAGTCGGCGTTGAGAAAACTCTTCCGCTGATCAGGCCCGATCCTGTCATCGAATGCCGGAAGCTGATCCACCGTTACGGCGAACGGCTGATTTATGAAAACCCGAGTTTCGAGGTCCCGCCCGCACGGGGCCTCGAACTTTTGGGTAGGGACAGCACGGGCAAGATCACGACCATCGACATCCGGGGCGCTTACCCTGGTCCGGAACCCCGGCCTGCTGGTGTTCGACGACTTTTCGATGGGGCTCGACCCCGGCTATCGACGTCTGTTCGTGGAGTGCCTGCGCGACTATGCCCGCGTCGAAGAGAAGCCGATTTTCCTTTCGCCGCCCCGATATGCTGCTGCCGTGGAACGCGTTGTTGGCCGTCTGCACATCCGGTGGGGATGCCAGAACTAATGCCGATTCCATATGATGCGAACAAGCTCTGCATAAATCTCTTTTTTGGGGGCGCGAAGCTAATGTGTGCCGATCCGCTGAAAAGAGGTCGTTTTCTTTGTTATGTTGGATGATTCTTTATATCCAATCACGTTTATCTGATTTTTGCACTATCTTTATGGTCGGAATAATCGAATGCGTATGATGAAACGGAGTATAGGGGCCTTATGCCTTGCCATGATATGCACCGGTCTGCCCGCCCTCTGTGCGCAAGAGTTGTCTGGAGGAGTTTCGGCCGTGACCGTGAGCGTCGGCGCAGACGAGGCTTCGTCGTTCGGCATCGGGATGATCGGACTGATCAACACGACCTCGCCGTGGCCCGTATTCCCGATGCTGGTCTACCGGCATCGTTTCGATAAGAGATGGTCGATGGAGATCATGCCGCCGCAGTTCCGCCTGACTTGTGCTGTGAACCCGTCCAACCGGATTACGGCCGGGCTGACCATCGACGGCGACCGTTTCTATGTCACGCCCCGCAATCCGAAGGTCTGTCTGTACAGCAAAAAGCCTTATGCGGCCGGAATTGAAATTGAATAAAGTTCACTCGATTGCCCCGTCAAATCGGGATCAGGTTAATTTTGTACCAGGTATGGGACGCCGAAAGTGTTGCTCCCTTTAGAGAATGCTAAAATTAGTTGTTTTATGGAAAAACCGAAACGTATTGTCACCAAGATCGGGAATGTGTTCTGTGTGCAGATCAGCCCGCATGAAAAGAAATATTTCCAATACATTGCCAATGATATGTTACAATTGAACAGCAGCGTTATAAGAGTTTTCGAACGCACTTATCCGACTGATCAAGAGCCCAAACTGACCGATGTGGTGCAGGGGAAGGTTGAATTCTATGCGCATACGGTACTGAGTTGGGGTATTCGCTTGGAGAAATGGACAAAAGTAGGTAAAGTTCCCTTTGAAGAACCGGTTATTGATGTCTGGTTTATGGATTGGTGTGACGATGATATGGTTTATTTACCTTTTGGCAAAAAAATTTCACCGGAAAAAAGATGGCGCATTTGGCGTATTGGAGATGCTGACTTTTCGTATGTTGAAAATGAAGCCTTTTCATACGACGGTTATGACCTTCATGTCCATAGCCCACTATTTAAGAATGAAAAATATCTTGAGGAAGGAAGCGTGATACCTGCGGTCGATATTGTTCATCGTATGCAGACTGGACGATATTATTACAAGAGACTCTGGCCACGGATGGATAAGGATGAATAAAATCCTATCTTTTTGATAATAATATATATTAGGGCTTACCCGGACCTATGGCAAGGTGTTCATTGTGAAATGAGATATTGAAGGAAGCCGACAGCAAACATCCGATCTGACGAACGCAAACTACATATAAATTTGCGATCTTTGCTTTGTGTATGTATTCAGATATGAAAAATACAAAACCAACACCCAATTTCACATTTTCGGATGTAAAATTGGGTGTCGATTTTATAAAAGATTGATTTTCAATCTTCCTTGCGGTGCGTAGGGGATTTTAATCCTCCGACGAAATGTACCGTTTATCAGTAGGTTACGCTTGCTTTTGCAGTTTCGGGTCACAACGTGGTTACGCCGTTTCGACGCTCGAAAATCGACGTCCGCGAATGCCCGTCCTTCAAAGAACTTTCACGGTTCAAATATAACCTATTTTCGAGGAGTATTCAAATTTCAGTTCGATTATTTTCCCAAATTATAAGAAATATTTTATCCCCATAATAATATTTACCATATGGCACAAAATGAGCCGTACAGCAAAATATAGATTCATGTAAATCGTTATCTTTGCAAAAAACAGAGGTTGACGATATGGAACGATTGCATGTATTCGACTGCTCGAACGTCCTGATAGCGAGTTTTTTCACCGACGACCGGGGCTGTGCCCATGAGAACCGGGAGCATACGCTTATCTATCTGTGTTCCGGTGAGCTCGAAATCGAGGAGCGCGGCCGAAAAACGGCGCTGCATCCGGGCGAATGCGCTTTCATGCGGCGCGACAACCGGATGTGGTTGCAGAAACACGCCGATGCGGAGCATCCGTACCGTTCTGTCGTGTTGAAATTCACGAAACCGTTTCTGCGGGAGTTCTACCGGACGCTCGACCGGAAAGAGATTCCCGTGGAATCGAAACGTGAAAAAGCGAGCCTGCGCGTATTGCCTAATAACCGCCCCGACATCCGCAGTTTGTTCGAGTCGGTGATTCCCTATTTCGACGCGGGCGTGCAACCTTCCGACGACGTATTGAAACTCAAGATGACCGAGGGGGCTTATGTACTGCTCAACACGGATAAGAACCTCTACGCTTCGCTGTTCGACTTCGTCGATCCGTGGAAAATAGACATCATCGACTATCTGAATGAGAATTACATGTACGATTTGTCGATGGAGGAGATCGCAAGCTATACGGGCCGCAGCTTGGCGACATTCAAACGCGATTTCGCCAAGGTGAGCGACCTGACACCGCAGAAATGGCTTATCAAACGACGGTTGGAGGCGGCGCACGACCTGATAAAATCTGGTAAGAAAAAAGTAACGGAAGCCTGCTTCGATGTCGGGTTCAAGAACCTGTCTCACTTCTCGAAAGTCTATAAGGAGACCTACGGTTATGCGCCCAGCATGATCTGAGCCGGGAGAAAATCCGCAATGAACCTCACAGCAAAATAGTTTGAGCCTCGCAGCAAAGCCGCTGCGGGGCTTTTTCTTTACCTTTGCGAAAAAACATCATGGAAAACGATATTTTCGCAAGGGATTTGAGCGGCGAGATGGTTTCGCCCAATGACGCAGGTTACGAAGAGCTGATTGCCGACATCTTCGCCACAATGGAGACGGCACAAGAGCTTGCGACGGTCGGCATACGCGACCAGAAGCGTGTACATGAACTGATGGGAAAGATTCTGGGCAAAGAGTTGCCGGAAAGCACCACAGTACTCCCGCCGCTCTATATCGACTACGGCAAGCCCGTGACCATCGGCCGGGGTTGTTTCATCCAGCAGTGCTGCACGTTCTTCGGCCGCGGCGGCATCACCGTCGGCAATGACGTATTTATCGGCCCGAAAGTGAATCTGATAACCATCAATCATGATGTCGATCCCGACAACCGCAGCGCCACCTACGGACGCCCCATTGTCATCGAGGACAAGGTATGGATCGGTATCAACTCTACGATATTGCCGGGTGTCAGGATCGGTTACGGAGCTATCGTCGGCGCCGGCAGCGTGGTGACGAAAGATGTTCCGGCCATGACCATTGTGGCTGGCAATCCTGCAAGAATCATCAAAACAATCGAAAACAAATAAACTATGGAAGAGAAAAAAGGAATCAGCCGCCGCGGTTTTCTGAAAACGGCGGCATTGGCAGGAGCCGCATTGGCTATGCCTGCCGGGCTGGACAAAGTTTTTGCAGTCGGACCGGCAAAGGCGGATACACCCCGAAACGACGCCGAAGTTGCCCGTATCCAAGGACATCGCATATTGGGTTCGGGCAAAGCGGCTTTCGAGGTCTCCGCCCTCGGTTTCGGTGTGATGGGCATGACCTACAACCGCAGCCAGCACCCGGACAAGAAACAGTGCATCCGCCTGCTGCACGAAGCCGTGGAGCGTGGCGTGACGCTTTTCGACACGGCGATCATCTACGGGCCGCTGACCAACGAACTGCTGGCAGGCGAAGCCCTCTCCGAGTTCAAGGGCAAAATCAACGTTACGACCAAATTCGGACACGAGGTCATCGACGGCAAAGGCACGGGGCGTCAGGACAGCAGCCGCAAAACGGTACGTCGATACTGCGAAGACTCGCTCCGCCGGCTGAAACTCGATACGCTCCCGATGTTCTACCAACATCGCGCCGACCCCGATACTCCGGCTGAAGAGGTGGCGCAGACCATCGCCGAGCTGATGAAGGAGGGCAAGGTGCAGCATTGGGGCATGTGCGAAGTGAGTGCCGAGACCATCCGCCGGGCGCATGCCGTATGTCCGCTGACGGCCATACAGAGCGAATACCACCTGATGCACCGCGACGTGGAGACGAACGGCGTGCTGGACGTCTGCCGCGAGCTGGGCATCGGCTTCGTGCCGTACAGCCCGATCAACCGGGGATTCTTGGGCGGCTGCATCAACGAATACACGGTCTTCGACCCGACGAACGACAACCGCCAGACCCTGCCGCGTTTCCAGCCGGAGGCGATACGGGCCAATACGCGCATCTTGAACGTGCTGCAACGGTTCGGACGCACGCACGGCATGACCTCTGCACAGGTGGCCCTCGGCTGGCTGTTGCAGAAAGAGCCGTGGATAGTCCCTATCCCCGGAACGACCAAGCTGTCGCATCTGGAGGAGAACCTCCGTACGCTCGACTTCAGCCTCACCGCCGAGGAGTGGCGCGAACTCGAAACGGCCGTCGCCGCCATACCCGTCGTGGGCAACCGCTACAACGCCGAGCAGCAGCGGCAGGTCGGACGCTAAAAACGAAACAGATATGAAAAAATTCTTATGGATCATGCTCTCCGCCGCTCTCAGCTCGTGCGGAGCGGTTATAAAGGACGAATCGAAAAATCTGAATACGACTGAAATGGAAAAGCAAAATCTCGGCAGCCTGCTGGCGCTCTATCCCAAACCGATGACGGTCGTCGGCGCTGAGGTCGAGGGCAAGGTGAACTGGCTTGTCGTCGGGCATACGGGCATTATCGGCCATGACCGGATATTGGTCAGTATGAATAAGAATCATTACACCAATCAAGGAATACGGAAGTCAAAGAAACTGTCCATCAACCTCGTGAGCCGCGATATGCTGCCGAAAGCCGACTACGTGGGCAGCGTGAGCGGCGCATCGGTCGATAAGTCGGGCGTGTTCGCCTTTCACTGGGGCGAAAACGGTACTCCGGTAATCGACGCCTCGCCGCTGACGATGGAGTGCGACGTGGTGGACATCTACGAAACCGAGGGCTTCGACAACTTCATCTGCTCGATTGCCAATACCTACGCCACTCCCGAGGTGCTCGACAGCGACGGAAAGCTCGACTATACGCGGCTGAAACCCGTACTATTCGAGTTCCCGGCCTATTCCTACATCGCCACTGGTGAAATAATCGGCAAATGCCTGAACTTGGACAAGGAACCGGGAATGTGTGCCAAAGAGCCGATGGCCGCCGACGGCATCGTGCGTCTGTCGAAAGTAGAGGTCTACCCGCAGCACCTCGACGAGTATCTGAAATATGCGACCGAGGTAGGCGAAATTTCGCTGCGCACCGAGTCGGGCGTGCTGACCATGTACGCTGTCAGTGAAAAGGAGAATCCCTGCAAGATAACCATATTGGAAACCTACGCAAGCAAGGCGGCTTACGAGAAGCATATCGCCTCGGAGCATTTCCAGAAATACAAGCGGGGAACGCTGCACATGGTCAAGTCGCTGGTATTGTCCGACCAGACACCTCTCAATCCGGCCAGCCGAATCAATAACTTCATTCAATAAAGAATCATGAACAGAATCATTTTAATTACAGTATTCACCGTTTTAACATTCAATGTTATGGCACAGGAAAAGATAGTACAGACAGCTGGGCGTAACCAGCTCGGCGAGTTCGCTCCCAAGTTCGCGGAGCTCAACGACGACGTCCTCTTCGGCGAGGTGTGGAGCCGCACCGACCGCCTCGGCCTTCGCGACCGCAGTCTGGTGACGATCACCTCGCTCATCAGTCAGGGCATCACCGACAGTTCATTGGGCTTCCATCTTCAGGAGGCGAAGAAAAACGGCATCACCCGCACCGAAATCGCCGAGATCATCACCCATATCGGCTTCTATGCCGGGTGGTCCAAGGCATGGGCGGCGTTCCGGCTGGCCAAAGAGGTATGGGCCGAAGAGACGACCGACGAGGATGCCAAAGCGGCATTCCAACGCGAAATGATTTTCCCTATCGGCGAACCGAACACGGCCTACGCGCAGTATTTCATCGGCAACAGTTACTTAGCCCGCATCTCGTCGGAACAGGTTCCCATCGCCAATGTAACGTTTGAGCCGAGTTGCCGCAACAACTGGCATATCCACCGTGCAACGAAAGGCGGTGGACAGATGCTGATCGGTGTCGCAGGCCGCGGCTGGTATCAGGAATGGGGAAAGCCGGCGCAGGAATTGAAAGCGGGTGATGTCGTCGATATTCCGGAAGGGGTTAAACATTGGCACGGCGCGGCGAAAGACAGTTGGTTTACCCATATTGCGATTTCTGTTCCGAACGAAGGCGCCTCGGCAGAGTGGCTGGAACCGGTCGCGGATGAAGAATACAACCGGTTAAATTAAGGATATGGATGATGAACGAATCATATGTCATCAGCCGTCGTTTGAGACAAAAGACGCCGAAAAACCTGAAAACGGCAGCGGAAGGCCGAGATATCTGATTAAATAATATGGAAGGAAAAGTTATGGAATATGTAACATTAAATAATGGCGTTAAAATGCCGATTTTAGGTTTTGGCGTTTATCAGATTGAAAATTTGAAAGAATGCGAACAAGCTGTCAGCGAAGCAATTCAAACGGGTTATCGCTTAATTGATACCGCTCAGGCTTATTTTAACGAAGAAGCCGTCGGCAATGCCGTTAAAAAAAGCGGTTTGCCGCGTCAGGATTTTTTTCTGGTTACAAAGGTATGGATTTCCAATGCCGGATATGAAAAAGCCAAAGCTTCCATAGAAGAATCTTTAAGAAAGCTGCAAACGGATTATATTGATTTGCTGCTTATTCATCAGCCGTTTAACGATTATTACGGAACATATCGGGCAATGGAAGAAGCGTATAAAGACGGTAAGATCCGGGCTGTCGGTGTTTCCAATTTTTATCCGGACCGATTTGTCGATATTGCTCACTTTGCCGAAATAAAACCTGCGGTTAACCAGGTTGAACTCCATGTTTTCCAGCAACAGCAGCAAGCTCGTGAAATTATGAAAAAATACAACACGCAGCCAATGTCCTGGGGGCCTTTTGCCGAAGGGCGGAATAACTTCTTTCAAAATGAAACTTTGCAAAAAATCGGCGAAAAACATCATAAAACGGTTGCTCAGACGGCGTTGCGCTTTTTGATACAGGAAAATGTCGTTGTCATTCCGAAGTCCGTTCACAAAGAACGTATGGAACAAAACTTTGACATATTCGATTTTAACTTATCTGCCGGAGAAATGGAAACAATACGTCGGCTGGATACGGAAAACAGCCTGTTTTTTTCTCATTATGATCCGGAAACCGTTGAGTTCCTGGTTAATTATAAAATATAGGAATCAGAATGTGAGATAGCGTAAAATCGGAGAGTCGGAAGTTTCGGCCGTCGGTCTGGTGTGTATGGGAATGAGCCATGCCTGCGGAGAACCCGCTGATAAAAAAGATATGGCAGAATTGCCGGCCGGGGCCGTTGATATTGGCTGCCTTTGGAAAAAAGGTTGAAATTGGTAAATTTTGCAATAACAAAAGCCTGCCCGGGAGCGTTTTAAGCGTTCAAATCTTCCGTGACTGATAATAAAATATCTACAACCGCAGTCGCTTGTAATTCAATACAGGATAACTTGCTGGTTAACAATTTGGGTACCTGTTATCAAAGTGCAAACTATAAAAGATAATATTTGAAGCGCCTCTCCCGAAATCGGCATTCGCATTTTTATTTTTATACCTTGCCGCCGCTGCAGCCGCTTCGCTTTTGTTATACCATTTTAATACCGGCAGAACCGTCCGGCGCGGTTTGCTGACTGGCATCGTATGTAACTGCCTGAAATTTTGCATTTTCCAATATAAAACGAGCTTACCATAGTCATTTCGGCGAAGTCAACCGCCCGCAAAGCCCGCATTTCCGCCGGATACAAAAAAAGACGCTATCATTTAGCGTCTTTTTAATCAAAATGGCGGACAGAAAGGGATTCGAACCCTTGGTACCCTTTAGGGGTACACACGATTTCCAATCGTGCGCCTTCGACCACTCGGCCACCTGTCCGTAAAACTGTTGGCAGATTATAGCATTGTCTTGAGTTTTGCAACAAAAATTTCAAAAAAACGGCATAATTTGTATAATAAGTTGAATTTGCATGCTATTATTGTCATTCAAAGATATTTGCGTTGTGCTTTGCTTATTTGTCTGTCAATTTCCGGCTTTGTTTTCTTTAGCCCCGACAGGGGATTTTTTCTGTTTTGGTTTAACAAGGAAAAAATTATGGATAAAAAATACGTTCCCGAAAAGAAGAAAAGATGCCGGTCGGCAAACCGCGTCGGACGGTTCTGCCGGTATTAAAATGGTATAACGAAAGCGAAGCGGCTG
>ENA-ORRE01002595-ORRE01002595.1-human-gut-metagenome-genome-assembly--contig:-NODE-2595-length-10442-cov-12.558005_pt1 | contig 10442 bp, 6 predicted proteins | sample MGYA00242171_ERZ509126 | MGnify/ENA primary metagenome ERZ509126 (study PRJEB26280, sample SAMEA2338648) | human gut metagenome | biome: human gut; feature: human-associated habitat; material: faeces... | reverse complement strand
GTACAGAAGCCTTTTACCGTGGCATGTGGACTGGATACAGGCACGCTCACTACTGATATGACATTTTTATGTGATGGATACGAGATGTTTGGCAGTGAAAAGGTATCATGCGTCAACCGTAGCGGACATGGCATAGAGACACTTGAAAAGGCACTCATGGATTCATGTAATGATGCACTCATGCAGATGTCATATAAGATTGGTGCAGAAAATTTTCTGTACTATCAGAGTGTATTTGGCTTTGGTCAAAAGACAGGTGTTGACCTGCCGGGTGAGGCAAATACATCAACGCTCATGTATACACTCGACAATATAAAGCCTGTCGATTTAGCGACAAACGTATTCGGACAGAACTATAACTGTACCATGATAGAGATGGTCAGTGCATTTTCCTCACTGGTGAATGGCGGAAATTATTATCAGCCGCACGTAGTAAGGAAAATCGCAGATGACAACGGCAATACAGTAAAGACAATTGAGCCTACACTGCTAAAAAAGACAGTGTCAGAGAATACAAGTGCGACACTTAAAAACTACCTGCAGAACGTAGTTGCAAACGGAACCGGTAAGGTGGCAAAGGTTGACGGATACTCAATGGGAGGCAAGACAGGAACAGCGCAGATGTATGATGAGACAACGCACCTTAGAAAGAGGGGCTGCTATCTTGTATCATTTATAGGCTGTGTGCCTGCGCAGGATCCGCAGCTTGTTATTTACACTGTAATCGACCAGCCGAATGTACAGGATCAGCCTCACAGTAACTATGCACAGAACCTGACCAGAGAGATATTAAAGGAAGTACTTCCGTATATGAATATATACCCTGATGAGGAGCAGACCGGTGTAAATGCTGACCTTACGATAACAGGCGCAAATCCTCCGACAGGAGAAAAGGTCACCCAGGAGGGTGAGCAGGGCGAATAGAGAATAGCCTCAATATTTTTTGCATATATTAGTGTAAAAATATTGAGGCATTTTTGTTCATGATACTTAACAATACGCGCTACAGAAGAAAAATATGCGTATTTTGCAGTATACTGACAGCTGTTCTTATCGCCTTGTGTTTCAGACTGTTTTATCTCATGATAGTAAAAGGCGGTTATTACAGTAAAAAGGCAAGTGCGCTTCAGGAAAGAGAGCGTGATATTGCAGGAATACGCGGAGATATAGTGGATAGAAATGAAAGGATAATAGCGACAAATGAAACTGCATATAACATAAGCGTTATACACAATCAGATAACCGACAAGGAAGCAGTCATCTCTGTTTTAAGCAGTGAGCTTTCGATTGACGAAAAGACTATCCGCAGTAAGGTGGATAAGGTTACATCCATTGAAAAAATAAAGAATAATGTCTCTAAAAAAACAGGCGATAAAATACTATCATATGGCTTGGCAGGGGTAAAGGTTGACGAGTCAAGTGTCAGGTACTATCCGCTTGATGAGTTGTTTTCAAAGGTTATAGGCTTTGCAGGAGCAGATGGTCAGGGTGTTGTTGGGCTTGAGACCACATATGATGAAATTCTGCGTGGCACACCCGGGCGGATATACACTGTATGTGATGGCAGAGGTGTGGAGGTGAAGGGCTATAAGGAGAGAAGAGAAGCTCCACAAAAAGGAGACACACTTGTCACTACACTCGACATAAATATACAAAGAGTATGTGAGAAAAATGCAATGATGGCATATGCACAAAACCTGGCAGACAGTGTGAGCATAATTGCCTTAAACCCTAAAAATGGAGAAATATATGCCATGACCGACTACCCGGAATATAATTTGAATGATCCTTTTTCATGTGAAAACCATGATGAAGCCTGGAGAAACGGATGTGTAAGTGATACATATGAGCCCGGTTCCGTATTCAAGATAATTACGGCAGGAATCGCACTGGAGGAGGATGTGGTGAGCCTTGATGACCGTTTTTACTGCCCGGGATATATTACTGTGGAGGACAGACGCATACACTGCCATAAGAGAACAGGACATGGAAGTGAGACCTTTGTGCAGGGAATACAGAATTCATGCAATCCGGTCTTTATTGATCTAGGCCTTAGAATAGGCAGTGAGAGGTATTATGCTGATTTCATGAGGTTTGGTCTGCTTGATAAGACAGGTATTGATTTGCCGGGAGAGGCCGCCACCATAATGCATCAGCCGGATAAGATAGGCCAGGTGGAGCTTGCAACAATTTCATTTGGACAGTCATTCCAGCTCACACCCATCGAGCTTATGACAACAGTATCATCGCTTATAAATGGTGGTAACAGAATTACTCCTCATATAGGTAAGGAGATTCATGGCACCGAAGGTACGGTAAAAAAGGTGCTGTCCTTTGAACAGACGTCAGGTATATGCAGTGAAGAGACATCTGATACACTGCGAAAGCTTTTGGAGGGCGTGGTAGCAGAGGGCTCAGGAAAAAATGCAAAGGTTGAAGGTTATGCGATAGGAGGAAAGACTGCTACATCGCAGACACTTCCGAGAAGTGACAATGTATATATAGCCTCGTTCCTTGGGTTTTATCCGGTGGATGATCCGGCACTTATGGTGCTTGTGAAAATAAATAATCCAAAGGGCGGTGCGTACTATGGCGGAACAATCGCTGCACCGGTTGCAGCTGAAATATTTAGGGAAATAATACCATATGCACAGGAGATAGGAGTGTTTAACTGATTTACGGGCTCTTGCGAAATAGAACCAAATAACGTATACTATAATTTAATGATTAAGGCAGTCGTTTGGAGAAGTTGATTTGTTAAACATATCCATACGGATGGCTGCAATAAAAGATGGAGGAATAAAAATGAGCTTACAAGGAAAAAAGGTACTTGTTGTCGGAACAGGAAAGAGTGGCATTGCAGCGACTGAGCTTTTGTGCGCAAATGGCATAGATACAGTATTGTTTGATGGAAATAAAGAACTGGATTCAAAAACACTTTATGAGAAAGCACCAAAGCTTAAGGAGGTGCCGCTTATTTTAGGCGACCTGACAGATGAACAGATTGATGAGTTTGATGTGGCTGTGCTAAGTCCGGGAGTACCAACAGACATTCCTATGGTCAATGCCTTACGTGACAGGGGCGTTAAAATATGGGGTGAGATAGAGCTTGCATACACATTTGGGGCAGGTGAGATCATCGCTATCACAGGAACCAACGGAAAGACGACAACTACAGCTCTGACAGGTGAGATAATGAAGAATTACTTTAAGGATGTGAGAGTGGTAGGAAATATCGGAATCCCTTATACATCAATGGTCACAGGAAGCACCGGTGAGACAGTAACGGTTGCAGAGATATCAAGCTTCCAGCTCGAGACAATAGATACCTTTAAGCCACATGTAAGCGCAATTTTAAATATCACACCCGATCACCTGAATCGACACCATACTATGGAAAATTACATCAGGGCAAAGGAGAACATCACAAAAAATCAGACAGCAGATGATTACTGCGTGTTAAACTACGAGGACGAGGTGCTTAGAGATTTTGCAGCAGAGTGCCCTGCTAAGGTTATATTTTTCAGTAGTAAGTCTGAGCTTTCAGAGGGCTTTTATCTGGACGGAGACATCATCATATACGCACACGACGGTGTACGCGATGAGGTAATTGATGTAAATGAGCTGAACCTCCTCGGAAAGCATAATTTTGAGAATGTGATGGCAGCGTGTGCCATGTCTATAAGCTTTGGGGTACCGATGGATAAGATTGTCGAGGTGCTTAAGGTATTTAAGGCAGTTGAGCACAGGATAGAGTACGTGACCGAAAAGCGTGGAGTCAGATTCTACAACGATTCAAAGGGCACCAATCCTGATGCAGCCATTCAGGGTATACGTGCCATGAACAGACCGACACTTCTCATTGGCGGTGGATATGATAAGCAGTCGGAGTATGATGAGTGGATAGAGGCCTTTGACGGCAAAGTAAAGGAGCTTGTGCTTATCGGTCAGACTGCAGATAAAATCGAAGAGTGTGCACATAGACACGGATTCATGAATACTGTAAAGAAGGATACGTTTGAGGATGCAGTAAATTATTGCTATGAGCATGCTGTTTCAGGTGATGCAGTGCTCTTATCACCTGCATGTGCAAGCTGGGGCATGTTTCCTAACTATGAGGAGCGCGGACGTATTTTTAAGGAAATAGTAAAAGGATTTAAGGAGTAAATATTTTGGCAGGAAAGCGTAGAAGAAGTAGTAAGAATAAAGAAAAAAAAGAAAAAGGAATACCTTATTTCGACTACAACCTGTTGTTTATAGTTATATTTCTGCTCTGCTTTGGTCTTGTTATGCTATATAGCTCGAGTGCATACACATCGGCTATCAAAAATCATGACAGCATGCACTATCTTAAGCTTCAGATACGAAATATTGTACTGGGACTTATACCTATGGTATTTCTGGCGAAGGTCGACTACAGATATTGGAAAAAGCTTGGCTTTTTTGCGTATATAGTATCGCTTATACTGTGTGTGCTTGTGTTTGTGCCGAAAATAGGCTCAAGCTCACATGGTTCATCGAGATGGATTGGCATAGGACCAATACAGTTCCAGCCTTCAGAAGTGGCTAAAATTGCAGTCATACTGTTTATGGCTATGATTATAGACAAGATACCCAAGCAGTTTGATAAGTTTTTAAGTCTGGTAAAGGTGCTTGCTATGCTTATTCCGCTCATAATAGTTGTTGCAATCAGCAATCTGAGTACGGCAGTTATCATCATAGGCATTTCGGTCTGTATGTTGTTTGTCGCAAGCCCAAAGTATCTGCAGTTTATTATTGTAGCAGTGGCGGTAGTTGTGTTTGCAGTGGCGTTTGTCATGCTGGCAGGCTATAGAAGTACACGTATTGAGGCATGGCTGCATCCGGAGACTGCGGGAACAGACGCAGTATTCCAGACTATGATGGGACTTTATGCGATAGGCTCGGGCGGATTGTTTGGAAAAGGACTTGGAGAGAGTTTACAGAAGCTTGGCAATGTGCCGGAGTCACAAAATGATATGATATTTACAATTATTTGTGAAGAGCTTGGACTGTTTGGAGCTATCTGCCTTATTTTACTTTTTATACTGCTTATATGGCGTATGATGGTCATTGCAAACAATGCAAGGGATTTGTATGGCTCACTTTTAGTGATTGGTGTGATGAGTCATATTGCAATACAGGTGATACTGAATATTGCGGTAGTTACCAATTCACTTCCAAATACCGGTGTTATTCTGCCGTTTATCAGCTATGGAGGTACGTCAATCATATTCCTGATGGTGGAAATAGGGCTTGTTTTGTCTGTGTCAAGAGGCATCAGGCTTGAAAATGTGTAGATTAAGGCGTGAAATATAATGATTAAGAAAAAAAGAAAACATAAAAAGAGATTAAAGCATTTTTTTATGGGACTGCTAATTACGATAGCAGTGCTCGCGATACTGTTTCTCATTGCACTTAAGCTGTTTACGGTAAAAAGGGTAGTTGTCGAGGGCAATGAACTTTACGACCAAAAGACTATAGAGGATGCGGTGCTTAATGATAAGTATTCATGGAACTCATTGTATGTCTATCTGAAATATAAGGTAAAGGATACTAAAAAAATACCGTTTATTGATACAATGAGCATAAGCCTGGATAGTCCGCATACTCTTCATATATCAGTTTATGAAAAAGGAATGCTTGGATACATATATATTCCGGGAATTAATGAGAATGCATATTTTGATAAGGATGGCTTTGTGGTGGAAACATCCTCTGACACGGTGCCGGGTGTGCCATGTATAGATGGCATAAGCTGTGACAAGGTAGTGCTTTACGAGAAGCTTCCTATAAAGCAGGCTATGCTAAAAGATATCCTTGAGCTTACCCAGGGATTAAAAAGGCAGGACCTTGTGCCGGATTCTGTGGATTATGGTGCGCAAAATGCACCGGTAGTCAAGTATGGTAATGTGAGTGTGATAATTGGTGACACGACAAAGCTTACACGTAAAATAGAGAGGCTTAAGGCTATCATGCCATCGCTTGAGGAACAGTCCGGTACACTACATTTAGAGAGCTGGACGGAAGAAACAACAAATATTGTGTTTGACAAGTCAGAATAATGTAAAACTAAATAAAAAAAATCATATTTTATAGTTGATTATTTTGGAGAAAAATTATATTATAGAATAAATGAGTTTAAGAATATTCGATATTTTTATATAGAAAATTAAATTTTGGGAAAGAAAGAGGAGGAATCACCTTGCTTGAGATAAGAACTAACGAGGCTGATAACAGCGCAAAGATTATTGTCATTGGAGTCGGAGGAGCCGGTAACAATGCAGTTAACAGAATGATTGATGAGAATATTGGTGGAGTAGAGTTTATCGGCATCAATACAGATAAGCAGGCTTTACAGCTTTGTAAGGCTCCTACACTTATACAGATTGGAGAGAAGCTTACAAAGGGACTCGGCGCAGGTGCGCAGCCAGAGATCGGTCAGAAGGCCGCTGAGGAGAGCGCAGAGGAGCTTCAGGCAGCAGTAAAGGGCGCTGATATGGTATTCGTCACATGCGGTATGGGAGGCGGAACCGGTACAGGTGCAGCTCCTGTTGTTGCAAAGATAGCAAAGGATCAGGGCATACTTACAGTTGGTGTTGTTACAAAACCATTCAAATTTGAGGCAAAGCAGCGAATGATTAATGCTGTTTCAGGAATAGAGAGACTTAAAGAGAGCGTTGATACACTTATTGTCATTCCAAATGATAAGCTTCTTGAGATAGTAGACCGTCGCACAACAATGCCGGATGCACTCAAGAAGGCAGATGAGGTATTGCAGCAGGCAGTTCAGGGAATCACTGATCTTATTAATCTTCCTGCACTTATCAACCTTGACTTCGCAGATGTACAGACTGTCATGAAGGACAAGGGTATGGCACATATCGGTATCGGTAGTGCACAGGGGGATGATAAGGCTATCGAAGCTGTTAAGCTTGCGGTTGCTTCACCTCTTCTTGAGACAAAGATAAATGGTGCAACACATGTAATTATCAATATCTCAGGCGATATCTCCCTTATGGATGCAAACGATGCAGCAAGCTACGTACAGGATCTGGCAGGAGAGAATGCCAATATTATCTTTGGTGCCAAGTTTGATGAGAGCATGACTGATCAGGCTTCTATCACTGTTATTGCTACAGGACTGGAGGATGTTTCAGAGAAGATAGATATGCCGGGCAAGCAGGCAGCGCATGGTGCAGGAATGGCAGGCGGTATGCAAAACCGTATGGTATATCCGAATCAGACAGCTGCAAGACCTGTTTCAGGCATGGGAACACAGTCCACAGCAACAGCAGGACTTCATACAGCTGCCCAGCAACAGCAGACAGCACCTGCACATGCATATACAGGTATCCAGAAGCCACGCCAGCCTGAGAGCACGGTTAAGCCTGTAGAGATTAATATTCCGGATTTCCTTAAGAATTCAAGACGATAGTTTATAGGACATGCAGCTTTTGGGCTGCATGTCTTTTTTGCTTATTGTCGACATATTACGGCACTTAAAAACCTGCTTTTACGCTATTCTTGTCTGTGAAAGTGAGGTGAAAAATTATCTATGCATTTTATCTCGATATTTTTCTTATTCGTACATTTATCACCAATTGTCTCATACTTATATTTGTCATATATATGCTAAAAATCCCATTGATCGGGAAAGTGGTACGTCTGATTGCTTCAGCGGTGGGTGCATCGGTATGTGAATGTGTACTGCTTCTTTTGGCAGGCAGCTATGCGTTTTATAAATGGATCTCTGTTCTGGTGGTCGTACCACTTGCGGCAAGGCTTGCAATAGGCAGACAGGCTGGCAGAAAAATCCCGTTTCTAAGACTTTTTGCACTATGTATGTTTGTAACAGTGCTGACCGGAGGCATAGTAACAGCTCTGGACAGCTTTTTAAGCTCTGATGCGACAGTTATGATATGCTTTGGTTTTGTCATATCATACATAGTGTTAAAGTGCTTCTGTGAGCGAAGTAATGAGAGCAGAAGACTATATAGGGTCACACTTTTAAAGGATGGTAAAAGAGCTTGTGCCACAGCCTTGTATGATACGGGAAATCTGCTAAAAAAACAGCCACAGCAGATTCCGGTGCACATAGGCGGGAGTGCATTGTTTGATATTGTAGGAGAAGATGTCAGCTTTTTTGATGTGCCGTACAAGAGCCTGGGAAATGATGGTGGGAGCATTAAAGTGTGTGAATTTGATGAGATGACAGTCATGAAGGAAAATGGTAAGCTGATTTTACATAATGTGCTGGTGGGAAGAGCATCGGATAGTTTATTTGAGGACAATGCATATGATATGATTTTGAATGAAGCTGTTTTTAGTAATAAAACGGGTATGGAAAATACTCTGGGGAAGCAAGCCACACACAAATGAGGTGTTTTACATAGGAGGGACGGAGGTGCTGCCGCCTCCGCTTGAGACAGATGAGGAGAAGTGCTGTCTGATTGCATTGGTGGATAAAAATGTGGCAATGTCAAAGGAACAGGCAAAAAAGCAGCTTATAGAGCACAATCTAAGGCTTGTGGTGTATCTGGCAAAAAAATTTGAAAACACGGGAGTATGCGTGGAGGACCTTATATCAATTGGCACAATCGGTCTCATAAAGGGGATAAACACATTCAATCCTGAGAAGAAAATAAAGCTTGCCACATACGCATCCAGATGCATAGAAAATGAGATTCTTATGTATCTGCGCCGCAACAACAGAGTGAAGCTTGAGGTATCCTTTGATGAGCCACTAAACACGGATTGGGACGGAAATGAGCTGCTTTTATCAGATATACTGGGGACGGATGAGGATGTCATATATAAGGATCTTGAGACTGAGGTTGAGATTTCACTGCTAAAAAAAGCCATGCTGTCATTGAACGAGCGTGAAAGACAGATAATAGAGCTTCGATTTGGAGTAAACCGTGTGGAAAATAAGGAGCTGACCCAGAAGGAGGTGGCAGATATTCTGGGAATTTCACAGTCATACATATCAAGGCTCGAAAAAAAAATAATGGCAAGATTGAAGAAAGAAATACAGAAAATGGCATAAGTGTGGTATAATATTTTTATCATAAGTAACTATTCAGAATCACTGAGAAGTTTCTATTATAAAACAGAATAGGAGATGGTAGTATGGTATTGGAATTTATCGGGGCTGACAGAGAGGTTACTGGAAGCTGTCACTATCTGACATTTGGGGACACACATATACTTATTGACTGTGGAATGGAGCAGGGAGCTGATTTGTATGTGAATCAGGAGATACCGGTCAATCCTTCGCTCATAGACTATGTGTTTGTCACACACGCACACATTGACCACTCAGGTCTTTTGCCGCTCATATACAATCATGGTTTCAGGGGCACCATTTTTGCGACAAAGGCGACAACAGATTTATGTAACATCATGCTAAAGGATTCTGCACATATTCAGGAATTTGAGGCGGAGTGGAAGAACAGAAAGGCAAGACGAGCCGGAAGACCGGAAGTGACTCCTATGTACAATGTGGAGGATGCACAGAATGTCATGCAGCACTTTACACCGTGTGATTACAACAGTGTGTATGAGATATGTCCGGGGCTTAAGGTGAGATTTGTGGATGCAGGTCATCTGCTTGGTTCATCATCCATTGAGATGTGGGTGACTGAGGAGAATGTGACCAAAAAGATTGTCTTTTCAGGTGATATCGGAAATCACAACAGGCCGCTCATCAAGGATCCGCAGTATGTGGACAGTGCTGATTATGTGGTTATGGAATCTACATATGGCAATCGTCTGCACGATACGCCGCCTGACTACGCGGTGGAGCTTTCAAAGGTCATCAATGCGACATTTACAAGAGGTGGAAATCTGGTAATCCCGGCATTTTCAGTGGGCAGGACACAGGAGATGCTCTACTTTATCAGGCGTATAAAGACTGAGAATCTGCTGCCGGAGCATCCGAATTTTGAGGTTTACATCGATAGCCCCCTTGCTGTTGAGGCGACAAATGTATTTCATGAGAATGTATCGGACTGCTTTGATGAGGAGGCTATGGAGCTTATTTCGGCAGGCATCAATCCAATCAAGTTCCCCGGACTTCGTGTGGCAGTATCATCGGATGAGTCAAAGATGATTAATTTCGATAAGAAGCCAAAGGTTATCATCTCAGCATCGGGTATGTGTGAGGCCGGACGTATCAGACACCACTTAAAGCATAATCTTTGGAGAAGTGATTCAACAGTTCTGTTTGTAGGATATCAGGTTCCGGGAACACTTGGCTATGCACTTTTAAACGGTGCTAAAAAGGTGAAGCTTTTTGGTGAGGAAATAGAAGTAAGGGCAAGCATAGTAAATCTGCCGGGTATCAGTGGACATGCAGACAAAAATCAGCTTACCGAGTGGCTTGGCGCAATAAAAAATAAGCCGGAGCATGTATTTATAGT
>ENA-ORRE01002590-ORRE01002590.1-human-gut-metagenome-genome-assembly--contig:-NODE-2590-length-10456-cov-6.812037_pt1 | contig 10456 bp, 10 predicted proteins | sample MGYA00242171_ERZ509126 | MGnify/ENA primary metagenome ERZ509126 (study PRJEB26280, sample SAMEA2338648) | human gut metagenome | biome: human gut; feature: human-associated habitat; material: faeces... | reverse complement strand
ACTTCATAGCTACTGATGAAATATATAACGGTAAACAAAGACCTGATACGTATTCCTCAAAGTAAAAGTGCCAATATGGAAGCATTACTACTTTATTATATACGGACTAAATGCAATAAAGAATGTGCTTCCGCTATTGGCGAGAAAAAGATGCAAGAAGAACTAAATTTATCTGAAAGTACAGTTGAGGGCTATATTGGCAAATTGAAAGAATATAAATCAATATTATCCATAAAAACTTTGAATCCCAATAATGAAGAGGATAAAAAAGAAATTGATACAGTTCTTGGCGTACCTTATGAGGGAGATAAAAGGAAGAAGAATTTATACTATTTCCATGAACCCGAAAGATTCTACTTTTTAAATCCACAGTTTATATGCAGGACAGATATTGAGAACGAAATAAAAGGCTTTTTAATCCGTCTTGCTTGTTTATGTGACATAGGTACTACTAAGATTTATACTCCCAATTGTAGAAAGGAAAAAGCAAATATAAAGTCCATAGCAGAAGAGTTAAAGATGTGCAGGGAGAAAGTTAAAAGCTTATTGAGTAGGTGTGAGAATTTAGGATTAATAAGAGCTATACCACGTGGGTATATCATTTTAGAAGATTCCTTTCTACCTAATCTCAATGGTACATTAGAAGATAGGGTATATAATAGTATATATAAGTATTGTTTAGAAAAAGAAGTAGTACCACCGAATAGATATGAATTTAGTAGCAAAGGTAATCCAATGGAATGTGACGGGCTTTTAATGTGTGCTCCTTATATATTTGATTGGTGGAATATATATAATGCAAAAGCAGTAAGGTTTAAGGAATATTCCCCTTTAATGTTTGAAGTTTATATAAATGATATTCTTTTACCAATGAGATTTCCAACACTTCCAGAAGAACCACATTGGGAGTATTTCAAAAAGGCTATTTTGAATATATCTCCGAAAAAACAGCAACCTTTGGAACATAGGCATTTGACCTTGTAAACGCTATCATACCACTATTGCCTTACTTGATTTATAAAAATGCAGTCTGTTATATTTTTCCATCTATTATAGAGAATATAGCAAACTGCATTTTCTTATTTCAACGGATAGGATAAAATCGGGGAAATAAAAAAAATGTGATTTTTACCTATTCCTTGAAAGCATAAATAAAGACACGCACAATAAGATACAGGTACTTATATATAAACACCCCCTGCCTATTACAGTTACCCCATACTTTGAAAGTGGGAATGATTACACACACGCAACTTTACTCCGCTCTTAGTCCCCCCATCAATATTTGAATAAAAAGAGATAATAAACAAAAATCATTCACCATTAAATTAAAAAAGTATGGAAAACTTTATTACAATGCCTGTTTTGGCAAAGAAAAACAGTAGTGGTTTTAATCAGTATGCAGAAGAAGCAACGGTTATTTCAGAAGAAACTACCAAAGTCCAGAAAGTAAATCATTTCATAGAAGCTAATACTATGGAGATTGATTTACAGCATTTAAAGAATGATTGCATTGTTCCTGTCTTTAGTAAAGACAATGAATTGACAATTTCGCACAATTCATTTATTGAAACGGTTTGGGACGCTGCAAATACATTCTTTAGAGGTGAAACGGTTGAATCGCCTGATATTCGTGTTTCTCACATCATTAAAGGCAGAATCCCCGAAGCGATTCATAAGCCTGCAAACCAATTGTTAGAGAGTGATAAGACCATTTATTACGAAAGATGTGCTTTCATTATTGAAGTGCCTACCATTTGGGAAACAGTGGACGGTAATAAGCTAACTCTAACGATTGGCGGTGTGCGTGCTTATAATCACATGAATCTTTACAGTAAGAAAACGGTAGAGAAATTCAAGGTTTTCATTGGTTTTAAGAATCTCGTTTGCACAAATTTATGTGTTACAACAGACGGTTATATGGGCTGTTTGGAAGTTACCAATACAAGCGATTTATATCGTGCGGTGTTGGAAATGTTCAATCACTATGACCCTGCAAAACACATTCATTTGATGCAGACACTTGGAAACAGCTATCTAAGCGAACACCAATTTGCACAGATTCTTGGAAAGATGCGACTTTACCAATGCTTACCACAAGGTTATCAAAAGAGTGTCCCACGTTTGCTAATCACTGATACACAAATAAATTCAGTGGCTAAGGCTTATATGCAGGACACAAATTTTGGTGGTTTCGGTGGTGATTTATCCATGTGGAAATTTTACAATCTTCTCACAGGTGCAAATAAAAGCAGCTATATAGATTCTTTCTTGGATAGAGCCTATAACGCTACGGAGATAGCACAAGGGATAAATGCCGCTTTACATGGAGATGAGAAATACAAATGGTTTATTGATTAACTTACCACATGGGAAAGGATATACAGAAATGTGTGTCCTTTCCTGTCTTTAAATGCTTGAATCATGAGAAAATTTGAAAATTGGATTGGCTTTATTATTGAAGTTGGCTTATTCTTGGGAATAACAGCCTTATTCTTTTGGTGTCCTGTGTTGGCAGTGGCTTTGATTCTCATTGTTTACTTCGTACTACCGTGATACCACTTTGATACAAAGTAAATGTTTCGTTGTTGCTCAATTAGTTAGCTAACAAGGGTACACAACGGACATTCACTTTTATTGTCTTACTCTCAAAAATGAATCTTATGAGCTTGAAATACAGTAATACAACGGCTGATTTTCTGCAATGGGATGAAGCCATGAACTTGATTAGAAAGCTATACAAGGATGAAAATTACTCTATGAGTTTACTAATAGCTTTGGGTTGCTTCTTCGGTTTACGGATAAGTGATATTCTTGCTTTACGGTGGAATCAGATACTTAACGTAAATGAGTTTACCATAATAGAGAAGAAAACAGGAAAGAAAAGGACTATCCGCATTAACCCACAACTACAAAGGCACATTTCAGATTGCTACAAGGCTATCAATCCAATAGGCAAAAGTTCGCCCATATTGGTAAGCCAAAAGGGTACAATCTATTCAGTGCAAAGGGTAAACATCATTCTGAAAGAGCTAAAGAAGAAGTACAAGCTGCATATTGGAAATTTTAGCTGTCATTCTCTTAGAAAGACTTTTGGCAGACAGGTTTACAATATGAATAGCGAAAACTCTGAATTGGCTTTAGTAAAGTTGATGGAACTATTCAATCATTCAAGTGTAGCCATTACAAAACGCTATCTTGGACTAAGACAGGAAGAACTTCTAAATACTTATGATTGTCTTAGCTTCTAATTCTTTAGTGGGTAGAAAATTCAGTAATTTTGCCTTTATATGGGCAGATATGGATTTTCTACCTACTTGGCTTTATAAAGCTAAGGTTAAACTTTACTCTAAAATAGGCAATAACCTTGTTTATCAGAGTGCTTTTTACTAATTTTGCACCAATTCCAAAAAAAGGAAGGACATATTTAGAATGAGCATTTGACTTATCATTCTACATTGAAATCTGGACAATTTCGCTGTACAAGAATGATAGAACAAGGTGCTCATGCTTTCGTGTCGTATATATTTACTTCATATATACCTCATGGGGCATGGGCTATTGTCTATTACTTGTACAGGGCAGTCCAGAGCCTCAATGTGGTGGTATTCAATAGTTCCCATGCCTTTTCTATGTATGCAAACGGACAATATAAAATGCTATCTTAGGGAATTGGATAGTGCAAAAGAAAAAAATTATGAATAAAAAAATCAAGAACGCAGTGAATTATCTAAAAAATAAAAAAATCAAGATAATTCTATTGTTAGCTTTATCTGTTGGCTTCTATTCTTGTGGAGATGATGCAGAAGATAATCCTACAAGCGATTTTCCAACAGAAGATAAAATAAGTATTGAACAGCATGTAGAACAGCCAGGTACTTTGTGTGATATATTAGAAGCCGCTGGAATAGAGACATATAATGTTCATAAAATCAAATTATCAGGATTTATAAATGGAAATGATGTGTCTGTAATATACAGTATGCCATTAGAAGATGCTGATTTATCAGATGTGCAAATTGTTGGTGATGGACTAAGTACCAGTGATAATATCCTACCGTCCAACCTTTTTAATACCAAAATAGAACAAGTCGCTCTGCCTAAAACTATAATAGAAATAGGTAAGGAAGCCTTTGAGAAATGTAACAATCTCACTTCTATTGTCATACCAAATAGTGTGACTTCTATCAATGATTTTGCATTTTACGGATGCAGCGGTTTAACTTCTATTGATATACAAAGTGACAATTGTGATGTGGGAGATTATGTTTTCAAAGATTGTAGTAGCTTAATTTCAATAAAAGGTTCTATTGGACGTGGTATAATTGGTAGTAGTGCTTTTGAAGGATGTAGCAGTTTATCTGCTATAAATATATCAGAAACTGTGCATCAAATATCAGGCAATGCTTTTAAGGATTGTACCAGTTTAACTTCTATAACCATACCCCAAAAAGTTAGTTCATTAGGAATACGGGACCTTAATAATAAATTAGCCAAAAACCCATTTTCTGGTTGTACCACATTAAAAGAAATACATATAAAAGGTTCTAATCCTCCTGAAACAGCATCTTTTGATACTTACATCAATATAACTTTATATGTTCCTACAGGTAGCAAAGAGGCATATAAAAGCCATAGTATATGGGGTAAATTTCACAGTATTATTGAAGAATAACACACTATAAAATAACACTTACAATGAAAGCATTGAGATTTATTGGAATGGCTTTATTAGCCGTAGTTTTGTGCGTGAACTTTACAGCCTGTTCAGATGACGATGACGAACCTGTTACAGGGAATTTTGAGGGTACATGGGGATTAACTCACAGTAAAGGTTCTGTCTATGACAGTAATAGCGGACAAAAGACACCGTTTGAATTTACTTGTGACCCTTACAACCCCGAAAACAGCAACTGCATTAAGATTGATGTTAAGAAATTATCTGAAAACACTTATTCATGGACTATCTATGAAGCAGAGAACGGAGGTTGGGATATGGTTCGTACCTATAAAGGTACATTAAAGGGTAATACTCTTACTATCACAGAGGGTATTGACGGCAGCTTTTCTTCATCACCTATCACCGTTAAAGATTTGAGTGCAGATAAAATGGTTTTGGTTATGACAGACTGTGATTGGAACGGTGACGATAAATCTGATTACAGAGAAACAGAACAAACAGCAACTTTCGTAAGAATGAAGTGATACAAAACAGAAAAGGCGGCAAAGAGCAAGTTCTCAATGCTGCCTTTCTTTTTACTTTCTTTTCTTTACCAACTTCTTCTTTGGCTTGCTTGCGTTCTTTAGCCATTCGGGAAAATACTAACGGATAAACTCCTCATTTATCAAATGATAAGTGTTCTCCTGCAAAGTAAACTCTTTCACCTCGTCCAAAATGTACTGCATTCGTGGTTTCTTCTCAATCAATTTTTTCATAATAAGACCGTCTTAAAATTATAACTCATGTTTCATATATGGCTAATATACACAAACAAAAGGACTTAACAAAGAGATAATAAAGAATACCGAGAAATGAAGTAAAACAGCATTTGACGTCCATTCATTTGCTGTTTTACCTCATCTGAAATGAAATAACTACTTATCATCCTGTTTTTTATGAACTAACTCCAGATACTTTTTTCTATAAGTGACATCAATTTTAATTTCAAGAAAAGCTGCCGTTTCTACATACTTAGAATAAAATATATCGTGAATATTTACCGTTATCTTAGTTTCTTTAGGAATAGAGAAATCATTCATATTACTTTGGGGAATATATAAATCATCAAATATAATATCTCCTGTTGTTAAATCAATAGTAGCATTGGTTAAGAGATAGGCTTTTTGCATACTTCTTACCTTATTTACAATTATATAGAATACTTGCCCAGACTTATAACTTATCTTATAAGTGCCTTTCATTAAATTATACGGATAGTATTCTATCTTATCTAAAAATGTGTGGTAAATCTCACTTAATTCTTCGTCAGAAATATTGAGCTTCATTTGATTGTCCGTAATTATAGCCGATTGTAACTGACTTATCTGTGTCTGATATTGTGCTATTGTGGAATTTATATTTTTCACCTCGTTTTCGACTTTAGATAATTCTTGTTGTAAATCCTTATGGTGCTGATTCAATGTTTGAATGAATCCCACATCCAAGTCCATACTAGATAAATTGATAATTTTATTTTGGTTGTCGGCAATCCTTTGTTTCAAGTTATTTATATCAGCTTCTTTAGAAGTTCTTTTGCTTTCTAAACCAATAATTACCTCTCTATGTTCCTCTATCTTTTTCTGGCTGTTATTGTTAAAGAAGTCTTTAACTTCTAAGTATCGTTGGAGAAACAGATTGTGCATAATCGTATTGGTAAGGTCATAACCAACTTCATCTACACCAAAGGAACAAGCATAACTACTTGAAGTCGGATATACGCTACTACATCTATAAGTTAATTTGGAAACACCTTTTTGGGGCTTTTTATCTTTTACCGTCATGGCTTTTCCACACCTACATCTAAAAATACCTTTTAGTGGATTAAACCTGTGAACACTTCGAGAAACATATTTATTATTGTTCTTAATCATTTCTCTTACTCTTAAAAAATCTTCCTCTGGTATGGCTGGTTTTATGTGTACTTCTACAACTATCGGTTTTACAGAATCATCATAACTACTAGTTCTTCTTCTAATTCCCCTATATAAGTCATTTCTTATCATTCTACTAAGATAACTGACTGTTGCCGGCATATTTCTAAAATTAATATCCCTATCAGTAAAATATTTAGAAGCCATATAGAGAGTTTGCCCAGATAATACTAGTTCAAATGCTTTCTTTACGTTATTAAGTTCATCTGGATATTCTTCAATAACATATCGTTTAATGGTATCATCCCATACTTTTTTATAACCGTATGGTATATGAGCATCTACTACAACATTTGGAAATCTTCTAAAAAGAGCCATCTTTCCATCTTGATTTTTCTTTTTAATATCTTTCCTCTCTTGTGCAGCTCCTTTTAGTTGGAATATAAGCATAAGTAATTCTGCAAAATCTAGATTTTCATTTGCCTTATAAGTCTTATCCTTGTTATCCAATAATACAACCGAAATCCCTGTTAAGATAATGTGTTGAATATCGTGCAAAGTTTCTGTTACCTCATCATTCCTACTTAATCTGGAAATCTCAGAAATAATGAGTAAGTCACAATCTTCATTAGTCAGTTCTAGTAATTGCTTATACCCACTTCTTTCATTCGTTGCTCCAGATTTACCGAAATCCTCAATAATACGACTGAGAAAATAGTTGCTCTCTTCACAATATTTACTAATTTTGTCTCGTTGTCTATATAATTCTTGTTTGGTTGTGGAAACCCTAGAATACCCTATAACTTTCATAATTATAACTATTTATCTTGTTTTATGATGACAAATATAGAAACAAATAATAAGGTGGGCGAATTTATATCGTTATCCGAATATTGTCTTCAGGTTCCTGCCAATCGTCTTGGGTTTAAAGATAGTGGAGGACCGTTTGATATTATGCAACTCAAGGTGATTCAAGAAGTTATCACATTGGCTGTATTTACATTATTTTCTGTTTGGGCATTTAAAACAGAACTGAAGTGGAATCATTTAGCGGCTTTTCTTTGTCTGGTCCTTGCCGTTTATTTTGTCTTTAAGAAGTAATGAGTTTTGGTTAATAATTGCTGAATCCTTTTTGATAAGCAAAGTGTCTTGTTTGGGCAATGAATCTTGTTCAGATACTTTGCTGATTCTAGGAAACAAGATAGAATCCTGTCGGGTTGGTACGTAACTTTGATAGATTTTCCAACCTTTGGCACGATTACGATTACGTCGGATGGCACGTCCTCGTTTGGTTAAAGATTCATACAGAAAATTGTCGGCATCCAGTCCTCCTATTAATGGGTTATTACTGGGAGTTACCGTTTGATCCATGCCGGCAGGTAATATTACATAGCCGTTTCGCAAACCGGGAATCAGTTTGATATTTAGTTTCCATGACATTGTCAGAGAGTCTTTTCTTTTCAAGAAAATGGGATCATTAACCGGATCTTCATGCCATGTGGTGTAAGGAGTGTAGGGAGTAAGACGCACAAAGTTAGGGCGTACCCATTTGGTTGTGTCGCCGAAGTTTTTAGGCAAGTCTTTCAGAAACTTCATCCACGGTTTGTCTTCGGACATGAATGGAGTACCTTTTATATTGTCTTTGTCCGATTTAAAGTCGAAATGGATAGACTTTACGGCTTCTGTGTTAATTTTTAGTTCTCCATCTCCATTCAATAGCTCCTGTAAACGAATCGAGTCCTGTTTGTTCCATTGTGCTTGTGCTGTCAGTATACTGATAGTGCAGAATAATATGCTAAAATTTACCCTCTGGGTCATTCGTTTTTTCTTTATGATTATAATTGGTAACAAAAGTAATCTGGAGTGAGTTTAATGCTGGTTAAATTTGAGTTATTAATTGTTTATAATGTGAATGCTTTAAATTTTATTTGGTTAATAAAAGGATTCGTTTACACCTCTTTTGTTGTTATGGAGCACACTTCATATAGACATTTAGATAGTTACCTCAATATTTGGTAATAAAGTTTTGTATTTTATCTCCAGATATAGTGACAGAGTTCATATTCATGGTATGTATTTCAATTGATGTCAGTACATTGGTCAGATAGGCGATATAGGTCTATATGGATTTATGGGGTCCATTCTGTCTGTGTGATTTATTTTCGGTATAGAATAAAAATAGCCCGTTAATTTTTAATAACGGGCTAAATTAGTGAAAATGATAATATTTATTTGGAGGAGAGTTGTGCATGCATGGAAGCAGCTGCTTTACGTCCGTCACCCATTGCAAGGATAACTGTAGCTCCACCACGCACAATATCGCCACCGGCATAAATAGTCGGGATTGACGATTGCATATTTTCATTTACGGCAATTGTTCCTTTGCGTCCCAATTCCAATCCCGGGATGGAACTGGGAACAATCGGGTTAGGGGAGACGCCTACGCTGACTATTGCCATATCGATGTCAATGGTTTCTGTTGCTCCTGGAATAGCTATCGGACTGCGACGGCCGGAAGCATCTGGTTCGCCTAATTCCATTTTCTGTAAAACGACTTGTTTCACACGCCCCTTTTCATCGGCAATATATTCTATGGGGTTATGCAGAGTCAGGAATTCCACACCTTCTTCTTTAGCATGTTTCACTTCCTCCAGACGGGCAGGCATTTCTTCTTCCGAACGGCGATAAATAATCATTGCGCGTTCTGCTCCTAAGCGGCGTGCTGTGCGGACAGAGTCCATAGCTGTGTTACCACCGCCGATTACTGCTACGCGTTTGCCGAATGTTACAGGAGTATCCGAATCCTCGCTGGCTGCATCCATTAGATTTACACGGGTCAGATATTCGTTGGAAGACATGATATTGATAGAATTTTCACCCGGGATATTCATGAAGTTGGGGAGCCCGGCACCTGATGCTACAAATATACCTTTGAAATCTTCTGCTTCCAAGTCTTCCACACTGATTGTCTTTCCTACGATGCAGTCCTTCATGAATTTGACACCCATCTTGGATAAATTGTCAATTTCTACATCTACAATCTTATTTGGTAGGCGGAATTCGGGGATACCATATTTTAATACGCCCCCTATTTCATGTAAAGCTTCGAATACAGTGACATCGTATCCCTGTTTAGCCATATCTCCGGCAAATGAGAGTCCGGCAGGACCTGAACCGATAACAGCTACTTTTATATTGTTCTTTTCCGCTACTTCCGGTACGGATATTTGACCGCTTTCACGTTCGTAATCAGCAGCAAAACGTTCCAAATAGCCTATGGCAACGGCTTCGTGTCCGGCTTTCAGATGAGTGCATTGTGATTCACACTGTTTTTCTTGAGGACATACACGCCCGCAGACAGCAGGTAATGCACTGGTTGCTTTTAAGGTTTTGGCAGCTTCAAGGAATTCACCGCGTTCTATATTTTTGATGAATTTCGGGATATTGATTCCTACGGGGCATCCGTTCATACAAGTAGGGTTGGGGCAGTCCAAACAACGTTTTGCTTCCGTTATAGCTTGCTCTTCATTCAAACCTAGATTGACTTCTTCCTTACGGCTATGTGAACGGTATTCTGCATCCAGTTCGTTCATTTTTACACGAGGGATAGCCATTCGTTCTTTAGGCTTCATGGCTTTACGTAAGCTTGCACGCCATTCGGCATCCCGGCCATCCAGTTCTTTAGTCGCTTCACAAGTCATTGGCTTTTCGGTGTCTAGTTTGTGAATTTCTTCTTTTTCAATATCTTTGAAAGCTCCCATGCGTTTCAGCATTTCGTCAAAATCTACTTGATGGCCGTCGAATTCCGGACCGTCAACACAAACAAAACGTGTTTTGCCTCCTACAGTGATACGGCAGGCACCAC
>ENA-ORRE01002589-ORRE01002589.1-human-gut-metagenome-genome-assembly--contig:-NODE-2589-length-10461-cov-2.178263_pt1 | contig 10461 bp, 4 predicted proteins | sample MGYA00242171_ERZ509126 | MGnify/ENA primary metagenome ERZ509126 (study PRJEB26280, sample SAMEA2338648) | human gut metagenome | biome: human gut; feature: human-associated habitat; material: faeces... | reverse complement strand
GACGTTGAAAACTTTAGCCATCTGGGCATTATTCGATCCGAGATCCTCGTATTCGTATTGAGAGGTTTCGCTGCGATCGTAGAAGTTCGTGTATCCTTGTTCAGTCATGCCGACGAGGACGTTGAGACGGTGTTTCCCGAATACGGGCTTCCAGGTGAGCGTGTTTTCGTTGATCCAACTTCCGGATTCAGAACTGCCGATGATACCCTGCCCCTTATAAAAGTAGCCGCGGGGCGTCGAGGTGGGATAGAACTGGCGGTCTTTGAGCGAATAACTGTCATATCCTGCCGTGATGCGCAAGGTCAGATTCTTAAGGATATCGGCCTCGACATAGGCATTGAGCATCATTCGGTTGATGCGTTTGGTGAGTTCGGTCTCATTGGCGATGTTGACCGGATTCCCGTGATAGTTGTCGATATAAGAGTCGAGCGAGGACTGCGAGACGCCTGCACGGCGGAAATAGGCCTGAGTCGTTTCGTCGAATTCAAAAGGAAGAGCCGTCAGGGCCGAAGTGATGACGCCTGCAACCTGGGACGTGCCTTCGCCGCCGGTCGGCACTCCGTCGTCGACGATTCGGTTATAGCCAATATCGACACCCGTGCGTATAAAATCCGTGAATCGGTGGTCGATCGTAGCTTTAGCCGTGAGTTTCTGCCAATTCGTGGCGATGAGGACCGATTTGTTCTGCATGTAGGAACCGGAGACGAACATACTCGTTTTTTCAGTAGAGTGTGAAATAGATAGCGAATGGTTTTGAATAAATCCGGTACGAAAGATTTCATCCTGCCAGTCCCGCGACTGTACGTCTCCGATTGTGCGGGGTTGCATGGTGATAGGGTCCGTGAACAGGTGGTTGTTCGAGGAGTTTCGATCAACCTGATAGGCGGCGTACTGGCGAAAATCCATCATGTCATACCGCTTATTCATCTGTTGAAATCCGAAGTAGGTGTTGTATTGGATCTTTCCGCTGTCGCCCCGGCCTCGTTTGGTGGTAATGAGAATGACTCCGTTGGCTCCGCGGTTACCATATATTGCCGTTGCCGAGGCGTCTTTTAGCACTTCGATCGAAGCGATATCGTCGGGGTTTATCATCGAGAGCGAGGACATGCCGGTGTCATATCCGTCTATGCCACCCCCGGTGGAGGTGCTGACATCGAAGAGCGGGAATCCGTCAAGGACAATCAGCGGGGCAGTGGAGCCGGTCAGGGAGTTTGCACCGCGGATAAGCATGCTCGACTCCGAGCCGGGTTTTCCGGATGAGGAGTTGACCATCAGACCGGCCACTCCGCCGGCTAAAGCGTCGTCAACGGAGAAAAGTACCCGGTTTTCGAAGGCATCGGCCTTGATCGAGGCCACAGCTCCGGTCATGTCCTTTTTCCGTAGGGCACCGTAACCGACTACAACGACGTCGTCTATCTGAAGGTCGGAGGGTGAGAGTACGACATCGATCAGGGATCGCTGCCCGACGGATTCGCGAACCTCCCGGTACCCGAGGAAGTTGAAGACGAGAATATCTTTGGATGAACGGACTTTGATCCGATAGAAACCCTTGGCATCGGACGTGGCACCGACGGTGCTGCCTTCGATGATTATCGACGCGCCGGCGACAGGCTTTCCGTCCGGGGAGGTAATCGTACCGCTGACGGAGGTCTGGGCCCGGAGACTCGAAGCAATGAGCAGCAAGCCGGCCAGTAAGAAAACGAATCGTTTCATAGCGAATAGTTTATTCGGGTTATTCTTCGATAAGATTGATTTGTATGTCGTCCAAATACCAGTTTACATCAGCGGAGCCGGCTGACAGAAGAGCGAATTGGGGATAGGTGTTCAGCAACGATTCGTATTTGGCGCTTGTGGCCGTGAATTCGAACCGGACCTGTTTCCACTCTGCGGAAGGCATCAGCTCCGGAGATGCCGGGAGTGTGATCGTTTCGGTAAGCGGATATTCGATATTACTCCAAATTCCGAACATCTCTTCCACCTGTTCCTCGAAAGGAATATCGGGGAAGTAGATGCTCCAGTGGTCACTCGCAAGTACCTGGAGGTATTCATTCCAAGACCAGGAGGGCAGATTGTTATAGATGCCCGTCAAGACGATAAGCGAACCCTCCGCGGCATCCGTTTTCTGCCAGAAGGAGACTTCATATTTTTGTCCGGCAACGAGTTGGGCGTTGCAAACCCAGTTGTCTCGCGTGAACAACTGATAGATGACTCCCGGTTTGAGCGTTACCTTGAGGGCCTGCTTCGAGCCATCGGCCCCGCCGCTGACGATGGAGGTGTTAGTCGTCAGATCATCCGCGGAAGTGGTCGTGTTCCAGAGCGTCCATTTTCCAATGGACGAAAGTTCGAACCGCCAGGGATCATAATCCTTCTCGGGAATGGGGTGCAGCATTGGATAGTTTCCGACAATAAAAGTCTGTTCGACGGTAGTTGTCATTCCGTCGTCGGCCCGAGTGAGTCTGCAGGAGATTCGGGCTCCGTTTTTGTTGGCCGAAGTCCAGGTGACCACTGGGGCGGGATCAGTCGACGAGGAAGGCGTACCGCCTTCGAATGTCCATTGGTAGGATGTCGGATTACCCTCGACTTCGGTAAGGCCGAACGAGACGGGGGTATCGAGCCGAATACAGCCTTTCGGTGTAAGTTCCAAGGCTTTGATCCGAGCCGAAAGCGGGTAAAATACCTCAATGTCGAACGATTCGGACTGCACCTGACCGTTGAGAAAATGGATTGTAAGGGTTACCGTCTTTATGCCTTTCGAATTGAATACGACGCTCGGTTCGGGATCCGTGGAGGTCGCAGGTCTTGCGTCTTCGAAACTCCACTCGCGGGTTTCGACCCCGAGCGAAAGGTCCGTAAATGTAGCGGGTTTCCCGACGCTGAATTGTGATTCCGCGCCGTAGCTCCAAGCGAATTCGTAAGGTTGTGTCCACTCGTCCGAATCGTTGTCACAAGCAGCCAGTACCAACCCAAAGGCAAGAACCGGCACGAGATGAAAGAATAGCTGTTTCATGGTTCGCAGTTTTTGGAATGTAGGTATTTTTTCGGTCAGGGAATCCGGAGTGCTTTCTTGCATGAAGAATTCCGGCGTCCCTGTCCGAATCATGGAATCATATTCTCAAGATATGTATTCCTCGGAATATTCGGATTCTGCCCGGTGAGACTTCCGGGCCCAAAGGAGGCGGATCGGATGATCCGACCCCGGCGGATAGAGCATGGAGAGAGAAAATGATTCATTTGCGTTGATTTAGTTTAGGTTTTCAAATTGCCGCATTTGGTGCAGCTGATGCAAAGGAAACTATTAAAAACCTAAAAAATCAACGCAAATGTCTCAAAATACACGGATGACGGGAAAAGTATTTTTTAATTTATTTGAGAAAATCGTCCGGGGTCATTTCTGCGTCTCGGGCTCGTTTTTGGAGAAGATTTCTGACGCGGAGTCCACTTTTCCCGTTTTGCTCCGGTTCCGGAGGGCGAACTCCTTGGGGTAGAGTCCGAATTCCTCATGGAAGATTTTGGCGAAGTGGCTGAGATTGGTGTACCCTACGCGATACATTACCTCATTGACAGGAAGTGTTCCGTCTTGGGCAAGGAATGATGCAGCGTGCTTTAGCCGGATGCTGCGAATGAATTGTATGGGCGTCAACCCCGTGAGGGCAAGAATACGCCGGTAGAGCTGTGATCGTGACACGCCGATTTTGCGGCAAAGCTGTAGGACGTCAAATCGCGGATCAGCTATTTCGGTCTCGATGGTTTCGGTACATTTGACAAGGAAACGATCTTCGGATTTCTCCACAGCGACTTCTGAAATGGGAATCTCCTTTATAGGTTGACTGTTTTTGTGGATTTTATTCTGTCGGGCAACAAGGTTGTCGATACGGGAGAAGAGCACTTCAAGGGAGAACGGTTTTGCTACATAAGCGTCGGCTCCGACACGGTATCCGGATACTTCGTAGTTCTGCAGATTGTGGGCCGTAAGTAGAATGACCCCGATTGCCGAAGTCCGGGAATTCTCCTTGATTTTGCGGCAAAGTTCGATTCCCGACATTCCCGGCATGACGATGTCTGTAAGCACCAGATCGGGCTGTTCATTGATTGCCTGACAATAAGCCTCCTCTCCATTTCGTGCCGTCGAGACGTTGTATCGGTTCTCCAGCGCGCTTCGAAGATAATCCCGCAAGACGGTATTGTCCTCGGCCACGAGAATCGAAACTCTTTTTCCATCAGATGCAGCTGCTCCGTGGCGCGTATTTTCTTCCAGGAGCCCGCACTGCATTCCACGATCGTTCCCGATTGCGGTTTCCGCCGCCATCTCCGATTCGAATTGATCGTCACCGAAGTCCGACAGCGCGGAATCCATCCCTATCGGGAGATTCTGAAATGGCCGACCCGGGACCTTGTCGGAATCTTTGATCTGTTCGGGAGCGAGGTGTGCACATCCCTTCGGGATCCGGACCCGGAAGAGCGAACCGACGTTCAATTCGGATGCGACTTCAATTTCTCCATGATGCAGAGTAACGATATGCTTGACCAGGGAGAGTCCGATGCCGATGCTTTTTTGCGGCGAGTTGTTGTTTCGAGCCTGGTAAAAACGTTCGAAGATCCGGGACTGTTCATCCCGGGCTATTCCGATTCCATTATCTTCCACCGAAATGGTTACCGACAGCTGTTGCTCTTCACAGACGAGATTCACTTTCCCTGAACTTTTCCGACTGTATTTGAATGCGTTGTAGAGCAAATTAGCAATAACGATCTCCATTTTCCGACGATCGATCCAGAGTATGAGCGGATCGTTCGGAATCTCCTGCGAGAACTGTATCTGAAGTTGGTCGGCCAACGGCTTGAACAGTTCGGCTATACCGCGGAGGAATTCCGACGCATCGGTTTGCACAGCCGCGAGTTCCATTTTGTGGCTTTCGTATTTGCGCAAGTCGAGGATTTGTTCCAGCAGGGTCTTCAATGCCCCCGCATTGCGGTTGACGAGTTCCAGTCTGTTGCGCGTCGTTTTCCCGATATGCGGATTCAAGAGCAGCTCTTCGACCGGGGCTGTAATCAGCGAGAGCGGCGTCTTGAGCTCATGGGCGATATCGGTATAGAACTGTAGCATGTTGGCGCTGCTCTTCTGCTCTTCATAGTATTTGTTGCGTTCGAGCTCTATCTGGTGGCGCTCCTGTAGTTTTCGCAGTGAACGGCGGTGCCATCTGTAGAGAAAAAGGATGGTTAGCGCAATGTAGCAAAGCCAGGCCAAGCGTGTGGCATAGACGGGCGGACGTATCGTGATTTCGAGCACCGCAGGGGCCTGAGACCAGTATCCGTCTTCGTTCGAGGCATATACGACCAGCCGGTAGCTGCCCGGGCGCAAGTTGGTATAGACGGCTTGAGGCGACAGTCCGCTGGTGTAGTTCCAGTCGGTGTCGAAATTCTCCATTCTATATTTATAGGTATTGTACTTGGGATCGACGTAGGCGAAGGCCGAAAATTCGAAGGTGAGGTTGTTGCAGTTGTAGGAGAGGTCGAGTTTGTTGAGCCGGTTGATGGCGCGCGGCAGGACGACGCGTCCGCAAACGGAATCTCCGGCCGAGACGGTCTGATTCCGAATCTTAAGCCGGGAGATGGCCGTGCGCGGGCGGATGTCGTTGTCGGTGATGCTGTCCGGATGGAAAATGTTGAACCCCTTTACGCCTCCGAAAACCATCTCGCCGTTGCGGAGTCTGTACGATGCCCAGATTTTGAAGGAGTTGCTCTGCAATTGGTCCTTTACCGTAAAATGCCGGATCGAGTGATCCCGGGGATCGAAGCGGGTGATTCCGTAGCCGCCGATCCAGAAGGCTCCGTGGTCGTCCTCCTGCAGGCTCTCCAGTTCGTTATTGAAGAACCGGGAGTTGGATGTGTCGAAACAGCTGAAACGGGGCGTTTTCCCGCCGCAACGACCTTCGGTCATAAGGAAGAGACCTTCGCCGATCGTTGCGATCCAAAGCCCCCCCTCCTTCCGGTCACAGTGAATCGTCGAGATGAAGGCATCGGAACTACACACCTTCCGTTCACGGGCGTTCGTAGCGGCGAGTTCGATTCGCTGGCAGTTCGCCTTGCCGTCGGCATCGAATACGATTCGGTTCAGCCCCGAGCGGGTTCCGATCCAGATGGTCTTATTGTCGGTGACGGTATCGGGGTAGATGTCCGTCGTGAAATTGGAGCATAACGAATTGGGATCATCTCCGTTGTGGGTATAGTTGATCCACTGCCCGGTTTTGAAATCCCCGTGGGATGGAATGTATTCGAAACATCCCCGGTTCGAGCTGATCCACAGGTGTCTGTCGCGATCTTCAACGATTCGGAACACGGACAATTCCCCGTCGATGACCGGATGTTTGAGTTGTCGGGCCCGGACCTGACCGGTCTGTATCGCCCGGTCGATATCCCGGCTGTCGATGACCCACAATCCTTTGTCCCACGTTCCGAGCCAGATGTCGCCGTTTTCGGCCATAAAGAAGGCTGATACGGTTGCAAATTGGATGCTCGGCAATCCATTTATGCGCAGCTCCCGGAAAGTTGCGGAACTTCGATTAAACAGATTGATGCCGCCATGTGTGCTGACCCAAAGTATTCCGTCGCGGGCTTCGAGGAACGTGATGATCCGATTTTCACACAAGCCCTGCGCTTCGGTATAGCATTCGATATGTTTTTCGACGACATTGAGCCTACTCAAGCCGCCGCCGATCGTTCCGATCCAAAGCACCCCGGAACGATCCTCGAACAGTGCGCTGATCTCAAAGGAGTTGACGGCATGAGGAATGGGGAGTTTGGGGTGGTAGTGAACAATCTTAATACCATTCCGGTCGTATTTGTACAGTCCCCGGTTGAAACTTCCGACCCAGATGTTTCCGTGATTGTCCTGCGTCGTGACCCGGGATGAGAAGTCACAGATTCTCTGTAGGTCGTCGGTTTTCGGATCATAGATCCGAACGCCCCATCCTCCGGAAAGCGCGATTTTGCCGTCTGCGAAAGACTGCATCGAGAAACAGCGGGTTTTGATTTCATCCCGGAGGATATTTTGTATCTCCTCGGTTTCGGGGTTATAGATGACGGGGCCGGCATCGGTCGACAGTAGCAGTCTGCAAGAATCCAAGGCGGTTCCGCACTGTATGTAGAATCCTCTCCATCGGTTCTTGACATGCAGATAAGTGGTTGCTCCTCGGAGTGTGAGGTACCCCAATCCGTCGTTTCGACAGACCCATACGGTACCTTTTCGATCTTCGAAAATGTTGTTGATCACCTGGTCTGCAGAGGTTGTCGGCTCTTCGGCGACCGGAAATATCGTTTCGGACACCGGATCGTAACGGTTCAGCCCTCCGGATTCGGTTCCGATATAAAGGGACGAATCCCGGGCGACGAATAGGCAGAGTATCCGGTCGCTGGTGAGGTCGGAATTGTCGGTCCGAAAGGTTTGGAGTCTGTATCCGTCGTATTTACTCAGCCCGCTGAATGTCGCGAACCAAAGATAGCCGTCACGATCTTGCGTAATCGCATTTACGTCGCTGTGCGGGAGTCCTTCGTCCATCGAGAGGGTCTGGATTCGGTCATAGGAGGCGGCAGCGGCGGGGAGCGGCGGAGATAAGAATCCGACGAAGTACAACATGACATTGAACGGAAACGACCGGAGGATGGAGGGAATAAATCGCACGTCGCATGAAATTTTTTCGAAAGTTAAGATAAATCTTCAATTCTTCAAAATTCGTATTTTCCAAGTGGAAGCAGGCAAAGCCAACGAATATTTATGAGGAAATGTATTAAAAAGCAAATAATTAAGTAAAAAGATAAAAAAAGAACCGAAGATTATTTTTTAGCCGGGACAAATCCATCGATATATTGAGTTGATTGTAGTAATGGTAAGAACAGGCCTGACGAGTTTGTTAGTCACAGCAATCAGAGCTACTTTGAATGGTTTTTCATTTGCCTTTAATCGGATATAACACTCCCGACTATTGTAACGCAAGGCAGTCCAAAAGGCAATATAGAGTAAAGATCGCAGACGTTCATCGTCATTCCGGTTGATATGTTCTCTGATATTTACGGATGTTCTTGATTGTTGATAGGTTGGACATATTCCGATGAAGCGGGATAGTTGCTTTGCATTGTCAAAGTAGGTAAACCCTTCGGTGGTAAGGATCCGTATTGTAGCCTGCGAGGGCATTTTGTAGATGGGAGGATTCATCTTCTCCCCGTACATGGCGATCATGTAGGCGTCTTTTTCGTCGGTTTTGGTAACGGGCATCATCATTCGGGAAAAATGCTTGATCTGCTTTTTTTTTGGGGGGGGGGCAAAACTGACGGCAATACCGTTCTGATGTAGCAGGTACAGCAGCAGCCGTAATTGCTGGTAGCTTCCATAACGCAATGATGCTCAGCGACAGCAAGCGCACCGATGAACTTACGCACTCCCGCAGCGGTGTTAGGAAAAGTCTTAATACGGCTACCGTTCGTTGATGGATAAGTCGCTACGAAACTGCTCTTGCTGATATAGATACCACTGTAAACTATGATAAAAAGACTTTGAGTGAAAATTACATCTTGTAAAACCATCGTCGCGGACATGGACTCTACTCGACTTCACGAACAGTTCAGCTTTAAGATGCAATGCATGGGGACGGAACGTCATAAACGGTTTCTAAAACCAATAAAAGCTCTGTCTTACTTCATGCTTGATACTCCAAAATCAATTCAATTGTTTAACAATGTATGACCAAAGATTGAAGAACTCAAAACAGGGAAATTGAATAATTTGAACTATATCTTCGGTCGCGTTTGATAACGACGAACTCCTCGTTGAAGGTTTTACGATAAACCGGCTGCGGTTATGCTCCAGTCCTGCCTTACAAAGCAACTCATTGAAACGAATGTTCTGCTCTTCATTGAGCCGGAAAGAGTATTTGTAACTCGGAGTTTTAGGTTGTTGTGTTCTTTTTTGGGTGGTATTCATAGTTTCGGGTTAAAAGGCGTTCGACTCGGGAGAACGCCCGGCCTCGCAGAGCGAGCGTTTTTGTCGGACAAACCGAAGGTTGTCGGACAAAAACACAGCTCGCTCCCATCTGACGATGGGAAAAAGCCGCACCGGAAAATTTCTACCGAAAGTTTCGAAGGTTCTCCTTGACGGCTCCTTAGACCAAGTCGGTCCCGGATGCAATATTACAATGGTTTCCAAGGATAAAAAAGCGCCGTTACCGGCCATAGGCGGTCAGGATAGGACACGAGGGATCGAGAGTCAAAAGCCGTATTATCTTGCGCAAGGATTGGAGCGAATCTTTGTTCCTATCTGTGGATATGGGAATATCGGAATGCGGAAATCTTTTCCGATTCGGAGATTTCTGTGAATCCGGGAATCAATATTTCTGTGAATCCGGATATCCATAAATCTGACAACGGATATGCAACGACATAAACAAATAACGAATGGAATCATCGAATCAAGAACCGGAGAGGTGTTTCAATCTCTCGATCTGCAATCAGAAGGGCGGCGTAGGAAAATCGACCTTTACGGTGCTGCTCGCCAGTTGCCTGCACTACTCCATGGGGCACGATGTATTGGTTGTGGACTGCGACTATCCCCAATGGTCGATCCATACCCAGCGCGAACGGGAACTGGAAGCCATAGGACACAGCGATTATTACAAACTGATGATGGTACGGCAATTCAAAGCCACGGGACGTAAACTTTGGCCCGTCATCCGATGCATGCCTTCCGAAGCGACCGCAGAGGTCGCGTGCATTCTGCAAAGCGGTTACCGGCCCCGGATTATCTTCTATGATTTGCCGGGTACAGTCAACGCCGAAGGTGTCCTCCACATCCTCGCGTCGCTGGATGAAGTGTTTATCCCGATCAAAGCCGATAAGGTCGTCATGGAGAGTTCGCTCTCTTTCGCCCGGAGCCTTAACAATGGATTCGTTCGCCGGGATTCGTTTCAGCTGCAAGGCGTCCGTCTTTTCTGGACGATGATCGACCGCCGGGAGCGAACGCCCCTTTACGATCGCTACGAAGAGGTAATTCACAAACTCGGTCTTTCGCTCATGAAGACTCATATTCCTTATCGATCGAAATTCAACAAGGAATTGCTTGCCGACAGCGCCGGTATCGGGCGCTCGACGCTGCTGGCTCCGGAACGGACTTTTGCCCGTGATGGACAGGTCGAAGCCCTCGCTATGGAAATTCTATCGGTTCTTAAAATCCGATAACGATGGCAAAGAAACCCAAAGTCGAAGTTGACGAAGAGGCAATGCGCCAGATGATCGCCGGACTGATACCTCAGACAGCCGACATAACACGGGAAGTTACCGCTTCACCGGAACAGGAAGAGAACCTGGAAGAAATCGTTGCTGCTGAAATCTCCAATCATGGCATTGCAGCCATACCCAAGTCAGCACCAACGAACTTGGGAAATACATCCGCGAGTGTGCCTCCCGGCAATCGGCGGC
>ENA-ORRE01002586-ORRE01002586.1-human-gut-metagenome-genome-assembly--contig:-NODE-2586-length-10469-cov-3.063760_pt1 | contig 10469 bp, 5 predicted proteins | sample MGYA00242171_ERZ509126 | MGnify/ENA primary metagenome ERZ509126 (study PRJEB26280, sample SAMEA2338648) | human gut metagenome | biome: human gut; feature: human-associated habitat; material: faeces... | reverse complement strand
GCGAGGAGCCTGGCGAAAAGCTGGTCAATGAATCCATCGAATACACCGACGCCGAAGGCAACCTGGTCTTCACCACCACCTCGTCGGGATCGCCCGAGATCTCGGACCCGAAATTCACCTCGACGAGTTACCTGCGCAAGATCTACATCGAAGGCGCCGTCAACTACCAGCGCACGTTCAACTATGTTCACAACGTGAGCGCCATGCTCCTCTACATGCAGAAGGAGCAGCAGAAGAACGATCCGGTGCTTCCCTACCGCAAGCAGAGCGTCGTGGGCCGCGTGACCTACTCGTACGACAACCGCTACTTCATCGAGGGCAGCTTCGGCTACACCGGCAGCGAAACCTTCGCCAAGAAGAACCGTTTCGGCTTCTTCCCGGCCGTCGGCGTCAGCTACTTCGTCTCCAACGAGAAATTCTATCCCGAAGGGCTGAAAAAGGTGATGAACAACCTGAAAATCCGCCTCTCGATGGGCCGCACGGGTAACGACGACACGGGAACCGACCGCTTCCTCTACCGTGCGACGTTCAACACCGAGGGCCACACCTTCAACCAGGGCATCGGCACCTCGGCCTCGAACGGCATGGGAGCCGGCATCTACGACCTGCGCTTCGTCAACAACGACATCCACTGGGAGATCGAGACCAAGCGCAACGTCGGACTCGACCTCGGCTTCTTCGACAACGAAATCGAACTCACGGCCGACTATTTCAACAACCGCCGCAAGGACATCCTGCTGGAGCGCAACACGGTCCCCGGAGTCGCCGGATTTCACGCGAAGCCGTGGCAGAACTACGGCATCGTGGACAACTGGGGCGTCGATGCCAGTCTGAACGCCCGCCACGACTTCGGCAAAGTCCGCATCAGCGCCCGCGGTACGTTCACGTTCGCGCGCAACAAGATCGTCGAATACGACGAGCTGAACCAGCTCTACGACTACCAGCGGATCACCGGCACGCGCGTGAACGAGAACACGCTCTACATCGCCGAACGCCTCTACACCGAGGACGACTTCATCCGCACGCAGAATCCCAACGGAACCTACTCCTACGAGCTGCGTCCGGGACTTCCGATCGTCGCGCTGCAAGGAACCCTCGGCCCGGGCGACATCAAGTACGCCGACCTGAACCACGACGGCGTGATCGACAGCAACGACAAGAAGCGCGGCGTGGGACACCCCTACAATCCCGAAATCAACTACGGTTTCGGCCTCAACGTCGAGTACAAAGGCTTCTACGTGAGCGCGTTCTTCCAGGGCACGGGCAACTCGTCGGTGCTGCTGGCGTCGGGCAACAACCACTTCTGGCCCTTCAACTGGTACGAGGACAAGTCCAACTACCGCACGCTGTTCCTCGACCGCTGGACGGCCGACAACCCGCGCCAGGATGTCACGATGCCGCGTCTGCACAGCCATTACAGCCACAACGTCAACAAGGAGGCCAGCACGTGGTGGCTCCGGAGCGGCAACTTCCTGCGCTTCAAGAACCTCGAAATCGGCTACAACCTGCCCAAGACCTTCCTCCGCAAGATCCGCCTCGACGCGGCGCGCGTCTACATGCTGGGCAACAACCTCTGCGTCTGGGACGACATCAAATACTGGGACCCCGAGCAGGGCAACCGCAACAACGGCATGAGCTATCCCATGTCGCGCACCTTCACGCTGGGACTCGAAGTCAACTTCTAATCAAGGAGAACGAACTATGAAACAGAATTTTGTAAAAATACTTTCCACCGGACTGCTGGCCTGCACGGTCTGGTCGTGCAGTTTCCTCGACGTGTCCGACGAATTGGCCGGCGGCATCTCCGACATCTCGCAGGTGTTCAGCAATGTCGATCGCACCAAAAAGTGGTATTCGCAGGTCTTCAACAACCGTCCCGACTATTCGGCCGTCTGGGTCACGGACAGCCCGATGGGAAATCCCTGGACCGCCTACTCCGACGAAATCTACACGCGACTGGCCAACAACGCCGGCAAATACACCGAGTGGAACTCGTCCAACAGCAATTCGCAGCGCTGGAACACGCTCTACGGGAGCATCCGGCAGGCCAATATCTTCCTCGAGCAGGCTCACCCGATCGTGGACGAGGGAGGTCCCGACGCCGACCGTCTGACCGAGGAGGAGATCAAGCTCTACAAGGCCAACGTCCGCTTCATGCGTGCGGCCTACCACTACTACCTGATGGAGCTGTACGGCCCGATTCCCATCGTCGATCATTCGATGACGCTGGAAGACGACCTCGACCTCCCGCGCAACTCGCTCGACGAGGTGATCGAATTCATCGACCGGGAGCTGAAGGAGTGCATGGAGGAGATGGCGCAGGAGCCCTACCACGACAACGAGAACCTGCGCGCCGTGCCCACCAAGGGCGCCGCGCTGGCGCTGCGCGCCAAACTGTGGGTCTATGCCGCCAGCCCGCTCTTCAACGGCGGATGGCCCGAGGCTCTGGCGCTGACGAACAAGGACGGAAAACGGCTCTTCCCCGACCGGAACGACTCGAAACTGCAAACGGCGGTGGACCGTCTGCGCGACTTCCTCGACTACGCCGAGCAGGGCAGCCGCTACGAACTGCTCAACACGGGCAACCCGGACGACGACCTCTACAAACTGTTCCAGGAATACAACAGGGAGATCATCTGGGCCACCTCGACCAATTCGTGGGGCAAGCTGGGCGAACAGAAATTCGACACCTTCGCAACCCCGCGCTCGCAGCCTCAGGGTCAGGGCGGATTCCACGTCCTGCAAGAGCTGGTCGATGACTTCTACATGAAGGACGGCAAGCCGATCAAGGCCACCTCGTTCCTCCCCAAGTCGGAGCTCTACCCCGCCAACGAAGCCGAGATGGGGACCTACAACGGCGTTCAGGTGTCGAAGATGTACATCGACCGCGAACCCCGTTTCTACAACACCGTCACGTTCTCGGGCATGAAGTGGCACATGAGCAATCAGGAGATCCAGTTCTACCGCGGCGGCCGGGACGACAACTCGGTGGCCGACGGCGCCCCGCTCACGGGCTACCTGCTCTACAAGCGCATGAACCGCACGGTCTACGGAGGCAACATCTCCGGCGCCGTAACGTCGAAATACCGTCCGGTGATCATCTTCCGCCTGGCGGAGTTCTACCTGCTCTACGCCGAGATGCTCAACGAGGTGGACCCGGGCAACGCGGACGTGCTGAAATACGTCAATCTGGTGCGCCGGCGCGCCGGGCTGGACGACCTGGAGGCGCTGAATCCCGCCATCGAGGGCAACCAAGCTTTGCAGCGCGAGGCGATCCGCCGCGAAAGCCGCATCGAACTGGCCACCGAGGGGCAGCGCTACTTCGACGTGCGCCGCTGGATGATCGCCGACAAAGCGCCCGGCGAAGGCGGTCAGGGAGGCGATTTCCACGGCATGAACGTCGATCAGGCGCAGCCCGCGTTCTACACCCGCACGAAGTTGCAGACCCGCTCCTTCAAGAACAAAAACTACCTCTATCCCATTCCGCTGGACGAGATCAAGCGCAGCGACGTGCTGGTGCAGAATCCCGGTTGGTAGAGCCGTATAAACCGATAAACTTACGATGATGAAAAAAATCAGCATATTCCTGTTCGCAGCGGCGGCCCTGCTGGGTGCCGGCTGCGACGACAGCTCCGACACGGACAAGGTGATTCCCGTTTCGGCGATCGCACTCGACACGTCGCTGAGCGGCGGCATCTCGCTGGTCGTCGGCCAGACGGCCGACATCGCCGGCAAAGTGACGGTACGCCCCGAAAACGCCACGGACAAGACCGAGACCTACGAGTCGTCGGACCCGGAGACCGTTTCGGTCGATGACGCCGGCGTCGTGAAGGCCGTGAAACCGGGCCTGGCGATGGTCACGATCAGCGTGGGCGGCAAGCACTCGCACTTCGAAGTAGAGGTCCGGGAGCAGCGGATTTCCGTCGAATCGGTCACGCTGCCTGCCGAACTGGCCGACGGCGTCACGCTGAAACTCGGCGCGACGCTCGACATCGCCGGCAAGGCGACGATCACCCCTTCGAACGCCACGGACAAGGCCGAAAGCTACAATTCGTCGAACCCGATGATCGCGTCGGTCACCGAAGAGGGCATCGTATCGGCGATCGCCGTCGGCGAAGCGACGATCACGATCTCCGTCGATGGCCAATCGGCCCAGTTCACCCTCACGGTCGAGAAGATCGCCGTGGAGTCGGTGACGCTGCCCGAAGAGCTGGCCAAAGGCGTCACGCTGGCGATCGGCGACACATTCGGTATCGCCGGCAAAGCGACGATCGCTCCCGAAAACGCCTCCTTCAAGACGGAAACCTACACTTCGTCGAAGCCGGAGGTTGCAAGCATCAGCGACGCGGGTGAAATCAAGGCCCTTACGGAAGGGGAGACGACGATCACCGTCGAAGCAGACGGTATCAAGGCCACTTTCAGCGTAAAGGTGGAGAAAGGCGCCGTGCTGATCACCTCGATTGCATTCCCGGAATCGAGCAAGGAGGTCGAACTCGGAGAACCGGAAGCAGAACTGGATCTGCAAACGCTGCTGACGATCCTGCCTGCGGAGCACACCGAAGGAATCGTCTTCACCTCCTCCGATCCGTCGGTCGCAACGGTCAGCGAAAACGGAAAGGTTACATGTCTCAAAGCGGGCGAAACGACCGTCACGGCAGCAGCCAAGAACCACCCCGATGTCAAAGCGGAACTGACCCTTACCGTTTGCGGCGACTACGACCGCACTGGATGGACGATGAGCGCGACATCGCACAACCTGCCCACGACGCCCACGAAAAACAGTGTAACGGCCGCTTTCGACAATGATGCGAATGGAACGTCGAATTTCGGTCAGACCCGTCCGGGCAAGAATTCGGGAGGTGTAAACCTGGGAACTCAATCCGACATCCAGATATGGTTCGTGGTCGATCTGCAAAGTGCGCATAAGATCAATTATTTCCGCATCCGGCACATTTCAACGCGTCAGGCCGACTACGGAACCCGCTGGCATAAATTCGTAGAGATTCTCGGAAGCGACACCGGAGAGGAAGGCAGCTGGACCTCCATCGCCACCGATGTCGATTTCGACAGCCAGTCAACCGTATTGGCGAATCAGGAAACGGACAACATCCGAATTCCGCTGTCGAATTACCGCTATCTGAAATTCGTCAGCGACAAAAATTGCTTCGACACGACGGGAAATACCGCCCAGATCAACGAGTTATTCATAGGACGCTCGAAAGATGCAGCGGGCAACTAAACTTTCCGGCTCCGGCGGCAGCATGGTCCGCCGCCGGAGTCCGGAATCTTCAACCGAAAAAACGACTTTCAAATTATGAAAAAAATAAGCATTTGCCTGTTTGCCGCGGCGGCCCTGCTGTGCGCCGGCTGTGAAGACGGCATACCCGAACCGGGAACGATGGAGGGTCCCGCCGAGAGCGGCGACGAGGAGCTGAGCGGCGGCCTCATCATGGAGGTCGGCGAAACGAGGGACGTTGCGCTGAAAGTGAAAGTGCTGCCCGAAAACGCCACCGATCTGGCGGAGCTCTTCTATTCCTCGAACGTCGAAGTGGCGACGGTCAGCCCCAAGGGCGTCATTACGGCCCAGAAAGCCGGCATCACCATGATTTCGATCTACGTGAGCGGCATCGAAACCTATTTCGCAGTGACGGTCGTCGATCAGATCCCGATCGACATCGAGTCGATCGTATTCTCCGCCCCGGCCATGAATGCCTACGCCGGAGTCGGTTACAACCTGCTGGTCTCGGTCGAGCCGTTCGACCAGAACGAAGGCGTGGTCTTCTCATCCTCCGATCCGGAAATCGCATCGGTGAACGCCGAAACGGGCCGCATGATCTGCCACCGAAGCGGCAGCGTCACCATCACGGTCGCCGCCAGAAACCACCCCGAGGTCAAGGCGTCGATCGAGGTCACGGTCACCGAGTTCTACGGCGACTGGGACCGCAGCAAATGGTCGATGAGCTTCTCGCACGGCTGGAAAGCCGACAGCGCCATCGGAAGCAGCGCGCCGGCCGCCATCGACGGCAACGCGAGCACGACGCTGGCGATGGACCGTCCGGGCAGAAACGGCCTTTCCGCCGACGACGTGATCTGGTTCCAGATCGACCGCGGCGAGAATCCGGGCAAGGTCAACTACCTGCGTATCCACCACCGTCCGGAGGGAGGCGGCAACAAGAACATTCTGGTCCGCTGGTTCGGCTTCAACCGCATCGAGGGCAGCAACGACGGCACGAACTTCGAGGTCATCGCCGAACGGGTCGAGCTGACTCCCGATCCGAACGTCTACGAGAACCTGCAAACGGACAACGTTCCGATCCCGGAGAACGACTACCGTTATCTGCGGTTCAGCGGTTGGAACGATGTCAAGCAGGCGTCTCCGAATCTGGGCTTCTACTGCGCCCGCGGAGTGGAATACGGAGGCATCAACCCGGGCAATACCATCCAGATCAACGAAATCTATCTCGGACGCGCACAGGAATAGGCCGTCGGGTAGCGTAATCGAAAAGGCCCGAAGGAGAAATCTTCGGGCCTTTTCCCTCTTTCAAAATTCAGACAACGATGATACGAAAAACCCTCTTGACCTTAACCCTGCTGTGGATGCAGGCCGCGGCGCTGCAAGCGCAGGTCGCGCTGACCGAACGGGCCTCCGCACGCACGGACTTCGAACTGGTCGCCGCGGATTCCGGTGCGGCCGTCTGCTACGACGCCGGGGACGCCGCGGTTGTGGAAACCGCCGCCGAATTGTTCGCCGCGGATGTCGCCCGCGTGACGGGCCGCGAAATCCCGGTCGTCGCCGGGCAGGAGCTTCCTGCGAAGACGCGCTGCGCCGTGATCGTCGGAACGATCGGTCAGAGCCGCTGGATCGACGAACTGATCGCGGCGAAAAAAATCGATGTTTCGGCCATCGAAGGCGGCTGGGAACGCTATGCGATCCGGCTGGTCGAGCGTCCGGGCCACGGCGTGCGCAAAGCGCTGGTCATCGCCGGCAGCGACCGCCGCGGCACGGCCTACGGATTGCTTTCGGTGTCGCGCGCCATCGGCGTAAGCCCGTGGTACTGGTGGGCCGACGCCCCCGTGCGGCACCGCGACCGACTGACGCTGCGCGTCGGGGATTTCACGTCGGAAAGCCCCTCGGTGAAATACCGCGGCATCTTCATCAACGACGAGGACTGGGGCCTCTACCGCTGGGCGAAGGAGAACTTCGAAAAGGAGCTGGGCAACATCGGCCCGAAGACCTACGAGAAGGTGTGCGAACTGCTGCTCCGCCTGCAAGCGAATTACCTGGCTCCGGCGATGCACGACGCGACGACGGCCTTCTACAAGATTCCCGAAAACATGCGGATCGCCGACCGCTACGCCATCGCCGTCGGCTCCCGTCGCACTGCGAGCCGCTGGGGCTGAACACCGCCAGCGAATGGGATTCGAAGACGATGGGCGAATGGGACTACGTGAACAACCGCGCCGGAGTGGACCGGGTGCTGAAAGAGCGCGTCGAGACCTCGGCGCCCTATGAGAACGTCTACACGCTGGCCCTGCGGGGTCTGCACGACCGGGCGATGGCCGGCAGCGAGGACCTCGACGCACGGAAGGCCACCATGCAGGAGGCTCTGCTGTCACAGCGGCAGATCCTGACAGAGGTGCTGGGCAAACCCGCGGAGGAGATTCCGCAGGCGTTCACGCCCTACAAGGAGGTGCTCGACGTTTACAACCGGGGGCTGGAGCTCCCCGACGACGTGACGATCATCTGGCCCGACGACAACTACGGCTACATGAAACGCCTGAGCAGCCCCGCGGAGCAGAAACGCTCCGGACGTTCGGGCGTCTACTACCACTCGTCCTACCTGGGCCGTCCGCACGACTACTTGTGGATGAACACCACCTCGCCGACGCTGATGTACGAGGAGCTGCGCAAAGCCTACGATTCGACGGCCGACCGCATATGGCTGCTGAATGCCGGCGACATCAAGTCGTGCGAATTCGCGGTCGATTTCTTCCTGGCGATGGCCTGGGACATCGACTCGTTCGACTTCCGGCGCGCCGCGGACTACCGCGCCGAGTGGATGAGCGGCCTGCTGGGCCGGGAGTATTTCGACCGTTTCCGGGAGATTTCCAACACCTTCTACCACCTCGCATTCGTCCGCAAGCCCGAGTTCATGGGCTGGGGCTACCAATGGGCCACGGACAAGCACGGCAAGGAGCGGAACACGGACACCGACTTCTCGTTCGCCAATTACCGCGAGGCCGACCGCCGTCTCGAAGCCTACGCCCGGATCGCCGGGCAGACCGAAGCGCTGATGGACCGGATGCCCGAAGCGAACCGGGCGTGCTTCTATCAGGTGCTCTACTACCCGGTGAAAGCGTGCGAACTGCTGAACCGGATGGTGCTCCGCGGACAGCAGAACCGCCGCTACGCCACGCAGCAGCGTGCCGCGACCGATGCGCTGGCCGCCGAAAGCCGCATGTGCCACGACAGCCTGCGGATCATCACGGCGGGCTACAACGCCCTGCTCGGCGGCAAGTGGAACCACGTGATGACGATGAACCAGGGATTCGCCGCCTCCTATTTCCAGCTGCCCGAGCTGCGGAGCGCACAGCTCGCACCCGGCGCCGTGCTGGAGGTCGAGGCCGAAAACGAGGATGTGATGAAAGGGATGCGCAGCTTCCACATGCTCCCGACGTTCGACACGTTCCTGCGCCGTTCCCATTTCGTGGACGTTTACAACAAGGGCCGCGAGCCGCTGCAATGGAGCGCCTCCGCCAGCGACGAGTGGATCGTGCTGAGCCGCACGGCCGGCACGACGCGCACCGAAGAGCGGATCGAGGTGTCGGTGGACTGGACGAAAGTTCCCGTCGGAGACGAGGTTTCGGGCTGTCTAACGATCGCCGCCGCGAACGGAGAGAGCCGCCGCGTGCTGGTTTCGGTGTTCAACCCGGCCTCCCCCGCCCGCGAAGAGCTGCAAGGGGTGTATGTACAGCACAACGGATACATTTCGATCCCGGCGGCGGATTTCCACCGCAAGCGCGAGAACGACGCGATCCGCATCCGCCCGGTTCCGAACCTCGGCGTCGAGAACGCGGCGCTCCAGCTGGGCGATCCGACGATGCCGAAGCAGAACACCCGGCGGCGCGAAGTGCCCTGCGTGGAATACGATTTCTACACGTTCGAACAGGGTTCCGTAGACGTTTACACCTACGTGCTGCCGACCTTCGTGATCAGCGCCGACCGGGGATACGCCGGACACGAGGCGACGAATCTGGAAACCCAGTACGGAGTCTGCATCGACGAAGGTCCGGTGATGAACCCCTCGACCTCGTCGATCGAATACGCGCAGACCTGGTACGAAAGCGTGCTGCGGAACTGCCGCGTGAACAAAACGACGCTCCACATCGGCAAGCCCGGCAGACACACGTTGAAAATCCTGTGCGGCGACGCCGGCACGGTGCTTCAAAAGATCGTGCTGGATTTCGGCGGCATGCAGCGCTCCTACCAGGGGCCGCCGCCCACCCGCGCCGAGGTGCAATGAAAAAAGGAACGATCCGAAAATCCGGATCGTTCCTTTTTTTCAGGACGGCAGGAAACGTCACTCCGGACATCCGGGAACGGGGTTCCCGGGCGTCGTGACGGTCGGATCGTAAACGGCGACCCCGACCCGCGAATCGGCACAGCCGTAATAGAGATACCACCGGGACTTGAAATAGACCAGCCCCTCGATGAAGACCGTCCCGTCCTTGTACTGTCCGCTCTTCTCGAAGTCGTCCACCGGACGGAAGAACGGCACGTCGAGGCGTCCGATCACTTTCCCGGGCTCTTTCGCGTCGAACAGGATCTGCCCGGCGGAATAGGTGCGCGCCGGATAACGTTTGTCCCGCCCCTCGCCGAGCCGGTTCTGGCCGTTGTAAAGCAGCAGAATGCCCTTGTCGGTCAGCAGCGCCGGAGGGCCGCACTCGGTCAGGGCGCTGTCGAAATAACCCTCGCGCGGATAGACCACCCCTTTCAAATTCCCGTCCGCATCCAGTTCCGGAGTCCAGTCGATCAGGTTGTCCGACGTGGCGATGTTGACCATCCGTTCGCCCCAGTACATCATATACTTTCCGTTCACGCGCGCGATGACCAGCCGGTCGCCGTCGAGCTTCGTCACGATCGACCCCGATTTGCTCTTCAGGTCGCGGAAACGCCCTCCGTAAGCCTTGGCGAATGCCGGGCCGTGCTTCGTCCATGTCACCAGATCGCGCGACGTGGCCACGCTGAGCCGCGGAATGCGGCGGTTCCACGAGGTGTAGAGCATCACATAGGTTCCGTCTTCGGTGACGGCCACGCGGGGGTCTTCGCAACCGCCCGGCCAGTCGCACTCCTTCATCGCGTCCTCGGCCGGAAAGAGCACCGGAGCATCCCCGAGGCGCATCGTCACGCCGTCCGCGCTCCGGGCCAGTCCGATCCGCGACGTGCGCTTGCCGATACCGGTGGCCGA
>ENA-ORRE01002585-ORRE01002585.1-human-gut-metagenome-genome-assembly--contig:-NODE-2585-length-10471-cov-12.656010_pt1 | contig 10471 bp, 5 predicted proteins | sample MGYA00242171_ERZ509126 | MGnify/ENA primary metagenome ERZ509126 (study PRJEB26280, sample SAMEA2338648) | human gut metagenome | biome: human gut; feature: human-associated habitat; material: faeces... | reverse complement strand
AATATGATTTATTTATAGTCAGTACTCATGTATAAAGAAAAGTGTGTAAAGATACCAAATAGTAGCGAAATCAGAGAGATTCTTATTAAGATTCACTATCTTTGGAAAACAAATACACACAGACACGCACACACACGTTGTGATTTGCTTTCATTTTAGTATCTTTGAACCATTGGAAACAGCACTGTATCAGGTTGAACGCCCCTGAAGAATGTTGTGATTTGCTTTCATTTTAGTATCTTTGAACCATTGGAAACAGCACTGTATCAGGTTGAACGCCCCTGAAGAATGTTGTGATTTGCTTTCATTTTAGTATCTTTGAACCATTGGAAACAGCCACAGGAAAGTTCTTCTCCGTATCGTATGTGTTGTGATTTGCTTTCATTTTAGTATCTTTGAACCATTGGAAACAGCAATCATGCAAGGCAACAACGCTTTGACATCGTTGTGATTTGCTTTCATTTTAGTATCTTTGAACCATTGGAAACAGCGCCAGTGCCAAAGCTGAACGGGATAAAATCGTTGTGATTTGCTTTCATTTTAGTATCTTTGAACCATTGGAAACAGCTTAAGGATGCAAATGGAAACAATGTATCTTAGTTGTGATTTGCTTTCATTTTAGTATCTTTGAACCATTGGAAACAGCCGTTGGCTTGTGAACATACAACGAAGTATTGTTGTGATTTGCTTTCATTTTAGTATCTTTGAACCATTGGAAACAGCTTTAACACTATCAAAGATGCGAGGAATAAGGTTGTGATTTGCTTTCATTTTAGTATCTTTGAACCATTGGAAACAGCAAGACTGATGAACCTTGCCTCCGACAATCTGTTGTGATTTGCTTTCATTTTAGTATCTTTGAACCATTGGAAACAGCCGATCATTTTAAATTAACCTTCACTATGTGGTTGTGATTTGCTTTCATTTTAGTATCTTTGAACCATTGGAAACAGCATTTTGATAAAAATCTTATATTGAAAACCAGTTGTGATTTGCTTTCATTTTAGTATCTTTGAACCATTGGAAACAGCAGTATCCCAGGTTGAATCAGCTGCAACTCCGTTGTGATTTGCTTTCATTTTAGTATCTTTGAACCATTGGAAACAGCTCAATACTACGAGAACGAGCACGTTCACGGGTTGTGATTTGCTTTCATTTTAGTATCTTTGAACCATTGGAAACAGCACGCGCACACGGTTGTACTTGCTTCGCAAGGTTGTGATTTGCTTTCATTTTAGTATCTTTGAACCATTGGAAACAGCTGATGAAAGAAGGTTTTATGTAGGGCACAGTTGTGATTTGCTTTCATTTTAGTATCTTTGAACCATTGGAAACAGCGTAGAAATGGAGGAATAAGTTATGATTAGAGTTGTGATTTGCTTTCATTTTAGTATCTTTGAACCATTGGAAACAGCACGCGCACACGGTTGTACTTGCTTTGCAAGGTTGTGATTTGCTTTCATTTTAGTATCTTTGAACCATTGGAAACAGCATATTATCTGGCACAGCTAATAGTAACTAGTTGTGATTTGCTTTCATTTTAGTATCTTTGAACCATTGGAAACAGCTCATCTATTGCCTGGAATACATTCATGTTGGTTGTGATTTGCTTTCATTTTAGTATCTTTGAACCATTGGAAACAGCATAAATCCCTTCATATCCGATTACATCCTTGTTGTGATTTGCTTTCATTTTAGTATCTTTGAACCATTGGAAACAGCTAGTCAATCCGGCGATTCTGACTATCGTGAGTTGTGATTTGCTTTCATTTTAGTATCTTTGAACCATTGGAAACAGCAGTTATTCGACCGGGTTATTGCCAATATAGTTGTGATTTGCTTTCATTTTAGTATCTTTGAACCATTGGAAACAGCTACCGGCAGTGATATTTTTGACTTTGACTTGTTGTGATTTGCTTTCATTTTAGTATCTTTGAACCATTGGAAACAGCTCCTGGTATCACAAGGGTACAACAACTACTGTTGTGATTTGCTTTCATTTTAGTATCTTTGAACCATTGGAAACAGCGATTTTAAAAACAACACAAAGATATAAATGTTGTGATTTGCTTTCATTTTAGTATCTTTGAACCATTGGAAACAGCGGTCTTCTTGGTATTGGCTCTTCTGTATTCGTTGTGATTTGCTTTCATTTTAGTATCTTTGAACCATTGGAAACAGCAACGGCTCTAATTTCAGTCGACGGGTCTCCGTTGTGATTTGCTTTCATTTTAGTATCTTTGAACCATTGGAAACAGCCTGAAGAAACCAAAGAAGGAGAAACACCAGGTTGTGATTTGCTTTCATTTTAGTATCTTTGAACCATTGGAAACAGCCCAGAACCTTGTTCCAAACTATTCAAAGTAGTTGTGATTTGCTTTCATTTTAGTATCTTTGAACCATTGGAAACAGCGATTGGACATTCCAGTATAAGAAGCCATAAGTTGTGATTTGCTTTCATTTTAGTATCTTTGAACCATTGGAAACAGCGATTGGACATTCCAGTATAAGAAGCCATAAAGTTGTGATTTGCTTTCATTTTAGTATCTTTGAACCATTGGAAACAGCTGAAGAAACCAAAGAAGGAGAAACACCAGGTTGTGATTTGCTTTCATTTTAGTATCTTTGAACCATTGGAAACAGCTAATCTTCATAGCATTAACAGTAGCAATAGTTGTGATTTGCTTTCATTTTAGTATCTTTGAACCATTGGAAACAGCATAACAATAAAGTAGTGTATGAAAACTTATGTTGTGATTTGCTTTCATTTTAGTATCTTTGAACCATTGGAAACAGCAAAATGCCCAGTTAGAGCCAAGAGCGCGTGTTGTGATTTGCTTTCATTTTAGTATCTTTGAACCATTGGAAACAGCAAATGAATAGTAACCCTACTCAGTTGGCAAGTTGTGATTTGCTTTCATTTTAGTATCTTTGAACCATTGGAAACAGCCGTTGGCTTGTGAACATACAACGAAGTATTGGTTGTGATTTGCTTTCATTTTAGTATCTTTGAACCATTGGAAACAGCTAGGCTCGTTTGAGTCTTCCATACCCGACAGTTGTGATTTGCTTTCATTTTAGTATCTTTGAACCATTGGAAACAGCTCCTCCATCAGCGAAACCATCTCGATTTTAGTTGTGATTTGCTTTCATTTTAGTATCTTTGAACCATTGGAAACAGCTGCAACAAGCATTGACGCCGCCATCCTGTGTTGTGATTTGCTTTCATTTTAGTATCTTTGAACCATTGGAAACAGCTTGAGCTTTAGCATCTTTCAGCTGTTGCTTGTTGTGATTTGCTTTCATTTTAGTATCTTTGAACCATTGGAAACAGCTGATTACAAGTAACAATCTAATATTCAAACGATTACACATAGTGTTAGAATATAAAAAAAGAATGCTGCTTCTAAAAAAATCCCGCCATTGCGCGGGATTTTTTTAGAATAATTCTAATTGTTGTCCAGGCGTATTCACATCCACAGTCTTTTTCCCATAAAAAAGTGCTATATTTCCAAATTGCTTGTCCGTAATGCACATAATTCCGACACTTCCATAGTCCGGTAAGAAAGATTTAACTCTTTTTATATGTACCTCCGCATTCTCACAACTCGCACAATGACGAACATATATAGAGAACTGGAACATCGTAAATCCATCCTTTTGCAGATTTTTTCTAAATTCCGCATACGCCTTTTTATCCTTCTTGGTTTCGGTAGGCAAATCAAACAACACTAATACCCACATAATGCGATATTCACTAAACCGGTCCATCACATCTCTGGATAGGATATTTTACGCAACTCACCACTGAAACATTTATACAGAGAAGCCGTAGTCTGCCCAACAGCTACCATCAACGGACTACGTTTTCCCGAAATAACAGTCTCTAATGTAGGAATTGTCAGTAACCTCGCTTTCAATTCTCTCGTCAATTCAACACAATTCGGTTCTGCTTCCTTGAATATATCATATACCAACCTATCCACATAAGGGCGATAAGGTTCCATTATATCATCTGCCAGACAATAAGCATTATAACGATTATGATGATGTATTCCCAAAGTAGGTAGAAGCCCACTTGTCACCAAAGCACGAGCAACAACTGCCCTCAAAATAGCATACCCATAATTTAACAAATTATTAGGAGGAATACCTTCTCTATCCCTTGTAAAGCCTTCTATTTTAAACAAATTCTTCCAATAATAAGCAGCTGCACGAGCCTCCAAATTATCAGAATCTCCACTCTTTACATCTGCAGCCCACACCTTCATACACTTTATTTCTTCTCCAGCACATTCATGCAATACTACCGTCTGATTCTCTATTTTGGCTTTTATTGTTTGCTGCCAAAGTTGTTTCATCAATGGTAGAGACGCACCAAGTTGATGACGAAACCTTTCATTTTGTGTAGTATTCCCATACAAAGGAAGCATTAAACCAACCGGCATACTTTTAGAATCGCAGGTTATGACTGCACAATTATTCTCAAGCAAAGCTTCCAATACTCCCGAAGTAATGGTTATCTGCTTATTGTCCAACACCACTACTCCAATATCTTCTATTGGCTTAGTCACTTCGGACATTCGTTTGAACCCTTCGGGTAAAGCACTGTTCTTCACCACCTCCGGCAATTTAATCACCAACTGGGCATTTTTTAAAGACAAATAGACCGGATTCCCAAAATAAAGTGTTTTCTTAATCATAGCATATAGACTTTACAAGTTATTCATTCATCATTTTCAAGAAAAGGAAGCTCTAAAGTATCATTCTGTTTATCAGAATCCAACAGAAAATTTTCAGGAGAAACAACACTTCTACCCAACTCTTTTTCAGCTTGTTCACGTGCTACTCCGGCTACATTTCCTCCACGTTGTGCTACTTGCTTACTTTTAGTAAATGTATCTGGTTTTTCTTTCTGAGAAATTTCCGTTGTGACACGTTCTCCAAGCATTGTAAATATCAACTCCAAATCAGACATGTGGTCACGAAGATTCTGATTTTTCTTCGTCAGCCCCTTATATATTTTATAATCCGAAGGAGTCAATCCAAACGTTGCTCTAGATATTTCTGCCGTAAGAATGGCATAACCACTTTTTTCCGTGATTCCCCTTTCTTTCCATTCATCCGTCAAATTCTGACGAATGGCGATTCCTCTCAAACGTTTGTCAATCCAATCTTTTGGATAACCTTTTTGCTCATATAGTTCTTTCATGCGCTCTTGAGCCAATTCCGGATTTTCTATTTCCTGTACACGCTCATAACCTACTTGTGCTAACCAAAGCTTGAAAGGTTCAGCTTTAGGAGAAGGAATAGATTGAATGATACGGAATAAAGCCTGCACATTTGCCGCCAACGTTTTTCGTTTTTTTCCTGTATCTGTCACCATTTCTACCTGGGGACAAGTTGTCCCCAGGTAAGTAGCCAGTTCTTCATCCCGTTTTCGCATCTTCTTCAGATAATCCGTAGGATTCACACTATCAGTCAATACACCAACTACATCTACAACAGAGAAATACCATTGCTGTTCTTCCTCGTTCCATACGGAACGGATCTTTTTCTCTTGAAACAACTTTATATTATTCATTTACTCTATACTTAACTTCTATAATACGGCCTAACCTATCAACTTTTACTGGAATACAAATATTCTTTATCATTTCACCATCCCATGATTTTTCTGCTTTATTATTAGAACCTAATTCTTTAGTGGAAATAATAGCATTTGATATACTTTGAGGTATAAAAAAGCATTGATTACCAGAAGATGAAACCATCTTATAAATCCTCCCCCTATCTATCGGTTCATTTATCCTACCAAAATCCCGCTCTTCTTCGGTTGGCAGATATACCAAATCATTAGGAGACAGCCAAAACAATAATTTATCTCCCTTTTCATTTCTGTCCGGTACAGGAACAAGCCCTTGCTTCTCACGCTCTATAACCCAATTTAAAGGAATAGTCTCATACGTTCTGTTTCCATCTTCTGTTATGTAAATAGCAAAGAACAAGTTAGTACCTTTAGCAGCTTCCACCCATTTGGCACCTTTATTGCCAAGTACACCGACTTTAAATTTATTTCCACGCGGTTCATACACCCTCACCTTATATATAGGCTGATGTCCTTTACCATCATTCAGTTGTAAAAGATTACGGTTCATTTCTTCTATACCTTCTGCAGAAAAAGCCAACTCCGCCTTTCCTTCTTTTGATTTCAGATGATTCAGGAGTATTTTCTGTATGCCAGTATCCGTCACCGATGCTATCTTCTTCTCATTGAAAGTTGAGTCCAATGATTTACGTACTGCAACTAAAGGTTCAGTAGTATTTTCCGTAAAATAATAAACAGCGACTTTGGCTATATCCAGCTCTTTCCACAAGAAAGCATTCTCTTTGAAATATTTTTCAATTTTCTTCTTATCATACTTATATGATAACAATTCAAGAACCTTATTTTTTACTCTTTTGTCAACAATCATAGAAGGAGTATCCAAAGCGACAGATAGGCGTACCACCTTTACCTTTCTTAAATTTACCGCTCCAAAAACCGTATCTTTGTGCATCGGTTTACGGATAGCCCAACTATCACCGATTTTCTGTTTCTCATAAACACGAGTCCCATTTGCATCAAAATGTTGATAGATATTGGTTGTTTTATTTATTATACGCAAATTCTGTTTCAAGCTAACTATTATCCCACTCAACGCTTCCCTTGCATCTTGCGTAAAAGTAGTCCATGGTTTCTTTATAATCCATCTATAATTACCATTACCATCCCCCCTACTCTTATCACACAACAGTCTCTGCAAATCATAACGGGAAATTTTCGCATTCCGGCTTGCAGACTCATTATTCAGATAGTTTACATGATTCCGTGTAGCACAAGCTATTACTATTGCATCCATAGCATGATGCCGATGGTCTATACGCTTCTTACTGAATCCTTTCTGATATTCAAGGGGCACTGCTGTTTGAAAAACTTTTTTTCCGTCTTTATTCTCCCAATGTCCAAAACACTGGGTTTCGGTCAAAGCATTTAAACGTTCAAAACGAGGACTTACAATACTATTCCAGACGTCATTCATGCCCCAATCCTTTTTCAGCCTGTCCGTCACGCTTCCTGTACAAACTAATATGTTTTTTGAAACAGCCTCCGGTTCATATTCACCGCTATCATTCTTTTCACGAACGATATTCGACAAAAGTCCTTTGACAACCTTACTGATATACCGGCTATCGTTTAATTGGCGTTCAATAAATTGCTCGGGAATATCATCCATCAACAATTTCTTCATTTTTATGCCCGATTTTGCATATTGTTCTTTTACAAAACATTCGTAACTATCCACAGAAAAGATTTCTACTGTCTTTCCAAAACCCACTTCCACTTTCTGTCCATGATGATTCTTGATAAACTCATATCCCAGTTGATTATCTTTCAACTTGTTCACAGCAGATTCACATATCACTTTGTTAGAGAATGAATCATCAAAATAGCGGGATTGAGGTATAACATGTTCTATCTCATACGCAGCAGTAAATAATTTAGCCAAAGGTATCAGCTCACCGGTATAAGGTGAACGATATTTCTGTTCCAGCCATAATTTATAACGCAAGAATTCTGATTTCGTCGGTAATTTACTGGTATTGAATTTTTTCAATATCACATCTATATCTTCCGGAATCTGTTCTTCCCCCTTTAAAACTGCATCCTCATAAATCCGCAATATTTCTTGTTGACTTGGTGAATAGGGACGGACATTCTCTACCCCATATTCCGGATTCACAAATTCAGCAAGCAATGCCTTTATACGTAAATTGGCATTTTCATTCTCCAGAATCTGAGTAGTCATTCTTTTTCGCTTGTCCGCAGGATTTTTCATCTCGCGCCCTAACTCAATATGGATTTCATCAATTTTCCCAACCTGTTTCCAAATATCCCTGACAACTCTCAATGTCTCGGTTATCACTTGTTCTACGATAGGATTTCGTAGTGAATGTTGCTTAAAAGCAGCCAGATAAGCATCAATATCAGCAGGGCTTTCCCATTTGGTTATTTCTTTATCTTCGGAATGACGATTATACACTACATAACAAGCCAACCACAACGGAAGCCTCTTAAAACAAGATATATCCGACAAGTTCATCGCCTTTTCTCTAACCTTGGCACCTATACTCTCATCACACTCACCTGCTATTATCCTTTCTATTCTTTCCTTGGTTGTACCATCAATCAACGACATATCCCAATACTTTCCGCACCTCATCAAAGGCAACAACTTCTTTATCGCCTTGGCAGAATAAGCGCCATATTCAGACTTGAAAGGAGGAAACTTCTTGAACACTTCCACAAAGGATTCATTCAATCCGTTCTTAACCGCAAAAGTCGCCAATGCTTTCTCTATTTCCTGCTTGTCACTTACAGAATATAAGATATGCCACAAGGCTGTTTCTTTTTCATCAGATAAAAAGTCAATACCAATACCGGCCTTTTCCAAACGGGAAAGAATCGCATGTCTCGTCTCATTACATGGGTAGAACTTATCCTCGACATAATTCCAACGATAATTATTTATTTCCTTTTTCAGTCCAAACGCAGGATATCTCAGAAAAGCTTTCTGATCTATTTCCTTTCGAGAGTTCAGCCAATCAAATAGAGCCACATAATCATCTTCTGTTTTCAAAAACTCCGTTGTCACATCCACATCCAAATGTAAAGTTCCATTTACTTCCCTTTCCTTTTGATATACCCGAATATTGGAAAGGAAATACCATAAACGGAATTCCTGAAAAAGAGGATGTGACTTGGCTATACACTTTAACGGAGCTGTTTTGATTTCACCTGTTTTGCGGTTTACATATTCATTTTCCTCATAAGGGCAATTAGCTATCAATGACTTTTTGGTTTTCAACGGCCTTTGATAAAACAAGACATCATCTATTAACAAATAGATAAAGTCCCGGTTAGCTATATTTCTCCGTTGCACTTCATTACCCGGATACAACGCTTCAATACACCTCATGTATAAATCTCTATCCTGCAATTCTGCATGAAAAGCACATTGCTTCTGCAAAATAAAGTTCAGTTCCTCCTTGTAAAACTTTCGTTCTACTGTTTTCACCAATTTTCCTATTATCTTTTGTTGTGGCTCCTGCAACAAAGCATCATATATATAACTCCCAATCGTTTTATGAGTACCGGTAATGTCCGCTTCGGTCCTTTTCTTTATTAACATCCAATCATCCTCTTTAGGCGCTCTGAAAGAACGCTTCACCTCACCATACTTATCAAGCTTTGGAGTACCGTCCGGATTTAAGTCAGTAGTGACAATAAACTCTTTTACCCGTCCTTCCCAGTCCAATGGGACATTACTGCTTCTACGATATACCCATCCATTCTCCAGATGTACATTATACCATATATCCCGGCCTTTCTTTTCATCAGTCGCTTCCACCGACAAGACTTTCAATGCATAAAATTCAACAGATTTTCCTGCATTGTCTTCCTCCTCTTCTCCTCTAAGCTGATAATAACCACGTTTCTGATTAAAGTTCAAAAGAATCCATGCCAGTTCTTCTTTACTTATCATTTCTGTCAAAGCTTTCTTACGGAGATAATAAACTGTCCAGTCATAAGGGATTTTTTTACCATCAAAAACCAATGAAGGTTGGTGTTTTGCAAAATCCGCCAACATTTCATTAAACGCTGTCTGAAATAAAAAAGAGTATTTTCCCCATCTATCCTTTACCCATGGCAATTTCGGTTCGCTGCCTGACAAGAATTTACCCGTATGCTTTTCAAAATCTATTCCTTTTAAATAGTGTTCCGGCAGGAAGCCAAGAATCTTCAAAACTTTATGCAACCGTTCACGGCGTAGTAATTGTCGCTCTCTCAATCGACGCACCCCTCTAAAACGGGTTCTTTCAGCTGTCTGTGATACAGAATTCCCTTTGTCAAAGTCTCCCAAGATAGCAGCATCCATCGGAATTATTCTACTGCCAGCCATTTCTATCCAAATTCTCTCGGTCTGTTCTTTAATTACAGAGTTTATTACAGCCCATCCTATACTATTGGTTCCCAAATCCAATCCAAGTATCGTTCTCATAGTATTATATTTTGAATATTTTCTTCAAAGGTATTTTTTTTTTCAATATAAGCATTGTATTTCCATATTTATTTTATACATTTGTCATACTAAAATGAAGCAAGTCACAATAAGGATTATTCCGTTGTGAAAACATTAGGTTCCCTCGTCCTTAACGGGGGATTTTTTATTTCCAAAAACTAATTATCATTCCCAATATCCCTCTTTTGCCGAAAACTAAAACTTTCTTCCCCAAACACTACTCTTCGTATCACTATATTTTATACCTTTGTTCACTAAGAATTAATCGTCCCATACCCATTTCTGTTTCGTCCGACAGCTGTCGGACGATAATTAAACAACTGTTGGACGATAATGCAACAGTTGTC
>ENA-ORRE01002580-ORRE01002580.1-human-gut-metagenome-genome-assembly--contig:-NODE-2580-length-10481-cov-3.183100_pt1 | contig 10481 bp, 9 predicted proteins | sample MGYA00242171_ERZ509126 | MGnify/ENA primary metagenome ERZ509126 (study PRJEB26280, sample SAMEA2338648) | human gut metagenome | biome: human gut; feature: human-associated habitat; material: faeces... | reverse complement strand
AAAAATTCATATTTTGGCTTATTTGATAAAATGAATGATATAAATGAAATAATGTTCGGTCAGTTTTTTATTTATTCCTGATTATATTGAATGATAAACAGAGTAATATATGCTTCTTCCTTACTGCCAACCCAATTTCTGATAATGATGAAGCAATTTGAATAAGTGGAATGAATTATTATCGGTTGTAGTCAGAAAAATAAATGTGATATAGGTTGCTGAAAGTATGGTTGATATTTAAGAACGAAAATCAATCCTTTAATGTTTCCTGATTTTAATCCACTCTGTAATAATTATGTATCCAGGCTGATATGAAATAAAATGATCACCGAATGCCACATGGAGAATTATTGCAGTGAGGATTGTGTTTTGATATTCTGCCTGTTATTGATATTCTAGTTCGGAACAAGATCTATAGTTATAATTTTCTGGTGTCATGAACAGCCGGTTGGGTAAATAGTGAGAATGAATTACTATCTTTGTCTCCCGTTATGGTTACAGTCGGAGATATGAATGAACTTATGTCGGCTTTTGGGATGAAGGCTGACAGTATAACAGTTTCTGACAGGGTTGTCGGAAATTCATTGTTGATAGCCGGAAGGATTCAGAACGGGCTTTTTCCTGAGGTTGTTCTTGAAAGGATTGCTTCTTTCGGAGGTATATGTAAAGTGTCTGTCGGTGAAGGTGTTGTGATAGATATGGATAAGGAGATTGCTGAAAAGACGGTTGGTATACTTTCCTGCCTGGAGAAACGGAATATAGAACTTGATATTGAGGAAGTGGGGAAAAGAAAGATCAACCTGTATTATGGGGGCTGATCTTCTTGGTTCTGTTTTGGGTTTGGTTAGAGAATGTGACAGATTGATTTATGGGTTATCAGAATCATAAAAAGTCTTGTTCATACTTTTTTTTCCTTTGAGGCAGGGAAGAAGAAAACAATGGACCAGGATCTACAATAGGTTTTAATGAATATGTCAGTTCCTCTTTCAGACTGATTGGTATAGAATCCATGTCTTGATTTTCCTGGTCTGGTTTGATGATATTAATGGCCGGCTAATATTTTGTTTGTCGATAAATAGGTATAGTTCGAATTCTGATAATAATTGGATAAGTAGAATGAATAATGTGATGATTTTATGTTGGCTTTTTGGGGGATAGTTGATAACGTTGTGGTTCTTATATGTTTTTTAGTGAGGAAGTTGTGACAGGGAAACGGCTGAAAATTAATTGTAAATGTTTCCTGATGTCCGATAAATATTAGGTCTGGTCTATAATAAATTTGTTTTTTATTGATAGGGTAAAATAATCACCGGCCGAAGTATGGATAATGAAGTGAAGATTGATCCTTTATGTTTGTATGATGTTTGGTTGGATATGGCTCTGATATTCAATTATCTATTCTGACTTCCAAAGAATTCTAGTATTCTAATAGGTATAACAGAAAAGAAGAAAAAAAGGTAACTGTAATTGTCTTTTGGAAAATCTTGGAATTACAGGTTAAGGGGTTTGCTGGAGGCGGAAGTATGGAACGTAAGTGGAATGTATGACATAACTGAAAGACAGAGTGGAATAAAAAAGTGTGCAAATCATGTACAAAAGCTTAAAGAATAAGCATTTATGTGATTAAATTATTCCATCCTTACGGTTATGTACCATACTCATACTTCGTCTGTACCCCTGTCTTCGACTTAACCCGAATCAAATTTGTTATAAAGAGTAAGAGAATGTGGAAGAGTTGCGATACTGTTCATTTACCAGTCATCACATTAATATTCCAGCCGTTGATTTATATTTGTTGATGTTCAAGTCTTTTTTGTTGGTTGTAGCAGCCAGGAATTGGTTTGTAGCTTTCTTCTTCCCAGTTATAGTCCGGATAGATTTGATATTTTATTGTTCTGTTATCTTCTCTTTCCCCCACCTCAAGAAAAAGAAGAGCGGTAATGTCAGGGAAATGGGTCGGAAATAATGTTTTTATATAACTTTTCAATTTTAGTAGAAAGAAATTAATCAAAGCCCGTTCCGCTTCCGCTCCTTTTTCTCTTGAGGATGGGAAGAGAGAAGGAAACAGTCAAATATCCATATCTATTGCTGAAATCTGAAACGAAAAGTTGAAATATATTCAGTAATTTGTTGTTTATGTTACATGTTTTCATATATTTGCATTCATTGGATAATAAACACAGATAGCCTATGAAACCCGATTTTTCTGATTATATCATTGCTGTATTGCTTGAACTGGATGACGGACTGCCACATTCAATGGACCAGTGTGTTGATGGGGTCTATGACAAATGTGATATTGAGTATGAGATTCCACTGATAGGACATTATCTGAAAAAGGAAGATGTCTATTACACTTCCGTCAAGACTGCAATTGTCATGCTTGAAGCTAATGGTATCCTTACGATTGATAATGACCATAATGCAATGCTCACCAGAAAAGGTAAAAGATATATTGAAATAAACGAACGGGAGCTTGTGGATAGATGAAAAGAATTGTATGAAAGGAAAAAAATGAAGGACAGGTGGAAAAATGAGGATTCTTTTGATTAGTTTGTTTGATATCCATGTTCTGGGGCTGAAATGCAATGAATGATATTATTTCTGATGGATTGGAGAAAGAGTTAGGCTATATTATAATTTCAGTATTTATAATGTTAATAATCTCTGTCCCCTCCCCCAAAAAAATCAGGAATACGATATATAAGAAAAAATGTTATTCTGCTTGTCTTTTTGGAGAATCAGGGTATTATTGGTTTACGGTGAGAGTTTGAAGTGGTTTAGGAGTTGTTTTTACCCCAATGAGCCACTTCTTTTCTATCGCTTCTTTTATGCCAGTTTAAATTCCTTACCATCAGACTCCAGCTTTCCCTCACGTGCCAGCCATCCTAATCCGAGATATAATGATTGTCCGGAAAGCTTAGTCAGACTCAACAACTCTTTTTCAGTCAATGTTTTCTCTGATCCGTTAAGTGTGTTCCAGATCTTACCCGCACTGGTTCCTACAATATCAGGAGTAATGATTTCTACAGGTGATTTTGTGGTTGTCTTCTTTGTTGTAGTCTTTTTAGTTGTTGCTGTTTTCTTAGCTGTTGTTTTCTTAGTTGTTGCCATTGTAATATGTTTTAGTTTTGTTTTTTCATGACAAAGATATAACAGTTCCCATGAAAAAGCAATTATATGTTTGGCTTTATTGATCGGGAAATGGTGGTGATCAAGTCTGCCTCTGGTTTTGGCGCCTTATATATATAAATAGGTATGGTGAAAGAGAAAGGGTTGGGAAAGTTATTGATGATTAAAGGGTATGGAAAATAATGGGATCTGACCTCTTAGTTGTTTAAGTATTACGTCAGCGTCATATAATCCTTTCTGTAAAAAGCACTGAAAGCCTTATCAATGAAGAAACAATACTCATAAGAAGAGTGTCTGATATTCATGGTTATAAATCTGATTTGAGGACACTTTTCTTTTATTCTTTCTCCTTTCCAAATCGCTAAAACGCTATTCTCGCCAGCTCAAATCCTTACTCCTGAAATATAAATCGCATTTAATGTTTATCGATTTTATAAGTAGGATATTAGGAGCTGAAAAAGTTTCTGTTTCTAATCGCTTGGAAAATGATGCTGAGCCAAGTGTTATCGTGAAAAAAGACAGCAACAAGACAATCACCAAACCTATCCCTGAGAAATACAGAAAAGACGTAGCATTACTCCAGAGCAAATATGGAGATGCTTTTAAAACCGGATTCTGTATCAATCTTACACTTCAAGAGGCTTTATCAATCATGCCGAGAGAAAGAAGAAGAATTGATTCATACAGAGGGTTGCAATCTTATCTTAAAAAGGATTGGAATATCACGTTAACTATTAAATCTCAAAAAACTAAATCTAAAAAACTATGACCAACTATTTTATTTTAAATGGAAAGCTGCTCGATACTGACATGAGCGCTGAGGAAATTGAATCACGGGTATCGGAATCATTGGATGATACCACATCAGGCATGGCTCAGTTTCGGATCAAGAGGCTGAGTGAGAAGGAAGTTCGTTTCTTCTTTGTCAGGGATTTCCGTTGCGACCCTAATAAGCATATAATTTACGATGCGGATATGGCTCTCATCACAGGCTTGGGAATTGGAGCATTCCAGCCACAGACTGTCGGAGGATACCCGATGATTTATCCATTGAATTTTGCAGGGAAGAACTTCTATACAAATATAACGGCATTCATCAGGCTTTATAAAATGCTGCTGTTTATGGAGATGGGACAGAAGGTAGAGCATATCGGCCTGAGAACTTATTCGGATAGGATTTTAATGCAGATAATCTTTTAATCCTTATGAATGTCTTGGTAGCATGTGAAGAAAGTCAGGCCGTTTGTCTGGCTTTCAGAAGATTGGGTCATAAGGCTTTCAGTTGTGATCTTCAGGAATGCAGCGGTGGACATCCGGAGTATCATTTTAAGGGGGATATGTTTGATGTAATAGCCAATAGAGGTGGAACTTTGGAGAATGGCACTAAATACTTTCTTGACGGTAATTGGGATTTGGTTATAGCCCATCCACCTTGTACTTTTCTTGCTGTTTCGGGTGCAAGGTGGTATTATCATCCTGACGATAAGAACCTTCCTATAGAACAGAGAAGACCACATCCAAAGTTTCCAGATAGAGCCAAAGACCGTGAAGAGGCAGTTCAGTTCTTCATGGATGTTTCAAAGATAGGAGTGAATAAACTGGCTATAGAAAATCCGGTTGGTATCATGAGCAGCCGATGGAGAAAACCTGACCAGATCATAGAGCCTTGGCAGTTTGGTCATGAAGCGAGCAAGAAGACCTGTCTATGGTTGAAAAACTTACCTCTCTTAGTACCTACAAATATAGTCGGGAAAGGTGAGGTCTATGTTTCAAAGAGTGGAAATAAATCCCCTAAGTGGTTCACTGACATATTCTTCTCGGGTGTATCGCCTGAAGAAAGAAGAAAACTCAGAAGCAAGACCTTTCCCGGGATAGCGGATGCGATGGCTCTACAATGGGGAGGCAGGATTATAGCAGCGTAGAGAATATTTTGATGATATAATTGTGGGATACCTAGGGAAAACGCCACAACTTCTATTGTTCTCAAAAAATCAAGGATCGGCAAAGGAACCTGGTGCTGGTCGGATCAGGGGAATGTCGGTGGATGCAGATTATAAGAGGGTGGTGGTGAAACTGGCATATTATATTTTCACAGAGAAGTATTGTATGTAATGTATGGTACTTCTCTTCTTTTGTTGGTGAGGGATTTCGGAGATTCATCGGATTATGTTATCTTTGCAATATAGTACAGATTTTTTTCTATATATACCAATCCGTCAGGCTATGAAGTGTGATGGAAGTTTTGTTATTGTTATTAATTTATCCATCAGTCTGTTTGGTTTACAGTCTGGTGGATTTTTTATTTTTCATAGAATACGATTCATTAAATTATCCGCTTGTCGTCTGCTTATGAAATGCGGAATCATATTAAATAAGGTATATTCGATTTAACTCAGCTTCACATAACAGCCTGAAAATAACCTCCAGAACAATTATTTTACGAGATTCTAGTTTTTTTTATAGGAAAAATGCACAAAGTTTCGATAAAGTATGTATATTTGCACCGAAATAACGTTTCATCCTATTAAAAAACAGGAAAAAACAAATCCGTAGACAACAGTTGACAATGGCGTGTGGCGGAGGAAATTTAAAGAAACAAAGACAGTATGGAATATCTATTTCTAAAACGTAGGGAGACCAACTCCACTTCTCAAAGACAGAAGAATTTGCTCTTCAAAGCTGCTGAAAAGCATTGGGAGGAATTCGTTATGAGAAATAGATGCAACAGGGAAATAGATAGTCTGATCTACAAGAATCTGCTTTACCTGTTGGAAATAAAAAAAGTATTCTTGGATTCGGAATTGTCTCTGAAAAAGTTGAGTGCTATGATTGATACAAACCAGACCTATCTTTCCAATGTGGTAAACCGATATTTTGAATGTAACCTGAAGGGATTGTTGAACAGGTATCGGGTGGAATACGCCAAGGAGTTGTTGAGAGCCGGCTGTAGCACTTTGGAAAATCTTCCGAAGAAATGCGGTTTCGCTTCGAAAAGCCCTTTTTATATAGCTTTCAAGAAAATAACGGGAATGACACCCATACAATATATGACAAGAGCCAGACAAAGCAATTAAGTCCTTTATAATAAAATATGTATAACCAATTTTTAGTTTTTTAAATTTATAAATTTAAATTCATTATGAACAAAAAGTTTTTAAGTGCAGTCCTGTTCGGAGCCTTGATGGTTACTTCGACAGGAACATTTGTATCTTGTAAAGACTATGATGACGACATCGATCAGATTAACAATACGTTGACTGATCTGAAGTCGCAGATTGCAGCTTTACAAACAGAAGTTGAAGGTGGTAATTGGGTTACTGACCTCGTTGATGTGGAAGGCGGTTTCAAAGTAACTTTCAACAATGGTAAAACTTACACTATCGTTAATGGAAAAGATGGTGATAAGGGTGAAACAGGTGCTGCCGGTGCTGCTGGTGACAAACTGACTATTGATGAAGCTACAGGCGAATGGAAGATCAATGGTGAAGCTACAGGCTGGTTCGCCAACAAGAAAGATCAGGCAGCAGAAGTGTATCTACCTAAGATCGAAGGTGGATATTGGTACTTCTACAACACTGAAAAGAAAGAATACGAACAGTCAGACTACAAAGCTAATGGTGCAGCTTATGCAATAGATGCCAACGGTAAATATACAATGTACCTGCCAACAGAAGATGGTAAGGATATGGTTAAAATAGAATTACCGAAATATGCACTGACCAGCTTGGAGTTAGCAACGACCTATGATGAATATTCTTCTGTGCGGTATGCTGTAGCAAGCAAGGATTTCAAAGATGAGCTGACTGGCGTTTCATATAAAAAAGACGAACTCATTCCTTTGGCAACCGCAGATGGAAAGACTGGTTTTGACGTTCGTGTAGTAGCTAATCCTACTAATACGGATTTGTCTGATTGTCCTTTCTCATTGATCGCATCAGACGGTTCTACTCTCTTTACAGAAGGTGTAGCTAGAAAATATGACGGTGAAATTATACGTTCTGCTGTTGATGGCTTAAAGTTTGTAAATTTCAATTTGGCTGGTGGACTAAAAGCTGATAGTAAAGCATTTGAAAATGTTTCAGACAAAATGTACAATGACCAAAATGCTTTCATAGGATACCGATTAAGTCGTTTTGCTGTAGCTTCTAATGAAATTTCTACTCAGTATGGCGTAAGTGTGTATATATATCAAAGCTCTGCATCAGTAAACGGAAACGATACTAGTTGGGTTAAAGTAGGAAAGGAATATTCTATCTTTGGCAAGAATGACAACAAGGCTGCCGGACAAAATGATAACTATAACTTCATGTATGGTAATGCTGTCAGCTACAAACTTGATTTGGATAAAGATTATAAAGACGCTTATAATGTAACTATTTCTGGAGATAAATTTACTGTAGGTACATATACAGACAAGACTTTGCCTTTCATCGTTTCTTATACAACAGAAAAAGGAGAGAAGAAGTCTACTAAGGTAAACGTAAAGGTTATCAAGGATGAAGTTGCCAATGTAACATTGAGTGCATCTCATAAGCTGGATGTAAGCAAACAACAGGTTTACTTCTCATTGGATAATGTACTGAATGCATTGACTGCTGAACAGAAGATTGCATGGAAACAGGCTCTTATAACTTTGAATAACTTCACATTGGAATCTACTATCACTGATGACAATGGTGATTCGAAGTATACTATTAATTCAACACCTTCATTTGTTAAGAAAGACAACAGTGGTAATTGGGTAGCCGCTACTTCTGCTGACGCTACAGCTTTGGAAATCACTGTGAATCCTGCTACTGCTGGTGTCGTTGCTGACAAGTATACTCAAGCTGTTTATAAGTTCACTTTTGGTACTAATGAATTGAATGCCGCTGTTGACTTAACTCTGGCTAACCCGACTACATTGACTCGTATCGCTTCTCTGTTCGATGGTGACAACGTAGTTGCTTACGGTAAGGGTAATAACGCTAACGGTGAAATATTCGATGTACTGAGCGTTTACGAACAGAACGGTGCTACATTTGATAAAGCAAGCTTCAAAGTTAAAGCCGTTAAGAATGGTGACTTCTCTGATGCAGATGTCGCTAAATGGGTAGCTAACGGTAGCAAGTTTACTATCAGCGATAAGGATCAGTTGTATAAGGAAGTAGCTAAAGTTGAGGTTTCTGCTTCTATCTTTGCAGGTAATACAGATAATATGTTCACGGATGTTATTTATGTAACTGCTAAGAGCCCGGTTAAGGAAGGTACAATTGAAGCGTTGAAGACCACATTGTCATTGAAACAGTCTAAGAGCGCAAGCTTCGGTAAGGCTGACTTCTCCGCAGCAGATGTTTGGGGTACTGCTTACAACCTGTTCGGTTATACTTATGTAGAAAACAAGGTTGAAAAATGGGCTAAACCTGCAACAGATTATATTAAGGATATTAAAGTTACTTCAAGCACTAGCCTTGTAACAACTGAACTGACTTATAATGGAGATACAAAGACTTATGAAAATATGTCAGGTTTCAAAGTAACAGTTGATAACGAAGCTGCATTGCAGTCTGGTGATAAGGTAACTATTACTATCAAGATAACTGATATGTGGGGTATGGAATTCACTAAGGATGTTGTACTGACAGTAGAAAAATAATTTTTAGTGATTAACAGTCGACGTAAAATTACAATTTTAGAATAAGTCATTTCTCAAGCGAGAGAAATACTTAGATATAATAAAAACTTTAAATTTATAAATGATAATCCCTGGCTTGTGAAAGTCGGGGATTGTGTTTTCTATTATTTACTATTTAAAAAGTAACATGGAAAAGATGAAATATTATCTATATTCTGTTCTGTTGGCAATTTGTTTATACTCCTGTTCCTCTACAGATGATGACAAACAGGAACCTCAACCACCAATAGAAATACCTGATGCGGACGAGCTTGCCTCCATTGGAGTAGGGCTGATCGCATATTATACATTTGATGATGAGACAGGTGATGACAGCTCTCCCAATCATTATGATGCAGCACTGATCAATCGTCCGGACATGATTTCTGACACTCCTTCGAACAAGGGAAAAGCTGTTTATCTGAGACAGGTGGAGAAACAGTATATCAACATACCTTATCAGCTTTTCAAGAACACCACTTATTCTGCAAGCATGTGGATCAAGGATTTTGGAGCGGGTATTCTTCTATCAGCTGTAAATATGGACAAGGCTCTGGACTATCCCTGTTTTGCCACCCGTACATCCAGTGGAAAATTTGAATTTTATTCCAATAACCGTGGAAAACCGAGCCTCTCCTATTCCTTCTCCTATCCGTTCAGCTCACTACAGGATGGAAAATGGCATATGGTTGCTTTCACTCATATTCCCGGTGGTGACGGTTCAAGCTGTGAGAAGAAATTATATGTGGACGGTAAGCTTGTTGCCAACTGTGAAGGAGTCTATGATATTCCAACTTCAATCAAAGTGCAGATCGGTGGTGACTGTGACGGACATTATACCAGTTCTTCCGCTGATATGAAACTTGACAATATCCGTATCTATGACCGTGTGCTGGAAGCGGAAGAGATAAACACTATTTATAACATAGAAAGAATACAGTAAAACATAAGAAAAGATGGATGAAGAACAAAGAAGGTTAGAACACTATAAGTTGATATTTGCTCATTTTAACAGGATGGAGCAAAGATATCATACATGGATGAACTATTACTCCCTGTTTAATGGTGCTTTACTTGTTGCATATTGTACAATATTGGTGAGTACGGGGAAAATAGTGGAGGTGGAAGGGAATATTTCTAATAATGAATTTACAAATTTGGGTGCAAAGTTATTCTATCTAAATTGTACTTATTGGGATATTCTGGCTATTATAGCCATTTTAGGAGTTATAGCCAGTTACTGTTGGTATTTGTCTATGATTGGACACCGGAGTTGGTTGAAGAACTGGAGGGAAATATTGAAAAAAGAAGGGAATATGCCTTTTGAACACATATTATATGCGAAGACAAATAATACCCAGAAACATTTTATCCACTTCCACTCCACTTATAAAATAACAATTGGCTTTATTGTATTTGTATTATTGGCTTGGATACTTATCGTAGGTTATTCATTACTGAATCATGATTTAAGTCTTTGTTTGTTTTTGGGAAGTTTGTGTATATGGGCAGCCTTTTTATTTTTAGAATATACACTTTATCACTTTATAGGATCTGATGTAAGCAGTTTTAAAGCTAACGTTGACAATAGTAAGAATTCTGATAATAAAATTAATGGTAACCAGTATTGTACTTTAAGAATAGGCCTTGCTATTTTACTTTTCTATATAGGCGGAGAAATATGGTGGTGTATATT
>ENA-ORRE01002577-ORRE01002577.1-human-gut-metagenome-genome-assembly--contig:-NODE-2577-length-10488-cov-8.560625_pt1 | contig 10488 bp, 11 predicted proteins | sample MGYA00242171_ERZ509126 | MGnify/ENA primary metagenome ERZ509126 (study PRJEB26280, sample SAMEA2338648) | human gut metagenome | biome: human gut; feature: human-associated habitat; material: faeces... | reverse complement strand
AGTTCAGCTATGGCGATAAGCTCACTTCGGCCGAGGCCAACCCCATCGTCACCGACATCATGAAGCCCAAGATGTGGAAAGGTCAGACTCCTGAACCATATGAAATCTACGGATGCGCCTTCATGGAGTTCGACAGCAAAGGCAACCTTTGGATAGCCTACGGCAAGGATCTCTTTGTCAAGTTCCGGCAATGACACTTCCGCCGCTTGCAAAAATCTGCCCATCCTTCACATCGGACGGGCAGATTTTTGTGGGATGGAGCCTAAGTTAGGTTATCGGGAAGCTGTGCGGAGCTCCCAGCGGATGGGAACGTTATGGAAGGTGAGGGTCTCCTTGTGCTGTGGGTCGACCATCACGCCCAGCTTGACGGTCTGGAACATGGAAGTGCCCAGCGGAATGTCGGGGAACACCATGTCGGGGTCGTTTAGCGGAATGGTGACGGCGGTGCCTTCCACAACGTCTTTGGGGTATACCCCGTTGAGATTTAGCTCGGGCTTATACACTTTGCCGTCAGGGGTCACTGCCATCATTGCGACGTTGTTGACGCTTCCGAGCCGGATCTGCGGATTGTTGACCTTCATGTTGACGCTGAGCACGAGCGTCACGCGGCCGTAGTTGGCGGATACGGTGTCGCCTATGGCGTAGATCAGCTGTATGTCGGCCATGTCGGCCAGGGGATTGGCCTCGGCGGTGGTGCCGGTGACCGGTGCCAGCACTTGTTCCACGGTTTTCTTGGTCTTTTTCAGCAGCTTGCCTATCTGGGCATTGGCGGAGACGGGCAGCAGGAGCATGGCAGCAAGGGCCAGCAGCAGGGTTGTTTTTCTCATTGTAGGGGGATTGGGTTTATGAATGTGAGTCAGCGCTTCAGTCCGCTCTTGCGGAGGTAGCCTTTGTCGATGGCTTTTACTATGAGGTCGGCCACGTTGATGGCGCCGATCTTGGCGAACAGTGATTTGCGGTGGGCCTCGACGGTGTTGTCGGAGACGAACATGGCGGCGGCGATTTCGCGCGAGGTCTTGCCCTGCGCGATATGATGCAGCACTTCGAGCTCGCGAGTGGTGGGGTGCAGCGACGGGTCTGCGGCTGCTTCCAGGGCTTTCAGCACACCGGGGCAGTAATAGTGGCGGCCAAGCAGTATCTCGCCGATGGCCGTGATGATCTCGTTGCCGTCGCCGGACTTGTATATGATGGCGTCGACGTCGCGGGCAAGGAGTTTGCGAAGGGTCCAGATCTCGTCGTGTACGGTGCTTACTATTATATGGGCATGGGAATTGCGGGCCCGTATCATCTCGATGAGCACAAAGCCGTCGAGGTCGGGCAACTCCAGGTCGATGATGTGGAAATCGTAGGTCTGACCGGCCTCAAGCCGCTCGGCCAGGGCCGTAGCGGTGCTGAACTTGTCGACGGTCTCGACGCCGAGGCCGACCAGGACTGTGTTCAGCCCCTCCCGTATCAGGTCGTGGTCGTCGACTACGGCTATTCGCATCCGTGAAATGATTGATTTGTCGGTCATCTTCAGTAGGTGGTGGGTTGCAGGTGATTATTTTCTGCAAAGTTACCACGTCCTGTGATGCGCGTCAATTACGGATTTCCGTAGTTTTTCGGGATTCTAACGGACAATTTGACTTCTGTCCCTCCATTTCCGACTGTTTTCATTTCAATTGTGCCGCCGACGGCGGCGGCACGGCGGCGCATGGATTTTTCTCCCAGTCCCTTCTTGTCTGTGAATTTATAGGAGCCGTTGTCGGTGACTGTCGCGGTGAGCTCATTGTCGGCAAGGGTCAGGCTGACCAGGATGCGGCTGGCGCCGGAGTGCTTGACGGAGTTGCCGACGGCCTCCTGGATGATGCGGTAGACTTCGAGTGCGGTCGCCTCGGGGACGTCGCGGAATGAGGTGCCGGCAGACTCGGACGCATATTCGAGGTCGATGCGGCCGGTGTGGGCTTCGCGCTGCTTGGCCACGTAAGAGCCTACCACCTCGCTGAGGTCGGCATATGCGAACTCGGGAGGCATGAGCTCATGGGAGATGCGGCGCACGGTCTGGCGGCAGGTGTCGATCATCGCGGCGGCGTCGGCGGACTCGCCCCTGGACATCTGCATCTGTATGGTCAGTAGGTCGTTGCAGACGCCGTCGTGGAGTTCGGTCGACATCCGGCGCCGTTCGTTCTCCAGGCCTTCAATGTACTGCTGCATCCGGCGTCTCTTCTGCCGGCTGGCGTAGACGATGAAGACCACGGCGCAGATAAGCAGGAGCCCGAGAGCTGCAAACAGCCACATGAGAGTCTGTGCCCTCCTTGCCTCGCTCCGGGTCAAGGCGAGCTCCTTCTCCTTGGAGTCATATTTCACCGTCAGCTCCTGGAGGCTCTGTGACTTCTCTTCCTCCCACAGCTCGTTGCGCAGGTTATAAGCCTTCAGCAGCGTCTTGTATGCGTTTGTGTAGTCGCCCAAGTGTGCGTATGCCTCATGCAGGTTTCCGTAACAGTCGAGCTTCACGAAAGGGAGGTTGTCGATGCCGTCGAGGCTGAGAATCTTGTTGAACCAGGTTACAGAGCCGTTGTAGTCGTTGTTTTTAAGGCATATCGAGCATTCGGCTTGGTAGAATACCAGCAGTGCCATCGGGGACTTGATGTCGGGCAGCAGCTCATTGCATCTGACCCTCCACTCATTCGCTGCCGCCTTGTTTCCAGTGCGGTCGGCTATGAGCATAGTGTATGCGGCCGCGCGGAATGCGGCTTCATCGTTGCCCGATTCAATTGCGTTGCCGTATGCCAGCTTTTGGTACTTCATGGCCTTGTCAAGATCGCCGCACCCTGTGAGCACAGATCCCGCTACGCCGTAGATCATGCTTTTCAATTCCGGGTCGTTGCTTTGGGAAACCCAGGAGGCCGAGTTTACGGCATTCTTCGCCGCATCGCCCTTATGCTGCATGTCGAGATTGAGGACTGCAAGATTTATATACAGCGATGCAATCTCCTCGATGGCCTCCTGGTCGGGATGCTGGCGGAATGCGCCGGAAGTGACTATCTTCAGGGCCGACTCATAGTTTTTCAATGCCTCGTCAATTTTCCCGAGTGACCTAAGGTAGACACCCTGCGACGAATGTGCTCCCACTATCAGCGTCGGATTGCCGGTTTTATCCGCCAATTCTATTACGCGTTGCCCCACGATGGCTGCCGAGTCTGTGCGGCCGATGCCATGAAGGCTGTCGGCGGCTTCCCGCAGTGTCGCAATATCTGCGCTATTGTCTGCGCTGGCAGGGCACGGCAGGCTGAATGCCACAAGGATTAATGTGACCATAAACGCGTATCTTGCTGCTGGGTGTCGGGACTTCATGCTGAACGGTGGTTGAATTATAAAGCAACGCTCATTGCCTTGCTATGCGTTGTGGACTGCCTCTGTAGTCCGGCTGTCTCCATCAAGATTTGCACCTTGGTTTCGACTCTGCAAAATTAACGATTTTGCGCCTTGAATACAATAGTCATCATCTTAAAAATCCCTAAAATGAACATGAAACGCTGCTTGATTGGGATATAATCTCGCCAATTTCCTAAGTTTTCAATTTTATTAGACTTAAATCGGCGAGATTTAGAGTGCTAATTATTAATAGAATGCGAATAACACGGAGGCCAATTCCGTATATATCTGGTGTAATGGCGAGATAATTCAGGAGCTATTAGACTAAACTTGGCGAGATAGGTCATATCTGAGGGTCTTGCCATAACCCGAGGATAATATATAGCCGCTGTCAATTAACCCTTTTATGGCACGGCTAAGAGTCCTTCGTGGAATCTCTTCTCCAATGCGTGCGTTTATATCCTAATGGAAGATGCTCCGTATAGTTTCAAATCTTCGAGAATTACCCAAAAATATATGAAGAAAATGGGTATAGTGGATACTTCATACATCATTGTCCGTCATCTCGACAAGGATTATCCACACTGTCATATCGTGTTCAGCCGAATAGATAATCATGACGAAACCATTTCCGATAAAAATGATTTATAAGCGTGGCAGCAACGAATTGCAGGGTCTATGGTACACCCGGAAAGGCAAGCGTTTCGCCGCCTCGAAGATTGACCGGCGATTCAGTCTCGGCAATATTTCCAAGCATCTCGCCGCCAACAAACAGTTGCATCCTCAGTTCCAATAGATGTATGCAGATGGCTCCAGTGTGCCTATCTCCTCATACAAAGGAGTGCGATTTTCGACGCAGCAGATCAATGATTACGTTGCGGAGAAAGCTGTCAGAGTTGACGGATGTCAAGGAGATATGCCTGTTGTGTGGATAAAATTCAACATACAACGTATGACTCCGGGAGTCTATTCATCGAATCCTGACTTAGCCGGGCAAGCCGCATCCCAGTCGCAAAATTATGGTACTCGATTATCCCATGTTTCAGCCGCAGGAACCACAGAATCGCAAGAAGGTTTCACAAACGGGAATGGTTTACCCGATGATTTCAAACTGTGGCTAAGCCGCCATCCCGGACTTGCCATAGAAGATGCCCTTCACCGTTATCGTGAAGAACAAAAAGCCAAACGCCGCCGACAAGGCCCCAAACTGCACTAAATCCAACGCCGCTGAGGGAAGCAGCCCTCGGCGGCGTTTTTCATCTAATCTCCTTAGTGACCTCAGAGATGGACGAATATGTATCATACATGTTTCTCAGCATATTCGATTGCCATCTCAGGATTTTTCATTAACTTTGCGCTCAAATCATTTAATGGAAATCGATGGAAGATATAAATCGACTAAAAGTAGTGCTTGTTGAGAAAAAAAGGACCAGTAAATGGCTCGCTGAAGAACTTGAGAAAGACCCATCTACTGTTTCAAAATGGTGTACTAACATTTCTCAACCAGACATGCTAACACTAAGGAAGATTGCAAATCTATTGCAAGTAAATATTAAAGATTTATTGATAGACAGTATCTACGATTAAAGTATTATATGGCAGAAAATGGAATAAGAACATTGAGCCTATTTTCCGGTGGCGGAGGATTAGATATCGGCTTTGAAAAGGCCGGTTTTGAAATTCTATTTGCCACCGACTTAAACCATGAGTGTTGTGAAACACTTAAATTAAATAGAGGAAATACATTGTCTGAAAATCTTATAGTTGAACAAGCTGATATAACGACTATGGATTACTCTATTCTACCTGATAACATCGATATGATTATTGGAGGTCCTCCTTGTCAGACGTTCTCGGCATCAGCAAGGCGTGCAGGAGGAGCATCTGGGAAGCTGGATGAAAGAGGTAATCTATTTGAATGCTATGTAGAGATAGTACATAGACTGCAACCCAAAGCATTTCTATTTGAAAATGTAAGAGGGATACTCGGCACAAACAAGGGTCAAGATTTTAAGGATATAGTTTCGGCCTTTGCGGCTGAAGGATACACTATAGAGTATAGAATACTTGACGCTGAAGATTATGGAGTTCCGCAGCAACGAGAAAGATTGTTTATTGTCGGACACCGTTTGGATAAAAAGTTTCTTTATCCCAAGCCTATATATGGACCGGATAGCACGAATAATGCTCCTTACCTAAAAGTCGGTGAAGTTATTGCCGATATTCAACTAACAAGACAAGATAAAATAGAAACAACTTTTGAAGGCGGAAAATACGCATCTTTGCTTCCACTGGTTCCTCCTGGCTCTAACTATCTACACTTTACAGCAAAGCGCGGATATCCTAACCCTATTTTTGCATATAGATCAAGATTCTCGGATTTCCTGTACAAAGCTAATCCTGAAACGTGTGTAAAAACATTAATAGCTTCACCAGGGAAATATACCGGTCCTTTGCATTGGGATAATCGTTATCTAACGGTAAGTGAATACAAACGTATTCAAGGGTTTCCCGATGAACACGTTTTTTTTGGAGACCGTGTAGCGCAAATTAGGCAAATAGGAAATTCAGTATGTCCCAAAATAGCCTATTACATGGCACTCGCCATTAAAGAACAGATTTTTGGTATACCTGCTGGGATCGAATACATCGACGCAAACTATGTTCTTTCTTTTGATAAAAGAAAGGGACAAAAAGCACAGAAAACGAGAGCTTTGCACGAGACCGTTGCAGTAAAACGTCAGAAGAATGCCGTAAGCTGCTTTACTCCATATGATTTTGAAACGTATGTTGCCCCATCTTCTATAATAATGGAGAACAATGTCAATGTGAGTCACGAAAACAATCAGGTGACGATAAACGTGACATGTTCTGATACGGAAAATGTCGAAGCAGTTTTGATATTAGAAATATCCGATAGTGTTGCTCAAAAGGACCCCATAACACTAAGGGTTATTGTGAAAGGGAATGATGAGCAAGACATACAAACTATGTGGAATGCAGTAGATGCATGGGTAAAAAAATGCAGTAGCTTTCGTTCTCTTATAGAATTATACGGGCATTTTACGGAACCTCATCCGATATTTAAGGTAATTGACTTTGAGGTTAAAACCAATCTGCCCGCATTCCAATTTGCCAAATATTATATGGACTTCGCAAAATGTGGGGTTTATGAAGATAAATCTGTTTTACTATCTCTTTGGAAAGATAAATTCAAAACAGAAAAATTTGTCGAATTGGCAAGAATACTAAGATCGTACAGGTATGATATAAGGTGTCATGAAACAAATATAGCTATCCCTCATGGAGTCTACATGGTGGCATATCCATTTGCATTGCCTTTTGACAAACAAATGAACTTTTGTGTAAAAGAAAACAGAGAGTTATAATGGCAAAAAAAGCAGATTCTCGTCCAGCAAATCTGGATGAACTTATTATAAAAGAATTGGATTTAGCTTATAACAAAGCTGAATCTTACTTTACACCAGGGAAAGAAAATGAAATTCCACAAGAGATTAGCAGTAATCTTAGTCAGGATTTCATAGATGCTCTTGATGGTATTGCGAAGCTATGCGAGAAAGCATCCACTGGTTATCTTAATGTGATTACAGGTCTTGCAATCAAGGCCGTTTATGGGGATACCGTAGATGTACGCTACCACCAAGTTCAAATACAAAATCAGACGGATAAGCCAGCAGGCTTCAATTTCAGAGGCGTTTCTGAACATATAATTTTCCACTGGATGGAAAATCATGAATTTCATGGGGCTAAATCTGGGTGGCAAACAAGAACTTTTGAGAGACCCAAACCATATTTTCTGAACTATGAGGAAAATATAGGGGCAATAAAAGTACCTTTTCTGTCAACCTATGATCAGATTGAGACGCATAATCAAAACGCCAAATTAGGTTTAGCATTCCTATTGCTAAGAAGAATAGAGCTAAGAGAGCGGACAAAAATTACGTTAGCAATACCAAGACTACAAGACGTACTTCAAATTACTAATTTGTTCAAAAGCCACTTCTTTTATTCATATAAAGATTCAAAAGGAGCTTCTCGTCTGCCAGTTATTGCATTGCATGCTATATATAAAGTATTAATGCAAGAGTTAGTACGCTATAATGGTAAGATTCTTAAGGACCTTGAATCTCACTCAGCAGCAGACTCACAAACTGGGTCCATAGGCGATATCGAAATTGCGAATAAAGATGGGTCTATCTTTGAAGCAGTGGAGGTAAAACATATGATTCCAATATCAAAGGAATTAGTTGACATTGCCAAACAGAAAATCAGAGGTTGTCAGGCAGACCGATATTATATTCTGACGACTCATAATCTGCATGACCCATCCGACGAAGTAATAACAGAAGTTGAAAACGTAAAAAGGCTTTTAGGGTGTCAAATGATAGTTAATGGGGTCATCCCATCGATTAAATATTATCTCCGACTTCTCACTAATCCTGGAGCTGTCTTGCCAAACTATGTTCAAGAACTTGCAACAGACAAAGCAATCAGTTTTGAACACAGAGATGTTTGGAATAAAATAGCTACAGGATCTATTTAAAAAGGATTTCTATAGCCTTCAGAACTTCGTATGCAATATCATCAATAATTTGATGGCTTCAATGAACGGAAGGTCAGTTTCCTCTGAACTTCGGAGTGGATAGCGTTCCACCGGAGCGCGTTCATCAACACCATAGCCGATGCCGGCGCAGTATGCGAATGCTTCGGCCTTAGGTGTCGAAGCATTCCGGTTCGTTGAAATAGATGGTATTTTCGGAGTCGAGGTATTCTTTGAAGCCTTCGATGTCGCCGTCAATAACGAAGTTCATAAGAGATTTCATTAAATTCCCTGCCCAGCATCAATCATAGAAACTATTGAAATAGTTGGCTTACCTGGCAAATTATCGACTTGACAGAATTGGATTCTCGGAGAAGATTCTATTAAAATGCAATTATCACTATTATCGTTCACTGTAAATTTTCGATGAAAGTTATAACTTTTGACTCCCAACATAAGTGCAAATTTCTGATAATATTGATTAGAAAAATCTTTCTCCATACCATCGATAAGGAGTTTATAAAATTTTTCGATAGCCTGCTGATTTACCCAACTACGTCTATTTATTTGGAATAAATGTGCGTTCCTGAGAGAATTAACAATAAAGCCATCAGGCTTTATTACATTCGAAAGCGCAGATGCTGAGAACTTCAAAATTTGCAAACATTCCTTGCGCTTATCTACGTCAAGTATAATTTCCCCTTGTAAGACTAATATTTCATCAAGTAGTTCTTCGTCTATCGTATCTTGATAGAGTTTTGAAGTTAATGTTTCACCAAATAGAGGGAATAAAAGAATGTATGAAAGCAATTCAACTTTACATGTCGGAAAATTGATTCTAATTGGGAATTTATGTGAAACGTATTCCGTAGTAAGTAAAACTGTTTTTATTTCCTCTACTGTAATATCGACATTAAATTTAGAAAGAAATGTTCTAAGTGTATTTTCATCGGGTGCATAATTGTTGAAAGCAATGCAAAATATAAGACCTTTTATGAAATAAAATCGCTCAAGTTTCTCTCTCTCAGAGATTAGGTCAATATAATTTATAAATTTTTTTGATGACAAAGCCATTGAAATCTCTTTAAATTCAATTTCGGAAATCGGAGCATTGTCAGCCGATAAAATGGAATAGTCAGTTGCATTAAACCGTACCAACCAATACGCTTGATTATTGCATAGAATTATATCACAAGTATCAACAAATCTATTTGTATAAAAACCTATATGTGACCTAACTGAGTTTGGGTCTGATAGTTTATATTCTTTTTTTATATATTCTATCAGATTATCTTTACATATAACATGAACTGTTTCATCATTCATATCTTGAATGTTTCCCCAAACATTACCATTTACGCCAGATAATGCTACAAAATACCCCTCTGCTTTAGGATTTGTATTTTGTAATTGATGTAATTTACCAAGGAATTTAAGCCAATGATTCATATTACAAGGGGTTGTATATGCCTTGCATTCTGCCATCACTGGAATTGTCAGAGAATTTTCTGTGTCCAATACTTTTTCAGCAGTAACATCATATTCACTTCCTCCTTTTTTGACAACATTACATGTAGAATTTAATAGACCAAATTCTTCAAATAGTCTTTGGCAAAATCTTTCTAGCTGTGCTCCCTTAGATTCTGTCGTAGTACCTATAATTAGTAAGTCCATTACACTGATTCTAAAATATGGATAAACGGTACGTCTTCAGATTCACTGCTGCGGAGAGGGAAACGCTCGACCGAGGCGCGTTCATCAACACCGAAACCGATGCCGGAACAGAACGCGAGAGCCGCTTCCTCGGTGTCGAAAGTTTCAGGTTCGTGAAAGATGATGGTATCATCGGAGTCAAGATGCTCTTTGAAACCGTCGATATTTCCGTCCTCGATGAAACTTATTAAGATAGGGTCGTCTATGACGTAAACTTTTACTAGCATAATGCGCAGATTTGGAGGATGTTTCCCGAATACAAAATTACAAAAAATCTGCAACATAAACAAGACCAAAGGCCAATATATTTCCCTGAAATAATGGCTTGTTAATTGGTTTGGTTCGGGCTTTATATATGCCCGACTAAACCTAAACCACTATATAGGTATATAGAGCTGGGCAAAAGAAAAAGCATTCTCCCTTATTATTTTCTTTTCCTCAGCTATGGTTTGAACACAGGGGCGTGAACACAGGTAGCGTAAATTGGCGGCTGAAATGAGTTGGCGCGGAGTTGTGTTCAAATTTGTGTTCAAGGCAAAAGAAAAAGCAGCTACGATTTGTTTCGTAACTGCTTGAATTTTAAGAAGTGGTCCCACTTGGGCTTGAACCAAGGACTCCCTGATTATGAGAGAGGGCTTTTTATGGTGTATCCTGCTGGGTTATAATTAGTTACGAGTTATTTATTTTTACTTGCACTCACTTATGCACTCATTCTGTGTGTTTCTTTTCGGGAGCAGTGTTTGCAATGCCAAAACTTGTGCTTCCAACTCCTTTATGCGTTCCTCTGCCCGGTTGCATCTCGCGTTAGCGTCGGCCAACAACTTTACCAATTCTTCCACAACTGAATTTCTGTCTGTTTC
>ENA-ORRE01002572-ORRE01002572.1-human-gut-metagenome-genome-assembly--contig:-NODE-2572-length-10511-cov-3.747035_pt1 | contig 10511 bp, 9 predicted proteins | sample MGYA00242171_ERZ509126 | MGnify/ENA primary metagenome ERZ509126 (study PRJEB26280, sample SAMEA2338648) | human gut metagenome | biome: human gut; feature: human-associated habitat; material: faeces... | reverse complement strand
CGCATCCGCCGTTGTTGGAGTTCTTGTGCCTGCGCGGTTATGCCACCAAAGAGCGGTTGCGAAAGATCGAGGAGGCGATCTACGACCTCGATGACCTCGGGCTGGTCGTCATCGACGGCATCCGCGATCTGGCGCACGACATCAACAGTCCCAGCGAGGCGACCGACATCATCACGAAGTTGATGCAGTGGACGGACGAGCGGCGCATCCACATTCATACGGTGCTGCATCTGAACAAGGGCGACGACAACACACGCGGGCATCTGGGTACGGAGTTGAACAACAAGGCAGAAACCGTCTTGCAAATTACCAAAGACGACTTCGACCGCGATATAAGTTCCGTCGCGGCGATGCATATCCGCGACCGCGATTTCGAGCCGTTCGCCTTTCACATCAACGACGACGCCTTGCCCGAGTTGGTCGAGGACTACCAACCTCGGCAGACTACCTCTGCCAAAAGTTTCGACTATGCCGAGGTCTGCGAAGCCAAACATCGCGAGGCGTTGAAATTGTTGTTCTCCGAGGCTGACAGGGTTTCCTATTCGTCGCTTATCGGACGGTTGCAGAGCAGCTACGCTTCTATCGGCCATTCGTTCGGTATCAACAAGGCCAAGCAGCTCAAAGTCTTTTTGGAGAACAAGCGGATGATCGTCAAGGAGGATAAGTTCTACCGCTACAATCCCGATTTCCATTATTGACCCTTGCGGGCGGTTTAGTCCGGAACGGGGGTATATATTATTAAACCATTCTAAACCAGTACAGCGGGTTAAACTCCGAACCGTACCGATAAACCGAGTGAAAGAAAAACAGTTTATGGATGCAAAAGCAATCAATAAGTTCCCGATACGGGAGTACCTTGCAGCACGGGGCATCCGTCCGGTGAAAGACAGAGGTTATTACGGCTTGTATCATTCGCCGCTGCGCGAAGATCGTACACCCAGCATGAAAGTAGATTACGACAAGAACCTGTGGATCGACTACGGTGCAGGCGAGGGTGGCACGCTGATCGACCTCATGATGCGCATGGAGCGGTGCGATGCAGGAGAGGCCATGCGGCGGCTGGAGCAGAAGATTTCCGGAACGCCCGCTTTTTCTTTCCGCGGGAATCCCAACCCCGTGCCGCCGCACCGCGAATCGGCCATCACGATAGAGCAAGTCCGCCCGTTGGAAAACCCCGCCTTGCTCGCTTACATAAAAGAACGGGGCATCAACCTCAATACAGCGCGGGAACATTGTTCGGAGGTGCATTATCGCGTAGCGGACAAATTCTATTTCGCCGTCGGATTCCGAAACGATGCCGGAGGCTGGGAGTTGCGCAACCGCTATTTCAAGGGCTGCACGTCGAAAGCTCCGACTACCTGACGCGGCGATTATCCGACGTGCCTCGTATTCGAGGGATTTATGGACTACCTTTCGTTTCTGACGCTCAAGCGCAATCCGAATCCGCCGCACAATATCGTCGTGCTGAACTCGGTAACGAACCTTGCCAAAGCCGTTCCGTTCATCGCGTCGCACGAACGGGTGTATACTTACCTCGACAACGACGAGGCGGGGCGAAAGGCGACCGCTGAGTTGAAAGCCGCCTGCCGCAATCTCTCAGACCAATCCGTTCACTATCGGCCGCACAACGATCTGAACGACTACCTGCGCAGTTGTCGTCCCGTGAAAGAACACAGGCGGTCGTGCGGCCGCAAGTTGTAATGTCGCCCACCATTCGGCCACTTCGCGCCCGCGGCTTTTCCTCCGCAGAAAAGCCATAGCCTATTAGGGCTTTTTCCGAGCCGCAACACTTCGTGTCGCTGAAAAAGCCCCAATAGGCCAAAGGGCGACCCTTTGGAAACCCCTTGCGACCGTTCCGGCCGCCGACCGCACGCACTGCGGTCGAAAACCCGACAACCGAAATCATCAACCGCAAAATTATTACTGAATCATGGGATACGTCGTATTGCATTTGGATAAGTCGCCGGACAACGAAGTACCGATGACCGCTCATATCGCACGCACCAAAATGCCGCCCAATGCCATGCCGGAACTGACCTACCTGAATGAAGAACTTGTCGAATTTCCGGAGGGCGTCGCCGACCGAACGGAAGCAATCAACCATCGGCTCGAACATGCCGGACTGACCCGTAAAATCGGGACGAATCAAGTGCGGGTAATTCGTGTCATGCTGACCGGCACACAAGAGGATATGCTGCGTATCGTTCAAGAGGGACGCCTGAAAGCGTGGTGTACCGATAACCTTGCATGGTTGCGAAAAACTTTCGGAGCCGAAAATGTCGTTTCGGCAGTATTGCACATGGATGAAGCGACACCGCATATCCACGCAGCTGTCGTCCCTATCGTAACTGGCGAACGTCGTAAAGTCCGAAAGGAGAAAACTGACGAAACAGGCAAGCGGAAATACCGCACGAAATCTACGGCCCGACCTCGGCTATGCGCTGACGATGTAATGTCGCGTATCAAGCTGAAAGAGTACCAAGACACCTATGCCGCAGCAATGGCCAAATACGGACTGCAAAGAGGTATCGACGGCTCGAACGCCCGACACGTTACAACACAGGAATTTTACCGCAACGCCATTGCCCGACAGCAGAATTTGCAGGACAATATCGGCGAACTACTCCGCATTGAGGAGGAGAAGCTCAAAGCCGTCGAACATGCCACAAAGCAGGAACAGACGGCACGTGCAGAATTGCATCGAACCGCGGCCGAACTGGCTGCGGTAAAAGGCGAGTTGAAGACCGAGAAACTGAAAAACTCCGCCGCCGAGGTCGGCACGACTATTCTCGACGGTATCGGTTCGATGATCGGAACGTCGAAGGTCAAACGGCAGGAGCTGGAAATCGGACGACTGCAACACGAGTTGTCTACTCGGGACAAGAGTATCGAGATCCTGCAAACGAAGATTCAGACCATGCAAAGCGAACATAGTCGGGAACTGACGACTATGCAGGCGCGGCACGTGACGGAAACCGCGAACATGAAAAAACAATACGAAAAAGATTTGTCTTTTCTTCAGTCGGTCGTTCGCAAGGCACTGGCATGGTTCCCTCGTTTCCGCGAAATGCTGCGCATGGACGAACTTTGCCGAAAAGTGGGATTCAATGACGAACAGACCGAAGCGCTAATCGGCGGCAAACCGTTACGATACAACGGTACCCTCTATTCGGAAACGCACCGAAAGCGATTCAACGCCGAGAATGTGATTGCAAGAATCGTTTCGGACGAAACAAACAGCCGCAAATTCGGCCTTAAAATCGACGGGATACCTATTGTCAGGTGGTTCAGAGAACAAGCAGAGCGATTACAACACTATGTTCAGCCGGAACGGAATGTAAGAGGGTTGAAAATGTAGATCGCTGAAATAAAACTTGTAAAGGTGTAGCGTATTATCGTAGTTTTTAATTATTTTTGTAGTGGGATTGGGGAAACTCGTTCCAGACATATGAAAGAAGCGTTATGCTCATCAAGTATTTGGAAACGTAGGAAATTTTCAAATTGCATACTCAGATGGCATAGTGGTTCTCACGCATATAGCGTGGGCTGCTATTACTACATCTGTATGCAAGGTTTCCTACGACCTCCAAATAAAGACGTGGCATTGCAGTTCCACGCTTCGTGGTTAATAATGGTTCTTGTAGGGACTGGAGAACATGTAACTTATTGCGTATGATTTGGCTTAAAAGATTGATCCTCGTATTGTTTTTTGTAAACGTAGCTTTGGTTTCGTCTGCACAAAGTTCGTCGATTTACAAAATGTACAAAACACGAAATTACCACAATCAACTCCGATTAAATACAAAGACGGGAGAGGTACAACAAATTCAAGACGATGGTCAATCTTGGACGATTTGTAGTGCCCGAGAATTATTAGGAGATACAGCAGGGCGATTCTGTCTTTATGAAACGCAAAATATGTGGACTTTCATTATGCTCGACACATATACAGGCAAGAACTGGCAAGTTCAATTTAGCGTGAAAGGCGAGGACTATATGTTTGCTATTCCAATTAATAGGTACTCTCTCGCTTTTCCATCCGAAGATTCAAAATGGACGAATAGATTTCAAATGTTTGCGACACAAAATATGTGGACATTTGTATTATTGGATTCTTATAACGGTAAATTATGGCAGGTACAATATAGTTCGCAGGATTTAGATAACTTAATGTGTATACCTATCAATGACCGAGAATTAGTTTCTGATAATGAAGAATGTATCTTCTCAATTCAACCTTTAACGAGTATGTATCAATATTATCTCATCAATGACAATACTGGAGATATGTGGAAATTTCAGTGGAGTACAAAGGGGGATGATTACAGGTGGATTGAGCGATTTCGATAGAGCCGCTTTATAATATGCCGAATCTGCCTATTATAGTTGTTTGCCTTGTCGCTATGTTGCTCACAGTCATAGTGATAAGACGCATACACCTGAAAAAGCAGTCCGAGCAACTTTCCGCAAAGATTCGACGCATTCCATCCTATGAAAGCAGCCGGATAAACGAGGAACGAAGGTTTGCAATCTCAACGCGCAATGAGCGCTTCTTTGTTGACATCGCCACCGATTTAGAAGCCTGCTTTGCGAACTGCTATATAACTTTTTTACAGGAAAAGGAATTTTCCCGTTATTATACGGATTATTACAAAGAAGCGGATGCGCTCGTCCCGCAGCTCAAAACGTTCGGTATCAAGCCATCGGAAGTTATCTTGAAATTTCTCCATGACTTCGATAATATTGGCAAGCTCGTCAGATTGCATAACCAGCAAGTTATCCAAAATTCGCTTGATAGGCACAAACTCTTTTTCGATCATTGTTTGAAATATCCGTTGGACGAACAGCAGCGGCGTTCCATCGTATCGGAAGAGGATAATTGTCTGGTCGTAAGCAGTGCCGGGAGCGGCAAAACATCCTCCATCGTAGGAAAGGTCAAATACCTGATCGAAATAAAGAAAGTCGATCCTGCCCGGATTCTTCTTATCAGCTATACGAACAAGGCTGCCGCCGAGCTGACCGAACGAATGGGAATCGAGGGCTTGCGTGGCTATACTTTCCATAAGTTGGCCCTTGATCTGATTGGGCAGCAAACAGGAAAGAAACCTTCGATCTGCGACAATACGGACGCGTTGTTCGTGAAAATATACCGCGAATTGCTGGCCGATTCGCGATTCCGTAAACATGCGGTCGAGTATTTCGTCGATTATCAATCCAACGAGGCGGATTGGGAGAAACGGAAAAATGAAAGACGACAGCAGCTATCCGAGCAAAAGGATATGCGGCTGAAAGCACTGCTTCCGGATATGGACGGCAAACAGATTTACGTGCGGAGCGAGCAAGAACAAAAAATCTGTTTCGTCTTATCGTCCCTCGGCGTGCAGTTCAGATATGAGGAACCTTACGAATATCCGGTAGCGGACGCGATGCACTCCCAGTACAAACCCGATTTTTCGATCCACTTCGAGCGTGACGGTAAACCGCAGCGTCTCTATCTGGAGCATTTCGGGGTAGATGAACACGGCCTCGTACCCGCATGGTTCGCCAAAGATCGGAATATCTCCTATGAAGAGGCCAATCAAAAGTACAACGACGGCATCACATGGAAGCGGGCCGCCCACGAGAAATTCGGAACAAGACTAATTACGACGTCCAGCGTGGATTTTTACCGTTCGGATATTCGTGAGACGCTCAAACAATTGTTGCTCGATGCCAGTGTCCCTTTGCAAGAACGAACAGATGTTGAGTTGTACAGCATGGTATTACCGGAGGGCAGCAAGCAGGAAAAGGCATTTATTAGATTGATCGCTACATTCGTCACCTTGCTGAAATCGAGTTGCCGATCATTGAAAGGCGTCTTGAAACAGACTGACGAAACCGATGACAGGCGTAGTGAGTTCGTAATCAAAAACATTTTCCGTCCCGTGTATGAACGCTATGCGGAGGCTTTGCGCAGTAGCGGACAAATCGACTTTACGGATGCCATCTTGCAGGCGACCGAACTTTGCCGGGCAACGCATCCTGTGTCGTATGAATATATCATTGTCGATGAATTTCAGGATATATCCGTTGACTGCTACAACTTTCTCAAAGCCTTGCGCGAGGGAAATCCTCCGGCGAAACTCTATTGCGTAGGTGACGACTGGCAATCCATCTATCGTTTCTCGGGAAGCGATATGGCTCTTTTCAATAATTTCGCAGCTTTTTTCGGCCCTACCGAAATCAATAAAATCGAAACGACCTATCGTTTCGGTGAGCCGTTGGTCGGTTTGTCGGCCCGATTCATCCAACGTAATACGGCTCAAATAAAAAAGAACATTCGGCCGTTCAGCGAGCAAAGGAAAACCGAGCTGTCGTTTCAAGCCTACGACCGAAACAGCTATTGCAATGTCATCGGACAGCTTATTGCATCTATTCCGTCCGACAAATCTGTGTTCCTGTTGGGACGGTATTCATTCGACGATTACTACCTTTCGTTCATGTATAAAAGCGTCAAAGAAGGGAACAGATTTTACTATATCATTGGCGGCCGAAAGGTCGAATTCCTGACCGTGCACAAATCCAAAGGGCTTGAAGCCGACTATGTGATTCTGCTCCAATGCAACAAGGATACCTATGGTTTTCCCTCTCTCGTAAGCGATGACCCGTCTTTGCAATATGTGTTGACGGCGAGCGACCGCTTCCCTTATGGCGAGGAGCGACGGTTGTTCTATGTAGCAATCACACGGGTCAAAATTAAAACATGGGTTCTCTACGATGCCCGTTTTCCATCGGTTTTTGTGGACGAGTTTCTGCGTCCCGAAAAAGTTACGGTGGAAAGTTACACCAAGCATCCGAATGCCAACAAGCGGTGGACGCGCCGTGCTGACCAATTCCTGCTGACGCTCCATCGTGAGGGGAAAAGCATCCGATATATTGCGGAGAAGATGGGCCGCAGTCAGATTTCCATCGTTATGCGATTGGGAAAGTTGGAAAGTAAAGGATGATTTTAATAGCCTATTTCCTATAAGAATAGCAAGAAAATGGGTCGATAATATTATCGACCCGAAAGACAATTTTGCTTATTGTGGCTACCATTTTATTTGGTAATTATCGTTCACCGGGACTAATGGTCCGGAAACATAAAAATCTTGATTTTTCAACGAAATGTTGCAATGTTGGCAGAGCGGTACAATATACCACTCTCTTCCACCGTCAGACAACTGCACATGTGCACCTACAATGTTGTCGCTACTACTACATAACCACCGATGACATGAATTCGCTTTCTGCCACGTTTTGCTTTCCCAAAAATCTTTCCAGCTGCGGTAGCCCATTGGAACCTCGTTATCAGAGGTTCCGTTTAAATTATGTACTTTGTATAACATTTTAATTATGTTTTAATGATGGCTCGGCATAGATGTTGTTCTGCATTATTGCAAATTTGTAGATGAATCGCTATATTTGCAGCCGTTTTAATGAGAGAATATGTTTCTTCATTACCCATAGCCATCGTTGTTCAGGGTTAGCAATTCGCCTTGCGCATTTGTAGTCTGTTTATGTCATAAGCACCTCCTATCTGATTGAGATTAAAAGCCAAATTGTTTATATCAATAGGTATGCCAACGATAAAACGACTTATTTTTGGCAGAAATAGCTGACATAATGTATATTACTACTGACAATATGGCAGAGAAGGGTTAAGATTGGTGTCTTAATCCTTCTTTTGTGATAATGGGGCATCTAATTTTTTTGCAAAGGAACTTAATAGGAAGACTTCGTGGGCATAGGAAAATAGTATTTGTTGAGATGGCTCTTTTTGCCATTTGTTTTGTTGCTATTTTGTTACTCAATACAAGGTAATGAACATTTTACTTGTTAATATTCAGACAAATATAAACGCAAGTAAATAATATCTGGCAGAACTTCGTGAACTCGTATCAGATATGGAGAAAGGACCGCGGGAAATGAACCGGGCGGGCAGAACGGTCTATCCGATCCTGCTGATGGTCTGTGCCACCCATCTGCTCAACGATATGATGCAGTCCGTCATTCCGGCGGTCTATCCGTTGCTCAAAGAGAAATTCGGCTTCACGTTCGCGCAGATCGGCCTCATCACGCTGGTTTTTCAGCTCACCTCGTCGCTCCTGCAACCTGTTGCCGGGCGGTTGGCCGACCTCCATCCGCGACCCTATTCGCTGGCCGTGGGGATGTGTTTCACGCTGTGCGGACTGCTCGCGCTCGCCGCCGCGCCCGGATTCTCGCTTATTCTGGTGTCGGTCGGACTGATCGGCTGCGGTTCGTCGGTCTTCCACCCCGAATCCTCGCGCGTGGCCCAGCTCGCCTCGGGAGGCCGCAAAGGACTGGCGCAGTCGATTTTCCAGGTCGGCGGCAATGCCGGAAGCGCTTTGGGGCCCCTGCTGGCCGCGCTGATCGTGATTCCGTTCGGGCAGGCTTCGATCGGGTGGTTCGCGCTGGCCGCGCTGCTGGCTATCTTCATCCTCGTGAAGATCGGAAACTGGTACAAACGCCAGCTGGCCCTGTCGGCCCACAGGCCGGCCGCTGCCGTAGGTGCCGCGGGCCCCGGCCTTTCGAAACGGAAAATCCGGAATGCGCTCCTCATCTTGGGCGTGCTGGTCTTTTCGAAATATTTTTATATCGCTTCGATGACCAACTACTTCACGTTCTTCCTGATGGAAAAGTTCTCGATGTCGGTGCAGGGGGCTCAGTACGCGCTTTTCGCGTTCCTCGCGGCTTCGGCGGCGGGGACCTTCATCGGTGGGCCGGTCGGCGACCGCATCGGACGTAAATATGTGATCTGGGGCTCGATTCTCGGTGCGGCGCCCTTCACGCTGATGCTTCCCTATGCCGGCCTGACCGGGACTATCGTGCTGGCCGTCATCATAGGACTGGTCATCTCGTCGGCCTTCTCGGCCATTCTGGTCTATGCCACCGACCTGATGCCCGGCAAGGTCGGCATGATCGCCGGGGTCTTCTTCGGGTTGATGTTCGGACTGGGCGGCCTCGGCTCGGCCTTCTTCGGATGGCTGGCCGACCGGACGAGCATCGAATTTATTTTCCGGGTCAGCACCCTGCTGCCCCTGCTGGGCATCATCACGGGCTTTTTACCCAACATAGAATTGAAAAGAGATGAAAAATAAGATATATCCCCGCGAGGGGGACCGGCAGACGGTCTATCTGAAAGAGGTCGTCAGCGACCCGAATATCGAGGTGGGGGAGTGGATGATCTACAACGATTTTGCGGCCGACCCCGTCGATTTCGAACGTAACAACGTGCTGTATCACTATCCGGTGAACGGCGACCGGCTGGTCATCGGGAAATTCTGCTCGCTGGCCTGCGGCGCGCGGTTCTTGTTCAACAGCGCCAACCATACGCTCAAGTCGCTGTCCACCTATCCGTTCCCGATTTTTTGGGGCGAGGAGTGGGGCATCGACAAGTCGGAGGTGGCTTCGGCGTGGGACAACCGGGGCGACATCGTTGTCGGCAATGACGTGTGGATCGGTTACGAAGCGGTCGTGATGGCGGGCGTTTCGATCGGTGACGGGGCGATCGTCGCCTCACGGGCCGTTGTGACGCGCGATGTGCCGCCCTATGCCATCGTCGGAGGCGTTCCGGCCAAGGTCATCAAATACCGCTTCGATCCGGCGACGGTCGAAAGCCTGCTTGCGATAAAATGGTGGGAGTGGCCTGCGGAGACGATCCGCCGGGCTTTGCCGCTGATCCGCGGCGGGAAGGCCGAAGAGCTGGCGCTATTTGCGGAAAATGAAATAGACGGCCAGGATCAGGCATAGGAATCCTGCGAGGTGGTTCCAGCGCAGAGTGTCGGATTTCATGAAGACCAGCGCGAAGACGGTGAACACCGAGAGCGACACGACCTCCTGAATGACTTTCAGCTCCCAGATCGAGAACGGACCGCCGAATTCGGCGCTTCCGATGCGGTTGGCCGGGACCTGGAAACAGTATTCGAACAGCGCGATGCCCCAGCTCAGCAGGACGATGGCGAGAAGCCCGAAGCGTTCGAGTCTGGATTTGAAGGCGATATGCCCGTACCACGCCAGCGTCATGAAAGCGTTGGAGACGACGAGCAGCAGAATGGTGGCGATTCCCTTGAACATGACGCACTAAGCCAGCAGGGCGCCGAGGTCGGTCAGCTCGGCGAAATTATTGACGATCATGTCGGCCGGGGTCTCGCGCTCCAGCACCGCACGCGGCAGGGTGGTCGTGAGGGCCACGATCCGGCCTGCGCCGGCCCGCCTCGCCGCTTCGAATCCCGCCCGCGCATCCTCGAAGATCACGCAGTCGGCGGGTGCGACGCCCAGCGCGGCGGCAGCCGCATGGCCTACCTGCTCGACGCGCTTCGGTGCAGCGTGCGCCACGGCGCATCACCGGAAAACTACTTCGTGCTCCGGTTTTTTGATCTGACGGAGCAGCAGCGCGCGACGTATCTGACATCCGGGCGCTCGGCTGCGCTCGACCGCGTGCTCAACCGCAATGCTGCGGCGGCGGGAAA
>ENA-ORRE01002570-ORRE01002570.1-human-gut-metagenome-genome-assembly--contig:-NODE-2570-length-10520-cov-2.910081_pt1 | contig 10520 bp, 4 predicted proteins | sample MGYA00242171_ERZ509126 | MGnify/ENA primary metagenome ERZ509126 (study PRJEB26280, sample SAMEA2338648) | human gut metagenome | biome: human gut; feature: human-associated habitat; material: faeces... | reverse complement strand
GATAATCCGAAAATAACATTCAATTTTCAACGGGCTCCGTTTTTCAAGGTCATAGAGAATATCCGGCAGCAAATTCCTTATGAATTTGTATTTAATTCAGAGGATGTCCGCTCTTTGAACAACATTACCCTTTCCCTGAAAGAGGTTACTTTACAACAGGCATTGGATGCCCTGTTGGAAGGTTCCGGTATGGAATATGTGATTGAACAAAAAACAGTGGTAATTAAAAAGAAGGTAAATTCTCCGTCAGAAAAATCAAAATCGATTTTATTGAAGGGATTTGTTACTGATCGCCAGAAACATCCATTACCGGGAGTAACGGTAAAATTGATAGATATGATGTTGGGGACTTCTACCAATCATAAAGGTTATTTTTCCATTCAACTTCCGTTGGAGCGGGGAACACTTGAGTTTTCTTTTATAGGATATGTTTCACAGAAAGTGAATTTTACAGAACGAACGACAGATACACTTCGGATTGTGATGGAAGAGTTGATTGTAGGGATGGAAGAAGTTGTGGTAACCGGCTATCAGAAAGTCGATAAGCGGCGTTCTACCAGTGCTATTACCTCGGTGAAGGCTTCGGATGTATTGGTCCCCGGAATGAGTAGTATTGACCAGGCTTTGGAAGGAAGGATTCCCGAACTGATGTTAATTACCAATTCCGGTGAAGTGGGTGCAACTCCCAGGATACGGGTACGCGGAACTTCAACTCTGATTGGTAACCGTGAACCTTTGTGGGTACTGGATGGTTTTATTATGCATGATCCGGTGAATGTCAGTGTGGAGGATTTGAATAATCCGGATTATATCAATATTGTCGGAAATGCGATTGCCGGAATAAATCCTCAGGACATAGACCGGATCGATGTGTTGAAGGATGCTTCGGCGACAGCACTTTACGGAACTAAGGCTGCCAATGGCGTGATTGTCGTAACAACAAAAAAAGGTTCTATTGGACCTGCCCGTTTTTCCTATAACCATACATCGAAATTGACCCGCCGTCCCCGGTATTCGGACCGGAGCATAAATCTGATGGATTCCCGGGAACGGGTACAGTTCGGAAAAGAATTGAGCGATTTACATTATCAGTTTCCGTCGAATATGCCTAAAGTCGGATATGAAGGAGCTTTGTACCGTTATTATTCCGGTCTGACTGATTATGCTGGTTTTAAACAGGAAGTGTTGCGTTATGAGACAGTCAATACCGATTGGTTCGATATTTTGACTCAGGATGCCTATTCCCATGACCATACCTTCGGGGTGTCCGGAGGATCGGAAAGTATGCGTTATTATGTTTCGTTAGGAGCCAACTTCGAGGATGGGGTATCGAAAACAACAAAAACGGAACGGTATACGGCAATGGTAAACCTGGATATTAATTTTTCACCGAAAATAAGGGCTAATTTTTCTTTAAACGGGAATATTCAGCGGAAAAATCACCTGATGCCTGATATTGATGCGATGGATTATGCTTATAATACTTCCCGGGCTATTCCGTGTTATGATGAAGACGGTTCTTTATTTTATTATGATGCTATTGGTTATGGAGGAAGTAATGTAAGTCATAAACAGTTCAGATATAATATTCTGAATGAAATCAGAAATAGTTCTAATGATTACCGGGGAAGTACTTTAGGGGCGAATCTGACTTTGCGTTACAACATCCTGGAAGACCTGGAGCTTTCCGTTGCTGGAAATTATATGCACAGCAGCACTTTACAGGAGCAATGGTGGGGAGAAAAAAGCCATTATATAGCCCGCTTGAAAAATGCCGAATATGAAGAACTTGGAAAAACGGGAGATGCAGGGAATTGTATTTTACCTTATGGAGGTATACTGAACACCAATAATTCGGAACAAGATTCTTATACTTTCCGGACTCAGGTGGAATTCCGGAAGATGTTCGGGGAAAACCGGCAACATTTGGCGTCTGTGATGGGAGGTTTTGAATTGAACGGAAGTACTTCCAGGAGTATTGCAGATGAGAACAGAGGATTTGTGAAAGAACGGGGATTGCAGTTCATTGACAATGTGAATCTGGAAGATTATCCCCACTACCAGACCTGGATCAATAAAAATCACCGGTCATTGTTACATGGTATCAACCATGAGATTTCGGGTTACCTGACATTAAGTTACAGCTATAAAGATTATTTCACCTTAAATGCCAACGGACGTTTTGACGCTTCCAATAAATTCGGAAGCCGTAGTAATGAAAAATTCCTCCCTATCTGGTCGGTTTCGGGAATGTGGAATCTGAAAGAAACATTTATGAAGCATGCAGACTTTATTTCAAATATGCGTTTAAGGACTTCTTACGGAATACAGGGAAATATGTTGGAAGACCAGAGTCCGAACCTGATACTGAGACAAGGGACAATTAATCCGATGTATAATGAAAATATTTCAACTGTAGCCCGTTATCCGAATCCGAATCTGAAATGGGAAGAAACCCGTCAGTTCAATGTGGAATTGGATCTTTCCTTTCTGGACAACCGCATAGGGATAAACGGAACATTATACCTGAAAAAGACGGAAGATTGTTTTACGACCGTGCAGGTCTCTTCTGTGAACGGGGTACCGGGCCATTCTTATGTCATGAATGGGGGGAACCTGGAAAATAATGGTTATTCTGTCGGTTTGTCCGGAGTTCCGGTGAAAACCCGTGACTGGCAATGGAATCTGTATACTTATTTTTCAGGTAACCTGAATAAAGTGCGTTCTCAGACAGTAGAAAAATATACGATAGATTCTTATTTAAACGGAACTGCATTGGTAGATGGAGAGGCGGTCAGTAGTTTTTATTCTTATCGTTTCCTGGGCCTTAATCCTGCGAACGGCGTCCCTGTATTTAATGATTATGCAGATCGTATGCATTTACTGGAAGACCGGGAATTGGAAGATATTGTTCTGATGACTATGGAAAAAAGCGGGCAACGGGATCCGATTTTTACAGGTAGTTTGTCGACTTCACTAACCTATAAAAGTCTTTCACTTTCTGTGAATATGTCTTATAGTCTGGGATCGAAAGTGCGTTTATTCAGTCTTTATGAACCGATTTTGAATGGAGTAAGTGCTGAAAAAAATATAAGAAAGGAATTTGTTAATCGTTGGATGGCTCCGGGAGATGAATTGAATACCAATGTTCCGGTGATTTTAAGTCCTTCGGATCCAGATTATTTCAGTTCTCTTGTTCATTTTTCTTCTGTGACGAGTTCAGATATTTCTCACATTCAGCAATTTGCTAATAGTGTGTGGGATATGTACGATAAATCCGATATACGTGTAGTGAGCGGTAATTATTTGAAATGTTCTTCTTTGTCGTTGCGTTATACGCTGAATACCGAATGGTTGAGGAAGACTCCGTTTTCAAATGTGCAATTGAGCCTCAACAGTATGAATCTTTTTACAGTTTCTGCAAAAGCTTTGAAGGGACAGGATCCGTCGCAGGCTGGTTTTGCAAAACCCAATTTGTCGGTAAGGCCTTCGTATACTTTCCAATTGAATGTAACTTTTTAAAAAAACAGTAGAATGAAAAAGAATATATTACTTGTATTGGCTGTGATGATATTGGTTCGCTGTGGCTATCTGGATGACTACTCCCAGGATATGGTCGTGGTGAAATCGGTATCGGATCTGGATGAGGTATTACTTGGAAGTGTATATATACCCAGCAAGGAAGAAGTACAAGATTTAGCTTGGGGAGATATTGGTTGGTGGCTGCATATACTGGACGACGATATCAATACCGTAATTACTGATCAGGCTGAAAACAGAATATGGAATTCAGCTATGAATTCGGCTTATTTCGGTTATACCACCTGGCAAATGGAGGTGGGAAGGAGCTATAAAGGAGATGAGCTGGCTGCAGATAATGCCCTTTGGGATGATCTTTATCGCCGGATCAATGTCACTAATATTATTTTGGATGAAATCGAAGATTTAAATCCGGCTACCGAAGAAGAACGGCTGGATGCTTTGAGAGTCAGAGGGGAAACGCATTTTTTACGTGCACAGTTTTATTTCCTGCTTGTAAACATTTATGCTCAGGCCTACGATCCGGAAAATGCAGAGACAACCCTGGGAATTCCTTTGAAACTGACAGGATATGTAGAGCACGATAAAGACAAGGCTTCTCAGTTTGAACGTGTACCGGTTGCGAAAGTATATGAACAAATCGTGAAAGATCTGAAAGCAGCAGTGGATTATTTTACCCAAAGTCCGCAGACACGTTTATTTTACAGGGCTTCCGGGGAAGCTTCGCTATTACTGTTAAGCCGTGTATATCTTTACATGCAGGATTGGAAAAACGCCTGGCAGGCTGCAGATGATCTGTTAAAAATCAAATCTTCACTGAAAGATTATGCTGTTGTGAAGGATGAAGATGAGGTTATTTCCAGGACCAATCCGGAAATATTGTTTTCTCAGGGCTCATTAAACGTACAAAATGCTTTTACCGGTAATGGCGGTGATTTTTGTATTGCTAACGGATTGTATCGGTTATATGCAGATAATGATTACCGGAAAGAATTGTTTTTTACTCCGGCTTCTTCCAGTGACAGCATAGCATTGGGACGTAAATATAAACGTGGTTTACATCAGTCATATGTTTCGGATTTATTTTTATTACGGATTTCAGAAGCTTACCTGAATATTGCTGAGGCGTGTGCGATGCTTGACGATCCCTCAGGGGCGTCGGATTGGTTGAATATTTTCCGGAGAAACAGGATTGAAGGTTGGCAGGATGTAAGTTATGATCAGAACACTGTGATAGAGGAAGTACGGAAAGAACGTCGCAGGGAATTGTGTATTGAAGGGCACAGGTGGTTTGATCTGCGGAGGTATGCTGTGTGTCGGAAAGCTCCTTTACGGAAAGCAATAGAGCGTGTTTTTGCTGTATACGATTGGGATAGTAAAATGAAATTCATGCGTGGAGAAGTTTTCCGTCTGGAAATCGATGATCCGGCTTATGTATTTTCTATTCCTAAATCAGTATTGGAATTTGATACCGATATGCCTGATAATGTCAGACCGATGCGAAGATTAACAGAGGTAATTAATGCAAATTTTGATTGATTATGAGAAGGTTTATATATATGTGTTTCTGCCTGCTAATGATAGCGTGCAGTAAGGAAAGTACATTGGAATCCCGGATAAATCTGGATGAATTGTATGTTATACAGGATGATCCTGACGATCCTGTAAAGCATCGGATTTATGAAATTTATGAAACTTATGGGATACCGGTATATTTCAATGATACGATCGGGAGGATATTTTTGAAAACAGACGTCCATGGGCAACCGGTTTATCAATATGAAAAACTGGATTTGGCTTGGGGATACGATAGTTATAAAAAACTGGAATATCATTATCAGTATATAACTGATCCGGAAAAACAATTGGAAGTACTGACCTGGATCGGGCAATACCTGAGAGATGCTGACAAAGCTTTATTCCCTTTTTGTTTTTTTGTCCCGGAATCGGTGACAACTAAAAATTTGGATAACAGGGAGGTGACAGAAGTCGATCAACAGTTTATGATAGGTTTCCGTACGTTAACTATGATTATGGGAAATTGGGAAGGAGAAAATCCCGGGGATATTCTGTTGAATATGAAAAGGAATATGGTAACTCAAAAAATCAAAAATTATTCAGAAGACTTGGCATATTTCAACAAAGTTTCCGATGCGAACTGGTACGGGACAAAGTATTGGTCGGAGGTGGATAATACCATTACTACTTACTGGAATTGTGATGTCTTGAATCCGGATTATACGGGTAGTCTGACCGGGGAGGCTTTGGAAGAGCAACGGGTAGAGGCGCGGGCTGCCGTTTCGGTTTCGTTATGGGAGATGAGTGGGGAGGTGGATTGTTTACTCCTTATGATACCCAGAGAGATCTGGAGTGTTTTGTAAAAGTTATACTGGCTACTGGTTCGGATGAGGTTTTCCGTGAACAATGGGGTACTTATCCCCTGGTCATGGAAAAATATGAGGTGTTGTATGAGATTATTACTGAAAAATTGGGTGTTGAATTGTAAAACGGGTATTATGAAAAAGATCATATATATATTATTCGGAATGTTGGCGTGGTGGTCTTGTGAAGATGAAAATTCTTTGATCGGACCGGAAGGAGTCTTTTCGGAATATACTGATTCAAGGGATGGAAAGATCTACCGTTGTGTGACTATCGGAGACCAGACCTGGATGGCGGAAAATTTGGACTACCGTCTGCCTTTAGGAAGTGTAGACGGTTGTTATACTTATCGGGAGGAGAATTTGGATACAAACCGCATTGAACCTGCTCGGGCCCTGTTCGATGAGGTTGTACAGAATGCTATAAATGACGGGAAGATCAGTAGCGATCCTTTACCGGAAGCACCTTTTTTTTCCCCGGCATCTTTTGTTATGATGTATCTTGACTACCCTGGTTCGGCAGTGAGTATTGTAAATTTAATTGCTAATACGGTAACGTGGTATCCTTCCATGCAATCCACGGTGGAAACATTAAATCAAATCCTGGCAGAAACTAAAACAAAGACTATCGGTTTGACGGCAGAGGAATATTTTTTGAATGCGGAGGAAGAGAATGACGGATATGCAGAAAAGTACGGTTTGTTGTATACTTATGATGCAGCTCTAAAGGCTTTGCCAGATGGATGGCGTTTGCCGACCGATGAAGACTGGAAAAAATTGGAAACAGAACTTTATATGGACGGCGATGAACTCGGATTATTGGAACAATGGCGCGGGAAACAGGCCGGTATGCTATTGAAGGAAGAAGGTACCGGTTTCAGAATATTGTATGGAGGTACCCGGGCCTATGGAACTTTTGCCTATGGAACTCCTTATATGAATAAAGATATGAATGCTTATTTTTGGTCATCTTCCAAGATTGTGCAGAGTGATTCCGTTCAGACAGGTATTATTCGTGCTGCTTCAAAAGTGTATGAAGGGATTCTGCGGGGAACCTCCAATTTGACGGCGGCTTATAGCGTACGTTGTATAAAAGAATAAGCCGGTAGTATGGAGTTATTCAGATATGTTACAGGAATAATTTGGGATTGTTAATTAATTTAAAAGAAGATTTTATGAAAAAATTGATGTTGGCTTTTGTGCTGCTTTTAGGTGTAGTAGTGAGTGTAAAAGCACAGAGTATATATGGAGATAAAGTAAAAACAGATGTAAAAATGAAATATATTTATTCATTTGAAGAGGCTTTAAAAAAAGCCCGGGAGGTGAATAAGCCTATTTTTGTGAATTGTTTTGCTGATTGGGCTGTGCCTTGCCACGGGATGAAACAACTGGTTTTCAGTGACCAGCAGTTTGCCGACTGGATGGACCGGCATTTCGTAAACCTTTTTATCGATATAACTACGAATGAGGGACGTCCGTTAGCTACCAAATACAATACACTCCAAATGGCCCATTATATTGTATTGGATCAGGACGGAAATTTGATTTACCGGATTGTTGGCGGGCATCAGTTACCGGAATTTCAGGAATTGCTTGCGAAGTCCCTGGATCCGAAAACTACACTGCCGGAAATGAACCGGCGTTATGAAAAAGGAGAACGTAACCTGAAATTTTTACGTGCTTATGCCGATGTTTTAAATACAGCCTCTGAGGATGAGAAAGCTAAAAAAGTGATAGAAGATATTTTTGCCCGTTTAAAGGATAAACAATTGCCGAAGGAAGAGAACTGGAAATATTTTATGCAGAAAATACGGACCAATGAAGATGAATTGTTTAAAAAGCTGATTACCCGGAAAGCTGAGTTTGTGAAAAATATAGGGCAGGAGAAAGTGGATAGATTTATTTCCGGGATTTACTTTGCCAAATTGTTCCCTTATGCCTGCGGAACGACTCCTTATGATGGTAATCTGATGGTAGATCTGGCATTGGAATTGCACAAATGTAATCTACCCGATACAAACGGGGTTTTTGCTTTGTATAATATAACCAAGTATCGGGGAGAAAAGAAGTACGATAAAATGATTGAAGCCATGCGGGCTGGAATTCCGGGATGTCATAAGGAATTGGCCATGAATCTGGATGTGTGTTTGGGGGATATCAAAGGATTACCCAATCAAGAGCGGGATTTGTTGATCGGATACTTGAAAGAACGTTCCAAAGATTTGCAAAGACCTCCTTTGAGCTATTATGAACAGGCTATTTCCAATCTGGAAAACCGGGAAGGTGTCCAATTTCAGGATTTGATTTATGAAGAAGCCTTGAAGAAAGCGGGCAAAGAGGGGAAAATGGTGTTTATGGATTGTTATACCGTTTGGTGTGGCCCTTGTAAGATGGTTGGTCCAGTATTAGAAGAATTAGATGCTGAAAATGATCAGTTAACAGTTGTTAAAGTCAATGTAGACAATGAACTTGATTTAGCATCTAAATACGGTGTCCAGTCAATTCCAAACATGATTTTCTTTAAAGAAGGAAAGGCTGTTACACAGATCATTGGTTTCGCAAATAAGGATGCAATCCTTGATAAAATCAACCCATTTATGGACTAAGGGGCACCTGATTGGTGCCTTTTTTAAACGCCTGATTTTTCTCTTTATGATAAAAAATTAAGTGCAAAAAATATATAAATTGGTCAATTTGTGGAAAAAACAAATAACTAAAATAGATTCATGAAATGCACAAAGATTTGTGCTAATGAATATTGACATGTATACACAAAAAGTGTAAGATGTTTTTCATGATAGCTGGATGCTATCATACAATTATATCCATTATGGAGGGGAAAATATGAAAACAGTAAAGGTTTTAGTTGCTGCAAGTATGGCAGCGGCATTACTTGCTGGATGTGGAAGCAAAACTGATACAGATACTTTCAGATTTGCAAGTGAATTAGATATTCAGGGTATGGATTCTACAGTTGTTGATGATGGTATGTCATTCAACGCAATTCATGCTATTACAGATGGTTTAACAGCCGTTAACGAAAAAGGTAAGACTGCACCTGCACTTGCTAAGAGCTGGGATGTAAGTGATGATGGTAAGACTTATACATTCCACTTAAGAGATGCAAAGTGGTCAAATGGTGATAAGGTTACTGCAAATGACTTCGTTTATTCTTGGCGTAAGATCATCAAAGATGCTGGTAACTATGCTTATATGTTAGGTAACGGAGGTGCTTCAGTTAAGAATGCAGATGCACTTATGGAATTAGGTGCTAATGCAACTGATGAACAGATGGCTACTCTTGGTGTTACAGCTAAAGATGATAAGACTTTAGTAGTAGAACTTGAAAACAAAGTTCCATATTTCACAGACTTAATGGCATTCCCATGCTACTTCCCACAGAACGAAAAGTTCGTTGAAAAATGTGGTAAGAACTATGGTACTAAACCAGAATACACATTATCTAATGGTGCTTATAAGATGACTAAGTGGATCAAAGGTAACAAAGCAACATTCACTAAGAACGATAAGTACTATGATGCAAAAGCAGTTAAGACTAAGAACCTTGAAATGTTCCTAGTACAGGATCCTAAGACTGCTGCACAGAACTTTGACAATGGCAAAGTTGACTATGCAACAATTAACTCTACATTAGTAGATAAGTATAAAGGTAAAGATACTTTCAAGGCTATCAGAGAAGGATATCTTGCTTACTTAATCTGTAACTTCAAGGCAGATACAACAGCAAACAAAAACTTAAGACATGCATTATCTTATGCAATCAATAGAAAAGATTTATGTGAAAACGTCTTAAAGGATGGTTCTAGAGCTGCTACTGGTATGGTTCCATCACAGTTATCTAAGAGCCCAGCTGGTAGAGACTTCCGTGATGATGCAGGTGTTCTTGTAGGTTACGATGTTAAGAAGGCTCAGGAATACTTAGATGCAGCTAAGAAAGAATTAGGTACTGATACAATCACAGTTGATTTATTATATGGTACTGATGAATCACCAATGGATACTATGGCTGAATACTTACAGGGTTCATTCACTAAGTTAAAAGGCTTAAAGGTAAACATGGTTGCAACTGTTAAGAAAGACAGAATCTATAACAGAGAAGCACATGGTAACTTCCAGGTAGTATGTACTCGTTGGGGACCAGACTATGCAGATCCAACAACTTACTTAAACTTAGCTTTAACTGATAACTCAAACAACTATGGTAAATGGGAAAATGCGCAGTACAACTCATTATTAAAACAGGCTCAGAATGAAACTGACGTCAATAAACGTTGGAATGAATTGCTTGAAGCTGAAAAAGTAATGATGGACGATATGCCAAATATACCAGTTGTTCAAACTGGTACAGCTGCATTACAGGCTAAGAACGTTAAGGGATTAGTTCATAATACAGTAAGTACTCCATACGTATTCAAATATGTAACACTTAAATAACACACATTGAGGCAGGTAACTGCCTCTTTTATATTGATAATTCGCACTATACACTTTAGTATTAATAATAAGGAAGTGATAGTATGAGAAATAAGAATATCTTCACAATACCTAATATATTATCTGTGTTTAGATTGTTGCTGT
>ENA-ORRE01002568-ORRE01002568.1-human-gut-metagenome-genome-assembly--contig:-NODE-2568-length-10528-cov-3.869092_pt1 | contig 10528 bp, 8 predicted proteins | sample MGYA00242171_ERZ509126 | MGnify/ENA primary metagenome ERZ509126 (study PRJEB26280, sample SAMEA2338648) | human gut metagenome | biome: human gut; feature: human-associated habitat; material: faeces... | reverse complement strand
CTGACCGTCAAGCGCATGCTCGAGGACGGCTACATGACCATCAAGGTCAACACCCCCTGCCTCATCACCTGCATCAAGGAACTGAACACCCCGCGCTACATGAGCGTTTCCGGTGTGTTTGAGTGCTACTCCAAGCCCGTGACCGTTCTGGACTACAACGCCCTGAAGGATCATCCCCTGATCGACGCCACCACCATCGGCCTCAAGGGCAGCCCCACCAACATCCTGACCTCCTTCACTCCCCCGCAGAAGGGTGCCGGCCAGATGCTCGAGGGCAACGACATGAAGACCTGCGAGAAGCTCGCCGGTATCCTGTCTGAGAAACACATCATTTAAGGGAAGGAGAGTACGACAATGGTTGAGAATTATAACAGCATGGATCTCGCTGCCTTCAAGAACGTTTGGGTCTTCTGCGAGCAGCGTCAGGGCAAGATGATGCCCACCACCTTTGAACTGATCTCCGAGGGCCGCAAGCTGGCGGACGAGCTGGGCGTGAACCTCTGCGGTCTGCTGCTCGGCGACAACGTCGAGGGCATCGCCAAGGAGCTCGGCGGCTACGGCGCGGACGAGGTCATCGTCTGCGAGCATCCTCTGCTCAAGAACTACACGACCGACGCGTATGCCAAGGTCATCTGCGACGTCATCTCCGAGATGAAGCCCGAGGCATTCCTCATCGGCGCGACCAACATCGGCCGTGACCTCGGCCCCCGCTGCGCGGCCCGTCTGCACACCGGTCTGTGCGCCGACTGCACGCACCTCGACGTTGATATGCCCATCTACAAGGACTTCCTGCGCAGCGCCTCCACGCTGCCCGAGGAGAAGATCGAGAAGATGAACACCGCCAAGGTCATGGGTCAGGACCACGACGTGTCCCGCGACCTCAAGATGACCCGTCCGGCGTTCGGCGGCAACCTGATGGCCACCATCATCTGCCCGCGCTTCCGCCCGCAGATGTCCACCGTGCGCCCCGGCGTTATGCAAACCCAGCCGTTCGACGAAGCTGGTGCTGCCAAGGTTGTTGTTGAGAAGGTTACCCCCGCTCTGACTGCTGACGATATCCATGTTGAGATCCTGGACATCAAGAAGAGCGCTAAGAAGCTGGTTGACCTGATCGGTGCTGATGTGGTTGTTTCCGTTGGCCGTGGTATCAGCTCTGACCCCGAAAAGGGCATTGCCCTGGCCGAAGAGCTGGCTGGTGCCCTGGGCGGCGTTGTCGGTGCTTCCCGTGCCGTTACCGATGAAGGCTGGCTGTCTGCTGACCATCAGGTCGGCCAGACCGGCAAGACCGTGCATCCCCGCATCTATGTTGCTCTGGGCATCTCCGGTGCCATCCAGCACGTTGCCGGCATGCAGGATTCCGAGACCATCATCGCCATCAACAAGAACGAGAACGCCCCCATCTTCGACGTTGCCACCTACGGCATCGTCGGCGATCTTTTCGAGGTCATTCCTCTGCTTATCGACGCAATTCGCGCCGCGCGTGAGGAAGACTCGTGTATATTAAACAAAGCTTTATAACCCGGCCTGCGGCTTTCGCAGGCTGCACAATCTCCCCCTTCCTTCCATATTACAACAAGAGATGGCTTGCAGTGTACTGTAAGTCATCTCTTGTTGTTTTCTGTATTTTCGCCGGGAGAAATAAAAACTCCTGCGGAAAAATTTCCGCAGGAGAGAGAGGATTTACTTTTTCATCAGATAGTAGGTGATATTTGCAACGGCGCAAACATTGCCTTCGGCGTCGGCGATGGGGATTTCCATAGGGTACTGACCCTTGCCGTGCTCTTTGACATAAGCTATGCGCTCCTCGGCTTCTTCCTCGGTCATGGAGATGTCAACAACAAGATCGCCGGTGCACGGCTTCTTATAGTCCAGGCTCATGTTCTTTATAATGGGAACATAGGTGGAACCGTATGTGCACTTAATAAGGCTTGCGCCGGTTGCCTCGACGAACACGAAGTAGCTTCCCGCGTATACCATGCCGACATGGTTCATGTGCATTTTAGAAGCGGGGAGTCTGAACTTGACATGACGAAGCTCCGCAACCTCGGGGGATATTCCCGCGATGTTGATGTATTCGATCTTGCCCTTGGTAACGCCGTCTTTTACGCCTTCGAAAAATTCCTTGTCGAAATCAGCCATTTGTTCTGCTCCTTTTTGTATAGATAAATTTATATGTTGTGTTATTAGATTATCAAAGAGGCGGATTTCGTTCAAGATTATAAAATATGAAGTGGGGATGCATTTTTCCTCTGATTTTTGTAGCCTTTGACCAATTATTGAATTTGTTTTCCTGCATTTTTACACACAACACCGAATAATTCGAAATGTTTTTTCGTACTTTGTGCCCTTGATAAACGCAGGCGCATGTTATTAAATAATGGTGATAAAAATTCGACAAAGCTTCCTGTCGGCTTAGCTGATACCGCAAAAATGAGTTAAGGAGGAATATTATGAGTTACGGAGAGTTTTTAAGCTTCTCTCAGGAGGATAATGTAGGCATTGTCCGACTGTCAAGGCCGGAGGCATACAACACCATGAGCGCCCCGTTTTTTGAGGCAATGATCGAGCTTCAGGAAGAAAAAATCATAGGCAACCACGAGCTTAGAAGCATTGCGCTTCTTGCCGACGGCAAGCACTTTTCCGCGGGTATCGACCTCAATTACGCAAGCACCGTGATAGGCAAGCCCGGCAGAAGTCTTTACGGCGTGAAGTACTGGCAGCGGGCATATCAGTTCTGGCACGACTGCAATCTGCCCGTCGTGGTCGGAATACAGGGCGCGTGCATGGGCACGGCTATAGAGCTTGCGGCGGCCTGCGACTTCAGGATCGCGGCGGAAAATGCGAGGTTTGCTCTGCGTGAGGTTCAGGTGGGCATAAGCACCGACATGGGCGGAACGACGCGGCTGACCAAGCTTATAGGCCCCGGAATGACCAAGCTGATGGCGCTTACCTGCGAGGATATTTATGCACAGGAGGCATACCGCATCGGGCTTGTCGAAAGGCTCGTGTCGCTGGAGGAGCTTGAAAGCACGACCCTGGGCTATGCGAGAAAAATGGCGGAGCTTCCGCCCATCGCGGTTCAGATGTGCAAAAAGTGCATCAACATTGCGGCCGAATCAAGCTACGCATCGGGGCTTCTTGCCGAGGAGATTCAGGGAATATATACCGTCGGCACGAAGGATAAGGCGGAGGCTTCAAGGGCGATGCTCGAAAAGCGCAAGGGGCTTTACACCTGCGAGTGATCGTCTCCGCACGGCGATCAGCAGCCGCGCATTCATTCAGTAACGCAAAATTGTGATAAATACGGTTTAAGGAGAAATTCGATGAAAGTACTGGTTATTAACGGAAGTCCGAAATTGGAAAAAAGCAATTCGCTTCGCCTGACAAACGCCTTTATAAAGGGCCTGCAAAGCGAAACCGAGGCGGAAATTGAAAGGCTCGACATTTACAGGCTCAATATAGAGCCCTGTCAGGGCTGCCTTTCCTGCTGGAAGCGCACACCCGGCAAGTGCTTTAAAAACGACGATATGGCAGGCTGCATAGAAAAGCTCATTGCCGCGGACGTTATCATCTGGAGCTTCCCGCTTTACTACTACTCGCTGCCCGGCCGCATGAAAAACTTTATCGACCGTCAGGTTCCCACCATGAAGCCCGTAATGAAGGACAGATATGACGGCAAGGGCAACGGCAAGCATTCGTCCCGCTATGATCTTTCCCATCAGCGCCATGTCTACATATCGACCTGCGGCTTTTTCTCCGATAAGGGCAACTATGACGCCGTAAGAGCGCAGATGGATCTCATCCACGGCGTCGGCAATTATACGACGCTGTTCTGCGGCGAGGGCGAAATGTTCCCGGTTCCGATGCTGAATGAGCGCATAGAGGAATATCTGGGCTATGTTTCTCGGGCGGGCGTTGATTACGTTCGCTACGGCACGATCCTTCCCGCGACGAGACAGAAGCTTGACGAGCTTATCATGCCCAAGGCGGAGTTTGAAAAAATGGGCGACTCGTATTATGCCCATTGCGAAGCGAAAGCCGCAAAGCTTGCAAAGGAAAAAGCGGAAGCAGCCGAAGCGAAATGACAGTCGCGACCACTTCCGAATTGAGAAGCTTTGGGTATGGTCTGTCATGAGAACAGCATTATCCTTTGGTTATAGCATGGGTGCATTTTTGCATAGGAGATTTTTCCTTAAAACTTCTCTCATAAATTATATCCCTATTCACGGTAAAACGAGATAGTACTCCATAGCACAAGAAGAGGAATTTTCAAATTTGCAATACTTATGTACTCAACTTCCGTGTGATAAAAAAGAAGTTCAGGAGATAATTAACTCGCTTCATTTACTGGACAGCTCAAAGCGCCCTATGAAGCCTCACATTTATTAAAATCGCAAAAAGCAGCGGGTACAACGTACGTTCGGGAAAGCGCATAAACAACCAACGAACCACGCTCTTTAAAATCAATGAGGATTGACGCATGAAAATTGCCAAAATTGCAGCTTTATATTATATAAGTAACTACAGTTTTGGCAAGCATATTATGTTGTGCCAGTATACGTTATCATAAAACGCAGTGCATTCATTCTTATGACTCTATCGATTAATGTCATTTGCAGTTATTACATCTCCGCTCGTTTAACTCTTTTCGAGAACGCCTGTAATCTGCTTGTGAAAGAGTGTCTGAAAAGCTAAAAAATATCGAATCGTAGACTCAGAAATAGTAGCAACCCAGCTATCATTGAAAGACTTTTCACGAGAATTCCACTGCTTCGTTATAAATATAAATCGACCGATTCCTGCTCAGTATATGATTGCATCACCTACACGCTTTATGGCGAATTATGCTCTGTTCCGAGGTTTTAAGACTCCCCCACTGTCAACAATGTGTCAACAGAAAAGCCCGGCTCACCGTCCAGTAGTTGTAGCGGATTAAAATGTATGCTATAATCAAACAGCAAAAAATCATGAAATATCAATGGTTTTTATGTGCTCTTTGCGATTGGACGATTGGCGCAGCTGGTAGCGCATCCGCTTGACGTGCGGGAGGTCACAAGTTCGAGTCTTGTATCGTCCACCATAAGCCTACAGCTTATTTGAGCTGTAGGTTTTCTTTTTTTCGGATAAATTTAAACGGAAAATCCGCAGACGTTGAGAGCCCCGAAAGATATATCTTTCGGGGCTCAGCGTGTCGAAAAAGTCCAGCCCAGCTGGGCTTTTTTGCGTTTATATGATAAAATGGTTCTGGGTGATGAAAGATGCTGGAACGCGGAAAAATGGATCGTGGTGTCATAGAGATTGTCGATACAGAGAGCTTGGTTCCCAAGGGGCATCTGTTGCGAAAAATAGATGAAGCAGTAGATTTTAACCGGCTCTATGAAATGGTGGAACCATTGTACAGCGAAGATAACGGGCGGCCCAGCGTGGACCCTGTTGTGCTGTTCAAAATGGTTCTGATCCAGCATCTGTACGGCCTGCCGTCCTTGCGGAGGACAGCGGATGAGATCAGCGCAAATATCTGCTACCGCTGGTTTCTGGGATATACGCTGCAAGAGGAAACACCGCATTTCTCCACGGTGAGTTATAATTTCCGACACCGCTTTACAGCAGAAATCGTGGACCAGGTCTTTGCGTGGATTTTAGAGGAAGTTGAGCAAGCAGGATATCTGTCTCCCAAAGCGGTATTCATTGACGGGAGCCATATCAAAGCGAGTGCCAACACAAAAAAACAGATAAAGGCCGCGATACCGGCAGCATCCAAGCACTATGCGAGGGAACTGATGGCGGAGGTCAACGCGGACAGAGAGGCACACGGCAAAAAGCCGTTTGACGAGGATAACGATGAGCCGCCGACAGCACCTAAGAAGCGGAAAGATAACACATCCAAGAAGAAACTGGCGAGGCGAAAGAAAGATAAAGCGCATATAGTCACGAAAAGCGTGACCGACCCGGACTGTGGTCTCTTTGTAAAGGGCAGCCATGAGCGGCAGTTTGCGTATGAGGCCCATACGGCCTGCGACAAGAACGGTTTCGTGCTTGAGACAGTGGTAACGCCCGGAAATGTCCACGACAGCGTTGCCTTTGACGAGGTGTACGACAAGGTAACGAAGACATTTCCCGAAACAGAGACCATTGTTGCCGATTCTGCCTACAAGACGCCCCATATATGCCACCACAAACCGGGACGGCTACAGGGAATACAAAAGTGATGCACGGCTTTGTGCCAAGTGTCCGACAAGAGAGCTTTGCACCCACTCCAAAGACTGCGTAAAAACCGTACAGAGGCATATCTGGAAACATTACGAAGAGCTGGCAGATGACGCCCGCTATACACCGAAGTAAGAACTTCGTTCCAGTCTTTCTCGCATGGGGTCAGACGAATAACTGTCATATATTCGGGTATGCTATTGAAAAAATCGAAGAACCGTACCCTACGGTTTCAACTCCAAGCGAATATCACTATGATTATCCCCGTTTTTTATTCATTCAATGCAAAAGGCATTAGCATACTTTAAATCATCAATGGACATTTCTTGACAACTGCTAACGAACTGTGGATATATACTTGCATATAAAATAGGCGGGCTATCTAAATGATAGTCCGCCTATTTTTGTTTTATCTTGAGTTGCACTTACGCCGATCTTCGTTTCGAGCAGGCTGCCCCACGGGTCGTAGACATACTCTATGGCGAGGTCACCCGACGAGTTCGTCAGCCCGACCACGTCGCCCTGTGCATTCACGACGTAATAATACTTCGCGCTGCTGCCAGTGGACAGGTTCGTGTATCTCTATTACACCTCGTATTCCGTTGGCATTACTGACATTTCATCAAAGAGATCGCACAGGCACGCGTCCAAATTGTCCCAGTTGCGCAGTATTTCAGCTTCGTTTTTCTGACAAGCATACACTTTCCCGTTACCAGTGTCCATAAAAACATCGATTCTAATGAATCCCGGCATTTTATCGTAGCCTGCGCATTTAAGCCATGAACTGGGAATTTTCTCATTGCGTGCTAAATCTTCAATCCTCAGGTCAAATGGTTCTTCAATATCTGCAGGTCGGTTAAATGGCTGGGTACGCGGTAAGCCATAAATCGTCAGCAAGCTCTCTGCAAAGCTAATATTTGCCGCCTTAACACGAACTTTTACCGTGCATAGATTTGCTCCATTAAACGCTTGAAGCAACTCGGCATACTCTTTCGGAAAAGTATTATTATAATTTGCAACAAGGTATTCATCGATGTCGGAACGTTTTAGCCCTTGGAACAGTATGTGCCTATATTTTGGTATATTACCTGGTTCAATTAGTATAGAGCCATTTTCCCGCTGAACAGTATCTTTCACCGAGTTGGTTTTAAGCATTCTCAATTTTTCAACGAATTTCACCGCGGTCCACTCCATGTCCGATAATCAAAATATCCATGAGTTATATTTTTTCCAGTTTCCGCCATGTGCAGCAAGATGCTCTTTTCGGGTCAAAAACTGAATATTTGTCGGGTCACTTGCCAACTGGGGATATCCTCTCACACTCTTCATATGATGACCTTGATATCCTTTTATTTTTCCCGTTGAGAGCAACTCCGTCTTTTCGAGCGCCGTCCAATGTCTAGACACACCATTTCCGCCAGCTTGCACATTAATACGTTCATTTTTCCACGCTTGCCTAACCGCCTTCGTTCTGTCCGATGCTTTAACTGCGACCTTAGTTGCATCTACAACACAATCTGCACTTTTGGCAGCTTTTCTTGCTGTATTTACCGCACGTATGGTTTCTCCAACACCAGTTACAAGCGGAATTAGGTCTATCAAGTCGCCCGTCAAGCCTGCCCATGCCCAAGGGTCTGACGGATTATCAATGACTTCCGCAACGCTTACACACAATGATACTATATCCAGTACTGTATCGAAGAATTCCCCACTCGGGTCACTCTTGTTCACCGGGTCATTTTCGCAATAAGCGAACATGTTGGTGCTCAGGAGGCCGGTGGCATCGGTTGATGCGTAGCTGTCGGCGTTTATGAAGCGTCCGATCTCGGGGTCATAGTAGCGCGACTGGAGATAGTAAAAACCTGTCTCGGTGTCGTAATAATAACCGCGATAGCGGAGCGGATTTATGTCCGCAAGTGTTCCGCTGCTGCTTATTATCTTGCCCCAGGGATCGTAGGTGTAGCTCGCGACGGTGCTGCGGCTGCTGTTGACTATGCGAACAACGTCGCCCTGCGCGTTGAGCACATAATAGTACAATGTATTATTGTACTTCATTGCCAGCAGCTGATTGTTCGCCGGGTCTGCAATGATCGTAATAAATATTCTTAATTGAAAACAGCTGTGTATAGTCTGCGTTTTCATAGGGCTCCTCGAAAAAGTGTGCGGCAAATTAATAACATTCCTTTTATTCACTATACACCGCACACGCCGCGCTGTCAAACATCAAAAGGAAAGCAGGAGCATATCGGGCGATATGCTCCTGCAAATTTAATTTTAATACAGCATATCTGCTCTCAATCTTGCTACTTTGACGCAAATTGTAGAGAACTATTTATGCGCTTGGTCAAACCTTCCGAATGCTCTTTAGTAAGGCTTAATTTCAAAGCAGCTATAACTTCTTGATCATGCTTATAATATTTTAGTGCCTGAACTGTCATGTTAACCATATCCTCATTATCAGACCCCAAATACCCCAGCATGACTCTTTTAGCTTTTTCATTCTTCCATCGACCAAGCAGCTTCATCAAACCCAAAAGCCAACGCGCATATTTGGGGTTACTTATCATTTCTACATATTTGTCTGCAAATCGCTTGTCACAAATGTTCGTTAGTGCGGTATCATAAAAAGTTGCATGATTACATTTTGATGTTTCGCTTAATCCGAAAAAAGAATCAATTATACGTTCTGTGGCAATTTTCCCGTTTTTTGTTCCTATCGAGCGAACGAGCTCTCCGGTGATTCCCTCATCATCGAATTTGCCAAGATAATCAGCAATAATGTCAATTACGTTCGGGTCATCATGCCGCCGCATGGTTATGTCCGGATAGCTACTATAGCTGCCATATCCCATAGCATTTATCTTCTTGAGCATTTCGTCAAAAAGCGCAACATCGTGTAAATTATCAGGGTCATTTCTCCATTCCGCAAAATCTATCAAGGCAGCATCGTAAAGTGCACCAGCTACAAATTCATTGTTTTCCATTTACACACCCCTTATCACCAAAGATATCTAACGCTAATGTTATGCTGTGTAATTGCGTTTTTTAATGGCCCACTAAGTTTTGTGTTAGGACGAATGAATAGTTGCAACCGTCTTCCTGAGCTCTGTGCTATCTGTAGTGAATCTTTTAGCTGAGATGTGTATGACAGCGTCTTTACATTTTTAACCTCTTGGATAAACTTGCTTGTAACTCCATCCGGGATTCTTGTCCTGTTATTAACAGTGTACCTAGTCGTATTTTTGACTATGCCTGACAATTGTTCTCCCATTTTTCCAACTGCATTGGGCGTTCCGGTTGTGTATTTTGCTGCCTTTACTGCGCCAACAGCTTTTGACAGAACTTTGCCAACTATTTTCGATGCGCCGCCAAAGGCAACTCCTGTAATTGCTCCTGTTAGTGCATGTTCGCCGACGCCTCTCCAAGTAACTTCTTCCCCTGATATTGCGCAGCCGACCAAATATAATGCTACATCTGTTGCAGCTCCTATAGCGGCCGCTTGTAAAAACCATTCGCCGCTTGGGTCACTTCTGTTCACCGGGTCATTTTCGCAGTATGCGAACATGTTGGTGCTCAGGAGGCCAGTTGCATCGGTTGAGGCGTAACTGTCGGCGTTTATGAAGCGGCCGATCTCGGGGTCATAATAGCGGGACTGGAGATAATAGAAGCCCGTTTCGGCATCGTAATAATAACCGCGATAGCGGAGCGGATTTATGTCAGCTAATGTTCCGCTGCTGCTTATTATCTTGCCCCAGGGGTCGTAGGTATAACTTGCGACAACACTTCTGCTGCTGTTGACTATGCGGACAACATCGCCCTGCGCGTTGAGGACATAATAGTACAACGTATTATTGTACTTCATTGCCAGCGGCTGGTTATTCTCGTCATAGACGAAGTCGATGGTCTTGCCGCCGCCCGTCTGACGGGTCACGAGGCCGCTGAGGGTCGTGAAATCATACTTCGTCGAGCCCACGGTCTTGCTGCTGCGAACACCGGCCATGTCGTAGGTATAGCTTATGTTCGTGCTGCCGACCTTGGCCGTCGCCAGTCTGCGCCCCTGCGTCCATGTGAAAGTGCTGCCGTCGTAATACTTCGTCGGATTTCCGCCGGAGTAGGTGATCGTATTGCCGCCGTACGCCGTCAGCAGGTCGCGCCACGCACTGTTGCCGTAGGTATAATAATTGGTCGTCGTGCTTCCAACTTTTTTGCTCTGAATATTGCCTGCGGTGTCATAGGTGTAGGTATAACTCGTTCCGCCGACCGTCGCCGAGGTAAGCTGCCCCTGTTGGTCGTAGCCATAAGTGGCGCGGGTCGTCGTTGA
>ENA-ORRE01002567-ORRE01002567.1-human-gut-metagenome-genome-assembly--contig:-NODE-2567-length-10529-cov-8.974604_pt1 | contig 10529 bp, 8 predicted proteins | sample MGYA00242171_ERZ509126 | MGnify/ENA primary metagenome ERZ509126 (study PRJEB26280, sample SAMEA2338648) | human gut metagenome | biome: human gut; feature: human-associated habitat; material: faeces... | reverse complement strand
CCCGAAATAAAAATAATATTCCCGCTGAATATGGCTAGAGCGAAGCGGAAGCCATTTTTGATCGTTCTGCAACAAAAAGGCTGCTGCACAGCGGTTTGTGCAACAGCCTATAACAGTTTTGCTTACAGCGCCGAATAGCCGAAGCTGTTCACCAGCGCGTCAATGTGCTGCCCGGCCTTGCACAGGGGGCAGTCGCGGGAGTCGAAGCTGGCGTAATCCGGCAGACTGGTGGGGTCGAAGATGGAGGTGACCGGGTAACCCAGACACTCGTGGGTGGTGGCAAAAATAGCCGAAAGCCCGGCCACGATGCCGCCGTAGTAGTTTACGGCTTTCCACGGCTGCCTGAATGGTGTAGCCGGTGGTGATGGATGCGGCCAGAATGAGGACGTGCTTGCCCTTGACCATGGGAGCAAGATTATCCCGCAGAATGATCTGGCTGCCGGAGGTGTATTCCGGCGTGACGATGTAGATGGTCTTGTGGGCGTTCATATTGGTAAAGCCGTCCTTGGTCAGCTCGTTGGCAAGGCAGGTGCCAATGACCTGCGTGCCGTCCAAGCAAAGCACGGTATCCACGATGGTGCTGTGCTGATAAGCGCTGACCAGCTCCTTTGCCACGGCTTTTGCCTCGGAAAGGCGGGTCTTTTGGGTGGTCACGTCGATGTAATAGTTGATGTGGCTGTGGCTGGTGGCAAAATGTCCCTTGGCCACCCGCAGGAACAGTTCGCTTTTGCTGGTGGGAAGCTTGACCATGTTGATCATTGTACAGCACTCCTTTTTTCACCGGGCGCAGCTGCGCCGCAAAATACAAAACAGCGCGGCGACCCGTTCCGGTCGCAGCGCTTATTTTTCTTCTCTGCCTCTTTATTGTACTGAAAAATGCCGCTGTGCACAAGACACAAACCTGACGAAAAACCTTGCTTTTTTACAGACATATCGCCGAAAACTTGGATGCAAAGGCCGCTGCCGCCCGGAATGCTGCACCGCAAAGGGTACGCAGCGGCAAGACCGGTACGGCGGCAGGGGAGAAACACGCTTTTTTGCGCAGCACGGAAAATTTTGCAAAAAGGACTGGTATTTTTGCGGGTTTTGAGTATAATATAAGAGATAGTTCAAATTTGAAGTAAAAGGAGAATCACTTCCATGGCACAGGCAAAACAGGATATGGGCAGCGGCAGCGTAAAAAAGCTGATGCTGCAGCTCATGATCCCGGCGGTCGTTGCACAGGTGGTCAACCTGCTGTATAACATCGTGGACCGCATTTACATCGGACATATTGCCGGCATCGGCGCGGCAGCGCTGACCGGCGTGGGACTGTTCACCCCCATCCTTATGCTGCTGAACGCGTTCGCCATGCTGGTGGGCGCGGGCGGCGCACCCCGCACCGCTATTGCGCTGGGACAGGGCGACAAGGAGCAGGCAGAGAAGATCATCTCCAACAGCTTTACCATGCTGCTGCTCTTCTCGGTGGTGCTGACCGTGGTGTTCTACGCCGGGGCACCCACCCTGCTGCGGCTCTTTGGTGCCAGTGACGCCACCCTGCCCTATGCGCTGAGTTACAGCCGCATCTACATTCTGGGCTCGGTGTTCGTGCTGCTGGTGCTGGGCATGAACCCCTTCATCACCACGCAGGGCTTTGCCAAGACCAGTATGCTTACCACCGTCATCGGTGCGGTCATCAACATTATTCTCGACCCCATCCTGATCTTTGGTCTGGGTCTGGGCGTGCAGGGCGCTGCCATTGCCACCGTGCTCAGTCAGGCCGTGGGCGCGGTGTGGATCCTGCACTTCCTCACCGGCAAAAAGACCATCCTGCGCCTGTGCAAGGACTATATGCGCCCGGAAAAGAAGGTCATCCTGCCGGTGATGGCGCTGGGCATCTCCACCTTTGTGATGATGTCCACTGAGAGCCTGCTGTCCATCAGCTTCAGCTCCAGTCTGGCGCGGTACGGCGGCGACGTGGCTGTGGGTGCCATGACCGTTATCACCAGCGCTTCCCAGCTGTGCACCCTGCCCATTCAGGGCATCTGTCAGGGCGGTCAGCCGGTGATGAGCTTCAATTTCGGCGCGGGCAAAAAGTCCCGCGTCAAGGAGGCGTTCCGCTTCCAGCTGCTGCTGTGCAGCTGCTACACCTGTCTGTTCTGGCTGCTCATGATGCTGGCGCCGGGGGCTGTGGCGGGCATCTTCACCTCGGATACGGCGCTGATCGACTATACCACATGGTCCATGCGCATCTACATGGCCGGTATCTTTGCCATGGGCTTCCAGATTGCCTGCCAGCAGAGCTTTATGGCGCTGGGACAGGCCAAGGTCAGCCTGCTGCTGGCCTGTCTGCGCAAGATCATCCTGCTGATCCCGCTCATCTTCATTCTGCCGCACCTGCTGCCGGACCCGGTGTTCGGCGTCTTTCTGGCAGAGCCGGTCAGCGATATTCTGGCCGCCACCATCACCACCATCACCTTCTTCTCCCGCTTCAACGGTATTCTGGAACGGGGCGCCGCGAAGGTGTAATGAAATAGAACAAGCCCGGAAAGTCTGCGGACTTTCCGGGCTTGAATTTTTGGCTTTAAACGGCCTCTGGCTCACCCAAAGCCAGCACCTTCGTCAACTCGGCCTGCACCTTGGCGTTGGTGGCGTCGGTGACGGCCAGCACATCGGAATAAAACTTTTCCATCTCGTCACGGGTGGAGAAGGTGGCCACATACATCTGGTTGCCCATGGCACCGGACAGTGCCTCGGGGATGCGGTCCACCATGCGCATGTTGTCCTGATACTTCTGCATCAGCTGCTCGTGGCTGTAAACGAAGCTCTTGCCGTCCCGGCGGCCGACAAAGGCGCAATAGTAGTGCTCACCCACCGGCATATCGGTGCCGCCGAAAGCGATCATGTCTGCCCAGATCTTGTACACGTTGGTGGAGCGGGCAAAGTCGATCATGTCCGGGGTAAAGCCGCCGCAGGGGCGCATGTTGACTTCCAGCGCCACGATCTGACCCTTTTTGCCCATGCTGGACTGATTCTCGGTCATGCGGAAGAACTCGAAGTGGACAAAGCGGCTCTTCACCCCAAAGCTCTTGACGGCGGCACGGCCCGCAGCGCGGGTGTCCTCCGGCAGATCCTTGATGATGTAGTAGATGGAGTTGTCATCGTTGTTCACGATGTCCATGATGGATACCGGGCTCACGTTGCCCGCCTCAAAGATGGGGTTGCCGTGGGCGTCAATGATGGCATCGTAGCTGTTCACCTCGGCGCGGACGAACTCCTCCATGATGTAAGCCACATCCGGGTGTTCTTTTTCCTTGTAGGCCAGAAATTCTTCCAGTTCCTTGTCGCTGGAAAGGCGGTGGGTATCCGAAGCGCCCACGCCGTTGTCCGGCTTGACCACCACCGGGTAGCCCACCTGTTCCACAAAGGCCTTGCAGCCTGCAAGGTCATCCACCATGTGGTAGCGGGCGGTGGCGATGCCGGCCTTCTGATAGTACTCCTTCATCTTGCTCTTGTACTTGATGCGGGGCATATCAGAGGTCTGGAAGCCGCTGGTAATGTGGAAATCGGTGCGCAGGGCGGCATCTCGCTCCAGCCAGTATTCATTGTTGGACTCCAGCCAGTCGATGCGGCCATACTTGAAGGTGAAAAAGGCCACGGCGCGGTATACCTCGTCGTAGTTTTCCAGACTGTTCACCTTGTAGTACTCGTTCAGGCTTGCCTTCAGCTCCGGCTTCAGCTCCTCGTAGGGCTGGTCGCCGATGCCCAACACGTTCAGGCCGTTGTTTTTCAGCTCCCGGCAGAACTGCCAGTAGTTCGTGGGGAAGTTGGGGGAGATAAAAATAAAGTTCTGCATAGTATTTGTTGATTCCTCTTTCCGTTACCTCTATGATTGCAATGCCCCTGCGGGGCGGGACAGACTTTAATATTGGGAAACAACGGCGCGTCCATGGACGCGCCGTTGTGCCATTTTCACGGGATGGGTCACTGCTGACCCAGAATGTAGGGCATATAGTATGCCACCTGCTTATACCACCAGTTCCAGTCGTGGTTGACATCGTGACCCCACAGGTCTACCCAGATGGGGATATGCTTTGCTTCAAAGATGCGCTTGAGCAGCCATGTGGTGTCCGGCTGTTCCCAGTCGCCCTGACCGCAGCAGATGACAGCTTTCTGGCTGCGGAACAGCTGCATATAGGGGTGATCCTCCGGGAAGTTCTTCATGTAGTCCACGGGGGAGTTCATGTACACCAGCTCGTCCATATAGTCGCCAAAGCCGTAGTGAGCAGTGTAGATGCCGCTGAGTGCCAGACAGCCGCAGAAGATATCCGGGCGGCGCAGATACAGGTTTACCGCGTGGGTGGCGCCCAGACTGCACCCGAAGGCGATGATGCCGGGCAGATCGCTCCAGCCGTTGCGCTGCTGCGCCAGATGCTGAAGCATCGGGGCGACCTCGCGGGTGATGTAGCGCAGCCACTGCTCATAGCGGCGGATGCGCCAGTAGGGATTGCCCTGTGCGTCCGACCAGGTTTCCTGATCCATGGTGTCGATGGAAAGCACCATGATCTGCCCGGACTCGATCCACGGGGCAAGGGTGTCGGTCATGTGGAAGTTTTCAAAATCGAAGAATCGGCCGTCCTGACAGGGAATATACAGCATCGGGCGGCCTGCGTGGCCGTAAAGCTTGCACTCCATATCCCGTCCCAGCTCCGGGCTGTACTCCTTGAAATACTGCATCTCCATGGTGTTTCCTCCTTTGGTGTGGTTATGGTGATACCCTTCTTTTACTCCTCCACCTCATACAGCAGGGTGTGGAACACGAAGGGCAGCTGCTTTTCCCAGCTGGCCTCGCAGTGGGTGCCGCCGGGCACGATGCGGCTGGTCAGGTGGATGCCCCGGGTCATCAGCTTGCCGCTCAAGTTGGAGAATTCCCGGCGGATGCCATCGTGGTTGCCCATCTCCCGGGAGCCGTAATCCATGTACAGCACTGTGCCGGGGGCAAGCTTTGCGCGCCCCACAAGGCCGGAAAGCTTATCCGGTGCCACCCAGATGGAGGGCGACAGCGCCGCTGCGCGGCTGTAAGTATCGTTATATTGCAGCAGAGCGTACAGGCTCATCAGCCCGCCCATGCTGCTGCCGCCGATAAAGGTATGTGCCCTGTCCGGCAGGGTGCGAAAATTCTGGTCGATCAGGGGCTTGAACCGGTGGATGAACCAGCTCATAGTGGCCTGTCCCTTGCCGTCAAAGTGGCCGTAGGTGGGGTCATCGAAGCGGTAGGGGGAATACTCCACCAGACGCTCGTTATTCGCCCCGGCGTTGCACTCGATGGCCGCCACGATCAGCGGGGTGTCGGTATAGTCCAGATAATCCGCCACGCCCCAGCTTTTGCCGTAGGTGGCATCCTCGTTGAAAAACACGTTCTGCCCATCGAACATATACAGCACGGGAAACCGGCGCTCCGGCTGTGCCTCGTACATGGTGGGCAGATAGACATACGCCCGGCGCTGTTCGGTGCCGTTGACCGCCGGGTAACTCATGCTCCATTTTTTGATCATGGTGCTTCTTTCCTCTCAAATCTTCCTGCAAGGGGCACAGGCGGCAAGCCCACGCCCTTTATAGGTAGTGTAGCACCATGCGGCGGGAATTGCAATGATTATAGAGCAAAGGGACTGCTGCCCCAGACGGTATGCAGCAGTCCCTTTAAAAGCCGTAGGGTGACAGGCGGCTCAATATTTCTTTTCCACAGGCACGATCCAGCCCTTGGTATCGGGCAGCTTGCCCCACTGCATACCGGTCATGGTGTCGTACAGCTTCTGGGTGACAGGGCCGATCTTGCCGTCGCCGATGAAGGCGTGCTCGCCCTTCCAGACCAGCTCCTTGACAGGGGAGACGACAGCGGCAGTACCGGTGCCGAACACCTCTTCCAGCTTGCCTTCGCGGGCAGCAGCCATGATGTCGGCAATGGCGATCTTGCCCTCAACGACCTCGTAGCCCCAGTCCTTCAGCAGTTCGATGCAGCTGCGGCGGGTGACGCCGGGCAGCACGGTGCCCACGGTAGCGGCGGTGTACACCTTGCCGTCGATCTTAAACATGATGTTCATGCTACCAACTTCTTCAACGTACTTCTTTTCCACGCCGTCCAGCCACAGCACCTGTGCGTAGCCCTGCTCCTCGGCCAGCTCACCGGCCTTGATGGAAGCGGCGTAGTTGCCGCCGCACTTGGTAAAGCCGGTCAGACCCGGGGCGGCGCGGATATACTCATCTTCCACATAGATGCGCACGGGGTTGATGCCCTCGGCGTAGTAAGCACCGGAGGGAGCGCAGATGATGCAGAAGATATAGTGCTTGGAAGCGTGCACGCCCAGACCCACATCATTGGCAAAGATGAAGGGACGGATGTACAGAGAAGCGCCATCGGTGTGGGGTACCCAGTCGCGGTCCACGTCCACCAGAGCCTCGACGGCCTGAATGTAGTCCTCTACCGGGATCTTGGGGATGCACAGACGGTCGGCAGAATCCTGAAAACGCTTGGCGTTGCAGTCCGGGCGGAACAGCTGCACGGTGTCGTCGGCAGTGCGGTAGGCCTTCATGCCCTCAAAGATCTCCTGTGCGTAGTGGAACACCACGGTAGCGGGGTCCAGCTCAAAGGGGCCGTAGGGGACGATGCGGGCATCATGCCAGCCCTCACCCTCGGTGTAATCCATGACGAACATGTGGTCGGAGAACTTTTTGCCGAAGCCAAGCTTCGTCTCATCGGTGGGCTTTGCCTTGGGCGTAGCCGTGCGGGTGATCTTGATATCCAACATAGTGAGTTTCCCTCTTTCCTTTTATGCGCGTGCGCACGATTTCCGGCGCTTTATGACACAAATGTTGGTTTCTATTATAATATTCCCTGCCGGTTTTGCAAGGAATCAAAAAATGTTTCATCTTTCCACCGGTAAAGTTGCACCAGATTGTGAGCACAATGGTGTGCAAACTGCCAAATCTATGGTACAATAGGGGCACAGAGCACTTTTGCGGGGCACAGCCCCGCTTTTCTACGGAAGGAGCATACTGCCATGATCGACAGCGTTATTTTTGATATGGACGGCCTGATGTTTGACACCGAGCGGGTCTGGGCTACCCTGTGGGAGCCTGCACTTGCCACCCTTGGGCTTTCTTATAAGGAAGGGCTGGACGTTGCCGCCCGCGGCACGGCAGGGGACACCATGCGGGCGGTGCTGCGCCGCTTCTACGGGGAAAACTGCGACACGGACGCCATCATCGAGGCGCTGCACGCACAGGCGGAAAAGGCGTTTCAGGCACCGCCGCCCAAAAAGCCCGGACTGGACGAAATTCTGACATGGCTGGATGCGCAGCACATCCCTATGGCAGTGGCCTCCTCCAGCCGGATGGCGTCTATCCGGCACCATTTGGACGGCTGGGGTCTGACCCACTATTTTAAGGTGATCGTCTCCGGCGAGCAGTTCTCGGCCTCCAAGCCCAACCCGGAAATTTTTCTGCGGGCAGCGGAGGCGCTGGGCACTGCGCGTGACCGCACCCTTGTGCTGGAGGACAGCTACAACGGCGTGCGCGCCGGTGCCGCCGGCGGTTTTGTCACCGTGATGGTGCCGGACATGGCACCCGCCAACGACGAGATGCGCCGTCTGTACACCGCCGAGTGCTGCGACCTGTACGAGGTGCTGGAAGGCTTGCAGAAGGGGAGATTCTGATTGTGAAAATACAATGCCGGACAGCCCGCAGGCTGTCCGGCATTGTGCTATTTTAACGTGCTTTTTTTCTGCGGCGGAGCTTGCGCACCAGTTTGCGGAGCAGCAGCACAAGGCACACCACCAGCAGAATGACGGTGAGGATCAGACCGAGAAGGATAAAGGCAAAGCGGTTGGGCTTTTTCAGCAGCGCGGAAAGGCTGCGGCTGTCCTCTACCTTTTTGCGGTCGTGCAGGGTGCTGTAATAGTCCGGCACGTTGCCGATGCCGTCGCCGTCGGTGTCCTCGAACGAGGCCATGTACCGCGCAATGGCGTCCCAGCCCTTCAGCTCCCTGCCGTTTTCGGTCAGGATCACGTCCTCAAAATCTTCGATGGGAGTGCCGTCGGCGTATTTCGGCACGATGGACAAAATGCCGTAGGACATATCCGTCACGGCGCTCAGCATCTGCCCGCTGTAAAGGTCTGCCACAATGCGGTACAGCTTGTCGTCCTGCAGCTCCACGCGCTGCCCGTCCTTGACCAGATAGACGTCTGTCACCTTGTTCAGCAGCAGACGGTGGGGGTTGTAGGTAAAGTTCAGGCCGCTGCAATACAGCCGCGCGGTGGTCATGAAATCCGACACGGAAGCGTCGATCTCGGCGGCGGTGCGCAGTTCCTTGCCGGTGAGGTAGACTTCGATGAGGGGATAACCCGGCACGCCGTCCGCGCCGATGCCCAGCGAGAAGGAGTTGAACACCTGCTCCACTGTGATATCGCCCCGGGCGTAGGTGTCGCGCACGGTGCCGCTGGGCACCACCGCCAGATCTACCGGCACGCCGTCATAGTCGGCGGCATTCTCCACCGCGTACACATAGGCGTCCGCGATGATATCGCCCAGATTGTGCTCGGTGTGCACCTTGCCCAGATCTTTCAGGCTGGAGAAAACAACATCGTTTTCTGCCAGCACCTGATCTTTGGTGTAGCCGAACTGCGCCAGATAGTCCTCGTCCACCGTGTCCATAAAGCGGTCGATGACCTCTTGCGTTTCCGCATCAGCGGGGATATCGGCAGTGATGGGGATCAGCTGGTAATCGGTCACCTGCCAGCGGCCGTCCGCTTTCTGTGCCATGGAAAGGCTGCCCAGATTTTTGCCGTACTCGCCGCAGGAGACCACATAGGTGTCCCCGTGCCGGATGGGCTCCTGGATGCGGCTGTGGGTGTGGCCGCTCAGGATGAGGTCAAGGTCAGGCACACCCTTGGCCAGCAGCTCGTCCTCAGATTTTTTGGGGTCGTCCCATGTGCCGCTGTGGGAAACGCAGACGATCATGTCCGCATCTTCATTTGCCTTGATCTCTGCCACGGTGGCTTTGACCGCCTGTACCGGGTCCTTGAATTTTAGCTCGCAGGTGGGTGCGCAGGAGAGGGCGTCCTTGCCGAAAACGCCTACCACGGCAATGCGCACATCGCCCTTTTGCAACACGGTGTAGTCCTGCACGCCGTAGGCGGCAAAGGCGTCTTTGAGCAGCTGCTGTCCCTCGGTGAGGCCGGCGACCTCCATGGCATCCCAGTCCACATTGCAGACCACGATGGACGGGACGGCATCGCCGGAGGTGCGGGCGCTGGTAAGCATATTGGCAAGCCCCTTGGAGCGGTAATCGAACTCGTGGTTGCCGAAGGTGGTCACATCGTAACCCATGTAGCCCAGCATCCGCAGCTCTGCGGCCTGCGTTTCAAACACCGTCTGGATCAGGGTGCCCATGGAAAAGTCACCGCCATCGATCACAAGGGTGTCCGGGTCTTTGGCGCGCTGCGCCTTGATGAGGGTGTTGGCGCGGGCAAAGCCGCCGATGTCCGTTTCCTCGTCCTCCACCACCGTGGTGAAGGTGTTCAGGTGGGAGTGGGTGTCGTGGCTGAACAGGATGTCCAGCGTTTTGCCTGTCTCCGGTGCCTGCCCATAGGCGGCGGGAATGCCCAGCAGTACCGAAAACAGCAGCAGCACGGCCACCGTCATGGCAAAAAGTTTTTTCATGGCGTGTTCTCCTTTGTTGCGTCCTTATTTTTTCGGCTCAGCCGAATTTTTACAACATCAGAAAAAAGTAATACCGCTCTATAAAAATCAACTGTCTGCACGCTATTTTAGCATAAATGCACAAAATAAACAAGACGGCAGTTGTCTTTTTGCGCCGATATGCAACGCTTTTTATAAAAAAGACGCAGTACCTCCTCAGCCGCCTGCGGATGAACTCCCTCTGGCGCAGGACGATTTTGAATGGCCTCCGCTTGCGCTCTGGCCATGTTCAGCGGAAAAAATATTTTAAATTTTGCGTTTGTCGCGCTCTGCGGAGCGCTCCAAACGCTATTTTCACGGGAGGGATATCCCGCAAAAACAAAACCAGCCAAGCCCGCAGGCTTGGCTGGTTTGAAAGCGATCGGTATTCCCTGATCAGGCACCCACGATCAGGCGCACGGCACCGTAGATGCCGGCGTCGTTGCCAAGGCTGGCGGCCTTGATGGGGGTCTCCTTGCAGGACTGGAAGGCGTACTCCTTGTAGTGGCGCACCAGCGGGTTGAACAGAACCTCCCCGGCGCGGGCCACGCCGCCGCCGATCATGAACATTTCGGGGTCGGTGGTGGCGGCAATGTTTGCCAGTGCCATGCCCAGCGTGGAGGCCATCTCGTCCACCTCACGGGCAGCCAGTGCATCCCCGGCGCGGGCGGCGTCGAACACGTCCTTGGCTTCAAAGTCCTTGCCGCGCAGGGTGCAGGCGGTGTCCGGGTTTGCGTCCAGCAGCTTCTTCATGCAGCGCACAACGCCGGTGGCGCTGGAATACTGCTCCAGACAGCCGCGCTTGCCGCAGCCGC
>ENA-ORRE01002555-ORRE01002555.1-human-gut-metagenome-genome-assembly--contig:-NODE-2555-length-10559-cov-2.607197_pt1 | contig 10559 bp, 8 predicted proteins | sample MGYA00242171_ERZ509126 | MGnify/ENA primary metagenome ERZ509126 (study PRJEB26280, sample SAMEA2338648) | human gut metagenome | biome: human gut; feature: human-associated habitat; material: faeces... | reverse complement strand
ACCCGCCAGCGCCTCCATGTCGGGGATCACCTTCTCGATTCCCATGATGGCGATGTGCAGGTCGGCGAACGAGGTGCCCAAATCGGCGTTGCCCTCATTGGTACAGACGGCCAGCGCCCCCATGGAGGCTACGGCGAAGTTGACGCCCGTCATCGAGATGTCGGCCCCGAGGAACTTCGGCCGCAGGGCCCTGCGGGCCGCGTGGGTCAGGTAGGTGGGATCGCTGTTGCCCGGTTCGGTGCCCATCTCGCGCTCGAAAAGAGCCCCGACCTCCTCGCGCCGCACGGCGATCGCAGGCAGGACGATGTGGCTGGGCGGCCGGTGCAACAGCTGCATGATCCGCTCCCCGAGGTCGCTCTCCACGGCATCTATGCCCCGTTCGTGCAGGTAGGGCGTCAACCCGCACTCCTCCGAGAGCATCGACTTGCTCTTGATGAGGTTCGTGCCCCCGTGCTCGCGGACCAGCTGCCAGACGATCTCGTTCATCTCGGCGGCGTCCTTCGCCCAATGGACCGTCATGCCGTTGGCCGAGGCATTGCGCTCGAACTCGCAGAGGTAGTGCCCCAGGCGGCTCAGGGTGTGTCGTTTGATCTCCGACGACCGGCGCCGCAGCTCCTCCCACTCGGGAACCGTCATCATCATCCGGTCGCGCTTCTCGCGCACGGCATACAGCGCCTTGTCGTGCCAGGCCATGCGTTCGGCGTCGGCGACGAACCGTTTCGCGGCTTTGGAATGGGTGCTCATAACTTCGAATTGAGGATTTCAACGATATGGAGGGTCTTCACCGGCAGTTTCTCGCGGTCGATGATCCCCTGCATGTGCATCAGGCACGACGAATCGGCCCCGGTGATGTACTCGGCCCCGGTGTCGATGTGCCGCCGGACCTTGGCGCGCCCCATAGCCACCGACACGGCGTTCTCCTCGACGGAGAACATCCCGCCGAAGCCGCAGCACTCGTCCCGCCGCTCGGGCTCCATGACCTCGACGCCCTCGACCAGCGCCAGCAGGTCGCGGAGTTTCGACCGAAGGGGCACGTTCATCTCGCTGGGCGACGAGAGCCCCATCTTGCGCACTCCGTGGCAGGAGTTGTGCAGGCTCACCCGGTGCGGGAAACGGGCGTCCAACCGCGCAGGCTTCACCACGTCGTGCAGGAACTCGCAAATCTCCCAGATACGCGCATCGACGCACGCATGCTCCCTGTAATTGTCCAGCAGCCGCGGGTAGCCCTCGCGCACGAAGACCACGCAGCTGGCCGACGGACCCACGACGTAATCGTATTTTTCGAACAGCGCGTTCATGCGTTCCGCCAGCGCCTTGGCGTCCTTTTCGAACCCCGCATTGGCCATCGGCTGACCGCAGCAGGTCTGGTCCAGCGGGTATTCGACCTCGCAGCCGACCTTGCGCAGCAGTTCGTACGACGCCCGGCCCACCTGGGGATACACCGCATTGACGTAACAGGGAATGAACAATCCGACCTTCATTCGTTTTTCCATTTTAATGCCGGCCCGAACCCCACCGAAGATACGGATTTTTCCGGGATTCGTGCATCGGCAATGACTTTCCGTCCGCTAAATTACAAAAAAAGAGGGCCCGGTATCCCGGTCCCTCCCGTTTCGGGTGCATTTTTCACTTGATCTCGATCCGTCGGGCGGCGGCAGCGGCCTCCTTCTGCTCGGCGATGGCGCGCAGACGCACCAAGACGGTAAGAAGGTACTGATAAAGGTCGTAGGCCTTGCCAAGGCTGAAGAGGTATTCCTTCTCGGCCACATCTATGGCTTTGCCTTCATTCTGATAGTAGGCATAAACGAGCTGAACTGCCTTCAGCCTTATCATTTCTCTGTTTATCATATTTTATCTCTGGATGATTGCGGTTGAGTCTTGTGTAAGGACGGACTTGTGGCGTCAAGACCCTGTCCGTCGGTCTATTTTCTCCGCAAAATTACAAAAAAAGGGGCAAGCGGCCTTTTTTATACCCTCTTTTTTTGGAACTTCGGGAAATTGGTCGCAAATTTGTAAGGCAGAGAAGACCTGACCGCACCAGGGTAGAAAAACTTTTCAGCTCCGAACCTTTTTTATAACAAAAAGAATACAGCCATGAACGACCAGTTTAGAGAGACACAAGACAACGAGATACAGTTCTCAAGAACAGTAAAGGCGGGCAAACGCATCTATTCCCTTGACATAAAAAAGGACCGCCACGGAGAACTCTACATGTCGATCACCGAGAGCAAACGCGTAAAAGATGCCACCGAAGAGGAGCGTCCCGTATTCGAGAAGCACAAGATATTCCTCTACCGGGAGGATATGGAACGTTTTGCCGCAGCCTTCATGGCCGCAGCCGAATACGCCGAAAACAACTGCCCGCCGCATGCACGCCATCGCCGCGACCCGCACAACGAGCGTTTCGTGACAGAAGGGCAGATGGCCGAGCAGAACGGATATGATGAAAACGACGACGAGTTCGCCGATCCGCAAGTAAAGCCCCTCTCGGAATTTCGCTTCGACATCGACTTCTGAAACAGGACGACACAGAAGGCTTGACAATAATTTTGTTAAAAATATAAGTCATATCACGGCAGTTTGCATATAAATGCTTATATTTGCCGAGAATATGCAACTTTATGCAACGAGTATCCACTACGGACACCCGGAGGTAAGTGTGCAGCAGGCATTGCGACCGCTCAGCAACGACAGCATTGCAGGCGTCCGCAATCGTCACGCAAACCCGCTGCCGGCAAGATTTATACATAATAAAAAAGAGAACACAAAAATAATATAAAGTCACACATATAATATGAAGAAGAATCTGTTTCATTCCGTCGTGCTCGCCGCACTGCTCTTCGCAGGCGCCGGCCAGGCACAAGCGCAAAAAGGTTATGAGGTTCCGCCCATCAGCGACGAACACGCAGCCCTGGCCGCACAGGTCGTAGAACTCCAGCTCTCCGACCCCGACGAGGCCAACAAAATATTCACCAAGTTGTTCCGCAAAGTACGCAACAACAAGGAAGCCCTGCTCAGCGTAGGCCAGTACTTCCTCGACAACAATGTCTACCCCTGCGCCAACCAGTGTTCCAAGCAGCTCTATACCATTGCGGCCGACTACCTGCCCGGCCTCATGTTCAGCGGTGAAGTCTGCATGTTCCGCAAGGACTACGGCATGGCCGGCCAGAAGTTCGAGGAGGCTCTTGCCATCGACTCGACCTACGTTCCCGCCCTGCGCCGTAACGCTTTCGTCTACAAGAACGTCAACCCGCACGTGGCCATCGAATACCTCGAGAAGATCCGCCGCATCGACGCCGGCAACCACAGCATCGACCGTGAGCTGGGCGATGTGTACTACAATCTCGACGAGTTCGACAAGGCCGTAGGCAGCTACGGCACCTACTTCAAGGCCGTTCAGCAGAACGACTCCACCGACATCCGCGCCGCCGAGAACTACCTGCAGTCGCTCTACGCCACGCAGAAGTTCACCGAAGTGGCCGACCTCGTGGAGCGCTTCGCCCCCCTCGACCCCGCCGACATGGTGTTCAAGCGTATGCGCCTCTTCTCGGCCGTAGAGAACTACGAATTCGCCAAGGCCAAGGAAGCCATGGGCTACATCACCAACCAGGAATATCCCGACAGCTTCTATCTGTATCTCGACTACGCCTATGCCGGCAACCTCATGAAGGAGCTCGACGACATACCCGCAGCCATCGGCTACTTCGAGAAGGCCGTCAAGACCGACTCCACCAAAATCAGCGGTCTGAAGGAACTCGCCAATCTCTACAGCAGCAACAAGGAGACAGAGAAGAGCATCAAGACCTACGAGCACTATCTCAGCGCGAAGGGCGAAGACAAGGTAGACCTCACCGACCTCTACGGACTGGCCCGTCTGTACCTCTCCGCCTCGCAGAAGGAAGGCCTCACTCCCGAGGAGAAAGCCGCCCTCACGGCCAAAGGCGATGCCGTGTGCGTGAAGATGATCGAGAAGAAGCCCGACGCCTACCAGGCCGTACTCCTGCGCGCCGCCATGCACATCACCGACGGCACCAAACCCGAGGAAACGCCGAAGCAGTACTACGCCGAGGCCCTCAAGATGATGGAAGGCAAGGAAGGCGTGGACAGCGCCAAGCTCCAGGCCCTGCGCTACCTGGCTTTCTACGCCGTGCAGAAGGATGAACTCGATGATGCCCGCAACTACACGAACCAGATCATCGCCATCGAGCCCGACAACGCCTTTGCCAAGCAGATCGACTCTTACCTCAAGAGCCAGAACAAATAAACGAACGCGCAAATACACTTTGCGACACGCCACCAAGAAGGCAGCTCCGCCATCCACGGAGCTGCCTTCTTTATTTTTTGCCGTACAGGAAGCCGGCGACCATTAATTTCTGCTGGAACCGGCTTATACCCAAGCGAAGTGCAACCGGCAGCAAAGCACACGAAACTGCATCCATTTCCACCGCTGGCGGATACCGACGGGAAGAAGGCGTCCGGTCTACTTACTACAGATATTGCGGCCCCGACTTTCCCAAGTCGGGGCCGCAATACAATATGCCATCAACTATTTACCGCACGATGCTGACGCCAGTGACGCGAGGCACGCGGCTGGGGGCCTCAAAGGGACCTCCGGGCACCTCGACATCCTCTATCCGGAACTTCAGCGCGTTTTCCGAGCGATACTCCCTGCCGCCGACGCTGTACTTAAAATAGCCGTAGTCGGCGAAATCCTTGGCCGAAGTCAGTTCGGGGTCGTAGATATGGTTAAGATAAAGCCAGTCGAGAGCGGAGAGATAGTCGTTGCTGCAAGTGTAGGTTCCGTCAAGAGTATTGTGTCCGGCCAAGTCCACGTGGGACTTCGGAGACAACCACCACATCAGATTGCCGGAATAGTAATTGCCGCCATCCAGCTTAATCGTCGGATCGAACCAGAAACTGCCCTTGCACTCATAGGAAAACGAGAGATGGTCGTTCTCCACCCCGGCGTCGACAAACTTCACCGAGGGCCTTACGCTGTAAGTCCATTGTCCGAAGGTATAGTCCAACCCGTTGCCGCCGTCCGATATGAAGAGCAACAGGTCGGCCGACGCCCTGAAGTTGTCGGTGTCCACTTCCATCATATCCTTCATCACGGGTATCAGCACATCGAAGTCCACCTCTTTCACACCGTAGCCCACCATCACGGCCGTGTTCCGGCTGGGCGCGGGCAGAGTTGCGGGCGTCTTTGGGCCGTACAGCTGATAATCCTTCGGCAGATACGCGTAGTCTATCGTCCATGACGACTCGGCGTCCACATCGCACACGGCGTGCCCGGTGACGCGGATATATTCGCCGGCGTCATTACCGTCGCCCTTCGCCACCTGTTCGGAATAGACCTTGTCGATCGAGATGGAGTTGGCCGGCAGCAGGCGCGTGTTCGTTTCGACGGTGCCCTTGACGGCCATGTCGTCGAACATGACCAGAGGGTCGACGGAATCCACGTAGTCGGCATTGATGAGATACGGCACGACCACATAGTCCGTCCAGTCGCACCCGACGGGCAGGTCATACACGAGCGTGCACTCATAGCGCTCTATGGCCTGAGGCTCCAGCCACATGGGACTGCTGCGGTGCCTGTCGTAGAAGTCATAGAGGAGCAGGCCGCACCTTATATTCCGGAAATCGTCGTCGGTAGTATAGGAATGATCCGAAAAGTTCACATGAACCTCCATCTTGCCATTGCGGCTCTCTACGCCCTCGACGAGGGCCGATATGCCGTGCAGGCTCAACGTGCGTACATCGGCGAGGCGGTCCGATATGATTCTGTCCAGCTCATAGTCCTGCAATGCGGGCGCGGCGAAATACGTATTGTCGGGCGCAGACCGCACCGGCTTCACATCGTCGGCCATAATACGGTTGAGCATCTCCCTCCAGTCAGCCTTCTCGATATTAGAGTAGTCCTTCGAGGCCTGGTGGAAGTCGATGAGCGCCGCCGCCACTTTCTTATAGTAGTCCGCCTGCTCGCGCGGGCGCGCCTTCTTGCCGTCGCCGCCGCCGTCGCCGGGCTGCGGCAGTTCGTCCTTGAACTCGCCGGCCTCCCTGAGCTGGTAGCCATTCTGCGAGCGGGTCACCACGTAATAGTTCTCGGGGGTGATGTAGCCCACCACGTTAAAGTCGGCGTCGAGCGTGAAGACTGAGTACGTATTGTCCTGATGCTCGTCGGCCACGGTCAGCATCGCCCGGTAATAGCCGAAGGGAAGCCGGGCGCAGACGAAGTCGATGTTGTACTGCAACCCTTTTACAGAAAGATCTCGTGCCGTGTTGGCCTCGTAGTCCCAGATGCCATAGGCCTCGTCGCCCAGACTGAAATAGACATTTTTGTCGTCGACATTCTCGCCGCCGCCCGACATCACTTCGCTACATCCCGTCAGGCTCAAGGCCAGCGCTAGGCAGAGCCAGGAAACGAGCCTTCTGTGAAAACTAAAATTCAATACCATTGTCCAAACCGTTTTTATAATTTAAAATTATTATGACAAGTGCAAAACTAACCAAAAATGCTTTTCCTGCCAAACGCTGCGGGCAAGGAAATGCGACGGGCACTCTCGGAAACGGCCCGGAACGGCCCAGGAAAACAGTTTCCCAGTTTTCCTTCGTATTATCATATCTCGCTTATGCACTGGCAATTCGACTAAGAGACATCTTACTCCATAATGTTGATGTCGGCAATCGGAACTCAGAAACAATAAATTCATAATCCACTACAGCAACAGCACGTTTTTCCAACAAGCTAAGCAAGTAACAAGGTAGAAACGGCCAGTCGGAAGTCCGCAGCTCTTACGGAGCCCACGCCCACAGGCATCCGGGCCTCGTTCATCTGTTCATATATCCTTTTAGCCTGGTTACAAGATTGTAGGAGACAATCAACATAGACAGGTGCCAATATTATATCCTGACATTGTGCGAACAACCGCGCCGTTTTCCGATGAAATTCTTTTGATCTCCAATTTTATGCTGTATGCTTTCAGAATCCGGCTAACCGGCACAGTCTGCATCGCTGCAAAAGAAAACAATTATAAGACCGAAAGAAAAACTCCATTTTAACCCCACACAGAATCCTTTTTCAATAATATTTCGTAATGTTGCACTTGCTGGTTGACTCTACAGGATAAAATAAGTGCTCTTTATAATTCATGATGCAATTATAGAACAATTGTCAGAGAAAATGCGTACCTTTGACATTGAATTATTCTCGGTGACAGCGGACACTAAGTTCGAAAAAGAAGTAAATCAGAAAGACACCGAAAGTCTACTTCCAAACAATATTTTCGATACTCGCGAATTTTTATGAAACCGCATTATCAAGACATACCTTTCCCTATTGACAGTCACATACATTATTATGTCGAAGATTTACCTCACTTCATAGTTCCATGGCATTACCATCCAGCGGTGGAAATTATGTATATTACAAGCGGTAGCGGCATTCGTTTTGTAGGCGACAGCATAGAGCCATATGAAAGAGGCGATATATGTATAATAGGGCCGAACCTCCCTCATGAGTGGCGAAGCGACAAAGTTTATTTTGAAGAAAGGTCGCGATTGCGCTCTACCTGTATCTGCCTGTTCTTCAGGCCTGAGATATTTGAACCCCATTTTATCCGGCTACCTGAAATGAACGACATCCGTGAATTGTTGGAAAGGTCACGCAGAGGCTTGAAGTTCACAGGGGAAACCAAACGAGAAGCAGCACACTTCATAGACAGATCTATCAGTGATTCTGGCATTCAGAAAGTAATTAATCTCATGACGCTTCTAAACATGATGGCGACTTCGACGGAATACAAATTACTGGCATCCGTAGGTTTCACCGATTCGATAAATTCGGAAGACTTTGAGCGGTTCAACAAAATATACAAGTTTCTGATCAAAAATTTTACCAATCCCATCAAACTGAAAGAAATTTCGGCATTAGTCGGTCTGACGCCGACTGCCTTTTGTCGGTATTTTAAAGAACGGACAAAGAAAACTTTTGTAGAGTATCTTAACGAGATGCGGATTGGTTATGCCAAGAAACTGTTATTGGAAGACAAGATGAAAATCTCAACAATCGGCATCGAATCTGGTTTCCATAACTTTTCAAATTTCATCTTCCAATTCAAGAAAATCACGGGAACGACTCCCTCGCAATATCAAAAAAAATTTGAAGTAAAGACTAAACAGATTATTTAAAAGCGACTGCAGAAAGTATTATCATTGCATTCCATACCCTAAATAACAAGATACCATAATTATCGGGTAATATAGATGAAAATTTGTATTGCCAATCTTCGTATTTTTGCAATGTGAAGTTTGGCAGGAATCAAATGTTTGTTGAAAAATCCAGCTGGCGCGCAGTCTTGTCAACTGATTAAGTTTCCATCCGGTGTAATAATAGTAAAAATCCAATAGTATTAAACCTAATAAACTTTAGTAGATGACAAATTACATCAAAATTCTGACAAGCCTGTTATGCCTATTGACCGGATTCCCCATTCCATTACTTGGCAGGACAATGCCTTATTCTGGTGGTATGGCTGATAAATCTTTCGTTGAGATAAGAAATCCCAGACAATCGTCGCGGCATACCTATAGTCTGAACGGTATGTGGGATTGTGCTTCTACTCCTGATACGCAGACTGAGATTCCCACAGATTTTTCGTACAGGATACCTGTTCCCGGCTTTTGGAACGATGTAAAAGAACTGGGTGACTATCAAGGGAAATCCTTATGGTATAAGAAAGAGTTTAAAGTGGACGGCAAGCTCCCCGAGCGTGTCATTCTGCGCATAGGGAAAGCCGAGTTCGGGCAGACTATTTATGTCAACCGCAAACGAGTGCGTTACTTTCCCTATAACTTCGTAGCCTCCGAAACAGACATAACAAGTTTTCTGAAAACCAACAGCACTAACGAAATTATAGTGCGCGTATCTAATAAGGAAGACCAGACCCGCCATCCCGAAGGAACCGGTCATCAGGGATTTGACGGTGAGCGCCTGAAATATCTGCCGGGCATTTACGATGATGTGTCCATCATTGTAACGCGGCATGCCGCCATCGAACGTTTTCAGACCGTTCCTCATCTTGAAGAGGGCACGGTAAGCGTAAGAGCCTATCTCACTAACAGTTCGTCAACAAGTATCAATACGTTTGTCGATTTCGAGGTGACTAAATTGGGCGTGATTAAAGATGGCATCGTACCGAAACACCCCGATATAGTAGGCAAGAAACGGGTGACAAACGTGATGGTAAAACCCGGCAAGAGCAAACTGGTTGAAGTGAAGATTCCTCTTGAAGGGTTCGACAAGAACCGTGATGCGTGGACTCCGGAATCACCTGTACTGTATGAATTGAAAGTACATACCCGAGGTGATGAGAAGGCCGAACGGTTCGGCATGAGAACATTCTCGGTTGATGCCTCTTCCAAGCGTATGATGCTTAACGGCAATCCCCGTTATCTGTTGGGCACCAACCTGCTGTTTTTCCGTTTTGCCGACGACTCCCTGCGCGCTTCGCTGCCTTGGAATGAAGATTGGGCACGGAAGTTCTTTAAAGAATGCAAGCAGATAGGGTTCGATTCCTATCGCATGTGTTCTGGTTTCGGTCCGGAAAAGTGGTATGAGATTTGTGACGAACTGGGCATCATGATCCAAGACGAATATCCTTATTGGCAGGTATGCAGCTATGATGGCCGCGGCATCTTCTGCAAATGTACGCCGGAAAGTCTGATGCCAGAATATCGCTTGTGGATGCGCGAACGCGGTATGCACCCCAGCGTAGTGATTTGGGATTTGCAGAATGAGTCGTTCAAAGACATATTCATCAACATGGCCAAGGAACTGCGTATGGAAGACCCGCAAGGCCGTCCGTTCGAGATGGGATGGACACACAATACGGTAGAGACAGACATTAAGGAAACACATCCCTATATGTTCTGTGCCTATGACTTTACGCTGAGCTATCTTAACGGGCACGACCGCGTACCTAATACTTTTGGCAACACTTCCTTTGATTTGCCCATGATTATCAACGAATATGGCTACAACTGGCTGAATAGGAACGGCGACCCTACCATTTTGGGCGAAGCGAGCTACAAGTGGAACGTACCCGGGGGCAGCCGGCAAGACCGATTGGAGTATTATGCCAAGTCCGTCTCCATGTTGTCAGAGTTCTGGCGAATCAGCGGAACTTCGGCCGGACTTCATCACTTCTGCGCACTCACGTATTCCTACGAAAACAACCTCACAGCCTATACAGGTGATATACTGATGCCCGACATCAGAAATCCGCGTTTCCACCCCTGCATCGTAGAAGCGTTCAGGAATGCCTTTAATCCTTTGATGATAGGCATTGACGATTACCTTGAAGAGATCCGTCCCAATGCCGACAGGAGCATAGATATTCACTTGATAAACGACCGCGCGACAAGCACGGGCAATATAGTGGCTTCCGTCAGGCTGACCGACGAACAATCCAATGTGATATGGGAAAAACACATGCGCTCTACACTGTCCTCCACGCGGCTGACCTCCGCGCCGGCCACCAGCATTTCCTCGGCAATAT
>ENA-ORRE01002553-ORRE01002553.1-human-gut-metagenome-genome-assembly--contig:-NODE-2553-length-10572-cov-2.681278_pt1 | contig 10572 bp, 10 predicted proteins | sample MGYA00242171_ERZ509126 | MGnify/ENA primary metagenome ERZ509126 (study PRJEB26280, sample SAMEA2338648) | human gut metagenome | biome: human gut; feature: human-associated habitat; material: faeces... | reverse complement strand
CCCCTCTGGACTCCCTCTCGCGCGATTGAGTGGCGACTTCTTCATCCAGTTTTCGCGTGTTTATGCAGGGATTTCGCGCCTGCGGGCGCGACCAGAGGGCTTTGCGATCGCCCTCTGGACTGCTTCGCACCCCTCCTAAGTTTGTTTAGCGCTACCGAAACTGCTTTTAGTTTGTGTGCCATGCGCTCTGGCAAGCAGGCTTCTTCGTATGGCAATGCAAGTGTCTTTTGCTTCAAAATACATTGCAGGAAAAAAGTAACAGTTTTCCCGTCCTTTGTTGACAATTGGTTCGTAATCTGGTAAACTATCCGTATAGAAAAACGCTGACGGAGGGATAAACATGGATTACGCAACAGTCTACCTAATTGCTGCACTCGTTGTTTTGGTTATCCACATCATTCTTGCGTATCAAGCCAGCATCATTGCCGATGCAAAGGGATACAGCGGTACAACGTGGGGGATTCTCTGCTTGACTGGTTTTTGCGCCTGCATACTGCTTGCCGCGCTCCCGGACAAAAATCAGATTAAAAGAGAAAAGAAGATTGCTGATACGTTAGACACCTTGCTGGCATTGATGCGTAATCAGCGCTGCGCAGGTGCTTCCAGCAATGAAACCCCCACGCCCGCAAATGACACCTTGAAGCGCACGAAAAAGCAATCTGCTTCATCTTCTCCGAAACCCCGCTGCACAGCTCTTCCCAACGGAAAATGGGTCTGTGCAACGTGCAAGACGATAAACCCCGAAAAGGTGATATTTTGCGCGACCTGCGGCTTGCGGCGAACGGATTTACCCAACGTGCAGGACAGCGAATCACCAAAACAGCCCGATTGAGCTGCTATCTTCATGTATTCCCACCAAAAAAGCGCCCCCCACAGGCGCTTTTTTGTATTGATGAATACCTATTCACTTCTTCCGCGCGCTATTCCGCATTCCGAATTCCGAATTCGTCTCACCCGTTTCCATCCTGCGGACCCCATAGCCCCGTCACTTTGCCGTCCTTGTCATCCACTTCCACTTCATAGGCATCATCCGCCATGTCGCGCTGAGGAATCGTGAAATCCACCTGCCAGCAGCCTTTGTCGGCGCGGTAGCCGTATTCCACCACGGTGCGGCACAGCAAATCCGACGCGTCCACGCCGTACTCCGCAATCACGCCCTGCGCGGCGCTCGTCAGCACATCCACAACCGCCGTCTGCGTGCCGGCAATGTCCGCAAAAGCATCATAGCCCTTTTCCACCTTGTTGATGGCAAACGCGGTGTACGCCGTGCCGCTCAGGGTGATTTGGTAGCTTTCCAGCGTCGGAATCGGCTCGCGCTTCAGGGCGGCAGGCGCCGCATCGTTCTCCGTCAGCGTATCCGACGAAACCCAGCTTTCCGCGAATGTACCGTCCGCGCGGGCGTAGCGGATGCGGGTCAGCATGGTGATGCTCTCCAGCGGAATTACGTTTCTACCACGCAAACCCATGCTGTCCAGCGCAAGATACGCTGTGCCAGCCGCCAGTTCGCCGTCCGGCACCAGATATTTGCCGTCCACCAGCGCATACAGTGCCAGAGGGAATTGCGCAGTTGCCGTTGTTTCCTGCCAGTCGGACAGCTCCACGCGCTCGATGCCCGCTTCCGATGCGCGCCCGCTGTAATGCAGCGTGTAGCGTTCCAATTCGCCGTACTGTTCGCGAATCGCGTCGCTCGCCGCGTCCGCCGGGAAGGAGGCAATGCCCGTCAGTTTCGTTTCGCCGTCCGCATCATCCGCCTGAACGGCGAAGAACGTCTGGGTAATGTCAACGCCCTTTTCCGCCAAGTTATCGCGCATGAGCAGGAGAATGTCCCGCTGGGTCTGCGCAGCGGCCGGGTGCAGATTAGCGTTTTCCACCGATGTGAACGCCATCATGTCCAACCGCATCTTGAAGCGATACGGTGTGCCGTCCAGCGTCACTTGCACCGTGACCGCGACGGCGTAATCCCCAAACGTTGTCACTTCCTCACGGGCATAATCCGCCACTTTCACAAAGCCGTTCAGGTCGGCAAAGCGCCGAATGTAGCTGGAAATCGCCTCGTCGAGGTTATCCGGCAGTGCGCCGTCATAGGTCAGGCTGGCATTGCCCAGCAGGTCGAAATCATACGCCTGCACGCGCCCCTGCTCATCCATCAGCAGCCAGACAAACGTGTTCCGCATGTACGCCGTCACATACCAGCCCTCTTCCGCGTGCATGGCAGACCAATCGACAGCTTCGGACTTCGCGGAAAAGTTCGTGACGAACAGCGGCAGATACAGCCACGCTTTCGCCTGTTCAATAGCGTCCTCGCTTGAGGAAATCGCGCCGCGCGCAAAGTCGCGGTACGGGCGATTGTTCGCCACGAGGGGCAGCACCGTCTCCGGCGCGTAGGGGGCAGACGTTTCCGCAACCGCCGCGGTCAGCAGCAGCATCACACTCAGCAGCATTGCAAGGATTTTCCGCATTCTTGTTCCCTCCATCCAGCGGGTTTTCGCTTATAGAACGCTTCTGCGGCGGAAAATCTTCCCGGTGCCGGCAATCGAAATGCAAAAAATCCACCTTCAGGGGAGACTGCGCCCTTAGAAGGTGGATTTCTTATTACTTATCGAACAGTTCCTTCACCTTGTCGATGAAGGTCTTTCTCTGGTCGTACTGCTTGCCGTTGTCGTCGCCGTCGAACTGGCGGAGCAGCTCGCGCTGCTTTTCGGTCAGGCGGCGCGGCGTTTCCACGCGCACCTTGAAAATCAGATCGCCCTTGTTGTTCGACCCAAGCTGCTGGATGCCCTTGCCGCGGATGCGGAACTCGGTGTCCGTCTGCGTGCCTTCGGGGATGGTGTACTTCACGCTGCCATCGAGCGTCGGGACGTCGATTTCCGCGCCGAGCGCCGCCTGCGTGAAGGAAATCGGCACTTCGAGGCGCAGGTTCGTGCCCTCGCGGCGGAAGAGCTTATGCGGCTTGACAGTAATCTGAATGAGCAAATCACCGTTCGGGCCGCCGTTCGCGCCGGGTTCGCCCTGCCCGCGCTTGCTCAGGACGATATTGTCATCCACACCAGCGGGGACATCGAGTTCCAGCGTCCGGCGCATCCGAACGCGCCCCGAGCCGCCGCAGGACGAGCACTTGTCCTTGATGACCTTGCCGCTGCCGCCGCAAGCCGGGCAGGTACGCACGGTCGTCATCCAGCCGCCGCTCTGGCGGATTTGCCCCGTGCCTTTGCACATGGAGCAGGTCTGCGGCTGCGTGCCGGGCTTTGCGCCGCTGCCGCCGCAGGTTGCGCAGTTTTCATAGCGGTAAAATTCGACGGATTTATGGCAGCCCTTCGCCGCTTCCTCGAAGGTCAGGCGCAGTTCATAGCGCACGTCGTTACCCTGCCGAGGGGCATTCCGGCGCGCCTGTGCACTGCCGCCCATGCCGCCGTTGAACAGCTGGTCGAAGATATCGCCCATACCGCCCATGCCGCTGAAGTCCATGCCGCCGAACGGATTGCCGCCCGCGCCGCCGCCCATATCCGGGCCATCAAAGCCAAACTGGTCGTAACGGGCGCGCTTATCCGGGTCGGACAGCACCTCATTGGCTTCGTTCAGTTCCTTGAAGCGGGCTTCCGCTTCCTTGTCGTTGGGGTGCAGGTCGGGGTGGCATTCCTTCGCCTTCTTGCGGTAGGCGCGCTTAATGTCCTCATCCGTCGCGTTTTTATCGATACCCAGCACTTCGTAATAATCGCGCTTGTTCGCCACGTTTGTTCACCTCTGATTGATAATCCGGCTTTTTGCATTGCTCATGCGGAGAAATTCGCTTCGATGAAGTGGATTTCTTTCGGAAGCAAGGGAATCGCGCCTGCGGGCGCGACAACGAAGTCTGCGGTCGCCCCCTTGACCCCTTCGGCGCCGCCACTCTTAGGGCTTTCCCGGCTTGAATGGTGCATAGCATGATGCACATCCCCTGCATGGGCGATTGACCCAAATATACCGGGAGGCACGATGGACGGCACTCCCGGCTCGGATATGACTTGCATCCGCAGAAACAGCCGGTGCTGCTTCTGCGGATGTTTCATTGCTTAGTGAACGTCGCCGTCCGCCTCATAAGTGCCGTCCGCGTTCTGCGTACCGGCCTGCGGCTGTTCGGGGTTCGCGCCCTGTTCGCCGCCCTGCTGCTGATACAGCTTGCCGAAGATGGCGTACACCTTCTGGGTGAAGGCATCCATCGCGTTCTTGATTTCTTCCGCGTTGTTGCCCTCGCGCACCTTCTTGAAGTTCGCGATTTCGCTCTCGACGGTCGCCTTGTCTTCCGCGGACAGCTTGTCGCCGTTCTCGCGCAGCTGCTTCTCCATCTCATAAATCATGGAGTCAGCATGGTTGAGGGTTTCGACTTCTTCCTTGCGCTTCTTGTCCTGCTCAGCGTACTGCTCAGCTTCCTTGACGCGCTGGTTGATTTCTTCCTCGGTCAGGTTGGAGGAAGCGGTGATGGTAATCTTCTGCTCGTTGCCAGTCGCCTTATCCTTTGCGGAGACATTCACGATGCCGTTCGCGTCGATGGAGAAGGTAACTTCAATCTGCGGCACGCCGCGGGGAGCGGGCGCAATGCCGGTCAGCTGGAAGCGGCCCAAGGACTTGTTGTCGTAAGCCATCTGACGTTCGCCCTGCAGGACGTTGATTTCAACCGTCGTCTGACCATCCGCCGCGGTGGAGAACACCTGCGACTTGCTGGTCGGGATGGTGGTGTTGCGGTCAATCAGGCGCGTGAAGATGTGACCTTCGGTTTCCAGACCCAGAGACAGCGGGGTGACGTCCAGCAGCAGCACGTCCTTCACTTCGCCGCCCAGCACGCCGCCCTGAATGGCAGCGCCGATAGCCACGCACTCGTCCGGGTTGATGCCCTTGAAGGGTTCCTTGCCGGTCACGCGCTTCACAGCCGCCTGAACAGCCGGGATACGAGTAGAACCGCCAACCAGAATGATCTTGCTGATGTCGTTGTAGGTCAGACCCGCGTCCTTCAAAGCCTTTTCCATAGGCGTGATGGTCGCCTGCACGAGGTCAGCGGTCAGTTCCTCGAACTTCGCACGGGTGATGGTGACGTCGAGGTGCTTCGGGCCATTGGCATCCGCCGTGATGAACGGCAGGTTGATGTTCGCGCTGGTGGTGCCGGACAGGTCAATCTTCGCCTTTTCCGCTTCCTGCTTCAAGCGCTGGCTCGCGGCACGATCCTTGCGCAGGTCAATGCCGTTTTCCTTCTGGAACTGATCCGCCACATAGTCGATAATGCGCTGGTCGAAGTCGTCGCCGCCCAGGCGGGTGTTGCCGTTGGTGGCAAGCACTTCAAACACGCCATCGCCAATGTCGAGGATGGACACGTCGAACGTGCCGCCGCCGAGGTCGAACACGACGATCTTTTCGTTGGCCTTCTTGTCAAAACCGTAGGCAAGGGAAGCCGCGGTGGGTTCGTTGATGATACGCTTGACGTCGAGGCCGGCGATCTTGCCGGCGTCCTTGGTCGCCTGACGCTGAGCGTCATTGAAGTACGCCGGGACGGTGATGACCGCCTGCGTAACCTTTTCACCCAGATAGGCTTCGGCGGTTTCCTTCATCTTCGTCAGGATCATAGCGGAAATGTCCTGAGGGGTGTAGGCCTTGCCGTCGATGTTTACCTTGTAGTTCGTGCCCATCTCACGCTTGATGGAGATGACGGTACGGTCGGGGTTGGTCACGGCCTGACGCTTTGCGATCTGACCGACCATGCGCTCACCGTCCTTGGAGAAAGCCACGACAGACGGCGTGGTGCGCGCGCCTTCCGCGTTCGGGATAACAACCGGCTGGCCGCCTTCCATGACCGCCACGCAGCTGTTCGTCGTACCAAGGTCAATACCAATAATCTTGCTCATAATCTTGTCCTCCAATATCTATGTCGAATGTTTAGGAAATTGTCTGATTTATGCAGTGGGCATTGCTGCCCGAACTGTCTGATTGAATGGGGCTTAGTCGGGCACGACCTTCACCATCGCGTGACGGAGAACGGTCTTGTCCATCATGTACCCCTTCTGGAGCACCATGCACACCGTGCCGGGTTCGCCGTCATCCGCCGTACCCTGCATGATGGCTTCTTCCAGATTCGGGTCAAACTTTTCGCCGAGGCGGTCAATGGGTGTCACGCCTAACTTTTCGTAGGCGGCAACCATCTGCTTGCGCGTCATCTCCACGCCGGTTTTGAGGGCGTCGGCATCCGCATTCTCTGCGGCAGCCAGCGCGCGTTCAAGGTTATCCAGCACGGGGAGCATCGCGGTCGCAACCTTGCGCTGACCCTCTGCGAAAGCATCCGCGCGGACGCCTTCGTTGCGGCGGCGGAAGTTGTCAAAATCCGCCTGCACGCGCTGGGCGAGTGCCAGATACTCATCCGCCTTGGCAGCGGCCTTCTTGAGTGCGTCCACGTCCGGAGCATCCGCCTGCGGGGCGGGTTCCTGCGGCGCTTCGGCAGCCGGCTGCTCCTGATCTGTCACGTCGGGGGTCATGTCTTCCTCCGGCTGCTTCGGGGTTTTCTGCTGCTCATTCATCGGTCGCTTTCTGCCTTTCTTCCATTTCATTGCTATTTATCCAGCTTCTTATTTTTCTGTGGCGCCTGACTGCCAAACATCTCGGACAGCTGCTGACCCATCGTGTTCATGACGGACAGCACCCGGCTGTACCGCATTCGCGTCGGGCCAATCACGCCGATTGTCCCCTGCCGGCCGGAGCCGGTAGAGTACGTCGCGGTGACGATGGAGCAATCCGCCATTTCCGGCACGCCCGTTTCCGGGCCAATGCGGACGGTGAACGCCATTTCGCCCTTCTGACTGATGATGTCCGCCAGACGGTCGCGCGTTTCCATCAGGCTGAGGAACGACCGCGCCTTTTCCATGTCGCTGTATTCGGGGTACGCGAGCATGTTGCTCGTGCCGCCAACCGCCACATGCGGGTGCGTCATTTCGTCCTGCTGCCCCAGCGCCTTGCCCAAGCCCTGCAGGAGACGCTCGTTCTCGTGCATTCCCTGCATCAGCTGCGGCATCTGCGCCACCGCCTCATGGAGCGTCAGCCCCTGAAGGCGTTCGGTCAGTGTCTTGCTGATGGCGTAGAGCGCGTCGCTGTCGAGATCGCTTGCCACCTGCACCACCTGATCGCGGACAATGCCCATATCCGTCACGATAACGACCAGCGCGGATGTATCCGACACCGGCACGAGCTGAATCGTGCGAATCTTCGGCATTTTCCCCGTCGGCGGCAGTACCACGGCGGTGTAGCTTGTCAGGGAGGAAAGCACCTGTGCGGCGTGGTCTATCACATCCTCCATTTGATGCATCCGCCCCAGAAAATGCCCCTTGACCGCCGCATCGCTATCCGACGGAATGCGCCCCGTCTTCAGCAGCTGATCGACATAGAGCCGATACGCTTTTGCGGACGGGATGCGTCCTGCGGAGACATGCGGCTGATCGAGGTAGCCCAGTTCCTCCAGATCGCTCATCTCATTGCGGATGGTCGCGGAGGACAAGCCCATGTCGTATTTCTTCGAGATGGTTCTTGACCCCACCGGCACAGCGGTGAGGATGTAGTCGTCAATGATGGCTTGCAGAATTCTGAACTTCCGTTCATCCATCATCATGACCAATCCCTCCTCTCCGTGAACCATGCTGGTCTGTGTTGTTAGCACTCACCGTGGTCGAGTGCTAATCACATGACATAATATACCCCTGTCAAGTCACTTTGTCAAGGGGTTCGCGGGAATTTTTTTCATCTTTTCTGTAAACTCGGTTTGACAAATCTGTGAACGCGTGATTTTTTCGCCGGAATCAGCTGTTTTGCGCATCAAAAAGCGGCTGCCCGGAATCGCGCCCAAGGCAGCCGCCCATGTTATCAATGTTCTTGCAAATCACGGAACTTCCGCGTTTCATCCTCCGAAAGCGTCTCATACGGCATGAAGAACCGCACATAGATGTAATGCGGGAGAAACAGCAGCAGCACAAACAGCAACCAGGCAGCAAACCACCCGATGGCATCATTCATGCTGTTACGGAAAAAAATGCACACCACGAAGATGACAAACTCAATCGGCACGAGCACAGTAGCCGCTTTGAATCTGCTCGGTTTGCACAGCTTCCCGCAGTACGGACAGCGCATCCAGTTGTACCGCGCCATCACATCCCAATAGGTGTGCTGAAAATAGTGATATTCTGTGCATTTTCTCGCCATAGCTGTTCCTCATTTCTGCCCATTTTTCACGGCTCCATCGCCGCCGAATCCGGTTCGGGCGTCGGGGTCACAAAGACCTCCAAATGGCTATCCTGAAAGCCGTCGAAGGGGAAATAGCCGCTGATTTCGTCGCCGTCGGGGTCAGGGGTTGCAGTCGGGCCGGCATCGTTGTTCAGCAGCAGACCGCCGTCCACGCTTCCCGGCTGGGGGAAGATAATCGTCAGCTGCATCCAGTTCGCATTGTCGTGGTACTGGTTCGGGTAGTATGCCCCATACAGGCGCGTTTGCGTTCCCTGCGAGAGAATCGGCTGTTCCTCGAAGGACTCCACCACGCCATTGCCGTTGCTCTCCTGCACCTTGCGCACATACGTCTGCACCGCCGACACCGCCTCGTCCAGCGTGATGCTGTTCGGGCTGGTCTGCTGCACCAGCGCGCCGCCGATGAGGGCGAAGTTCGTCAGGTTATCCATGCGCAGAACAAGGCTGGTAATGCCTGTCGCGTTCATGTTCACGGTGATTTCGGCGTGTTGGGCGAATTCCGCGCCGTTCAAGCCAAGGCTGGCGAACGTCGGGTACAGCTCATAGCACGGATCAATTTTCCCCGCGCCGGAAGAAACAAGCGTCTCATTGACGCGCCGGATATAGTCTTTCAGCATCTCAACCGCCGCATTCCCGGACAGATTCTGCCCGACGGCAGGCGTATCCCAGTCAATATCGCCAGATGCCCACGCGACCGCGCACACGAGCATCGTCATCAGCACCAGCAGCGCCGCGCGGCGCAGGGTTTTGCTCATGCTCACTTCTTCGCTTCCAGCATTGCCTGCCGCAGTTCGACGAAGCGGGCGATGAGCTCCGCTGTGCCCTCCACGCCGAGCTTGCCCGTGTCCACGCACAGGTCGTAGTTGTTCACGTCGCCCCACGTTGCGGTAGCGTAATAATTATAGTAGGAAGCGCGCTGCTTATCCGCCTTGCGGATGCGATCCTCCGCCTTCTGCGGGTCAACGCCATAGTATTTCACAGCGCGTTCCACCTTGCTCTGCATTTCCGCCTTCAGAAACACGCTGATGGTGTTCGGGCGGTCTTTGAGCACATAGTCAGCGCAGCGGCCGACGATGACGCACGGGCCCTTATCGGCAATCGAGCGGATGGCATCGAACTGCGCGAGGAAAATCTTATGGTTCAGCGGCATGTCCATATAGTACGAACCGGCGTCGCCATGCACCTGCATCCCAGTGACGAGATTGAAAAGCAGGGAGCGGGTCGGCTTTTCGTCGTGATCCTCGAAGATTTCTTCGCAGATGCCGCTCTGCTTGGCAGCTTCGGACAAAAGTTCCTTATCGTAGAACGGGATACCGAGCTTTTCCGCGAGCATCCGTCCGACATAGCGTCCGCCCGAGCCAAACTGTCTGCCGATGGTGATGACACAATTCGTCTTCATATGAAATACCTCACTTTCCTGAGGGTAAAGCGGCATAGCCTACCCACTTTATCCCCTTTCAGTATAGCACAAAATGCCCGTTTGGGCAATGGTGTTTTTGTTTTTCATGTTGTTTATGGTTGATTCCGCGTCAAAATGGTATTTGCGTCTGCAAGCGCGGTTTTTCTGCCGCAAAAAAATCCAACAAACTTAGATGCGAGCCGAAGGGGTCAAGGGGGCGGTCGCCTCCCATGTTCCTTGAACTGTATTGGAAGGCTTTTTAGTTTGCTGGACTGAATAAATTATCCCTTATTCCTCAAACGGCATCGACGTCCTATCCGCCTTTTCCAGCTCCGCCTCCAGCACTGTCAGCCGCTTTTCCAGCGCGGCGATCTGCCGGTGGGCCCGGTTCAGCTCCTGCTGGATGGGGTCGGGGATATGTACATGGTCCAGCCGTTCGTTTTCCAGCTTTACATTGCTTACCCGTACCACGCGGGCCGGTACACCCACAGCGGTGCTGTCGGCATCAATGGAGTGCAGCAGTACGGCGTTGGCGGCGATCTTGCAGTTATCGCCCACCCGCACGGGGCCCAGTACCTTGGCGCCGCAGCCCACCATTACATTGCGCCCCAGTGTGGGATGGCGCTTGCCGGTATCCTTGCCGGTGCCGCCCAGGGTAACGCCCTGATACAGCGTGCAGCCATCGCCTACCTCTGCCGTTTCGCCGATGACGATGCCGGAGCCATGATCAATAAAAACATTGTGCCCGATGACGGCGCCGGGGTGGATCTCGATACCGGTAAAAAAACGGGTGAGCTGGCTGACAAGACGCGCCAGGAAAAAGCAGTGGTGCCGGTACAGCCAGTGCGCCGGTCGGTGCCAAAACAGCGCGTGTACGCCGGCGTACATCAGCAGTATTTCAAAGCCGGAACGGGCAGCGGGGTCGCGTT
>ENA-ORRE01002551-ORRE01002551.1-human-gut-metagenome-genome-assembly--contig:-NODE-2551-length-10574-cov-5.490256_pt1 | contig 10574 bp, 9 predicted proteins | sample MGYA00242171_ERZ509126 | MGnify/ENA primary metagenome ERZ509126 (study PRJEB26280, sample SAMEA2338648) | human gut metagenome | biome: human gut; feature: human-associated habitat; material: faeces... | reverse complement strand
GGCGACGCCCGTTTTCTTTCTCGGGAAAGAAAATGGGGGTCGCATCACGCGGCACATGTGCCGCATCCCCCTTCGCACCTGTGCGAAAAAGCATCCGCGCCCTCACGGGCGCAAAAAGTGAGGAACATTTTCATGATTTTCAAAAAATCCGGCCCGCCGGAATGGCTCTTAGTCTGTTTGGGCAATTACGGCAAGGAATATGAAAACACACGCCACAACGTCGGCTTCATGCCGCGGAACGGCTCATCGACAAGCGCGATCTGCGCTGCAACCGCCTGCGCTTCCGCGCGCTGACGGAGGTCATCGAATTTGGCGGGGCGAATGTGCTTTTGATGATGCCGCAGACCTACATGAACCTCTCCGGCGAGGCTGTGGGCGAGGCGGCGCGGTTCTATAAAATTCCTGCCGACCACGTCATCGTCATCTCCGACGATATTTCGCTCCCGCTCGGCAAGCTCCGCGTGCGCGGCAGCGGCAGCGCGGGCGGACACAACGGCCTCAAGAACATAGCCGCCGAACTCGGCACCCAGGGCTATAGCCGCCTGCGCTTCGGCGTCGGCAACGACTTTTCCCGAGGCGGACAGATCGACTACGTGCTTGGACGCTTCCCGGCCGAGGAGGAAAAGCACCTGCCCGAACGGCTCAAGGTGGCCGCTGACTCCGTCAAGGCATTCTGCCTGAGCGGGATACAGTTCGCAATGACAAACTTCAACAACAAATAAATGAAAGTTGAGGAGTGTAGGGACGCACGGTCCGTGCGTCCCTACACTCCTCAACAAAAAACCTAATTACCATGAACAAAACCGCAATCGCCATGAGCGCACTTGTGCTGCCACTGCTGGCGACCACCGGCTGCAGCCCCGAGAAAGAGGCGGCCTCCGGCGCCCCGAGCGTGGAGATCATCGACGGCCAGGTGTCGCCCGAAGTCCTCGAGGCCTTCGGGCGCGTCAGCGAGGCCACTCCAAGCCCCGACGGCAAGAAAATCATCTTCACCGTGGGCTACGAGAACATCGAGTCCAACTCCTCCAACTCCGACATCTACATCATGAACGCCGACGGCAGCGACGTCAAGCAGCTCACCCAGACGCCCAAGTCCGAAAGCAACCTCCGCTGGATCGAGGGGGGCAAGAAGATCGCCTTCGTCAGCTACGACGCCAACACCGAGAAACCCCAGATGTTCACCATCAACGCCGACGGCAGCCAGCGCAAGCGCGTCTCCAGCCTCCCCGGCGGCGTAAGCTGCTTCGAGGTCGCCCCCACCGGCGACAAGGTCCTCCTCGGCTCCTCCATCTCCGCCGAAGACAAGGACTCCACCCTCTTCGAGGGCCTGCCCCTGACCTCCGGCCGCGTCGTCAACGACCTCATGTACAAGCATTGGGACGAGTGGGTTACCGAGATTCCCCATCCCTTCCTGGCCGACTTCTCCAACGGCGAAGTAAGCGGCGAGGCCAAGGACGTGCTCGAAGGCCAGCCCTGGGAGTGCCCCATGAAGCCCTTCGGCGGCGCCGAGTGCTTCGCCTGGGCCCCCGACGGCAATAGCTTCGTGCTCGTGTATCGCGCACTCTCCGGCATGGACTACGCATTCTCCACCAACTCCGACATCTACCTCTACGACAGCACCGGCAAGCTCGTGCGCAACCTCAGCGCCCCCAACCCCGGCTACGACACCGACCCCGTCTTCTCTCCCGACGGCAAGTCCCTGGCCTGGCTGAGCATGAAGACCGCCAAGTTCGAGAGCGACAAAAAGCGCCTCATGGTCATGGACATGGCCACCGGCGCCGTGCGCGACCTCACCGACGGCTGGGACCGCTGGCCCGAAGGCATCGCATGGACCCCCGACTCCAAGTATATCTTCTTCAACGGCTACAGCGACGGCACCATGCCCATCTTCCGAGTCAATGCCGCCACCGCCCACATCGACACCGTGGCCGCCGGCCAGTGGGACTACGTGGGCGTGAAGCCCATCAGCGCCGACACCGTCTACGCCATGCGCCACAGCATGCAGCGCCCCAACGAGATATGTGTCGCCACCGTTGGCGTCAAGGAAGCCAAGGACCTCACTACCATCAACTCCGCACTGTTAGGACGCCTCAAGCTCGGCGACGTGCGCAAAGAGCTCGTGCCCACCACCGACGGCAAGCTCATGACCACCTGGATCATCACCCCGCCGGACTTCGATCCCAACAAGAAGTATCCCGCAATCCTCTACTGCCAGGGCGGTCCGCAACAGGCAGTCAGCCAGTTCTGGAGCTACCGCTGGAACTTCATGATCATGGCCGCCAACGGCTACGTAGTCATCGCCCCCAACCGCCGCGGCCTCCCCGGCTTCGGCGAGGAGTGGAACCTCCAGATTTCCAAGGACTACGGCGGCCAGAACATGCGCGACTACTTCTCCGCCGTCGACTACATGAAGGGCAAGTACTCCTACATAGACGCCGACCGCATCGGCGCCATCGGCGCCAGCTACGGCGGCTTCTCCGTCTACTGGCTCGCAGGCCACCACGAAGGCCGTTTCCGCGCCCTGGTGGCCCACGCCGGCATCTTCAACATGGAGGCACAGTACCTGGAGACCGAGGAAATGTGGTTCGCCGACTTCGACATGGGCGGAGCACCCTGGGAGACCGGCAACGCCGCCGCACAGGGCACCTTCGCCACCTCGCCACACAAGTTCGTAGACAAGTGGACCGCCCCCATCCTCGTCACCGTCGGCGAGCTCGACTACCGCATTCTCGCCAGCCAGGGCATGATGGCCTTCAACGCCGCCAAGATGCGCGGACTCGACGCAGAGATGCTCGTCTTCCCCGACGAGAACCACTGGATCCTCAAGCCCCAGAACGCCGTGCTCTGGCAGCGCACTTTCTTCCAGTTCCTCGACAAGTACCTGAAGAATCCCACCGCAGCCAAGGCTCCCGCCGCCACGCAGCCTGAGGCCACCGCTGACACCGCCGACGCAAAGTAAGCGCTCCAGCATCCCATATCCGGGCGCATCCTCACACCGAGGGTGCGCCCCTTTATTTTCGTCTCCCCGAAAAAGAGGGGGTACAATATGCCCCGGATTTTGTACTAATGGCGGAAAATCACTATCTTTGCAGGTGAAAAACTCATGGAGCAATTTACTGAAAGAAAAATAGGGCCGAAAATGCGTCGGCGTATCCACGATCTCATCCTTCACGAAGGCATTACGCCCGTGACGCTGAGTGACGGACTTATAAACGACCTGATTGACTGCGGCTCAATCATCTCGCTCCGCACCGGGCAGTCGCTCGTGGCCCAGGGCGAGGTTAACCCCGATTTCTATATTCTGATCGAGGGTATCATGCGACAGTGGTACGTGATTGACAACACGGAGGTCACGGTGGCCTTCGGCATCGCCGGCACTCAGATTCTCAATTATGCGGGCTTCACTGCCAACAAGCCGTCGGAAAGCCATTTCGAGGCCTGCGCCAAGTCTAAGCTCATGCGCGTGCCGCGCGAGGACTACGACCGTATGCTACGCACGTCGCTGGAGTTCTGCAACTGGCGCCTGCGCCTGGCCTATGACCAGTTCTACTTCACCGAGATGCACAGCAAGGTCATGCAGGGCGACGCCCGCCAGCGCTACGCAACACTGCTGGAATGCCGCCCCGAGATTGTGCAGAAGGTGTCCCTCAAAGTCATAGCCACCTACCTCGGCGTCTCCCCTCAGTACCTCTCCCACATCCGCAACTCATTATAGATTAAGGTGGCGGAGGCGCAATTTGCCTTTCCGGGGAAAAAGCATTAACTTTGCACTAATTTTTGGAACAGCATCTATGCGTCAACTAAAAATAACAAAATCCATCACCAACCGCGAGAGCGCCTCGCTCGACAAGTACCTCCAGGAGATAGGCCGCGAAGAGCTCATCTCCGTGCAGGAGGAAGTGGAGCTGGCCCAGCGCATCCGCCGCGGCGACCAGAAGGCTCTCGACAAGCTCACACGCGCCAACCTGCGCTTCGTGGTCTCCGTGGCCAAGCAGTACCAGAACCAGGGCCTCAGCCTCCCCGACCTCATAAATGAAGGCAACCTCGGCCTCATCCGTGCCGCGCAGAAGTTCGACGAGACGCGTGGCTTCAAGTTCATCAGCTACGCCGTGTGGTGGATCCGCCAATCCATACTCCAGGCCCTGGCCGAGCAGAGCCGCATAGTCCGCCTGCCCCTCAACCAGGTAGGATCCCTTAATAAGATTAACAAAGAGCTCAGCCGCTTCGAGCAGGAGAACGAACGCCGCCCTAGCGCCGAAGAGCTCGCCGACCGCCTCGACCTGGCCGCCGACAAGGTCGCCGACACCCTCAAGGTCTCCGGCCGGCACATCTCCGTAGACGCACCCTTCGTTGACGGCGAGGACAACTCGCTGCTCGACGTGCTCGTCAACGATGACAGCCCCATGGCCGACACCCGCCTCAACCAGGAGTCCCTGGCCAAGGAGGTCAACCGCGCGCTGCAGCAGCTCGGCGACCGCGAGCGCGACATCCTCAAGATGTTCTTCGGCATAGGCTGCCAGGAGATGACCCTCGAAGAGATTGGCGCCAAGTTCGACCTCACCCGTGAGCGCGTGCGCCAGATCAAGGAGAAGGCCATCCGCCGCCTCAAGGGCCAGAAGAGCCGCCTGCTCAAGTCCTATCTCGGCGAGTAAGGCTCTCTGGGACGCACGGCTCGCGCGTCCGCGATAACGTATAGCTAAAAGACTAAAGAAGGTGCGGTGCATTCAGACCATACTGTTGGCAATGTTGCTATGTGCCATGGGGGCGTCGGCCGCTCCTTTGGCTGGCGACACCGCCACCACGCATGAACGGCAAGGGAGCGTCGGCGCCATCTTCCCCAACGCGGCGCCTCCCGGCCTCAGCGGCAAGCACTTCTCCTGGGGCCTCGAAGTAGGCTCCAGCGTCGACATCACCGGCAACGACCTCTCCACTTTCGACGCCCACCTCTACGGAGGCTACTCCAACAAGCTCTTCCAGCTCCTCGGCATAGGCGTGGGGCTACAACGCTCCATAGGCAGCTACAACAAGAACCTCTTCATACCGTTCTACGGCGTCATCCGCACCAGCTTCCGCACCAGGCCGTCGCGCTTCTTCTTCAACCTAAAGGCCGGCTACTCCTTCAATACTGTACACGACGGTGCCAGCAAGGGAGGCTTCCTCGTCTCCGGGGCCGGCGGCTTCGTGCTGGCCCCCAGCCGCATCCTCACATCATACATCATGCTCGGCTACGGCTACTACCACATCAACGACGCCACCGTCTACCAGCAGAACCTCGACCTCAACCACGTGGACTTCGCGCAGATCAGCTTCGGCGTCCTCTTTTGACGTTGTCACGCTATCAAAGCCTACAACTCCAGAACTATTACTATGCAATTGCCGTCGAGCTTCAGCTCGACGTTTGGTTTACCGGACTCTTTTACCCTTAACGATAATTAGCATTTACCCTACCTAATCTTAATTAATACTAAATGCCATGCGTCGTGTGTAATATCGGCGCGAGTTTTGCATTATATAGATAACCGACTTTTTAACACTTGGAACAAAAAAGCACGACATATATGAACAGCAACACCCTACGCCGCGTCTGCCTGTCGGCAGCATTGGCGTTCGCCCTGTGCGGCACGGCCGTGGCCCAGGACCAGCAGTTCCTGCGCACCACCTCGCGTACCCCGTCCTTCGAGACCGACTTCACCGTGGCCGCCGAGAAGACCGTCAACTCCGTGGTATGCATCCAAAGCTACGAGACTCCCCGCCAGCAATACTACGGCAACCCCTTCGGCGACTTCTTCGACTTCTTCGGCTGGGGAATGCCCCAGCAGCAACAGCCCCAGCAGCAGAAAAAGCAGAAGCAGGAACCCCAGCAGACCGGAACCGGCTCCGGCGTCATTGTCTCCGCCGACGGCTACATAGTCACCAACCACCACGTCATCAACGGAGCCGAGAAGCTCGAAGTGCTCCTCAACGATAACTCCACGTACACCGCCACCGTCATCGGCAGCGACGAGGCCACCGACCTCGCCCTCATCAAGATCGACGCCACCGATCTCAAGCCCATAGTCTTCGGCAACTCCGACGACGTCAAGATAGGCGAATGGGTGCTTGCCGTCGGCAACCCCTTCGGACTCAACTCCACCGTCACGGCCGGCATCATCTCGGCCAAGGGCCGAGCCCTCGAGGGCTCGCGTCAGGCCAAGGGCCGCATGGGCATCGAGAGCTACCTCCAGACGGACGCCGCCATCAACCCAGGCAATTCCGGGGGCGCACTGGTGAACCTCAACGGAGAGCTCATCGGCATCAACGCCGCCATCTACTCCCGCACCGGCTCCTACACCGGCTATAGCTTTGCCATCCCCACCACCATCGTCTCCAAGATAGTCACCGACCTCAAGACCTACGGCAGCGTGCAGCGCGGCATTCTCGGTATCACCTGTCGATCCCTCGACGCCCAGCTCGCCAAGGAGTTCGACATCAAGGGCACCACCACCGGCGTATACGTAGACAACGTGGAAGAAGGAAGTACCGGCGCCGACCTCGGCCTGACCAAGAAGGACATCATCGTCGGCATCAACAACGCCACCATCCACACCCTCCCCGAACTGCAGGAGCGCCTCAGCACCCTGCGTCCCGGCGACCCCATCACCGTGCGTTACTACCACGACGGCAAGCTCGTGACCCGCTCCGCCACCCTCAAGGACTCCCACGGCAAGGCATCCGTGACCATCCGCAACGAGTACGCCCTACTCGGTGCCAAGCTCGAGCCCCTCACCGACGCCGAGAAGAAGAAACTCAACATCCGCGCCGGCCTTAAGGTCGTAGACCTGGAGAAGGGAAGCCTGCTCGCCGCCGAGGGAGTGAAAAAGGGCGCCATTCTGCTCACTGTCAACGACATGCCCCTGCGCACCGAGCAGGACCTCAAGAAGGCCTACCAGGCCGTCCTCAACGACGATTCCGCCGAGCAGGTGCTCTGGATCACCGGCCTCCAGCCCAACTCCCAGCGCAAGTTCTACTGCGCCATCCCACTCACCAAGGACGAATAGCCTGCGACTCATAATTAAGAGTAAAAAGTTAAGAGTCAGGAGTTTGCAACGACGCAGCTCCCGGCTCTTAACTTTTTGTGTAGGTTACTTTGCGGTCGGGTTACATCGGTTCGATGTCGTTGAGGATGGAGATCAGCGGCTTACCGTCAACCTTCAGATGCTCAACCAGGTCGATGGGGTCATCGAAGTGTTCGCACTTGTCCGTGAAGTGCGAATCCGAAAGATACGCTTCCCCGGGAGTTATCATTTACTTGCAGGAACCGTCGGGCAGGATAGGCTCGCCTTTATAGGGCTCGATATGGGTGTTGACATAGACGGCGTTCGCATCCCTGAGGTTGGCCTTGATGTTCTTCTCTACGGCCGTAGCTATGGCGTGGGCGTCCCAGACGGAAATATCCGGGTCAACCTTCAGATGCACTTCCACGATGCAGTCGCCGCCGCTCTTGGCCGTGCGGAGGTGGTGGAAGGTCAACACTCCGGCGGTAGACGAGATGGAACGTTTTATTTCGTCGATTGTAATGTTGTCCAGGGCTACACCTGTCAGCTCGCGAAAAGCCGATATTACCAACCTGATGCCCACTATGGCGATGAAGACGGCCACGACCATTGCGGCAATGGGGTCGAGGATGCGCCAGCCGGGACCCAGGAAGATGGCCCCGGCCACGCCAGCCAGCGTGGCGATGGACGAGAATGCGTCGGAACGGTGGTGCCAGGCGTTGGCCACGATGGCCTCGGAATGTATCCGTTCACCCACACGCCGGGTATACTGGTAGAGCCACTCCTTGCAGGCAATGGAGGCGATACACACGGCCAGCGCCTCCCAGCCGGGTTGTGAAAGCAACGTGCCTTTGCTGCTGGAGATGACCTTCGTAAACCCTTCCCAGAAGATGCCCCCGGCGACCATGATCAGCAGGGCCGCCAGCATGAGGGTGGCCAGCGTCTCGTACTTGCCGTGGCCGAAGGGATGTTCTCGGTCCGGTCGCTTGTGCGAGATGCCCACCATCACCAGCACCACCAGGTCTGACGCCAGGTCCGACAGCGAATGGATGCCGTCGGCTATCATCGCTCCGCTATGCCCGAACACGCCAGCCACGATTTTGGCGGCTGACAAGCCGAGGTTCGACCAAAAGCCGACCCATGTCACGCGTCTGGCCGCCTGCAGCTTGCATGACGCCCCACACTTACCTTCCGTTTTCTTTTCAGCTTTCATTTCAGCCCGTAAAGTTACAAATTTTCTCATTTATGGCAATAACAACAAACCACATTGTGGGTCGAAAAGTACGGACACCCATAAATTGTAACAAAAAATTTTGTGTGACAATGATGTCTTTAACCGAAGCGTCCCCATGGCACAGAACCATGGGGACGCTTGGCAAAGGTATATGTGCAGGGTCTACTTGACGTTGCGGGCGGCGGCCATGAGGACTTCACTCACGGTAGGATGGCCGAAGATGATGTCGAGCATCTGGTCACGGGTGGTGCCTCGGCTCATGAGGTCGGCGCACTGCTGTGCCAGATCGGCAGCCTGGACGCCCATGATGTGGGCGCCGACGAGGCATCCGCTCACGGCGTCGAAGATGAGCTTGACGAGCCCTTCGCTCTCGCCCATGGCGAGTGCCTTGCCGTTGGCGCGGAAGAAGGCCTGGCCAATCTTTACGTCCATGCCCTTCTCCTTGCACTGAGCCTCGGTTAGGCCGGCCATGCCGCACTCGGGGTTGGTGAAAACGGCGCTGGGCACGACGTTGAAGTCGATGTCGTCGTCGTGGCCGAGGATGGCGTTGAGGGCGTGCATGCCCTGGAAGGATGCCACATGGGCGAGCATCATGCGGGCATTGCAGTCGCCGATAGCGAATATGTGGGGCACGTTGGTGCGCATCCATTCGTCAACGACGATGCCGCGCTTGGTGTATTCCACGCCGGCCTTGTCGAGTCCGCAGGTGTCGAGGCGGGGTGCACGGCCGACGGCCATGAGCAGGTCGGAGCTGACCACCTGTTCCTCCTTGTCCTTGACGGTGTAGTTGACCACGCACTGGTAGTCGGCGTCCTGGGTGATGGAGGTGGCGGCTGCTCCGGTGATGATCTTGATGCCCTGCTTGGTGAGGGCGGCCTTGAGGCGCTTGGCGATGTCGGCGTCGAATGGGGGCAGGATCTGCTTCATGAACTCGATGACGGTCACCTTGGATCCGAGGGCGGAGAAGATGCCTGCGAACTCCATGCCTATGACGCCGCCGCCTATTATGGTCAGCGACTCGGGAATGTGGTCGATGCTGAGGATGCGGGTGGAGTCCATGACGCACTCCAGGTCGGCGCCGGGAATGGGCAGGGCCTTGCTCACGGAGCCGGTGGCAATGATGAAGTTGTCGGCGGTGTATTCTTCGCCGTCGCAGGTCACGGTGTGGTCGTCAGTGAAGGCGGCGAAGCCCTTGACAACGTTGACCTTGGCCATCTTCATCATCTGAGCGATGCCGGCGCGGAGGGTTTCGACGACGTTGTTCTTGCGCTCCATGACTTTGTTGAAGTCGAGGGAGAAGGTAAAGTCGTCGATGCCGAACTGCTCGGAGTTCTTGAACTGGCTCACTACCTCGGCATTCTTGACGAGGCACTTGGTGGGGATGCAGCCGGCGTTGAGGCATGTGCCTCCGAGTTCGGCGCCCTCGAAGAGGGTGACGCTCAGGCCGGCCTTGGCAGCCTCCAGGGCAGTCTCGTAGCCGCCGGGACCGGCACCGATTATTATCAGGTCTGTTTTCTGCATTGGTATTACATATATTACGAGTTGAGAGTCGAGAGATGCGCCGCGCTAAAGCGGGCGCCAGTGGCAGAGGTATAGTACCGTCTGACGCAGGTCTCTCGGCTCTCAGCTCTAAGTTTTCAGCTATTTACTTGCTCTCTTCGGCCTTGAGGGCGCGGTAGTTGAGGATGGGGTTCTTGGCCGCGGTGGTCTCGTCGGGATGGCTGATGGGGGTGGTGACGGGGGCTGCCTTCACCAGGTCGGGGTTCTCGCGGGACTCCTTGGCTACCCTGTGCATGACTTCGATGAACTCGTCGAGGGTCTCCAGGCTCTCTGTCTCGGTGGGCTCCACCATGAGGCTCTCGTGGAAGAGGAGCGGGAAGTAGATGGTGGGGGCGTGGAAGCCGTAGTCGAGCAGGCGCTTGGCCACGTTGAGGGTGGTGACGCCGGTGGACTTGTCGCGCAGGCCGTCGAACACGAACTCATGCTTGCAGACGCGCTCGATGGGGAGCAGGAAATCGTCCTTGAGGCTCTCCTTGATATAGTTGGCGTTGAGAGTGGCCATGGGGCCGACGTTCTTGATGTTTTCCTTGCCCAGGGTGAGGATGTAGGCGTAGGCCTTCATCATCACGCCGAAGTTGCCCAGGAACGAGCTGATGGAGCCGAGGGAGTCCTTGCCGAAGTCTACGTAGAACTTGCCGCAGGGCCACTGGCGCACGCGGGGATTGGGCAGGAACTCGCGCAGGTGCTCTACCACGCCGATGGGGCCCGAGCCGGGGCCGCCGCCGCCGTGAGGCGTGGAGAAGGTC
>ENA-ORRE01002546-ORRE01002546.1-human-gut-metagenome-genome-assembly--contig:-NODE-2546-length-10584-cov-10.845854_pt1 | contig 10584 bp, 7 predicted proteins | sample MGYA00242171_ERZ509126 | MGnify/ENA primary metagenome ERZ509126 (study PRJEB26280, sample SAMEA2338648) | human gut metagenome | biome: human gut; feature: human-associated habitat; material: faeces... | reverse complement strand
CTAAAAGTAATATGAATTCAACAAAAAGCATTGCAGCTTTATTCGATTTTGACGGGGTGGTGGTAGATACGGAACCTCAGTATAGTATATTCTGGAATGAACAAGGACGGAAATACCATCCTGAGATACCCGAGTTCGGCCGGATGATAAAAGGGCAGACATTGACACAAATTTATAACAAATATTTCGCTGGAATGGAAGACGTTCAGCGTGAAATTACAGAAGATTTGAACAAATTTGAAGAAAATATGTTATTTAATTATATCCCGGGCGTAGAGGGCTTTATGAAGGAGCTGAGAGCCAACGGGGTAAAGATAGCGATAGTCACAAGCTCAAATGAAATGAAGATGAACAACGCATATAAAGCACATCCGGAACTGAAACAAAGTGTGGACCGTATCCTCACAGCCGAAATGTTCACTCGTTCCAAACCAGACCCCGAATGTTTCTTATTAGGAGCCACTGTCTTTGATACCGTGCCCGAGAACTGTGTGGTTTTCGAGGATTCATTTCACGGGCTTGAGGCAGGAAATCGGGCAGGAATGACCGTGATAGGATTGGCTACTACCAACCCTGAAGAGCAGATACGCGATAAGGCAAAGGCTGTTATTCAGGACTTTAATGGATTTAGTTTCGAAAAAATGAAGGATATAATGAGGTAATGTCAACTAAAACATCTACCTTTGCAGCCGTTTTTTATAAATTAAAGTAAATATGGCAGGATATATTTCAGGCGATACACGCAAAGTAACGACACACCGTTTGGTGGAAATGAAGCAGAGAGGCGAGAAGATTTCTATGCTTACTTCGTATGATTACACGACAGCGCAGATTGTAGACGGCGCAGGCATCGACGTCATACTGGTAGGAGACTCCGCTTCGAATGTCATGGCGGGGAATGTGACCACACTTCCCATCACCCTTGACCAGATGATTTATCACGGGAAATCCGTGGTTCGTGGAGTGAAACGCGCGCTCGTTGTGGTCGATTTGCCTTTCGGTACTTACCAGACTTCCGAGTACGAAGCGGTGACCAATGCGATCAAAGTGATGAAGATCACACATGCCGATGCATTGAAGCTGGAAGGTGGCGTAGAAATCATTGATGCGGTAAAGAAAATCATCGCTGCGGGTATTCCCATCATGGGACATTTGGGACTGATGCCGCAGTCTATCAATAAATACGGAACTTATACTGTACGTGCCAAGGACGAGGAAGAGGCCGAAAAGCTGCTGAGTGACGCGCATCTGCTGGAAGAGGCGGGATGTTTTGCGTTGGTGCTCGAAAAAATCCCCGCATCATTGGCGGAACGTGTGGCCAAGGAACTGACTATCCCCGTTATCGGCATCGGAGCCGGAGGCGCTGTGGACGGACAGGTGCTGGTTGTATCCGACATGCTGGGTATGACCAACGGTTTCAGTCCCCGTTTCCTCCGTCGTTATGCCGATTTGCATACTGTTATGACAGGAGCCATACAGCAATACGTGGATGATGTGAAAAAAGATGATTTTCCTAACGAAGACGAACAATATTAACAAAGTTTCTGCTGATATGTATGATGACTTCTTCTTTCCGTATGAGAAAGCAAAACTGTGGACCGGGAATATGGTTCTGCTATCCCTTTCGAACTTTTTGCTTTATGCCTCGCTATACATGATGCTTCCCGCACTGCCTTTATGGATGGTGCGGCACTGGTATTGCAGCTATGCGGAAGCAGGAGCGGCTGTGGCTGTTTTCGGACTGGCTATGTTTCTTCCGGGAGCGTTCAACAGCTATCTTATCGATACGTTCAAGCGTAAAAGTGTTTGCCTGGTCGCGATGCTTCTGTTCGTGGCGTCCAGCCTGCTGTATCCATACGTTGCGACTGTAGGGTTCATAGCCTTGGTCCGGGCTGTCCAGGGGGGGCTGTTCAGTGTCATTACCATGACTACGGGTAGCACGCTGGTGATTGACGTCACCGCCTCACGCCGCCGCACGGATGCGAATATCGCCTTTTCGTGGGTGGGGCGTTTTGGAATGGTGGCAGGTCTTGCGTTGGGAATTTACATTTATCCTTACTGGAATTTTCACCATGTTGTTTATACCTGTGTCGCTTTGGGCACACTGGCCTTGCTTCTGATTCTGGCGGTGGATGTCCCTTTCCGTGCTCCGCTGCGCACCTCATGGTTCTCGTTGGACCGTTTTCTGTTGCCTCGTACTCTGTGGCCGGCACTGAATATGATGATGCTTTCCGCTGTTTTCGGCATTTTGATAGCACACATTTACAATGAGTTGTTTTACATTTGCATCCTGATCGGTTTTATCATCTCCCTGTTGCTTTTGCGTTATGTGCTTTCCTATGCTTCCGGCCGTTCGGAGGTGGAGCTGGGGCAGGCCGCGATGATAGGCGGACTGTTGTTGCTTGCTTTTTCCAACAGCTTGATGAACAGTTATATAGCCGGTGTATTGCTGGGCACGGGGATCGGTACTACCGTGTCACGGTTTTTTATAAAGATGATTAGTCTGCCGATGCATTGCGAACGGGGTACGGGAAACAATACTTATCAGCTGATGTGGGAAGTAGGTATGCTGAGTGGTTTTCTGTTTGAGAATATGTGGACCGAAAGTCATCCTGATACTATTTATTGGATATGTATCGGTATCTGTGTCACTCTTTTGCTGATGTATGAGTTCTTTACACATCCGTGGTATTACAGAAAAATGGAGGAAAAACAGTAGGATGATGATTTCAAATGTTGGTTTATCCAGCTGTCGGAGTAAAAATATAGCAACTTAAATAAATTAATAATATAAAGAATATGGCAGACGACAAAAAGATTATCTTTTCGATGGTAGGCGTAAGCAAAGCCTTCCAGGCGAACAAACAGGTATTGAAAGACATCTACCTATCCTTTTTTTACGGTGCTAAGATCGGTATCATCGGTCTGAACGGTTCAGGTAAGTCAACGCTGATGAAAATCATCGCCGGACTGGAAAAAAGTTATCAGGGAGAAGTGGTGTTCTCGCCGGGCTACTCTGTAGGCTATCTGGCACAGGAACCGCATCTGGATAATGAAAAGACAGTGAAAGAGGTAGTGATGGAAGGTGTGCAGAGCATTGTGGACACTTTGGCGGAATACGAAGAAATAAACAACAAGTTCGGGCTTCCCGAATACTATGAGGACCCAGAGAAGATGGATGCACTCTTTGCCCGTCAGGCTGAGTTGCAAGACATCATTGACGCTACGGACGCATGGAATCTGGACAGCAAACTGGAACGCGCCATGGATGCGTTGCGCTGTCCGCCCGAAGACCAGCCGGTGAAGAACCTCTCGGGAGGTGAGCGCCGCCGTGTGGCCTTGTGCCGCCTGCTGTTGCAGAAGCCGGATATCCTGTTGCTGGACGAGCCTACCAACCACTTGGACGCGGAAAGTATCGACTGGCTGGAACAGCATTTGCAGCAATATGAAGGTACGGTGATTGCCGTAACCCACGACCGTTACTTCCTGGACCACGTAGCCGGATGGATTCTGGAACTGGACCGTGGCGAAGGAATCCCCTGGAAGGGAAATTACTCCAGCTGGCTGGAACAGAAGACCAAACGTATGGAGATGGAAGAGAAAGTGGCAAGCAAACGCCGCAAGACCTTGGAACGCGAGCTGGACTGGGTGCGCATGGCTCCCAAAGCCCGTCAGGCAAAAGGAAAGGCCCGTCTGAACTCTTACGACAAATTGTTGAATGAGGATGTGAAAGAAAAGGAAGAGAAACTGGAAATCTTCATCCCGAACGGTCCCCGTTTGGGAAACAAGGTGATCGAGGCCAAAGGAGTGGCGAAAGCTTACGGTGACAAGCTGTTGTTCGATAACCTGAATTTCATGTTGCCCCCTAACGGCATTGTCGGCGTAATCGGTCCTAACGGCGCCGGTAAGACTACTTTGTTCCGCTTGATTATGGGACTGGAAACCGTAGATAAAGGTACTTTCGAGGTAGGAGAGACCGTGAAACTGGCATACGTAGACCAGCAGCATAAGGATATTGACCCGGAAAAATCTGTTTATCAGGTAATCAGCGGTGGAAACGAGCTGATCCGTCTGGGCAACAGGGATATCAACGCGCGTGCTTACCTCAGCCGTTTCAATTTCTCGGGAGCCGATCAGGAGAAACTTTGCGGAATGCTTTCGGGTGGTGAGCGCAACCGCCTGCATCTGGCTATGGCACTGAAGGAAGAAGGTAACGTGCTGCTGCTGGACGAGCCTACCAATGATATTGACGTGAACACGCTGCGCGCGCTGGAGGAAGGTTTGGATGATTTTGCAGGTTGTGCGGTGGTGATCAGCCACGACCGTTGGTTCCTGGACCGTATCTGTACCCATATCCTGGCTTTCGAAGGAAACAGCGAGGTATTCTTCTTTGAAGGATCTTATTCGGAATACGAAGAGAACAAGATGAAGCGTCTGGGTAATGAGGAGCCGAAACGGGTGCGCTACCGCAAGCTGATGGAAGACTGATGGGGGCCTCCCTGTCCTGATAAGGTCCAAACTAAAATGACCATTCCGAAAAGTAACAGATTGTAATTACAAGACCTGAAAGAGTCGTATCAAGCTCCGTTTTGAGTAATGATACGACTCTTTTTTTTGCCTTTAAGGAGGTTCAAGTTTCAAATCAAAACCTCTTTCTTGGCTAGAATTAAGTTTTGAACCCTCTTGGGTTGTGTACTCTCTCTGGGGCGCGGATAGCGGAAGAAACCAGACCAGTCACTGTAAATTGTAACCGATTTGTAGCTTGTATATCGTTTCTATTAGCTATCTTTGCAACGTCTTTTAAGACATTAATTATAATATTAATTAATTAAAAAGTTTATGGTAAAAAGAATGCGATCTTTTTTTGCGGTGGTTATGTTGGTAATCGCTGCTGCTGTTAACGCCCAGGTCACCACTTCGTCAATGAGTGGTAAGGTGGTTGATCAAAGCAATGAAGCCATTATCGGCGCAACGATTCAGGCTATTCACGAACCGTCCGGCACCCATTATGGGGCCATTACCAATGTGGACGGCCGTTATTCCATCCAGGGCATGCGTGCCGGCGGCCCTTACAAAGTAGAAGTTTCTTATGTAGGTTATCAATCAGTGGTTTACAAGAGCATCAACCTCCAGTTGGGAGAGAATTACGTATTGGATGCGAACTTGAAGGAATCTACCGAATTATTGGATGAAGTGGTGATTACCGCTTCCAAAAGCAGCAACATGAAATCAGACCGCGCCGGAGCGGTAACCAATGTCGATGCGGCCAGAATGTCGGAAGTGCCTACAGTGAGCCGCAGCATGAACGATATCATGCGTCTGACCCCTCAGGGAGCCAATATCGGTAGCGGTTTCTCAGTGGGTGGAGGTAACTACCGCCAGTCTTATGTCACTGTGGACGGAGCCGCTTTCAACAATGCCTTCGGTATCGGCTCGAACTTGCCGGCAGGCGGTTCGCCTATCTCTCTGGATGCTTTGGAACAGATTTCCGTTTCCACCACCCCCTTTGATGTCCGTCAGAGCGGATTTACAGGAGGTGCCATCAACGCCGTGACAAAGAGTGGTACGAATGAGTTCAAAGGTACAGCCTATATGTACACTTCCAATACCCACCTCACCGGAAACAAGGTAGAGGACTATGAACTGACCCGCAACCGTGACCACAGCACCACCTACGGAGCTTCTCTGGGAGGTGCGATCATTAAAAACAAATTGTTCTTCTTCGTGAACGGCGAATATCAGGATAATGTGCAGGCAGGCCCGTCGGGCATAGCGCGTAGCGGCGCCAATGACGAATGGAGCACCAACGGCATTGTGCACCGTCCGTTCGAGAACACCACAACGGTAGGCGACCGTACCTTCGTAGGGATGAACAACATCAGCCAATACCTGTCGGAAAAATACAACTACAATCCGGGACGTTATCAGGGATATTCTCTGGAAACCCCTTCTTACAAGATCATGGGTCGTCTGGACTGGAACATCAACAACAACAACAAGATTAATTTCCGTTTCACCCATACCCATTCCAAGTATTCCTCCAACCCTTCCTCTTCCACCACCCCGTTTAAAGATTCAATCATTTATCCGGGCGGAGTAGACGGCAGCGCGGGCAAGAGCAGTTCGGGACGTACATCAAACACCGGTCTGTACTTTGAAAGCTCACGCTATATGCAGGAACAGAACTTCACCTCCATCGCTTCCGAATGGAACTCAAAGTGGGGGGCTATCAATAACGCCCTGCGTTTCACTTATTCTTATCAGAACGAACCGCGTACATACGAAGGGGGAACATTCCCTACGGTGGACATCCTTGACCAAGGCTCGCTGTACACCTCATTCGGTCCGGACCCCTTTACAGAAGGGAACTTGCGCCAGGTGAAGACTTTTGTCATTACCGATGAGTTCAATTTCTCCAGCGGTATCCATAACTTTATGGGCGGTATCCAGTTTGAGTCCAATAAGGCAGTGAACGGATTCATGCAGGCGGGAAGCGGTTATTATGTCTATTCCTCCTGGGATGATTTTGTGAACAACAGAGCTCCGGCTGCCTTCGGTATCACGTATTCCAACACCGGGGACGGTTCCCAATTCCTGGCGAACATGAAGTACCAGCAGCTTTCTTTCTATCTGCAGGACCAGATGAATATCACGGACAACTTCAGACTGACTGCCGGGGTGCGTTTCGAACTGCCCATTTATCCGGAGCTGAAGAACAACTATAACAAAAATTTCGCACAGATTGACTTTGACGGATATCATTACGCCACAGACCAGCTGCCTTCATCCTACCAGCTGACCGCCTCCCCCCGTATCGGTTTCAACTGGGACCTTACAGGCGAACGTAAGTATGTATTGCGCGGCGGTAGCGGTTACTTCATCGGCCGTCTGCCGTTCGTATGGCTGGTTTCGGCAGTAGGTAATGCCAATTGCGGACAAAGCACCTATTATTATAACGAGCAGAAGGATGCCAAGTACGGACAGCCGGGCTTCCACACCAGCGTGGCCGATATGTTGAAAGATCCTAACCTGAACCTTCCGGCAGCTACTGATCCCGCCGCACCTTCCGGAGCCACCATCATTGACCGCGACCTGAAGATGAACGCCACCTGGAAGTCTTCACTGGCTTTGGATGCAAAACTTCCCGGAGATATTGACTTTACGTTGGAAGGTATTTTCAGCAAAGAGTTCAATCCGGCTACTGTGACCAACCTGGGACGTAAGTTTAAAGGAGAGCAGGAGATAGCTCCGGGTGATGTCCGCAGAATGTTTGAGTACTCCAATTCGAACAAGACGGACGCTTATTATATCACCAATGCGGGAAACAGCGCTTATTATTACTCACTCACCGCCTCACTGGCCAAGACATTTGATTTCGGCCTGCATCTTTCCGCTTCCTACACCCGTTCTTATGCCAAGTCGTATGGCGACGGCATCGGCGACCAGGTGAACTCGGCTTATTACAACAACCGTTACTCTGTCAACGGAAACAATGACACGGAGACCGGCTATGGTACGTATGTATCGCCCAACCGTGTGCTGGCTTCCGCCGCTTACCGTATTAAATACGCCAAGAATTTCGCTTCCTCCTTGTCTTTGATTTATGAGGGTATGAACATGGGCTATGCCGGAGGATATTCCGCCGCCCGTTATTCCTATACATTCACCGGGAACATTGTAGGCGATTACGGCTCAAACAACTTGCTGTACATTCCGGCATCCCGTGAGGCGCTGGATAAGTGGAACTTCGCCGATTATACTGACAGCAAGACGGGTGAGGTGACTTATTCCGCCAAGGAGCAGCGCGATGATTTCTGGGCTTACATTAATGAGGACAGTTACCTGAAAGGCCGTAAAGGCAAGTATGCCGAACGCGGAGGAGCCATCATGCCCTGGCATCATCAGCTGGATTTGAAGTTCAATCAGGATTTCTTCCTCAATGTAGGGGGCAAGCGCAATACCTTGCAGTTCGGAGTGGATATCAAGAACTTCCTGAACTTGCTGAACAGCGACTGGGGAATTTATAAGACGGTGAACAATACTTCCTTGTTGAGTTATAAGAGTGGTGCTTACCAGTTCCAGAAGAACGGAGGAAAGAAACTGACTGATACGTATTCCAATCTGAACAGTTTCAATTCTACGTATTCCATACAGTTCAGTGTCCGTTATATCTTTAACTAAGTGAAATAGCCTGTATCAGACAATACAGGAACAGGATAGAGAGGCGTACCCATGAAGGTGCGCCTCTTTTGTATGCGTATTCTTCCTTGTTTTGAAAAAACTTGGAATTAAGAATAAATTAAGTACCTTTGTGTGTTATCCTATAAAGAACAATAGTTTATGAGTGATAAGATATATCCCATCGGTATCCAGAATTTCGAGAAACTCCGCAAGGAAGGCTATTTCTATATTGACAAGACGGCCTTGATCTACAAAATGGTAAAGACCGGCAGTTATTACTTCCTCAGTCGTCCGCGCCGTTTCGGGAAAAGTCTGCTGGTTTCTACTCTGGAAGCTTATTTCCAAGGCAAGAGAGAATTGTTTGAAGGACTGGCCATAGCCGGACTGGAGAAAGACTGGACAGTACGTCCCGTCCTGCATATCGATCTGAATATCTCAAAATATGAGACAGCGGAGGATTTGAGCGATATGCTGAATGATTTTCTGACCAACTGGGAAGCTGTTTACGGTTCCGCTCCTTCCGAGACATCCCTCGCCCTCCGTTTCAAAGGCGTGATAAAACGTGCTTACGAGCAGACGGGGCAGAGGGTTGCCATTCTGGTAGACGAATATGACAAGCCCATGCTGCAAGCCATCGGCAATGAGGAGCTTCAGAGAGTATATCGGAGCATACTGAAACCCTTCTATGGAGTGTTGAAGACAATGGACGGTTGCATCAAGTTCGCTTTGCTGACGGGGGTTACCAAGTTTGGCAAGGTCAGTGTGTTCAGCGATTTGAACAACTTGGACGATATCTCCATGTGGAATGAGTTTATTGATATCTGTGGGGTCAGTGACAAGGAAATTCAAACCTGGCTGGAGCCGGAACTTCATGAATTTGCTGAAAAACGGGGGAGGACATACGATGAAATCTGTGCCGAACTGAAAGAGTGTTATGACGGTTATCATTTTACACATAATTCCATCGGTATTTACAATCCTTTCAGCCTGCTTAATGCCTTCAAACGGAAGGAGTTCGGAAACTACTGGTTTGAGACCGGTACGCCGACTTATCTGGTGAGGTTGCTGCAAAAACATCATTATGACTTGGAACGGATGGCGCACGAGGAAACGGATATCCAGGTGCTGAATAGTATTGATTCCGAGTCCACGAATCCTATTCCGGTGATTTATCAGAGCGGGTATCTTACGATCAAGGGGTATGATGAGCGTTTCGGTATCTATTATCTAGGCTTTCCTAACCGGGAGGTAGAGGAAGGATTCATGCGTTTTTTGCTGCCTTATTATACAACGGTTACCAAAGTGGAGTCTCCTTTCGAAATCCTGAAATTTACCCGTGAAGTGGAAAGTGGTGACTATGATTCCTTTTTCCGCCGCCTTCAGAGCTTCTTTGCTGATACGCCCTACGAGATGATACGCGACTTGGAGTTACACTATCAGAATGTACTTTTCATTGTGTTCAAGTTGGTAGGATTTTATGTAAAGGTGGAATATCATACCAGTGAGGGGCGCGTGGATTTGGTTCTGCAGACAGACAGATTTATTTACGTAATGGAATTCAAGTTAAACGGTACAGCGGAGGAAGCCTTGCGACAGATCAATGAAAAACAGTATGCCCGACCTTTCGAGACGGACGGGCGCAAATTGTTTAAGGTAGGGGTGAACTTCAGCAAGAAAAGTCGTAATATAGAGAAATGGATAGTGGGTTAACTATTGAAGATATTAAGGACATACGTCAATGCCACGCAAAATGCTCGTAAACAAGAGCATTTTGCGTGGCATTGCGTTCCGGATATACACTGACCACTAAAAGCCTCTCCACCGTTCCCTTCTGATCTCCTCGCACTGCCGTCGCTGCCATGCAGGCATTATTTTCTCCAGCTCTTTCAGTTTCCATCCCTTCATAAAGCGTATCTCGTCCTTTTCCTGCTCCGTGCACAGGCTGATGCGCAGCAGTTCGGGGTAGAGCACCTGTATATGGAAAATCTTGGCTCTCCACAGCAGCATGGACATCTGCCAGGGGGTGAGGGCTTGGATGCGGTTCAGGGTGAGCAGCATTTCCAGATAATGACGGTAGAAGGCTTTGTCCACGGTCATGAGTTGGTTTATCAGATGGTTCATTTTTATTATTATTAAATGAAAAGATTAGTTGAATGGAGAAGCAGGAAATCAAAGCGGAGGAAAGGAACCCTATCTTTGGTAAAATCATCCTTGGATACGGTATCTTTGGAGAAGCCTCTTTGAAAACAAACAGTTCCCTTTAGAAATCCTATCTTTGGTAAAAGCTTCCCTTAAAAGCGGTATTCCTTTACAGCATCAAAACAAGGGCACGGTTTCACGGGATTCAGGTCATGATGCCCCACTATCAACGCTTTGGGGAACAGGAGGCGCAGCTCGCGCAGC
>ENA-ORRE01002537-ORRE01002537.1-human-gut-metagenome-genome-assembly--contig:-NODE-2537-length-10633-cov-2.295235_pt1 | contig 10633 bp, 8 predicted proteins | sample MGYA00242171_ERZ509126 | MGnify/ENA primary metagenome ERZ509126 (study PRJEB26280, sample SAMEA2338648) | human gut metagenome | biome: human gut; feature: human-associated habitat; material: faeces... | reverse complement strand
GAGCTGCGGCGGAATCTCTTTCACAAAACGGGAGATTTTATTGTACTGTGTCTGACCATGCATCATTCGGCACATCGCATAACTGAGGGTCAGCTTCTTCATGGCACGGGTAATGCCCACATAACACAAACGGCGTTCTTCCTCAATCTCCATAGGATCATCGTTGACAATGGTCATATAACTCGGGAACAAACCATCCTCCATACCGCACAGATAAACATATGGAAATTCCAGACCTTTTGCACTATGCAGTGTCATCAAAATAACTTTGTTGTCCGAATCATCCATATTGTCCACATCTGCCACAAGGGCAATCTGTTCCAGCAATTCATTCAGGGAAGGCTGTTCCGTCTCCTCTTCATAGGCGACAATCTTGTTGCGCAGTTCGTCTAAGTTCTCAATTCGCGTTGTTGCTTCATCGGTCTGCTCTGCCTGAAGCTCTTTCAGATAGCCCGTATCTTCCAGAACTTCATCATACAATTCTGCCAGGGACATATATTCTGCCTTTGTTCTGAAAACCTGTATCAGATTCACAAAACCATTGATTTTCGCTGCTGCCCGTCCCAGACCCGGAATACCATCCACCTGTTTAAAGGCCTCATACAAACTGATTCCCCACTGATCCGCGTACTCCGCCGCTTTTGTCACTGTTGTGGCACCGATACCGCGCTTTGGTACATTCACCACACGTCTCACAGCCACGTCATCCTGACCATTATTGATAATTTTCAAATAGGCCAGAATATCTTTGATCTCTTTGCGCTGATAGAAGTTCACACCGCCCACAACTCTATATGGTATGTTGCGTGTGACAAATTTTTCTTCTAAAACACGTGACTGGGCGTTTGTTCTGTAAAGTACCGCAAAATCTTTGTATTCAGCCTCATGGCGCTCCGTCTTTGCCGCAATATCCTTCACAATTCCCATGGCTTCTTCATATTCTGTCTGGTACTGATTCAGTGCAATCGGTACACCCTGTTCATTATCCGTCCAAAGTGTCTTATCCTTACGCCCCTGATTGTGATGGATCACACCGTTGGCAGCATCCAGGATTGTTTTGGTCGAACGATAATTCTGCTCCAGCTTGATCACTTTTGCATCCGGATATATCTTCTCGTAATCTAAAATATTGCGGATATTGGCACCACGGAACTTGTAAATGGACTGGTCATCATCACCCACGACACAAAGATTGCGGTAACCGTCCGCCAACAGCCGGATCAGTTCAAACTGCGCCGTATTCGTATCCTGATACTCATCCACCATGATATAACGGAATCTTTCCTGATAATACTCCAGCACATCCGGCTGTGTACCTCCGGACAGCTTTTGAACAGCTCCACCGTTTTCACAATGATATCATCAAAATCCAGTGCATTACTCTTCTTCAGGGTGTCCTGATATTCTCTGTAAACCTTTGCCGTCACACTTTTGCGATAATCGCCTACAGACTTGACCTCGAATTCCCGTACATCCACCAGTTCATCCTTGGCAGAAGATATTTCAGACAGCAGCGTCCGCTCCTTATACATCTTCGTGTCGATGTTCAGGCGCTTGCAGACCTGCTTTATCACAGATTTCTGGTCATCCGTATCATAAATGGTAAAATTCGTATCATAGCCCAACCGGTCAATATGTCTTCTGAGGATCCTCATGCAGGTGGCATGGAAAGTGGCTACCCACACCTGATCCGCGCCGAAACCGGCGATCTGATCCACACGTTCCCGCATCTCCTGTGCCGCCTTATTGGTAAAGGTAATAGCAAGAATGTTCCATGGATTCACTCCCAGTTCATCGATCAGATATGCCACCCGGTGGGTCAGGACACGGGTCTTGCCGCTTCCGGCGCCCGCTAACAGAAGGAGCGGTCCTTCCGTATGAAGCACCGCTTCTTTTTGTTCTTTATTCAAAGTATCATAAATGCTCATGTATGACTAATTATCCCTTTCATTGAATTCCTGTAAAAAAGTTCTGAATTCCCCGATCGGCATTGGTTTTGCATAAAAATATCCCTGCACGATATCGCAATCCGCCAGCCGGAGCATCTCCAGCTGTTCACTGGTCTCCACACCCTCTGCCAGTACTTTAAAGCCGAGATGTCTTAACATTTTAGTCAGATATTTTATAATTGTCAATGCGGTTTCTTCCCGTTCGCTGTTCATGGTATCATCCAGGAACTGCTTGTCCAGTTTTACCGTATCCACAGCCACCTTGGATAACAGATTCAGCGAAGAATATCCACTTCCGAAATCATCGACAGAGATCTCCACGCCTCTGTCCCTGAGGGTTTCCAGATTATTGGTCAGCTTGTTCAGATCCGACATAAATACTGACTCCGTCACTTCCACCTCCAGCAGATTGCCGGGTACCTTATAGTCTTTCAGGCGCTTTAAGATATTCGGCACAAAATCCGCATATTCATTATGACGTCTGGAAAAGTTAACAGAGATCGGCACCACTTCTTCTCCCTGTGCCAGGGCATCACGCAAATATTCCATGACCTGATCCAGAATGGCGAAATCAACCTTGGTAATAAACCCATTTCTCTCAAAAATATCTATAAACTTTCCGGGCATTACCATAGTTCCATCCGCTTTTATCCAGCGCACCAGTGCTTCCGCTCCCACTACTTTTCCGGTATGAAGAGATACCTTAGGCTGGAGATATGCATGGAATTCTTTATTATTATAGGCGCTTACCATTCCGGATACAATTGTTCTGGTATTCTCCAAATCTCTGCGGATCTTGTCCGTGTAAATTTCTACGGCACTGTCTACCTTCTGCGTCTTGCATTGTTTTCTGGCCTCATTGGCATTATCCATCATGGAAGATACCGACCAGTCATTCTCCGTGATCTCATACAAACCGGTGGCAATGACCAGATTACACTGATCATACCGGCTATTGATCCTCTTCACAAAAGAATTCGTAAACGTCAGGTACGCCTGTCTGGCATCCTCCACGGAATCTTCCTTCAGCACACCGACAAAGTGGTCGGAGGTTACACGGCAGAACAATATGCTTTCCTGGCATTTTTCCTGTAATGCCACAGCAAAATCATGCAAGATACGGTCGCCTACCTCGTAGCCATACATTTCATTCACATACTGGAAATTAGAAAAGTCAGAGGACACAAAATATAATCCGACCTTTCCATTCGCTGCCATATAGGCTTCTAATTTGTCTACGAACTTATTGTACACCGGCAGTCCGGTCAGCGCATCATAATTCAGTTTCCGATTCAGTTCCCTTTGATCTTTTTCTGCATTTTTCAGCATGCGAAGCCTGTTGAATATCTGATGGGATATTCTGCACAGGGCATTTTTCTCCTCTTCCCAGGTTCTGTCTGTATGGCGGTCTGAGAAGATAACACTGGCCTTTAATCCCTTCGAAGCTGTAGACATTACGATCATCACAGACTCCGCTTCTTCTTTGTAGATATTCGGAGTCTCCGACTGTCTGTAAATTGCGGCACCGGATTCGTCTGCACGTTTCCGGATCCTGTCCCATTCAAATACTCCCGGATGCAGTATTCTTTTGACAAAATTTTTCTTTTCTTCCCGATTCCATTGATAACGGATCGACGGTCCTGCCTCATTTACTTCCACACATATCATATCATCAATATTGAAAAAACTGCAGGTACGTTCACTGATCACCTTCAGGGCACTGGTCAGATTCGGTACATTTTCCAACAGGTCCATGCAGAACAGCACCAGATCTTCCGCGCTCTCGAACTGTGCCTCCTTGTGAACGATCTCGTCATCTTTGTTCTCCTCACTGTCCAGGTAGCTTTGACCGGGCAATGCCACACCCTCCTTGACCTCCAGAAGATCATAAGCGCCCTTTTCCCGACTCTTCACCTGATACAAGGCTGCATCTGCCCACCGGAACAGCAGATTATAGTCTGTCACTGTTCCATCCGTAACCGCAGCTCCCAGACTGCAGGAGATATGCAGTCCTGTTTTATCATCATCATAGCGGTCAGACATACAGCGATTCAACTGTCCAAGCTTCTCTTCCAGTTCCTCTCTTGGCATATCCTCTACATAGCATACGAACTCGTCTCCACCGATCCTGCCTTTCAGCGCATCGGGAAATAATTTATTCATTTCATCTGCAAAAGAACACAATACCGCATCTCCAAACAGATGTCCGTTTGTATCGTTGATCTTTTTAAAACTATCCACATCCAGAACAATAAGGTATCCCACCTGTCCCCGTTTCATTTTCTGCAGTCTGTGTGTGATCTGCTGCTTGATGGTGGAATGATTCAAAAGTCCGGTCAGGGAATCCCTTTGTGATTTTTCCTGTAGTTCCCTTTCCTTTTTCTTCTGTGCATCAATATCACAGACCTTGCCCAGGACACGTTCCGGTTCTTTTTTTTCATTATAAAAAGTCTGCCCGATGACCTTCATCCAGTGAGGATTACCTTCCTCGTCCGTCTTGCAGAGCTCAATACAAATATCCGGCTTGCCGCTGTGCAGTGCTTCTGCAAGCTGCTGTTCCACTGCATCCGTGCGGTTGTCCACTTCCCTGAGGAGCTGCTCCGTATACCCTTCCGTGATCTGTCCGCAATACAGACTGCCTTCTTCCGGACCTGCATAGTGCATTTGATCCTTTGCGATATCATATTCAAAGATCAGATCGCCGGACATTCGGATCACAGCCATCAGTTTTTCCCGTTCCCGCTGCAGCTCCTTCGTTGTTTCCTCCAGCCGTCTGTCTATATCTTTGTTTTTATCTAACCCTATTATTTTTTCGTCCATACAGCCCTCTCAGCCTTCTCTATGCTTCTTCCACTCTGCTGAAATTCCAGATCCGCAGATTATATTCCACAATAGGTGTATCACAATAAATGCACTTTTTTGCCCCAAGTCCGGGAAGCGGTGCACCACAATTGGGACAATTCAGGGCCAGACCTGCATCCTCCTGGTTCTCGACCATATCCTGATCCTGGATATAGACCAGTTCCACATTGTATTTTGCCTGTTCTTTCCGTTCTTCACTGCCCCCGATAAGCTTACCGTTTTCTTTCAACGCATGGATATATTCTACGGCTGACTGCAGGACAATACTCTGTCTTCCCCTCTGCTTCCGGTACTGGTGGATCTCCGTTCTGTGAATATGGATATTTTCAAAGCTCTCCTTCTGGGACTGGTTCTGTAGCATTTCCAGCCGCAGTCTGAGCTGTTCTTTCAATTCTCTGGTTCCCTCCGACAACAGGGCCGGATTCTGTTTCGTAATACTCTGCAGATAGGAGGTCAGCACATTCTCCGCTCTGCTCTTCATCTCATCATAATGAAATTCCGGGAAATCCCGCATAATGGACGGCATGTACAGGTTGGTTGCGGAAGAGACCGACTTCGGTGTCATTTCCACTTCCTTTTCTCTCTGTTTCATTCCCTCAATCATGGAGTCCGTTCCGAATAACATCCGGGAGGTATCCCGCAGTTTTTTCCTGATGTTGCAATAGGCATAATAAATGATTCCTGCAAGCACCAGAAGTAATACCAATATGACGATAATTGCAATCAGATTTCCGCTCATTTATGTTTCTCTCTGTTTTTCATTCTGTTGTAATGTTTGTATAGCATAAGTTTCAGGAACGCAGGTGCCAAAGTTGCACCACATATCTGAACTGTTAACAGTTCAGCGCGCCATTCGCAAAGCCGCACTGTTACAGCAAAGTACAGCAGACGCCTAAAGGCATCCGCTGTACTGCTGTTTTGTAGAAATATTCTGCTGAGTATGTATTATACTCTGTCGTTCTCGTCAAAAGGATCACCGCACTCCGGGCAGAACTTGGGAGGATGTGCAGGATCTTCCGGCTCCCAGCCACACTTGTCGCATTTATAGATCGGTGCGCCGTCCGGCTTCTTTGCTCCGCATTCGGAACAGAACTTGCCCTGATTTACTGCACCACAGCTGCAGGTCCAGCCTGCGTCCGAAGGCTTAGGTGCTCCACACTCAGCGCAGAACTTACCACGGTTATCCGTAGCGCCGCAGCTACAGGTCCAGCCAAGTACCGGTGCCTGCATCTTAGGAGCCTGCCCCCGCGCGGGTGCTGCCTGTGCCTGCTGCATACCACTGTTCTGCTGGGCATCCATCTGATACAGCTGTCCGGCATTGATACCGCCTACCATGTTCGCCATGTTCATGCCTGCAAATGCCATCATGGGACCGGTAGAGGTGTTGGATGCTGCCATCTTCATAGCCTCTGCCTGTGCAGCGGTCATGGTAGCTGCTGCCATTCCGGTATTGCGCAGTACTGCGGTTCTCTGCAGATCTGCGATGGTCTTTGCATCCTCATCAGGGATCTTCGCAGAATTGATATTAATGGTAACGATCTCGATACCACGAAGTTTGGTCCACAGATCGGAAAGCTCTTCCTTCAAAGCTTCTGTCAGTTCCGCAGTATGTGCGGGAACTTCGCTGGGACGAACACCCAGGGCGGAGATCTTAGCCAGTGCAGGCTGCAGAGCGGTCAACAATTCTGCCTTCATCTTCGCTACCAGTTCGCTTCTGGTATAGGACTCTGTTACGTTACCGCATACATTTTTATAGAATAACAAAGGATCCACCAGGTGGAAGGAATACTCACCGTTACAACGTAAGGAGGTATCCAGATCCAGTCCGATATTCTGGTCAATTACACGGAACGGAATAGGGCTTGCCGTACCAAAGAGGTTGTTCATGATCTCCTTGATATTGAAGAAGTAGATTCTCTGATCCTTCGCTGCATTACCACCAAAGGTAAAACGTTTTCCGATATTGGAAAAAGTATTCTTAACGCTCTCGCCAAGATTGCCGTAGAACAAGCTGGGTTCTGTGGAAGAATCATATACGAACTCACCGGCATCCGCACAGAACTCTACGATTCCGCCCTGATCCACGATGATCATACACTGTCCTTCGTTGACTGCCACGATAGAGCCGTTGGAGATAATGTTCTCCACACCCTTGGTGTTACTGTTACGTCCATTGGTTACCCGCTGCTGTCCTTTTACTACCAATACATCGTTGGAAAGAGAATCACAGTAAAAATACTCTCTCCACTGGTCAGCCATCATGCTACTGACTGCATCTTTTGCTGCTCTGATTAAACCCATTACCGCACCTCCATTTTATATATGAAAAATTGTTCTTTTTCACATCTCTTATATTTTAGCAAATTTTACACATTCCCTCAACCGCTTTTCGTAAAATATCGTGATTTTTCCTTTACAATGTGCCTTTTTTCTACTAAACTGTGATATTAGAGATGTTTGATTACACTATACTATAAAAGGATTAAAAGAAATATGGGTAAAAAAGCTACAAAAGCCGCTGATAATATGTACTATCTCGCACGTTGCGAAGCTGCCAAGGAAAATCCTGACTTCAGCAGCCGGGAAAAGGCCGCTGAACTGGTAGGCATCGACCGCACAAGACTGGCAAGGATCGAACTGGATACCATTGCCCCTTATCCGGAGGAAGTCAAGGCTATGGCAGAGGCATATAATACACCGGAGCTGTGCAATTCCTACTGTGCCAGAGAATGCCCCTTGGGACGCAACAATGTATCAGAGGTTGACATTGTAGACTTTGACCGACTGGCGCTGAAAGTACTGGGATCCTTGAAAGATATCGACACGCTTCGTGCGTCCCTGATCGCTATCTCCGAAGACGGTGTGATCTCTGAGGATGAGCGTCCGGCATTTCAGGATATTCTGGATTCCCTGGAGAAGATCAGTACCAATGCCAAGGCATTAAAGCTCTGGGCCATTAAAAATATACACATTCAGGAGGAGGATGTCTGATCCTCCTCCTTTTTTAAACTATTTTTATAACACTCTCTTTGTTTTCCTTATTTTGCCGCCGCTTTTTCAGCAAATTCTGTGGTCACCAGTTTTTCATAGGGCACTCTCTCTTTCAGTACATCAGAGTCCTCCAGAATATTCTGTAACAGATCAAAGGCATCTTTGTGGAAGATCAGATCTTTTTTCCAGGTATCCTGTTCCTGATATCTGGCAACGATGGCTGTCAGCGTATCACTCCCGGTCTCTGCGAACTGGGGTGCAATACATTTGGCGATTTCTTCCGCACTGTGCTCCTGCACATAATCCATACCTTTTTGCAGGGCATCGGTAAATGCCTGGATTGTCTCCGCATTTTTCTCTATATAACTCTTCCTGGCAGAAAAAGAAGTATACGGTACATAGCCGGATTCCTCGCCTAAAGATGCCACCACATAGCCGTCGCCCTTCTGCTCTAACAGCGTAGCATGCGGCTCGAACTCAATGGTAAAATCTCCCTGCCCGCCGGAAAAAGCTGCTGCTGTGGAACCGAAGTCAATGCTTTGGTCGATGGACAGATCCGTTGTCGGATCCATATTATTTTTCTCCAGGATATATTCAAATACCATCTCCGGCATACCGCCCGCTCTACCACCTAAGACTGTAGCACCCTTTAACATATCCCACGAAAAGTCATCGATAGGTTCTCTCGCCACCAGGAAATTTCCTGCCCGCTGGGTCAACTGGGCAAAGTTCACCACATAGTCTTCCGTTCCTCCGGCATAGGTGTAAATCGTGCTCTCACTGCCCATGAAGCCGATGTCCGCCTCACCGGTCAGCACCGCTGTCATAGTCTTATCCGCGCCAAATCCCGTTACGAGCTCCAGGTCGATCCCGGCATCGGCAAAATATCCTTCCTCGATAGCCACATACATCGGTGCATAAAAAAGAGAGTGGGCCACTTCATTGAGCACCACTCTTGTCTTCTTTGGTCCGTTCGTCTGTTCTGCATTGCCGCAGCCCGTAAGTGCACCTGCCGCAAGCAGTACAGCCAATATCGCTGCCATTACTTTCTTTGTTTTCATAATCGTTCATCCTCCCTGAGATTACATATCTATTCTATGTAATCCCAGGGAAAATGTTCCGGAATATTTACAGGTTCGCCTTGATCTTGTCGATCATCTCCTGATATTCTGCATCCGTCAAAAAGGTCTTGCCGGGATTCATCTCGAAAGTGCCGCCCCACTCGAAACCGTCCTTGTACTTCGGGCACAGGTGCATGTGCAGATGGCAGCCGGTGTCGCCGTATGCTCCGTAATTTAACTTATCTGGATGGAATGCTGCATGGATGGCTTTCGCTGCATGCGCCACATCCTCAAAAAATAATCTTCTCTCTTCCTCGCTGATGTCCACGATCTCACTGACATGGTCCTTGTATGCTACGATGCATCTGCCGGGATGGCTCTGTTCCTTGAACAGGATCAGGCTGCTTACCTTCAGATCACAGATAAAAATACCGAACTTGTCTAACAGTTCTCCTCTCATACAATATCCACAATTTGCGTCTTTCATTTGTTCTCCTATCTGCCCGCTTGCGGGGCGTGCCGTCTCCGGCTGTATTCTTATTCCGGTAACACCGGGGGGTATCAGCTACAGTGTGATGTTGATCAGCTTATGAATATTCTCCGGGGCGTAATTCAACACCAGCTCCGTAGGGAAATCCAGTTCCCTCATCAGCTGTTCGGTCTCGACAAATTTTCCTATGGCAAAACACATATGGCTGTCCGTTCCCATTATAACAGGCTGATCATACTTCATGCAAGTCTTTAACAGCTCTGTAATATTTTCTCTGCCTCCTTGTCTGGCCGACTGGGGATTCAGGGATGAATTGTTCACTTCCAACACCGCCTGTGCCTGTCTGGCCTCTCGCACCAGTTCGTCATAATCCAACGGAAATCTGCCGTCATCGGGATGCCCAAGTATTTTCACATAAGGATTCTGAAAAGCTCTGACAGATGCCAGTGTATTCTCCTTGCGGCTTCCCGCAGTAAAGGCAAAGGGATGAATGCTGGCAAGGGCATAATCCATTTTCTGCAGATAGCGCTCTTCCAGATCCAGTTCACCGTTTGTACTGCAGATATTTGCTTCTACGCCGCATAGCAGGCGCAGACTTCCATCTGGCTTCGGTATTACCCGGCCGGTGTTCTCTTCTCTGTAATATATTCTGGGAATCACTTTATAATTACTGAAAAAGAAATTATGCGGGCCTCCCGGGGAAGTCGGTCCGTGCTCACTCATTCCCAGGTACTGTAAGCCCATTGCCAATGCAGCATCTATATTCTCCAATAAGGTACTATACGCATGCCCTGCTGCCAGAGTATGCGTATGAAGATCCATGATTGCTTTCATTCTATTGTCCTTTTACTTTCCAAAACGGTCTAATTCTTTTTCTTATGAGCTTCCTTCTCCGGTTCCTGTGCTTTCATCGTATCTGCCAGATCCGCTACCAGCTGTTCCACGATCATCTTCTTCATATAGACATCAAAGCTCAACAGGCAGATCAGGGCAAATTTCTGTAAAAACTCCTGCTCTTCTCCGGTCACTTCGGTAAAGGAATCCTCTGCTCTGCGGAATTTCTCCACAACATCCTTTTTCAGATCCTCCAGCTGTTCCTTCTCCAGCACCACCACTTCCTTGTAGACGCTCTCCAGGTCAAAGACCTGTCCGTTCTGAAAATAGCGGTCAGTAAGGGGCTTAAGCAGCGTCTGGATCTCATTCATGGGAATGATCCCTTTATAATAGTAGATAAAAATAAGAAGCAGCACATGCTCTTTGGAATATTTCTTCTTCACCGG
>ENA-ORRE01002535-ORRE01002535.1-human-gut-metagenome-genome-assembly--contig:-NODE-2535-length-10635-cov-12.781291_pt1 | contig 10635 bp, 13 predicted proteins | sample MGYA00242171_ERZ509126 | MGnify/ENA primary metagenome ERZ509126 (study PRJEB26280, sample SAMEA2338648) | human gut metagenome | biome: human gut; feature: human-associated habitat; material: faeces... | reverse complement strand
TGCCACACCGATGCACGAAATAAAATGTTTCACGTGGAACACAACACCAAGAGTTAATAAAAGTTAAAACGAAAATAATTTGTGCGCTTATGCTTGTATGTTAGAAAAATGTTGTATCTTTGCAACGTGTTACTTAAACATTTGAAATTATGAAAGAGTTGATACAGCATTTCAGAGAGCAACCGAAAGAAGCGATTAAAGAAGTCGCAATGTGTGTAATGATTTTTGCCGTTTGTGGGGCGATGTTGTTTTTATCTGCAATCTTGCAGGGTTGCACCGTTTCAAAGGGTACAACGGTACGGGGCAAGGCAACGATAGTAACCACCGATACAACGGTAGTGAAGCACAACGGGGCTTTGAAGTTCAAAAAATCTATGTTTAACAATTAAAAGTTTACTACAATGAACGAAGAAAGAAAAGCATTTGACGAATTTTCGTTTGCCGCTTTGTCGGCTTTGGGTAGCCTTATGGCGTGTAACGAAGTTTGCCGCAACCAACGGGCAGTTATGAAAATAAACCGCTTTCGTGCGTGGCTTATGGACTTGAAGCCGCAAGACAACCCCGAACCGAATTTGCCGTTTGACGGCGAACCGCAAGGACAGACAGCCGAATAATTAACAACAAGTTTAACAATTAAAAGATTACTACAATGAAAAGTTTTGCAAGTAAATTTAACAAGACCACGTTTGGCATTGACACAACCGACTTTCAGTACACCAAGTTAGCCGATATTTTCAACTCTCAAAATGAGGGCGGCAAAGATGTGGTACACAAAATCAATGGGCTTTATGTCCACAAATCACAATTAGGCGACAGCCCCGTAATCATTGACGAGGAAAACAAACGGCTGGGGAACCTGCCGAGCCACACCGCCGAAACGGTACGTGAAATTCTTGCCGATGATGAGGCAGTACAAACTATCAAAGACGGCAAAGTCGGGTACACGATTTACGAGTACGAGAGCCACGGCAAGAAGTGTTATTCTATCTCGTTTGTGGACTTGTAAGAATTTGGAAAGTTATGTTTAACTTTGTAGGGGTGTAAGTAATTGCACCCCTATTTAATATGACAGCGTATGGTGAAGTTAGGTTTTAAGATTAAATTTACAAAGGGGGTATTTGGAGCGACCCAACGGGCGAAAATCAAAAAAGAGATTTTGCAATCCGCTGAACTCAGTCCCGAAGACCGCAAAGAAATTGCAAGGGTTTTCCAAATGGCAAACCGCCGTATTCAGAATATCGAAGCAAGCGGACAACTTTCGCCAGCCGTGCAAGCGTTGAACAAAGGCGATGTTAAGGGGTTTACCAAGTTTTCAATGAAAGGTGATTTGAACACCCTAAAAATTGAGTACGGCAAGGCGATTTCGTTTTTACGCCAGCCAACCAGTACGGCGCAAGGTGCCAGGCAGTACGGGCAACACTTGCAACGTACATACGGGCTGACACCCGATGAGTACAACCTTATGGCAAGGAACTTGCAAGGCAAGTTAAACAGCGTTTCGAACAGTGATTTCGTGGAACGGTATTTGATGCGGTACAAGGATTTCACGGGCGAAATGGAACAAAGCGCAAAAGATATAAGCACCCAAATAGAAAGTGAAGCGCAAAGCATATCACGGGCGATTGAAAGCGAACTAAACAGAGTGGCGGACAATATAGCAAACAAAGTCGGTGATACGATAGACGATATTATAAAAGCATTTGAAAAATTTGGTATGTAATGAAAAAAATACCTTTTGAGTTACAAGAAAGAATAAACAGCCCGACCGAAATAGCGAGCATCCTGCAAAGTGCCGTGAACGAAAAGAACATTATAGGCAACAGCAAGGGGGAACGCTTTTATAACGTGCCGTGCGCCTTTGATATTGAAACTACAAGTTTTTACCGTGATACGGACGGACGGGCGTACACCTACGAGCAAGCGCAGAAAATGACAGATGCCAACGGGCGCAAGGCGAAATTAGAGAAAGCCGCAATAATGTACGTTTGGCAGTTTGGCATAAACGGTTATACAATAATGGGGCGCACGTGGGGCGAGTTTGTCACGATGATGCAGACCGTAAGCGAGGTTTTGCAACTGAATGACAAATTACGCCTTATTGTGTATGTGCATAACCTTTCATACGAATTTCAGTTTTTGCGCAAGTGGTTTGAGTGGCAACGGGTTTTCAGTATTGATTTGCGCAAACCGATTTATGCGATAACAACGGGCAACATTGAGTTTAGATGCAGTTACTTGCTTTCGGGTTATTCGCTTGCAAAGTTGGGCGAGCAACTTATGAAATACAAGTGTGCGAAAGCCGTGGGCGATTTGGACTACCAGCAAATAAGGCACAGCGAAACGCCGCTTACTGATGCTGAAATACATTACTGCATAAACGATATTAAAGTCGTGATGTGCTACATACAAGAACGTATCGAGGAAAGCAAGGGGATAACGCACATACCGATAACAAAGACGGGGTTTGTGCGCAAGTATTGCCGTGCGCATTGTTTGCGTGAAAAGACCGATGTAGGAAAGACCGTACCAAATTGGGATTACGTGAACCTGATGCAGGAACTACAAATAACGGGTATGAATGAATTTAATATGCTGCAACGTGCGTTCGCCGGCGGTTTTACACACGCTAACGCCGAATATACAGACGAAATAATGTATGACGTGGATAGTTACGACTTTACAAGCAGTTACCCGTATGTAATGATAGCGGAAAAATACCCTATGTCGCAAGGCGTTGCAATCACGGTTAAGAGCACCGCGCAATTTGAGTTTTTAATATCAAAGTATTGTTGCGTGTTCGATATTGAGTTTACCAACATATTTGCCAGCGAAACGCAAGACAACCCGATTTCCGCAAGCAAATGTTTTGTTAAAGAAAACCCGTGCGAAAATAACGGGCGTATCGTGGCGGCTTCAAAAATTGCGCTTACAATTACGGACGTGGACTTTCATATAATCAAAAACTTTTATTCGTGGGAAAGTATGCGTGTGGGTGAAATGTATTGTTACAAGAAAGATTATTTGCCGACACCGTTTGTAAAATCTATCCTACATTTGTACGAAAGCAAGACGAAATTAAAAGGCGTTGAGGGCAAAGAAGTTGAATATCTAAACAGCAAGGAAATGTTAAACAGTTGTTACGGTATGAGTGTTACCAACCCTTTGCGTGATGAGTTTACGTATAACGGCGAGTGGGATATTAACTCAATGTCGCCCGAACAAAAGCAGGAACTTTTATACAAGTACAACACCAGCAAAAACCGTTTCTTGTTTTACCCGTGGGGTATCTTTGTAACCGCATACGCACGGCGCAACCTTTTCACGGGCATACACGAAGCAAAAGACGATTACATATACAGCGACACGGACAGCATTAAAATAATGAACGGCAAGGCGCACGAAGCATATTTCAAGGCTTATAATATGCAGGTGCAAATGAAATTGCGAGCCGCCTGCAAGTACCACGGTTTGCCGTTTTCCCTTTGCGAGCCGCAAACTATCAAAGGCATAACAAAGACTTTGGGCGTTTGGGATTTCGAGGGAACTTACACACGGTTTAAGACTTTGGGCGCAAAACGCTATATGGTACAAGAACCGAACGCACTCAAAGCAAACGGACGGGCATACGATTTCAGTTTAACCGTGTCGGGCGTGAACAAAAAAGCCGCTATTCCGTATCTTATCGAAAAGTACGGGGCTGATGGTATATTTGATGCGTTTACTAATTATCTGGATATACCGCCGCAAGCAACGGGCAAAAACATACATACGTACATTGACTACGAGATACAAGGCGAGATAACCGACTACAAAGGCAGCACGGCGCACTACAACGAACGCACGGGCGTACATTTAGAGCCAACGGGTTACAGCCTTTCCCTTTCGGTTATGTACATAAATTATTTGCGAGGTATTAAATTTAAGGACTAAAATAATAAGATTATGACAACAAGAAAGACAAAGACAGACAAGCCGAAATTTTACGACTTGAAAGCGATTTTAAGCAAGAACGCCGACTATAATGTTATATTTGGCGAACGGTCAAACGGCAAGACTTATGCCGCCTTAAAATATGGTTTGGAAAACTATATCAAGACGGGCAAGCAAATGGCGTATATACGCCGATGGCGTGAGGATTTGAGGGGCAAACGTGCCGAAAGTCTGTTTGCAAACCACGTGGCAAACGGGCTTATTGAGGACATGACAGAGGGCAAATTTAACGAAGTGTTCTATATGTCGAACAAATGGTTTTTGTCGTACTACGATGCCGAGAAAAACAAGCGGACACCCGACCCGACACCGTTTTGTTACGGGTTTTGTTTGTCCGAGCAGGAACACGAAAAAAGCAGCAGTTACCCGAATGTCACAACGATAGTCTTTGACGAGTTTTTGACACGGCGGTATTATTTGCCCGATGAGTTTATGTTGTTTATGAACCTTTTGAGTACAATAATACGCCAGCGGAACGATGTTAAGGTTTTTATGTTGGGGAACACGGTAAACAAGTTTTGCCCGTACTTTACGGAAATGGGTTTGAAGCAAGTGCCGTTTATGGAGCAGGGAACGATAGATATATACCGCTTTGGCGAACACGGTGCAATAGTGGCGGTTGAGTATTGCAGCACGATAGTACAACACAAAGCCAGCAACAAGTATTTTTGTTTCGATAACCAAAACTTGCAGATGATTACGGGCGGTAAGTGGGAACTTGCAGTATATCCGCATTTGCCGTGCAAGTACAAGCCGCAAGATGTGTTGTTTGTGTATTATATCAAGTTTAACGATGTAGTGTTACAAGGAAACATTATACAAGTAGGCAACGAATGTTTCACGTACATACACGCAAAGACAACCCCGATAAAAGATGAGGAAAACAGCCTTATTTATTCGCTGGAAATGAACGGCAAACCGAACTACAAACGCAAGTTGTTAAGTACGGCAAGTTATGTTGAACAACAAGTAGCACGGTTTTTCGCAATAGATAAAGTTTTCTACCAAGACAACGAAGTTGGCGAAATAGTACGCAATTATTTAATTACGAGTGCAAAGACAAACATTGTTTCGTTGAAATGAAAATTACGGGCGGTTTGGTGCAAATTTCGTGCCAAACCGACCGTTTTACGAAATAATGCCTATCTTTGCAAGTAGTAACTAAATTTATAACGATATGGACGCAAATACTATTATTCAAATCATTTCAAGTTTAGGTTTTCCGATTGTGATGTGTGGCGCATTGTTTTGGTATATGGTGAAACAAAGGCAGGCGCACCAAGAAGAAACGGAACACCTAAAAGATACGATTGCGGAAAACACGAAAGTGTTAGCCGAACTTACAACACTGATTAAAGTTTTGACAGATGAAAAGGAAAGATAACATTTACAAGTTGTACCAGCAACAAGTAAGGGACAAAGACACCGCCGTAACCGAATTTATGGCAAACACGTTGGCGAAAACTCAAAGTATGTTTGAGTATGACGGTTTACCCGACAGCATACCGCAAAAGGAATTGGAGCGGCTTTTGCAGACCACGGGCAACGCCTTTGTTACCAGCGTGGACGGGGTTTTGTATGCGCTTTCGGGCGGCAAAGGCGGCGAACCCGATGTTTACGGACGGGCAACTCTTTACACCGTGGCGAACCCTGCATTAAAGTTAAACAAGACCTACGATATACAGAAAGACGGGGTTTTGATTGAGAATGACAGCAACGGGGAAAGCCTTTTGCCGCTGATAGGGCGTTACGCCGTCCTGCATACTGACGGGCTTATTTCGTTGAACACCGCCAGCATCCTAACACGTATTACGATGCTGATAAGCGCATCCGATGACAAGACGAAACAGAGTGCAGAGGAATTTTTGCGCAAGATACAGGACGGTGATTTTTCAATCATTGGGGAAAACGCATTTTTCAAGGGCGTAAATATGCAGACAGCCCCGACCACAAACAGCGTGTATATTACACAACTTATTGAACTGATACAATACTACAAGGCAAGTATGTATAACGAATTGGGACTAAACGCAAATTATAATATGAAGCGTGAACGGCTCAATTTGGGCGAGGTATCTATGAATGTGGACGTACTTTTGCCGTATGTGGATAATATGTTAAACGAAAGACAAAATGCAGTTACTAAAATTAATGATATGTTTGGCACGGATATTTCGGTACGTCTTGCAAGCAGCTGGGGACTTGAAAGGGAAAATTACAACGCTTTGGCGGCTGATTTGGAAACGGCACAGGAAAACCCCGACCCGACAGAAGAACCCGAACCGACAGAGGAAACAACCGAAACAGACGGAAACGGAACGGAAACAGACGGGAACGATACCGAAACAGAGGAAACAGAAGAAACGAAAGAAACGGAAACGGAAACGGACGGTAACGATACCGAAACAGAGGAAACAGAAGAAACAGAAGAAAACGAAGAAAACAAAGATAAACAATGAAATACAGCGAACTATTTACAAAGGGTAACGGGATATTCCAGGCGGTTTTCAAGACTGAATACCCGACAGAGTACGCCGCTATTTTCGGCGATACCGACCCGACCAAGTTAGACGCTTACGCCTTACTGATGTACGGCGGCAAGACCGTTGTAAGCAGCATAACCAGCGACAACGCAAGCGATGTTGTTTCGGCGGTGATTGCGGTAAACGTGCAAGGCTGGGAACGTGAAGCGGCGGCGATGTTAGCCGATTACGATGTACTGACACCCGTCACGGGGCAAATTGAACGGACGGAAACCGTAACTTTGCAGGAAAGCACCGACAACACCGAAACGGGCGCAAACAAGGCGTTTAATGACACCGATTTTTCAGACAGCGACCGAAAGACCGCAAACGATGAGAGAAACCGCACAGAGGAACGCCAAACAACCGAAACCAGCAAAGGAACGGGCGCAAGCAAATCAATTTCGACCGAAATTGCAAAAGAATTGCAGTTAAGGCGTGATAATTGGAGAAAAAACATTATCTTTGCACTTGTAAGCGAGATAACAACGAGTATTTACGAATAACTAATTTTTAATTTTTAGCAATATGAACGTAAAACCGATTTACCAGATTATTAACAGCGTTTCGGGTGAAGTGTTGGGACGTACTGACATTGTTTCCGATAATTTGACGGGCATTGTGGATTTAGGCACGGAAGTGTTTAACCAAAATGCAGTTGACAATTACGTAAAATCACTTGTAAACCATATAGGCAAGGTGATTTTTGTAAACCGACCTTATGCGGGCAAAGTGCCGAGCGTTTTAATGGATGCGTGGGAGTTTGGCAGCGTGTTGGAGAAAATAAGTGCCGATGTTCCCAAAGCCGAGGAAAACGACACGTGGAACTTGCAGGACGGACATACTTATGACCAAGACGTTTTCCACAAACCGACCGTAACCGCAAAGTTTTTCAACTCAAAGGTTACTTTTGAAGTGCCCGTATCAATCACCGAAAGACAGGTTAAGGAAAGTTTCAGCAACGCCGCACAACTCAATGGCTTTATTTCGATGATTTATGCAGCCGTTGAAAAGTCAATGACTATCAAGGCAGACGCTTTGATTATGCGCACAATTAACAACATGATTGCGGAAACGGTTTTGGCTGATGCGGTTGCGTTTGGCGGTACGGCAGGCAACTTGACAAATGCCGACCTTTCCAGAGCAAGCACGGCAAGATGTGTAAACCTTTTGAAGTTGTACAATGACAAGTATTTCCCTGCAACACCAGGCAGCCCCAACCCGACCCCGAACCCTAACGCACTGACAGCGGCAAAGGCAATCACCGACCCCGATTTCATACGCTTTGCGTCTTACGTTATGGGTACGTATGCCGACCGCCTGCAAAGCATTTCGACCGTGTTCAATGTTGGCGGCAAGGAACGGTTTACGCCGAAAGATATGTTGCACGTTGTACTTTTGTCCGACTTTGCAAAGGCAGCGCAAACCTATCTTTATTCCGACACGTTTAACCGTGGTGATGTACTTTTGCCGCAAGCCGAAACCGTACCTTTTTGGCAGGGCAGCGGACAGAACTACGACTTTGCCAGCACGGGACACATTAAGGTTAAGGAAAGCGGCGGCAAAGATGTTGAAATTTCGGGCGTGTTGGGCGTAATGTTCGACCGTGATGCGTTGGGCGTTTGCAATCTTGACAGACGAGTAACAACGAACTACAACGCAAAAGCCGAGTTTTTCAACAACTATTACAAGTTTGACGCTGGATATTTCAACGATACAAACGAAAACTTTGTAGTATTCTTTATTGAGTAACTCAATAGGTATTAGATTGTTTAACTTTGGGCGGTGTGGGTGCATGTGAAAGCGCACCGCACCGCCTTTTTCTTTTACAGATATGACAACGATAAACTTTTATTCATACAACGGACACCCCAACACGGTAAACAAGCAGTTGGGCGAGTTTACGGCGATTGAGGGCGATTTGCGGCAAACTTTCGATGTGTTGCGACCGACCGTAACACTACGAAAGCAGCCCCGACCGACTTTCAATTATTGTTATATCCCCGATTTAGGGCGGTATTATTTCGTGGATAGGGTAAGTTTTGAGGGAAACAACGCCTACGAACTTACGTTGCGCATTGATGTACTCAAAACCTACGAAAGCGAGATTTTGGCGGCAACGGGGCGAGTGACTGAAAGCGACAACCCCGACCCGTATATTTCAAACCGTGAATCAGTTTACAAACGCACCCCGAATTTCGAGAAAGTGCCGTTTGCAAATACGGGGTTATTCAAAGAGGACGGCAGTATTATAATGATTACGATAAAAGGAAAGGAGAGTTAAATATGGCATTACAAATACCTAAACAGACTACACCGAACGTTGTCAACAATATAAAAGATACCGAACTTTCAACGGACTATGACGGGACAACCATAGAAATAACCGTATCGATATCCTTCTATCGAAGCAAAAGGATAGACCAACCCAAAGCGACGTACACACAAATATCTGGTGGGTTAAAAACGGTTGATATGCAGGAAACCCACACCGAAACCCAAGCGACCGCAACCGTTTCAATATCCGACTTTGATATATCACAGCCGATTACGCTAACGGGTACGGTTATTGACACATTGCCGTTAAAGGTAGATTTGTCTAACTGTACTTCAAAAGAACCTCTTAACGATTATGTAGACTACGATAGCCATATTGAGGTAACATTGACAGCAAACCCGAATACCGAATTTTCGGACGCAAGCGAAGTGTATTTGCAACTTCTTAGCAGATTAGGACAACTAACTACAATACCGTTTAATATAAGTGCAGACAAACTATCAGCATCCCTTGATTATACGCTGACAGATAGCAAAAAATACGGTCAGGTTACGATACACGCGGAAGCGTTCCCCAAACAAGTGGTAGGGCAAAATTACGGGGCTATCAACGTGTATATCGTTACTTTGGATAACTTGAAAGACTTTGCCGAAAAGCGATTTAGTGGAGGCATCGATCTGGGAACTTTTGTTGCCAGCGTACAAAGAATTTTTACAGATGTGACCCCATATAGCTCGGATGTGTTAAGGTGCGGCGATTATAACACGGGTATCAGTGTGGAGCAGCCTGCAAATGAAGATATAACGCTTGATTTTGGTAACGTTACTATCCCAGCACACAACGAAAATACAACGGACTTTGACGGGGAAATACAAGTGTTTTTACCGTTCAAAGGTTTTGTTAACATACCCGTAGATTATGTAGGTAAAAACATAAACCTGCAATATGTAATTAACATTATGACGGGTAACGGTGTGGCAAAACTTTCTTATAACGGCGTTGTGTTTCAGATTGAAGAAACGCAACCTTGCCAACCCGTAATTTATAAGACAAGCGAAAACGAAATGAAAACCGTTGGCGATGATTGGAACACGTATATATTATACGGCTTAGAACCGTACATTTATTGCAAGTGGTACGAGAGTATGAACGAGGGTAGAAACAACGACCGACAAACGGGCATTTTAGGCGATTTCAGAGGGTTTAATATCTTTGATGATGTAACACCTATCCACACCGCCGAAATGCTGACAGAGGAACAAGAAATGATATACACGGCTTTATCTGACGGCGTTTATATTGAGTAACTGCAAGGCAGGACAAAAAGAAAGGCGGCAACTTGATTGTTACCGCCTTTTCTTTTCGCTTGCTGATTGTTATTTGTCCTGCAATGTTTCAACACCCGTTAAACAGATATACAAGTTTGTCGGATAACATTCGCAAAAGGTTTTGAAACGCCCGATAAGTTTTTCAGTTGCGATAAAGTCGTATGCTTGATTTTTGCAGGCAACTTCTTTTGCAAACTTGTTGCGTGTATCACGATTGAACACGATTTGATTTTCTAAAATGCTGACACCCGTTTGCAGGCTTTCGGCGATGCTTTCAAGGTTTGTGCGAATTTCGGGCGCATTTGCCGCCAAAAAATCAACGTGTTTCTTAGTCTGCAATAACAATTCTTGCAATGCGTTTAACACTTTCTGATTTTGAAAAATTAAATCTGTTGTTTTCATTTTTATAAAGTATTTAATTGTTTAACACGCTGCAAAGTTAAACAATTTATTTCACCTGCAAGCGGTTGGCGTGTTATTTTGTGTTAAATTATTCTTTTAACTTTGTTTAACAGTT
>ENA-ORRE01002534-ORRE01002534.1-human-gut-metagenome-genome-assembly--contig:-NODE-2534-length-10636-cov-10.324260_pt1 | contig 10636 bp, 8 predicted proteins | sample MGYA00242171_ERZ509126 | MGnify/ENA primary metagenome ERZ509126 (study PRJEB26280, sample SAMEA2338648) | human gut metagenome | biome: human gut; feature: human-associated habitat; material: faeces... | reverse complement strand
CGATACAACATCACTTGATCTTACAAGCCTTGCATTTGAAATGGGAACCAATGGTGATCAGTATGACATGGAACTGTTTTTTGCATTAAATCCTACTTTGGAAGCTTTGGAGATAAAGCTTAATGCCGGTGAGGATGTATCTTTTGTGATACCGTATATAATGGATGAGCAGCAGGTATCAAAGAAAGACTGGAACAGGGTAGATAAGATGAAGCTGTATATGGTGCTGCAGTATTATCCGCAGAAGATAAGGTTGTGTTGTACTGGTTAATAAAAAGTTTATAATTTTTATTAGCACTCGCTATTGACGAGTGCTAATAATGGTGCTATAACATACTTGTAAACAAAAGAAAGCAAATTTCCAAAAGGAAAGTTACAGGTATATAAGGAGGTATGACCTATGTTATTAACAACTACAAACAACAACTTATTTGATACATTTTTCAGTGATCCATGGTTCAATGATCCTTGGTATGATGACAGGGACGTACAGAAGGCACAGAAGAAATTATACGGACACAACGGAAAGAGAATGATGCTCACCGATATCAAGGAAAGCGATAAAGGCTATGAGCTTGAGATGGATCTTCCGGGATTTAAAAAGGATGAGATTAAGGCTTCTTTAGAGAATGGTTATCTGACCATTACAGCAGAGAAGGGCTTAGAGAAAGATCAGAAAGAGGAAGAGGGCAAGAAGTATATCTGCAGAGAGCGCTACTCAGGAAGCTGTCAGAGAACCTTCTATGTGGGTGACGAGATTGAGCAGGATGACATAAAGGCATCCTTCAAGCATGGAATCCTTCGCCTGGATATTCCAAAGAAACAGCCTAAACCACAGGTTGAGGAAAAGAAATGTATCTCCATCGAGGGATAATCAGATATTGCAAATGATAAGCGGGCTGCCTGTGCAGTCCGCTTATACTATATGGTGTAATGTATATTGTTTAATTATGATGATAAATTGTTACAGGTAAATAGAAAGGCAGGTGAGTATAATGGCAGCAAAGAGAGATTATTATGAGACTCTCGGAGTGAACAAGAGTGCGGATAAAGAGGCAATAAAGAAGGCTTATCGTAAGCTGGCAAAGAAGTATCATCCTGATACAAATGCAGGCAATCCGCACGCTGAGGAGATGTTCAAGGATGTCACGGAGGCATACAATGTATTAAGTGATGAGAAAAAACGTAAGCTCTATGATGAGTTTGGCTTTGCTGGTCTGCAGGAGGGCTTTTCCGAGGAGGCTGCAAGACAGGCTGCACAGGGTGGTTTCGGTGGCTTTGGCGGCTTCGGCGGCAATGGCTCATTCAGTGGTTCATACAGCTCAAATGGCGGACCATTTACACATCAGGAATTTCATTTTGAGAACGGCTCCGGGGATATGGATGATATTTTCTCAATGTTCGGAGATATGTTTTCACATGGAGGCGGTAATCACAGTGGCCGGAGTACAAGTGGTAACAGTGGATTTACCGGAAATAGCGGTAGCTGGAGTAATTTCTCAGGTGGCAGAAGTTCAGCCGGCCGCAAGGGTTCTGATGTTATGGCTGACCTTACGATTTCATTTGACGAGGCTGTTTTTGGATGCGAGAAATCTATTTCGTTACAGGATCCGACCACAGGCAAGGTTTCCAATCTGTCCATCCATATTCCGGCAGGAATCGAGTCTGGCAAGACAGTCAGACTTAAAGGACAGGGAAATCCGGGCAGAAACGGTGGTGCAGCCGGAGATGTGCTTCTCAAGGTAAATGTGATACCGAGCCGGGAGTTTGAGCGAAAGGGTCAGAATGTATACAGTACAATCCGTGTTCCGTTTACGACAGCGGCTCTCGGTGGTAAGGCGAGGGTGCATACTCTTTATGGAGATGTGGAGTGCAGCATCAAGGCAGGTACACAGGGCGGCAGCAAGATACGTCTCAAGGGCAAGGGTATTTCAAGCATGAAGAATCCTTCAGTAAAGGGAGACCAGTATGTGACTGTTGAGATTTCGGTTCCACGCAGGCTTACGCCAAGGGCAAAGGAAGCGCTTGAGGAATACAGGGCTGTGAGCTGATGAATTTTATGTGCTTTATATATGGAAAACAAATTTGAAATCCGCTATACTATAGGTATTATAGTACAGCGGATTTTTTGCTTGATGAGATTTTAAAAGGAGAGACTATGGGAAGATTTTTAAATCCGGATAACAGTTCATTCCAGGATGTCATTAACTCTGAGATATATGTTGATAAAACAGGTTTGCTGGATTACACAAACAGTGTGATAAATACCACATCAAAATTTATATGTAACAGCAGACCGCGCAGATTCGGTAAATCTATTACAGCAGATATGATGGCTGCATATTATAGCATGGGCTGTGATTCGAGAGAACTGTTTATGGGATATGATATAAGTAAGAAGGGTAGCTTTGAGAAATATCTTAATAAATATGATGTGCTGCATCTGGATATACAGTGGTGTATAGAACCGGCAAAAGGTCCGGAAAATGTTGTATCATATATTATAGAGAATACAGTCGCTGAGCTTAAACTTGCATTTCCGGATGTGAAGGTTGAAGGGAGAGTTACGCTTTCAGATATGCTTTCACAAATAAATGCACAGACAGGAAAAAGATTCATAGTGATAATAGATGAGTGGGATGTTCTGGTTCGCGATGAGGCAAATAATCAGTCGGTACAGGAGGAGTATATTAATTTTCTCAGAGGACTTTTTAAAGGTTCATCGGCTACAAGATATATTGCGCTTGCATATCTGACCGGAATCTTGCCGATTAAGAAGCTTAAGACACAGTCGGCACTTAATAATTTTGAAGAATTCACTATGATATCTCCTGGGGGATTTGCGCATTATATTGGTTTTACAGAGGATGAAGTGAAGAAATTATGCGAAAAGTCCGGACGTGATTTTGAACTTGTGAAGAAATGGTATGATGGTTACCTGCTGGGTGAATATCATATATATAATCCAAAAGCTGTGAGTAATGTAATTAAATGGGGGAATTTTCAAAGCTATTGGAGCCAGACAGGCACATATGACTCTATCCAGCCACTTATAAATAAGGATTTTGATGGTCTTAAGAGTGCTATAGTTGAAATGATTTCAGGTGCAGAAACAGAGGTTAAAACTACTACATTTCAGAACGACATGGTTACATTCAGAAATAAAAATGATGTTATGACGCTGCTTATACACCTTGGATATCTGGCATATGATCAGAAACGGCAGATGGCATATATTCCGAATGAGGAAATTCGTATGGAGTTTATGAATGCGGTTGAGGATGATAAGTGGAACGAGCTTATAGAGTTTGAAACCCAGTCAGAACGGCTTCTTGAGGCAACGCTTGATATGGAAGAAAAAGTGGTTGCGGAATATATTGATAAAATTCACAACGAGTATGCTTCCACTATACAGTACCATAATGAAAATTCATTGAGTAGTGTGCTTGCCATAGGATATATTTCGGCCATGAAATATTATTTTAAGCCTGTACGTGAAATGCCAACAGGCAGAGGCTTTGCTGATTTTGTATTCATTCCTAAACAGGAATATGTCATGGATTATCCGGCTTTGGTTGTTGAACTTAAATGGAATAAAGACGTAAAAACTGCTATAAACCAAATAAAAGACAGACAGTATCCGCAGTCTGTTTTACAGTATACCGGAAATATTTTACTTGTCGGTATTAATTATGATAAAAAGACTAAAGTGCATGAGTGTATAATAGAAGAACTGGTAAAATAAGAAAGGATACAAAATGAGCAATTATATAATGGATCTTAGAAAGGTGGTCGGACATGCCCCTTTACTGCAGGCGGCAGCGAGCATCATCATTGAAAATGAAAACGGACAGGTGCTTCTCGGAAAGCGCACAGACAATCACCAGTGGGGCTACGCAGGCGGTTCTATAGAGCTTGGAGAGACTGTTGAGGAGGCTGCAAAAAGAGAACTCTTTGAGGAGATGGGACTTGTTGCAGACGAGATGGAGCTGTTTTATATCAATTCAGGCGAGGAGACTCACTACATCTATCCTAACGGCGATGAAGTTTATAATGTGGAAATCATATACATATGCCGCAAATATCATGGCACCATAAAGCGCCAGGAGGATGAAGTCGAGGAGCTTAAGTTTTTCGATGTGGATGATATTCCGGAGGATATTTCTGATCCGATCAGACCTGTATTTCGTGAATATATAAAGATGAGGAAAAGAACAAAATAAACTTTAACGCTTTAAATGAAAAAAGTGCTTGCGCATGTCTTATAAAAGAGTTATCATAATACAAAACGAAACACTTAGGAGGATTTACAATGGAAAAGCGTATTTCAGGTCACACAGGCTTATTAGCACTCATAGGATCACCGGTCGGTCATTCAGGTTCACCGGCTATGTACAATTACAGTTTTGAAAAACTCGGTCTGGACTATGCATACGTTGCATTTGATATAAAAGAAGACAAGGTTAAGGATGCTATTGCAGCAATGAAAACCTTCAACATGCGTGGATGTAATGTGACCATGCCTGATAAGGTAGAGGCTGCAAAGTACATGGACGAGCTTTCACCGGCAGCCCAGATTATCGGAGCCATAAACACTATAGTAAATGACAACGGCAAGCTTACAGGACACATCACAGATGGTGAGGGATTCGTACACAACTTAAAGGATCACGGAATTGACATCAAAGGAAAGAAAATCACAGTTGCCGGAGGCGGCGGAGCTGCTACAGCTATCCAGGTGCAGTGCGCATTGGACGGAGCTCGTGAGATTACTATTTTCAACAAAAATGATGCTTTCTTCGAGCGTACACTACAGACTGCAGAGAAGATCAAAAAAGCAGTTCCTGATTGTATTGTAAATGTATACGATATTGATGATACAGCCAAGATGACAGAGGAAATCCAGTCAAGCGATATCTTTGCAAATGCAACAATCGTTGGCATGAAGCCTCTGGATGATCAGAGCGTGGTAAAAGATCTTTCAGCTTTCAGACCGGGGCTTGTAGTTGCAGATGCAGTTTACAATCCGGAGGAGACAAAGCTTCTTCGCGAAGCAAAAGAGGCAGGCTGCACATGCGTAGGCGGAAAGGGAATGCTCTTATGGCAGGGCGTCGCCGCATTCAAGCTTTACACAGGACAGGATATGCCGGTTGATGATGTGAAGAAACTGTTCTTCAGTTAGATTTAAGTTCTTATTACAATATCATTAGATAGCTTCCTGTTATACAGGAATATGATAAAACAACAGCTCGCGGTTTCCCGCGAGCTGTTGTTTTTTAGGAGTTTTTATAGGTTTATTATTTTAAAGGAGAATTTATAAATAATCGTGACGGGCAAGCACGTTTAAGATATTTCTACCTTCTTCTGTACCCTCAATGATTCTGCGGGCACGCTTGCTGTCTCCGATATTTACGATTTCAACATTGGTATTACTGAAAGCCTCATCAATCTCTGAAAGAACAGGTGTGTTGGCTCTCATACCAAGGCAGATGAATCCGTAATCAAATGGGATTTCCTCAATCTCACCCTCTGGATTCTTTACGATGAAACGGTCATTCTTAACCTCCTGCAGAGCAGTGTTGGTCATCTGTTTTACACCGTATTTTGCCATTTTTGCGTTTGTGTCACACTTTGTGACAGGGTCAAGTCCGTTTCCAATCATTGGAAGCATCTCAACCATTGTTACCTCTGCGCCTCTTTCTGTGAAGAATTCCATCACGTCAAGACCTACGGCACCACCGCCGATGATGGCGATTTTCTGTCCCTTCATATCCTCAGGATACTCATTGATGCGCTCAATCATCTTAAGGACTGTTGCAACATTTGTGCCATCCTTGTCAACGAGATCGTGAAGACCTGTGATAGGTGGGAGAGTAGGTACAGAGCCTGTTGCGTTTACTATGATATCAGGGTTTAAGGCCTTTACCATATCAACTGTTGCTGCTGTATTTTTGAAAACAAACAGGTTATGAAGCTTGCTTGCACGGTGAATCATGTAGTTAGGGAAGTCTGCAAGACGCTTCTTGTCAGGAATCTTGGAGATAACTGATGCAAGTCCGCCAAGCTCAGCCTTCTTCTCAATGAGGAATGTTGTACATCCAACCTCTGCTGCTGTGCAGGCTGCCTCAAGACCGGCAGTACCACCACCGATTACAACCACGTTGCAAGGCTTGTTTACCTTTGTCTTCATGTAATCCTCACCACTGTTTACGGCAGGGTTTACTGTACAGCGGATTGGCTGGTTGAGACCGATTCTGTGTCCGGCGCATCCGATGTTACATGAGATACATTTTCTGATATCGCATACATTTCCGAACTCTACCTTATTAACCCACTCAGGGTCAGCGATAAGTCCACGGCCCATACCGATGAAATCAGCATCGCCTCCTGCAAGGATATCCTCGGCTACCTGTGGGTCACGGATATTTCCTACTGTGATACACGGCTTGTTGTATTTCTCTTTTACAGCCTTTGCCATGAATGAGCGCCATCCGTCAGGTAAGTAGTTTGCATCAATCTGGTACTGGATAGATCCGTTGAGACCGCATGATACGTCGAATACATCTACTTCCTTCTCAAAATACTGTAAGTACTCAAGTGTATCCTCAAGTGTGTTTCCACCCTCCATGAGCTCGTCTGCACTGATACGGACGAAGATAGGGAAGAAAGGTCCAACCTGCTTACGAACCTCCTCGATAACCAGCTTTGCAAATCTTGCACGGTTCTCTGCAGAGCCGCCGAACTCGTCAGTTCTCTTGTTTGTGATAGGTGAAAGGAACTGGCTGATAAGGTAAGAGTGTCCTGCGTGGATTTCAACAGCGTCGAAGCCGCAGATCTGGGCGCGCTTGGCTGCCTCACCGTATTTCTTTACGATGTGCATGATTTCATCCTTCTCGAGAGGTCTTGGGATTTCCCCGCCTGCCTTTGAAGGTACGTCTGATGCTGATACAGGCTGCATTCCGATACGTGAGCTCATTGCAGAAGCACCGGCGTGATTTAACTGTATTGCGATACATGCACCGTGCTTGTGAACGCTCTCGCAGAGCTTGAAAAGTCTTGGGATGTAGTTGTCCAAATCAATACGAAGCTGTGTTGTTCCGTTTGAACCCTGCGGAGAGTCAACGCTTGCATTCTCAACGATGATGAGACCAGTGCCGCCCTTTGCTCTCTGCTCATAGTAGTTTATGTGGAGAAAGCTCATTTCTCCGTTCTGCTCACCGTAGTTAGTTCCCATTGGAGTCATGACGATACGGTTCTTTACTGTCATTCTGCGTACTGTAATTGGCTCAAAAATATGTGGATATTTGTTTTTCATAGTATTTTTTCTCCTTAATCTGCTAACCGGGTGGGCACGCGGTAGTGTAAATTGCTCTCATTACATTATAGTTTTGTTTCATTAAACTGATTGTCAATATTTGTTATCAAAGGCTGTGATATACAAAGTATGTGATTTTTTTAACAATTAAAAAGTGCAATTCACTCTTGTTACATTCAAGGTACAGCAAAAATGTATAAATGTCCAATGCATCTTTTATACGAAATCTATAGTTTTTGTCTATCAAATGGTGTATATTGTTTCTAGACTTTGTTGTGAGCATTTGCCGGATGTCCGCTTGCCCTGCGCTGCACACCGGTGGTATATGCTCGATTTATGACGTGTCGTGTGGGAATTATATGCCGCCTCAAGCAAAAGTGGCGCGGAAAATACTCGTTCAAGCAGCACAGCCTTTAGTATACCAATAAAGTAAAAAGCGCGTTTGATTTTTCGCGCCTGATAAACTCTGTTTGAGGCGGCATTTACTCCCACTAGACTAAGGAATTATGAGAGCATATACCACCGGTGTGCAGCGCAGGGCAAGCGGACCTCCGGCGAATAAATATATAAATACACAGGGGGTGTACTATGAATCTGAGTCAATTGCAGTACTTCAAGGTACTGGCGCAGGAAGAACATTATACGAGGGCGGCACAGATGCTGTCGATTACGCAGCCGTCTTTAAGCCATGCAATCTCACAGCTGGAGCAGGAGCTTGGCACGCGTTTGTTTGAAAAAAAGGGAAGAAATGTCGTGCTGACCAGATATGGGAAGATGTTTCTGCCGTATGTTGAGGAATCATTAAAGGTGCTTAATGAGGGTGTGCAGCGCATTCAGGAGGTCAATGGCAGCAGGCATGGAATCATACATCTGGCATATATATATACGATGGGAAGTGAGTTCGCGCCAAAGCTGGTGCGTAAATTTCTCGATGCATACCCGGATTATGATATAGAATTTCATTTTACGGTTGGAACAACCGGAGAGATTATAGATGGACTAAAGGATGACAAATATGACATAGTTTTTTCTTCTTATAAGGATGGGGAACAGGATATAGATTTTAAGAAGATCGCGAATCAGAAGCTTGTGCTTGCAGTGCCCATGGACCATCCGCTTTCCATAAAGGACAGTGTGGATTTGCGGGACACAATAGAGTATCCGCAGATTTATTTTGAGAAGGGCAGCGGTCTGCGTCCGGTCATTGACCAGATGTTTGAGGAGATAGGACAGTTTCCGAAGGTAGCCTTCGAGATGGAGGAGGATTCGAGTATGGCGGGTCTCGTGGCGCAGGGCTTTGGAATAGCTGTGATGCCTGATATTCCAATACTTCGGTCACTTTCTGTAAAGACGCTTGATATATACAATCCTCCTTATGAGAGGGCGGTGTATCTGGCAACGCTTAAGCAGAGATATTTATCACCGGTTGCGAAGGCATTTATCAGGTTTGTGATCGAGGAGACTGCCTAGCTGCAGCTTTCCCGCACAAACTCTATGAAGCGCTTGATAGCCGGAAGCTGGTATTTGCCTGTCATGTAGCCCATGTATACAGTGTGTGAGAATGACTCATGCGAAACGAGGTGGCGTATGCAGATGTCATCGCGGTGAATTGCATCGACATCTGCGACAAGCGCAATGCCAAAGCCCTGCGCCACGAGGGAGGCGATGCCGTTCTCATCGGGTGACTCACATATGAAGTTTGGCGATACATCATGCTTCTTGAAAAAGCTTCTGGTGTACTTGCCAAGGCCTGAGTGTCTGGCATAGCCGAGCACAGGATAGTCAGCGAAATCAGTGGCTTCCATGGTATCCTTAAGTGTGAGTGGGTGGCCGGGAGGCAGTATGGCAACTATTTCCTGCCTTATAATAGGAACAAAATCAATACCATTTTCATCTGGCGAGTATGAACCGAAAATTATGTCATACCTGCCTTTTTTTAATCCCTCAATATTCACAGAGGTGATGTCCTGAAAGAAATTGAACGTGATATTTTTATTTTCCTTTTCGGTGAGGAAAGAGCGCACGATAGTTGGGATAAACACCTTTGCAAGAGGTGATACGTAGGCGATATCGATGTGTCCGCCGTCGGTTGCAATCTGGTGCATTTTGTTCTCGGCTCTCTTTACATCGTCCAGAATAGTAGACACGTGTTCTAAAAAAATCTCCCCGGCCTTGGTCAGTATTACATTCCTGCCTCTCTTTTCAAATAAAGTGACGCCAAGCTCGTCCTCTAAAGCAGCTATCGAACGGCTGAGGCTTGGCTCTGTGATATTCATTTTTTCGGCAGCCTGATTGAAGTGTTCCAGAACTGCCGCTTGGTAAAAATAACTTAATTGATTGAGCGTCATGCATAAATCTCCATAAAATAATAGATATAGTCTATGAATTACAAATATTATAGCCTAAATTTGTGCATATTATAACATAATTAGTACAGTAATGCTATTAAAAAATAACAAAATAAGCATTGGAAATACCGAAAATAATGCGTTATAATATCATTATCAAAGGTTGTTAAGTTTTTAACGAAGTGGGCATCGTTGAAAACATAGCTAAGTAAAATACGAATAATCAATATTATCACATTTAAAAATGAAGGAGATTTAATCATGGCAGAGAGAATCACAGGACACACAGAACTCATCGGACTTATGGCTTACCCAATCAGACATTCAAGCTCACCGGCAATGCACAATGAGGCATTTGCATATCTTGGACTTGACTACGCTTATCTGGCATTTGAGGTTGACAACAACACTCTTGAGGATGCGGTTAAGGGAATCAGAGCATTAAAGCTTGTAGGCTCTAATGTATCAATGCCAAACAAGACAGTTGTAGGACAGTACTTAGACAAGCTTTCACCTGCAGCAGAGCTTTGCGGAGCTGTAAATACAATAGTAAACGAGAACGGAGTACTCACAGGACACATCACAGACGGTATCGGCTTCATGCAGGCGCTCAAGGATAACGACATCGATGTTATCGGAAAGAAGATGACAATTGCAGGAGCAGGCGGAGCTGCTACAGCTATCGAGATTCAGGCAGCGCTTGACGGTGTCAAGGAAATCTCAATCTTCAACATCCATGACAAGTTCTGGGCAAACGCTGAGGAGACAGTTAGAAAGATCAACGAGAAGACAGACTGCAAGGCAACTCTTTACGACCTTGATGACAAGGAGAAGTTAAGAGAAGAGATGGCTGATTCTTACATCTTCGTAAACGGAACAGGTGTTGGCATGAAGCCGCTCGAGGGAATGTCTGTAGTGCCTGACAAATCATTCTTCCGTCCTGAGCTTATCGTAATTGACGTACCTTACTCTC
>ENA-ORRE01002533-ORRE01002533.1-human-gut-metagenome-genome-assembly--contig:-NODE-2533-length-10638-cov-3.700557_pt1 | contig 10638 bp, 10 predicted proteins | sample MGYA00242171_ERZ509126 | MGnify/ENA primary metagenome ERZ509126 (study PRJEB26280, sample SAMEA2338648) | human gut metagenome | biome: human gut; feature: human-associated habitat; material: faeces... | reverse complement strand
CCGGTTAGACTGCCCTCCAGTTCACGGCGGACCGCCGTGAGAAAAAATGCGTCAAATGGCATGAGAATCCTCCATGCTTAGGATAAAAAGCGCATTCAGCCGGTCAAGCTGTCCGGAAAGATACAGGGCGCCAAACAAGCATTCCAGCCCGGTGGCCTTGGCATACTGCGCATAGGTAGCGTTCTTCGGCACCTGATGCACATGCGCGTTGCGTCCGCGCTTGTAAACGGCCAATTCTTCTTCTGTCAGGAGCGGGAGCATGCGGTCAACCCGCGCCGCCTGCGCCGGAGCGCAGACAAGGTCTACTGTCGCGCGGTGCAGATTGCCGTTTGCCGCTTTGCCGGCCGCACAGAGATAGCTTCGCACCAGCAGTTCAAACACCGCATCCCCCATGTGGGCCAGACCGATGGAACTGATGCCCCGAAGCTGGTCCTCCGTCATACAGATCTCAAAGTGATTTTCCATGATTTCTCCTCACATGAAAAAAAGATTTGCCCGGGCAAATCTTTCAAATTCTGTGCTTACACTACCACAAATCCCGGAAAAATGCAAGTCTTGTTCCGAAAATGTTCCAGAGCGGCTCATGGCGGCAGTCCTCAAGAACTGACTGATAAAAACGCAGCGGAGCCAGCTATGCTGGCTCCGCTGGTCATTGAATTGCACGCTATCGAATGTGGGCCTACGGACTTAGAAATCCGTGTTCACCACAGTGCCGTCAGCCCGCAGGAACAGCTGGGCAGGCTTGGGCTGAGAGGCAAATTGCATGGGGCTGATAACGGCGGCGTAAGAGCCGGCGTTGGGGAACACCACGGTGTCGCCCACTTCCATCTTGGGCATGTCCGCATCGGAAAGGACCAGATCCGTGCCGGTGCAGAGGTTGCCCGTCACGGTGACGGTCTCCCGCTCCGCAGTCTCCACCAGGGGGATCATCTGGAAGGAGTGATCACCGGTGTAGATCGGCTCCCATGCGGCGATGGGGCCATTGCCCATGAAGTGCTCCAGCATGGCCACCATGGAGGGACGGGCAAAGCCGTTCAGCGTGGCGCTGAGCAGCACGAAGTTCTTGCCATGGGTGACCTTCTTGTCCACCACCTTGGCGACGTAGGTACCGGCGGTACCAACGGTGTAACGGCCGGTCTCGATGTAGAAGCGGGTCTCCGGCAGCTTTTCCTGGAACTCTGCCATGAGCCGCTGGGTCTCAGCACCCAGAGCCGTCGTATCAAAGGGCTTATCCGTTTCACAGAAAGGAATACCCATGCCGGAACCCAGGTTCACAAACTTCAGGGTGCCGAAAGCCTCCCGCATGGAAACAGACAGCCGGAACATATTCCGATAATAGCCCTTCAGAGTCTCAGCGCTGAGCTCCTGGCTCTTCAGGTGGGCATGGAGGCCAACGATGCGGATGTTCGGCAGCTTCTTCCAAGCCTCCATAGAATCATAGATAAGCTGCTCGTCAATGCCGAACTTGGAAGCGACACCGGTATCGGCGGTATAAGTAAAGTTGGGATTGACCCGCAGGCCGATCTCCGCCACGATGCCCTGCTCCGCAGCAGCCTCCTGAATGCGCTCCACCTCTGCGGCACTGTCAGCCACCAGCGTGGAGATGCCCAGACCGCCCCGGATGTCCGCCATGGTCTTACCGGGGGCGGAGAAGATCACCATGTCCTTGCCCAGACCGGCCTTCTGGCCCATAACGCACTCAGCCAGGCTGGCGGCGTCCACGCCGAAGCCCTGGTCCAGTACGCAGCGCAGGACCTCCGGATATGGGTTGCATTTCACGGAATACAGGAAGGTCACACCGGGGAAATCAGTCTTCAGCTGTTCCGTATTCTTCCGGATGATGGCCTCCTCATAAAGATAAAAGCTGTCATGCTGCTTGGCCTGCTCTAAAATGCATTCGCGATTCATGGTCACGGTCCTCTCTTTCATAAAATTCATAAAAATGATCTCATTTTCGGGATCGATGTTGCTCTACTTTGACTATACCACAGCCGCGGACAAATAACCATATAGGAAAAACTGAACACCTGTGGCACAGACCCGTGATGCCCTTCCATCTTCTCTGAATCACCGATGAAAAAATGTCAGGCAAACGGTTCATACATGCGCAGAAAACACAGCAACTCGCCATTCAAGCAGTCTGGGTGTGCCCAATCTTTTGATCAAGCAGGCAGTGTGGAAAAATGCGTAAAACACGCAGGGAACGATCCGGAAGAAGTCAATTACGGAAAGTAAGGAAAAAGTCCTGAAACCTTGTGGTTTCAGGACTTTTGTGGCAGCGGGTGAAGGATTCGAACCCTCACATACAGAGTCAGAGTCTGCTGTGCTACCTTTACACAAACCCGCTATATTCGTTCGTTCGTGTCGCACGAACAGGTATTATTATACCGGAAAACAAGAATTTGTCAAGGTTTTTTTTGAAAAAAATAATATTTGTCGATTTCAGCCGCTTTCAGGGCATTTTCCCCGGAAAATCCCCGCTCCGCGTGCATCATCAGAAGCAGATCTCGTTATTCCGCAAGTGAGATCCGGCGCAGAGTCTGCTTTTTCTTTAAATTTCATCCGTCACCAGTGCCCCGCTCCCCCCTGTTCCATGTAATCTTGTATTTTCAGGCACGGAAGAGATATGGACCCGGATCGTGACACTTGGGATCCGTCATCAGCGATGAAAGCGAAAACAGCGCCCGTCTTTCGACAGGCGCTGTTTTTCAGCAAGAAACAAAACGAATCGTTCGTTCAATTAGCCCTTCTCACGCATCTTGGCGAAGCACTCGCTGCAATAGACCGGACGGTCGGACTTGGGCTCAAAGGGAACCTTGGCCTCGCCGCCGCAGGCAGCGCAAACAGCGGTGAAGTACTCGCGGGGACCGCGGGCAGCGTTCTTGCGAGCGTCACGGCAGGCCTTGCAGCGCTGGGGCTCGTTCTGGAAGCCGCGCTCAGCATAAAACTCCTGCTCACCAGCGGTGAACACGAACTCCTGGCCACACTCTTTGCACACTAAGGTCTTGTCTTCGTACATGATTTTACCCTCTCTTTGAAAAGAAAAATATATTGCGTTCAGCGTGAGCTGAATTCGCCGGAAAGGATTTGCTGTGCCACCTTGCGCCGGATACGCTGCACAGCGTTGTCCACGGACTTCGCGCTTTTGCCCACTTCCAGGGCGATTTCTCTGCAGGAAAGTCCGTCTAAATAGTACCCCAGGATCTTCGCTTCAAATTCGGACAACTGTTTCCGGACACCGGATAAGAGGGTTGCCGTATGTTCCCTGTCAATCAGGTCATCTTCAGGGTCGCGCTGCGCCAGATGATTGGTGCCAGAGGTGTAGGAATTGCTGTCAAAGTCGGGAGTATCCAGTGAGACCGACTGGTTCAGCACCTGATGCTTCTCCCGTCCCGCGGAACGCAGAGCGGAATACAGTCGGCTTCGTATGCAGATCTCAGCAAAGGTTCGGAATGAGGCATCCTTGTTGCCATTGAATTCCCGCACAGCCTTGATGAGCCCCAGCATTCCCTCCTGCGTCAGGTCCTCACTGTCACCGCCTGCCAGAAAATACGGGCGGGCACAGGTGCGAACCAACCGGATATACCGGGCGGCTAAAATCTCCTCCGCCTGACGATTGCCTTCGGCAACCAGACGGCACAGCTCCTCATCGGTCAATGCTTCTGGGGAATTCAATTTTTCATTTGGAACTTTGCACATAACGTATTATACCTATCTTGTAGCCGAAATGTCAAGCAAAATATAAAATTCTCGTGAATAAATCAGAAAATTTTTAGTGAAATTATGGAGAAAATCGTTTGCTTTAAGTTTTCTCTCCCACAATGACGCTTTTAAAAGGTCAATTGATCCATCAGCGGACCCTCTGCAGCGCCGCCGGGAATGGGCTTATGGAGGTGCTGATACGCCTTTTGCGTCACACACCGCCCCCGGGGAGTGCGGGTCAGGAACCCCAACTGCATGAGGTACGGCTCGTAAACGTCCTCCAGCGTCACGGACTCCATGCCGTGCGCAGCGGCATAGCGGAACAGCATTGTGACGAGCTGCTCGCGCGTAACGGAGGCCGGCGGGTTCGTCCCGTCGGAGACGCCGTTCGCCTTCGCCCAGTTCATGCCCGCTGCGTACCACGGCGTGCCGCTGGTGTCCGCTCCGGCCATGCGTGCAAGGATGGTCATGACCATGCCGCGCGTCGTAGATGCAGCCGGAGAGAACTTCCCTGTGCCTGTGCCGTTCATCAGCCCGTTTTCGACCGCGTAGCGCACCGCAGAGGCGTACCACGCATTGTCCGAAACGTCGTCAAAGCGGATCTGCTCCTTCCCGGCGTCCGGGTTGAAGGGATCTGCCGCCGGTGCGGACGGGGTCGCCGGAGCCGGGTTCAGAAGCGCCGCAAGCATCGCCTCGGCAGCGGTCAGTCTGTTCACATTCTCCACCTGTGCCTGCTCCGCCGCTTCCAGCGCGTCATAGGCCGCGCGCGCCGCGCGGATGGCCACTTCGTCGTCCGTCGTGACATCCTTCGCATCCGGAAGCGCGGCGATCACCTGCTCCACGCGCGACACCTCGTCCGCCGTCACGGTCACGAGGCAGACGCCGGGAGCGCTGACGCTGCTGCCCGCAGCGGCCACATAATACGTTCCCGCCTGACGGAAGCTGACGCGCAGCGCGCCGTCCTTATCCGTCGTGCCAAGGAGCGTCCACTGCGCCGCGTCGCCATTTGCCGGCTGCTGCGCCACATAGACCTTTGTATTTCTGAGGATCTGATCCTTCGGCGCCGCCGTGTACATATCGGAACCCGCGAGATGCAGCACCAGCGTCTGCGCCTCGCGTGCCGCCAGCGTCAGTCGGTCGGCCGCCGTGCCGTCCTGCCGGACGAAATAGGGATATCCAGCCTTTTCATCCGTATAGAATTCCCCGCTTGTAAACATGCCAAGCTCCACCAGATCGCCGTTTTCCATGTGAAGAACGGCATAGCCGCTCTTGCCCGCCCCCCGGAACACGCCCCACACGTCCGTATCGGCGCACAGTCCCGCGATGACGGTCTGCTTTTTGCTCAGGGCGCTGATGGCTTGGATACGGTCTCTCAGCTGGGCCGCCTGCTCAAACCGCAGGGCCTCCGCCTCCGCTTCCATCTCGGCGGTCATGTCCCGGAGGAGCTGCTTGGAGCGTCCCTCCAACAACTGGGCCGCCTGCTCCATCCGGCGGTCATATTCCGCCTCCGGCATCTCCGGGCGGCAGAACCCGTCGCACCGGCCCATGTGGAAATTCAGGCAGGGCCGCTCCGCGCCGATGTCCCGCGGAAACTGTCGGCGGCAGGGGGGCAGACGCAAAGCCTGACATACCGCATCCACTGCCTGACGGGTCTCGTACCGCCCGCCAAAGGGACCGAAGTACTTCGCGCCGTCATTGGCGGGTCGATTCACCAGAGTGAATTTAGGATACCGCCCCCGGCTGAGGCGCACCAGCGGATAGCCCTTGTCATCCTTCAGCAGGATGTTGTACCGGGGCATATGCCGCTTGATGAGGGAGTTTTCCAGCACCAGCGCCTCAAATTCACTGGTGACGAAGATCGTATCGAAATGATCTACCTGACTGACCATCTGCCGGGTCTTGACACTGTGGGCCGCGCTGTCCTGAAAATACTGGCTCACCCGGTTTTTCAGTTTTTTCGCCTTGCCCACATAGATGACCTTCCCGGTCTTGTCCATCATCAGATAGACGCCGGGCTGTAAGGGCAGATCGTTGGCCTTTTCCCGCAGCTCGTCCTTTGTCATGATTTCGCCTCCTATCCGGCCTGAGAACAAAAGAGCATCACTTTACAGTGATGCTCTTGTTTGGTGCGCGAGGCGGGACTTGAACCCGCACGTCCGTAACGGACACTAGAACCTGAATCTAGCGAGTCTGCCAATTCCACCACTCGCGCGCATAAGCAATCTTTCCGGAGAGAAAACTGGTGCGGCTGACGGGACTTGAACCCACACGTCGAATCGACACCAGCACCTCAAGCTGGCCTGTCTACCAGTTCCAGCACAGCCGCAAACAAATACCGCCTAAAAAAGACTGCTTGATTATTATAGCCATTCGTATCCATAATGTCAACCAGAATTTGCGGTTTTTCTAAAAAAATTTTCCGGGCGGCAAAACCGCCCGGAAAACAGGGCCTCAAAGCTGGGACAAAACCTCGCCGATGGGGTCCGTAATGACCAGCCCCGCCGCCAGATCCCGCGCCACCGGGGATTTGTTGATGAGGGCCAGCCGGTCCCCACGGAAATAGTTGATAAGTCCCGCCGCAGGCCACACATTCAGGGAGGTGCCGCCCACGATCAGCAGATCCGCCTGCGCGATAGCGTTCACCGCGCCGTCGATGATCCGGTCATTCAGGGCCTCCTCATAGAGCACCACGTCCGGCTTGATGACGCCGCCGCAATCGCACCGGGGAACCCCTGTGGTGTGGAGGATGTGATCCAGATCGTAGAATTTTCCACATTTTTCGCAGTAATTCCTGTGTACGCTGCCGTGCAGCTCATAGACCTGTTTGCTGCCAGCGGCCTGATGCAGTCCGTCGATGTTCTGGGTCACCACTGCCAGCAGCTTCCCCTCCCGCTCCCATTCTGCCAGCTTTTTGTGGGCGGCGTTGGGCTTTGCGTCAGGGCAAAGCATTTTCGCCCGGTAAAAGCGGAAAAATTCTTCGGGATTGCTTTTATAAAACGTATGGCTTAAAATAGTCTCCGGAGGGTATTTCCACTCCTGATGGTATAAGCCGCCGGTGCTGCGGAAATCCGGGATGCCGGACTCCGTGGACACTCCGGCTCCGCCGAAAAAGACGATTTTCCGGGCCGCGTCGGTCCATTCCTTTAATGTTCTGACCGCATCCGTCATAAAAATACCCCTCCAGTCTGTATAATAAGGAAGTTATCTATGAACATTCAGATCTTCGGCTCCTCCAAATCCTTCGATACGAAGAAGGCGGAGCGCTGGTTCAAGGAGCGCCGTATCAAGTATCAGTATATCGACGTTCCCTCAAAGGGATTATCCCCCCGGGAGTACCAATCCGTCAAGCAGAAAGTTGGCTTTGAGGCGCTGGTGAATACAAAATGCCGGGCGTACGAGGAGCTTTACATGGCCTATATCACCCCGGACGCCCAAGAGGAAAAGCTGCTGGAATATCCGGAGCTGTTCAACACCCCCATCGTCCGCAACGGCAAGGAGGCCACTGTGGGCTACTGCCCGGACGTCTGGGCCAAATGGGAGTAAAATCTTCCCGGAGGGAGACACTGCTATGTGGGACAACACCCTGCCGAAAAACCGTTTTCTCCGCTTCTGTGTACTGATGGCCCATCGCTGCGGGCGGCATAATGTGGCCATGCAGAGCGCGGCGCTGGCCTTTTACCTGCTGTTCATGATCTTTCCCTTCCTCATTTTCATCAGCGCCCTGCTGGGTCTGCTGGATCTGAACATCACCGGCATGATGACCGTCCTCTCGGATTTTCTGCCGGAGGAAGTGGTGGACCTGCTCCGGATGTACTTCACTTACGTCACCGACAATCCCAGCCCCCAACTCATGGTATTCGGTCTGGTCTTTTCCATCTACTTCCCCATGCGGGCCACCAACTCTCTGATGGCCGCCGTGCGGACAGCCTACCATTTAGGCCCGCCCAAGGGCTTTATCACCCAATGGATCAAGGTGCTGCTCTATACCGTGACCCTCATTGTCACCATCGCCCTGACCTTGTCTCTGATGACCTTCGGAGAGCGGGCGCTGTGGTACACCGTGGAGCATTTTCACCTGCCGGAATTTCTGGCGAAGCTGTGGGTAACGCTGCGGTTCCCCGTAGCCGGGGCCGTCAGCTTTCTGGCACTGTTCCTGCTCTATGCCCTGGCCCAGGATACCATCCAACCCCTGAAAAATATCTGTCCCGGCGTTCTGTTCTCTCTGGCGGCGTGGATGGCGTTCAGCTGGCTCTATTCCTACTATGCCAACCATTTCTCCCACTACTCTGTGCTCTATGGCTCCATCGGCGCCGTCATTGTGGTGCTGATCTGGCTGAACCTCTCGGCATTCACGTTGATTCTGGGTGCGGAGATGAACGGTGTGCTCATCAGTATGCGGAAGGACCGTCTGGAGCAGGACACCAATGTACCCAAGGCATAAATCGTCTGTCAAATCTCAGCCGCGGCCTCGCTGCGGGAAAGGAAGCTGTTTTATGGATACAAAACTGCAGGAATATGCAAAATTACTGATTGAAGTAGGCCTGAATGTTCAAAAGGGCCAGACCCTCATCATTTCATCGCCGGTGGAGTGCGCCTCCTTCGCCCGGCTGTGTGCTGACGCGGCCTATGACGCAGGCTGCCGGGAGGTCATCATGAACTGGAGTGACGACTATCTTAGTCGGCAGAAGTTCCTCCGGGCGGACGCCTCCGTTTTCGATGACACGCCGGAGTGGCGCGAAAAGTTTTTCACCAGCTATGCGGAAATGGGAGCCGCCTATCTGGCCATTGCCGCCAGCGATCCGGAAACGCTGAAAGGCGTGGACCCCGACCGGCTGGTCCGGTCTCAGAAATCCGGTTCCGTGCTCCGCAAGACCTTTGACCGGCTCCAGATGAGCAACGGCTTCCCTTGGTGCATCGCCTCGGTGCCCATTCCCTCCTGGGCCGCCACCGTATTCCCGGAACTGCCGGAGGATCAGGCCACGGAAAAGCTGTGGGATGCCATTCTCCGCTCCGTCCGCATTCAGGGAGACGGCACCGCCGTTTCCGCCTGGCGTCAGCATCTGGATACCCTGAGCCGCCGGAAGGACCTGCTGAACAAGTATCACTTCAAGTATCTCCACTACACCAACTCTCTGGGCACTGACCTCACCATCCAGCTGCCGGAGGACCATCTCTGGGCCTCCGGCAACTCCGTAATGAAAAACGGTGTGGAATTCGTGGCCAATATGCCCACGGAGGAAATTTTCACCGCCCCTCTGAAAACCGGCATTAACGGCGTGGTCTATTCCGCCATGCCTCTGGTGGACAGTGGCAACATCATCGACAAGTTCTACTTCATCATCCGGGACGGCAAGATCGTGGAAGCCCACGCCGAAAAGGGTGAGAAATTCCTGAAAGCCGCCATCAGTGTAGACGAGGGCGCCAGCTACTTCGGAGAAGTGGCTCTGGTCCCCTATGACAGCCCCATTTCCAATCAGAAGATTCTGTTCTACAACACCCTGTTTGACGAAAACGCTTCCTGCCATCTGGCCTTCGGCGAGGCATATCCCGAGTGCATTGAAGGCGGCGAGTCCATGACCCGGGAGGAGGTGCAGGCCCACGGCCTGAACTATTCGCTGACCCATGTGGACTTCATGGTTGGCACCGCCGACCTCTCCATCGTGGGCACCACCCATGACGGCCGGGAGATCCCTGTCTTTATCAACGGAAACTTTGCCATCTGATGCAGGCCTAACAAGAAAGAGAGAATTTTATGATCACAAAACCGAAATTTGACGAATCCGTTTTTGTCTGCCCCGGTGCCGCCATCGTGGGAGACGTGACCCTGGGAAAGAATGTCAACGTGTGGTACAATGCCGTCCTCCGCGGAGATGACGGCACCATCAAAGTGGGCGACAACACCAACGTTCAGGACTGCGCGGTGCTGCACGAGGAGACCACGGTCGGTTCCGGCTGCACCATCGGCCACGGGGCCATTGTCCACGGCTGCACCGTGGGCGACAACGTGCTCATCGGCATGGGCGCCACCGTTCTCAACGGTGCAAAGATCGGCGATAACTGCATCGTAGGCGCCGGGGCGCTGGTCACCGGCAAAATGGACGCCCCCGCCGGTTCCATGATCCTGGGCAGCCCCGCCAAGGTGGTCCGTCCCCTGACGGAGGCCGAGATCGAGAGCAATCGGGAATCCGCCCGGGAATACTGTCATCAGGCAGACCGGTACCGCGAGGACTGATTTGCGCCAAAAATAGGGAAAACGCTGAAAGAAGCCCGGAATTTCACACTTCTTTCGGTGCTTTGCCGCTTGCAACCAAACCGTTGTACGCATATACTTGCTCCGATATTAAACGATTACTTCTCAAGCAAGGAGCTATTTATATGACATTGCAGTTTTCACCTCAAACCCGACGGGTCTTTCACCTCTCGCTGCCCATCTTCGCAGAGCTTCTCTTGCAGCTTCTGGTGGGCAATATGGACCAATTCATGATCTCCCACTTCGGCTCCGCCGCCGTGGCCGCCATCGGCAACGGCAATCAGGTGATGAACGTGGTCATCATCGTGCTCACCACCATGAGCACCGCCGCCACCATTCTCCTGACCCAGCACATCGGCGCGGGCCGGGTCGGCGAGGAATGCAGCGAGATCGTCACCGTGGCCGTTACGGTCAGCGCCGTATTCAGCTTTCTGGTGGGTCTGTTTTTGCTTTTAGAGCCGGAACTGGTCTTTCAGCTCCTGCGGACGCCGGAGGACGCCTTTGACGGTGCCTGCCTCTACACCCGTATCGTAGGCGGTACGGTACTGCTTCAGGGGCTGTATATCCAGCTCTGCGCCGTTCTGCGGAGCTACACCCTGCTGAAAGAGGTGGTGGTGCTCTCCGTTTCCATGAACCTTCTGAATGTGGTAGGCAACGCCATTCTGATCAACGGCTTTTCCAAGGCC
>ENA-ORRE01002530-ORRE01002530.1-human-gut-metagenome-genome-assembly--contig:-NODE-2530-length-10659-cov-2.756413_pt1 | contig 10659 bp, 8 predicted proteins | sample MGYA00242171_ERZ509126 | MGnify/ENA primary metagenome ERZ509126 (study PRJEB26280, sample SAMEA2338648) | human gut metagenome | biome: human gut; feature: human-associated habitat; material: faeces... | reverse complement strand
TTATCGGGAACTCCTTCTGGAGATCATAACGGTTCACGATACAGAATTTCTTTATCGTATGGGCGGGAGTGCCGTCCTCCCAGTGCGGGCGGACATGGCATTCCTCATCTGAAACGCCGTTAGCTATGATGTCCCGGCAGTTCTCTATAAACAGTTCGTCGGCAAGGCTCATTCGTGGTTCTCCTTAGTTGGTAAAGCTCATATTCTTCCGAATATCGCGGAAGTGGAAAGGTCGACGCTTTCGAACGGCACCTTCTCAAAGCAGGAAAGTCCGTTGGTCTCGCACATGCTGAACAGCCTGGAGCCGCTGCTTTCTGCGAATTTCCTGACCTGCTCCATCAGCGCCTTTGCGCCTGCGGGATAATCGGCGGCTTCGCCCTCCGCAGGAGTTCTTGCGGCGCCGTTATCGTCGATATTCAGCGGGAACAGCCCGTCCCAGCCGTAAAGATATATCTCGCTGAATCCCATGTAAAGCGCAAGCTGGATCATGGCGTACATCGGGAACATATTCGCGGTCGCAAACACCGTCTCCGCGCTCTGGAAGGACGGCAGCCCGTTGATAAGTCCCGCGCCGAGGCCGTTGAAGTAGGTCGGCTTTTTCTTGAACTTATCCTCGAACACCTTTATTCTTCCGTCAATGAAGCACTCCATACCCTCGATGTACTTTCCGTTGCCCAGATAGGATGATTCCTTGGTCAGCACGAAGAATTCCGGACGCTGCGGGGTCTTCTGGAAGTAATCGCAGAACTCGTTGCAGGCGAACGCATGCTCGTTCATCAGCCCGTTGAGCTCGTCGAGCTTCGCGCTGTAATGACCCAGGATAAAGCAGCGCTGACCCTTCATCTTATCCTTGTACGCGGCAAGCTGCTGCGCTGTGAGGTTCTCCTGACCGCCTGCGCGCTTTCCGTCGGAGCCGAGCGCCTTGCTGAGCTTCATATTCGCAAGTGTCATGCCAAGCCCGGAAGGTTCGTTGAGTTCGCAGTAGCCGTTCTCGGTAAAGCCGCACTGGAACTTGAGTATAGCCGCTATCTCCGCGGAAGTCCCCTGAACTCCCGCCATCGCGGCAAGCTGGACCTCAAGAGGAGTATACGGCGCGATTATCAGCGCATAGAACGAAGCGGACTTTCCCTTCAGTTCCTCGATGAACCGGATATCCTTTTCCTCGGAGACCTCAGCCTGCGAGTTAGCCGCGCGGAATGCAATATCCGGAACCTTGACATTCTTCATGCGAAGCTGCTGGAGAGCCTGCATGAGCACGTCATAATCCTCGCCGCCGCCGATAACGACAAGCTTCTTCTGACCTATCTTCTCGATATTCTTGATGATATGGGTCTTGTAAGCGCCGAGTTTGCACTTCTTCATTCCATCGTCGGACATATAAACTGAATAATCCATTCCTCGTATCCCCCTCAAAATAACTATAGCTGAAAGCTGCCTGCCATTGCATTTTCAGACCTCACCAACCGCACAATTACAAAGCCGCAGGAAGGACGCAGGACGGCGCCCCTTCCCACGGCTTTTTTATTACTCGCTCAGAATGAACATATCATAGATGACCTTGATAGCCTTATCAAAATCTCCGGCGTTGATGCCGATGATGATGTTAAGCTCGCTGGAGCCCTGGTCGATCATTCTGATATTGATGTTTGCATGAGACAGAGCCGCGAATACGCGGGTAGCAGTACCCTTTACGGATCTCATGCCGCGTCCGACGACTGCGATAAGAGCCAGACCGTCGATTATCTCAAAGTGATCGGGCTTTACAACCTCAACAAGGCGCTCTGTGAGCTTCTCGCGCTGACCGTCAAGCTCGGAGGAGTTGACAACAACGCTGACCGTATCAATACCGGTAGGCATATGCTCCGGGAAAATATCGTGGTTCTCGAGAACCTGGAGCAGCTTGCGCAGGAAGCCCTTGTTGCTGTTCATTCTGTCCTTCTCAATGGAGATTACCGAGAAGTTCTTCTTGCCGGCGATACCGGTGATGACATGCTCGCTTGCGGGCGCGTGGGAAGTCGGCACGATGAGGGTGCCTGCGTCCTGCGGAGCGTTGGTGTTCTTGATATTGATCGGAATGTTCGCGCTTCTCACCGGGAAGATAGCGTCCTCGTGGAGCACGCCTGCGCCCATGTAGGAAAGCTCGCGCAGCTCGGAATATGTGATAACGCTGATTCCCTCGGGGTTCTCGACGATACGGGGGTCAGCTACCAGGAAGCCGCTTACGTCTGTCCAGTTCTCGTAGATGTCTACCTTTGCAGCCTTTGCAACTACAGAACCTGTGAAGTCAGAACCGCCGCGGGAGAACGTCTTGATGGTGCCGTCGGGCATTGCGCCGTAAAAGCCGGGGGTGACTATCCTGCGGCCGGTGGCAAGGCGCTCAAGCTCCTCGTAGGAGCGCTCCTTGTCGATGGTGCCGTCGAAGGAAAAATGCAGCCAAAGCTCCGCGTCGAGGAAGTCGTAGCCGAGGAAATCGGCCATGAGCTTTGCCGAGAAATATTCGCCGCGCGATACGAGCTTATCCTTGGATATGCCGGACTCGATCTCCTCGCGCAGCGCGGAAAGCTCGGAGTCGATATCGACCGAAAGCCCAAGCTCGGCGCAGATCTCGCGATAGCGGTCAGCGATCATGTCGAACACCGGGTCGCAGCTGACGCCGTACTTTTTGTGCGCATGGCACAGATACAGAAGATCCGTAAGCTTGTGATCGTCCTTGAAGCGTTTTCCTGCCGCGGAAACGACGATGACCTTGCGCGCCGGGTCCGCCTCGATGATGGACTTGACTTTTCTGAACTGTCCGGCGTCCGCCATTGACGAGCCGCCGAATTTTGCAACCTTTAACATTATAATTATATCAGCCCGGCTATGAACACTCCGGGGTCTGCCTCCTTTGCCTTTGCTGCCCATGCGTGCATTTTCGCAACGGGAACGGGCATCGTTACGACGCCCTCGCCGCATTTTTCCGCTTCGATCGAGCTTAAAAATTCGTCACTGCCGGAAAAACGCACATAGTAGGGGTGAGAAGCCGCGTTGTTGTCAACGGGAACGTCGCGCACGAGCGAGGTGTAAAACTCCTTCACGCCGCCGATTATGTCGGCGCAGTCGGCCACGGCGTTGTACGCGGTGGGATAGCGCCCGGCGCCCTGACCGTAGAAGCTCTCCTTGCCGGTAAGCTCCGTGACGAAGGAAATGACGTTGCGATTTGTCGAGACCGCAGCCTCAAGCTCGCCCGAGGGCACAAAGCACGGCTCAACATAGCAGCTCACGGCGCCCGATGCGCTCTTTTCGCCGAAGGCGAGCATTTTGCAGATGCGCGATCTGCTCTCGGCCGCGGCAATGTCGCAGGATAAAATGCTGCGGATGCCGAACACGGGAACGTCCGCTTCCGAGAGGCAGGCATCGAACGCAACGTTTGCAGATATGACGGCCTTGCGCTGGATATCCAGTCCGTCGATGTCCGCGGAGGGGTCTGCCTCGGCATAGCCGAGCTTCTGCGCCTCGGCGAGGACCTCGGAAAAGTCCGAGCCGTCAGTGTGCATCGCGTCGAGGATGAAGTTCGTCGTTCCGTTCATGATGCCGCAGAACGACTGCACGCTGTCGAGCCGCTTTACGCGCTCGAGATTGACCAGCCACGGAATACCGCCGCCGACTGCCGGTGTGCAGCGGAACGCAACGCCGCATTCTGCCGCGAGCGAGACAAGCTCTTTATAATAATGTGCAACAAGGTGCTTGTTTGCCGTTACGACGTTTTTGCCGGCCTTCATCGCCGCCGCGACGTATTCAAACGCCGGCGACAGACCGCCCATGACCTCGACGACCGTATCGACCTCTTTATCATTTAATATAATGTTTATGTCCTTAACTGCCTTTTCGCCAAGCTCCGGCTTGTCCCTGCGTACGAGAACGTATTTGACCGCCATATCCGCGCGCTTATCCGCGATCTCCAGAACGCCGCCGCCGACAACTCCGCAGCCCAAAAGTGCAATGTTCATATCTTTACCGCCTTTATGTGTCTTTCAGTCAAAAACATATGTTTTTGAGCTGAGAACAATATAACATGCATATCAGCATTATGCAAGTCTTTTCTTCAAAAACCATGTAAAAAAGCAACAATAAGTCCACCGCAAAATAGGGCACAATGACGAAAATGCAATTCACGGGCAGAAAACTTGCAGAATCGCATCCTGCGGTTTTGCAACTACATGTAGTTTGAAATTCCTCAGCAAGGGGAAGATGTTGCAAAAACGCTTGAAAAAACGGCGAAAATTTAATTAAAAATACATTAGCTTGCGAAATTTTTTGCAAATTTCCAAAGTCTGAATTTCATTTTCGGACTTGAAATGCCGCTCCGGAGAGTGTATAATACATTCGTGATGAATTTTTACAGATGACATTATTCAAAACAGAAAATTCAGATTCAACAGGAGGAAAAAATCATGAAAAGAATAATAGCTATGCTTCTGGCTGTTATGATGGTATTTGCGCTGTGCGCATGCTCGAACGGCGGAGATAACGGCGGCACAGACGCAAAGGATGACGGCAAAGTCAGCCTCGACTTCGTGACCGGCGGCGAGCAGGGCACCTACTATGCCTTCGGCACCGTTCTGGCACAGCAGGTCTCCGACAAGACCTCGACCAGCGTCACCGCTCTGTCCGGCAACGGCTCGCAGGCAAACGTTGAGGATATTGCAGGCGGCAATGCTCAGCTCGGTTTCGTACAGTCCGACGTTATGAGCTATGCTTACAACGGCGAGAAGCTCTTCACCGAAAAAGTGACCGACTTCTCCGTAGTCGCAGCTCTTTACATGGAGCAGGTCCAGATCGTGACTCTCAATCCCGACATCAAGACCGTTGCCGACCTCAAGGGCAAGACCGTTTCCATCGGCGCAAAGGGCTCCGGCGTTTACTTCAACGCACTTGACCTCCTCGGCGCATACGGCCTGACCGAAAACGACATCAAGCCCGAGTACCTCAACTTCGGTGACTCCACCGACAGCCTCAAGGACGGCAAGATCGACGCAGCATTCGTCGTAGCAGGCGCTCCCACCCCCGCTGTTCAGGACCTGAGCACCGGCAAGCAGGTCTACCTCGTCTCCCTCGACAAGGATCACATCGACAGCCTGATCGCTTCCAACCCCTACTACAAGGAGTACACCATCTCCAAGGAAGTCTACAATACTCCCGAAGACGTCACCACAGTTGCTGTCGCAGCAGTAGTCATTGCTCGCAACGACGTTTCCGAGGCAGCTATCTACAACTTTGTTTCCGCTATCTTCAATAACATCAACGACATCGGCCACGCAAAGAAGGCAGAGCTGAGCCTTGACTTTGCTTCTTCCATCACCAACGTACCGTACCATCCCGGTGCTGCAAAGTACTTTGCAGAGAAGGACATCACCGTAAAGACCGCCTGATAAGTTTAACGGCAGCTTAACGGCAAACTATTGTATAATCAATGACTACGGCGTCTTGTGCGCCGTAGTCATTGCGCTAAAAAACACCCCGATACTTTGCTGAGCTCAGCGCTGCCGGGTTCAGCAAAGTATCGGGACGAAAGGATTGTTTTCATATGTCCCTGTTCAAGAAAAAGGACACAGAGGCTCCGGCAGAGGAGATAAAAGTTGACGGCTCGGCGGCATTCGGCGAGTTTGAGACCGTTTCTGCGGCAGAAGTTGACGAGGTCATGAAAAAATACGACCGCGAGTCGAACACCCGTATCTGGACCGGAGTTCCCAAGAGGGTCATCCAGTTCATCATGGCTCTTTTCTCGCTCTACTGCATCTATTCCACCCTGTGGAGCAATGCCTCGCTTGAGGTCCGCCTCATGATCTTCCTCGGCTGCGTAACCATCATGGGTTTTTTGTACTACCCCATGAGCAAGCACCACGCCAGGGAAAACTACATCCCGTGGTTTGACTGGATCATCATGATCGTCGGTGCAGCCTGCTTCTTCTATTACGCATTTAATTTTGACGCTATCATCAAGGTGCTCACGAGCGCATCGAAGATGACCCCGACCCTTACTGTTATCGGCATAATCGGCATTCTCTCCCTTGTCGAGCTGTGCCGCAGATGCGTCGGCATTCCCATCCTGTGCGTCGCCGGCGCACTGCTCGTGTACACGTTCTGGAGCATGCTCTCCAAGGGCATGGATCTCGAGCGTGTGCTCGGCCGTGTGATCTACACGCTGTTTTACGGCACCGGCGGCGTTATCGGCACCCCGATAAACGTTTGCGCAAAGTTCATCGTCGTGTTCATCGTCTTCGGCGCATTCCTTGAGCGCACCGGCATCGCAAAGTTCTTCATCGACCTTGCAAATAAGGTAGCCGGCGCTTCCTCCGGCGGCCCTGCAAAGGTCGCGGTCATATCCTCGGCTCTGTGCGGCATGGTTTCCGGCTCCTCGGTCGGCAACACCGTCACCACCGGCTCCGTCACCATCCCCATGATGAAGAAAACCGGTTACAAGCCGGAGTTTGCCGGTGCGGTAGAAGCGGTTGCATCGACCGGCGGACAGATAGTGCCGCCCATGATGGGTGCTGCGGCGTTCATAATGGCGGAGATACTTGGTATACCATACTATGAGATAGCCATAGGTGCAATAATTCCTGCGCTTATCTATTACGCATCCGTGTTTGCAATGGTTCACTTCAGAGCAAAGGCGAGGGATCTCTCCGGCATGGATACAAACGACCTTCCTCCAATCAAGCAAATGCTGAGGGAAAAGGGCATTATGGTACTTCCGCTGCTGGTTCTCATAGTGCTCCTGATGGTGGTTCAGCTTACCGCAATGCGTGCATCCGTATACTCCGTAGTAGTAACAGTGATTATAGGCTTTGCTTTCGGCGGTGCAAGACTCAAGGAGTTTATTGCCGCATTCGTTGACGCTGCAAAATCCGCGCTTGTCGTCGTTGCATCGACGGCCTGCGCAGGCATAATCGTTTCTGTCATAAATCTCACCGGTCTTGGTCTTAAGTTCTCAAGCATGATGCTCGGCGTAGCGAACAACAGTATGTTCCTTGTCCTGGTTATGCTTATGCTGGCAAGTATGCTTCTCGGCATGGGTCTGCCTACCACTCCGGCATACCTTATTCTTGCGGTACTCGGCGCACCTACACTCATTACACTCGGCGTAGATCCCCTTGCGGCACATATGTTCGTGTTCTATTTCGGCGCGATCTCCATGATAACGCCTCCCGTTGCAATGGCGGTGTATGCCGCTTGCAGCATAGCCAAATCGAAATTCTGGCCAACAGCGGGCTTTGCCGTGCTGCTCGGACTGCCGGCTTTCATCGTGCCGTATATGTTCGTGTATGAACCGGCGATGCTCTTCCACGGCTCGAACTTGCTTGCGATTATCGCACTTGTGACAGGTGTTCTCGGCGCAATATTCTATTCTGCCGGTATCAACGGCTACTTTGTTAAGAGGACCAAGCTCATACCCAGCATTATTCTTGTTGCCGCAGGCATAATGATGATAACACCGCAGATATGGCTGAGTGTAGCAGGCGTTGTCATTGCGGGCATAGTTTTCATCATTCAGAAAATCGAGACCAAAAAAGACACCGTTAGATTAAGCTGAATCCTTGTGCTTTACTCCAATCGTCCGATTGGAGAATAAAATAAAAAACTAAAAAGGAGAAACCATGAAGAAATTCAAAAAATTGTGCTGCATACTTCTGGCTGTTGCCCTTCTGTGCGTAGGCCTTGTAGGTTGCGGCGGACAGGACGACCAGAAGATCACCAACCTCTCGATAGGCGGCGCCGGCACCTCCGGTACCTTCTACATCCTCGGTGCGGCATATGCTGACCTTCTCACCAAGCAGCTCGGCATCAACACTGTCTGCGAAGTCACGGCAGGCTCTGTCGAGAATGTTACCCTCATGGCTGACGGCCAGGTTGAAATGGGCGTTGTTCAGCTCGATGTTACCCTCGACGCTCTCAACGGCACCGGCGCATTCACCTCTCCTGTTCCCCTTAAGGTGCTTGCACCTATGTACCCCAATGTTATTCAGATCGTAACCCTCAAGGATTCCGATATCAACACCTTTGAAGACCTCAGAGGCAAGAAGGTCTCCGTCGGCTCTCCCGGCAGCGGCATTCTCTCCACCAATGAGATCATCTTCGAGACCCTCGGCATGGACATCGAGAAGGATATCCAGCCCCAGTACCTCTCCTTTGCAGAGACCACCGAAGCATTCCGCAACGGCGCAGTTGACGCTGTCATCGTAAATACCGCCGCACCTGCAGGCTTCCTCACCGACCTTGAAACCACCAACGAGATCAAGTTCGTCAACCTCAGCGACGAAGAGATAGCAAAGTTTACCGAAGGCTTCCCGTTCTATGTTGACGCTGTCATTCCCGGCGGCACCTACAACAGCATTAAGGAGGACTACAAGACCTTCGCAGTTTGGGTCGCACTCATGACCACCGAGGATCTGCCCGAGGATACGGCATACGATATCTGCAAGACACTGTTTGAGGGCTACGACTCTCTGCAGAATGTACACGCAGTTGCTTCCTACATGACTCCCGATAATGCAAATGCTATTCAGGGCGTTGATTATCACCCCGGTGCACTGAAATATCTTCAGGAGCAGAATGTTAAAATCGGATGACTTTAGTCACCGTACAATAATCACTTAAAAGAGGTAAATCAAATGAAAAAAATCAGAGTTGGTATGCTCGGCTGCGGATCCATGGGCAAGTATGTCATAGATGCATTCGAGGCAGGAAAGGTCCCCAATGCAGAGATTGCAGTCGTCTGCGTCCGCACGATGCAGTCCAAGGGCGTTGACAGAGTTCACGAGGCAGGCATCCCCCTCATCACAGACCCCGCTCAGCTTCTCGACTATGACCTCGATGTCGTTGCCGAGTGCGCATCTCAGGATTCCGTCATTGCCAACGGCGAGCGTCTGCTCAGAGCGGGCATATCCTTCATCCCCATGAGCCTCGGCGCACTTGTTGACGCTGAGCTTCTGGAGAGCTTTAAGAAGGCGGCAGAGGAAAGCGGCAGCAAGCTCATCGTTCCCTCCGGCGGCATCGGCGCACTGGACGCATTCCAGGGCGCGATGATACCCGGCATTGAGTCTGTTCATATGACCACGAGAAAGCCCCCCAGAGCATGGAAGAAGATCCCCTATGTCGAAAAGATGAATCTTGATCTGGATAACATGACCGAGCCTGTTCTGATATTCGACGGCCCTGCAAGGGATTGCGTCAAAGAGCTTCCGCAGAATATCAATATAGCAGCAGCTCTGAGTCTTGCTACACTCGGCTTTGACAAGACCCACATCACGATCTATGCAGATCCGAACATGATCTACAACACACATACCATCGAGACCAAGGGTCAGACAGGCAAGATCACCATTACATTTGAGAACGAACCCGTTCCCGAGAATCCCAAGACCGCATATCAGGCCTGTGCAAGTCTGGTTGCGACTATCAAGCGCTTCTCCGAGTCCTTCAGAGTAGGCACATAATAAACGGGTACTAAAACACAAGGGCAGGAGCATTGTGTGCTCCTGCCCGTATCACAGCAGAATATTTAGGAGATAAATATGAGTTTACCAGTAAAGCTATCCGATATAGAGGCGGCAAGCGAAAGACTGCACCCCTATGTTAAGCACACGCCCTTACTCAGAAGCGAGGCACTTGACGAGGTCCTCGGCTGCGAGGTGTATTTCAAGCCCGAGTGCCTTCAACTCACCGGCTCGTTTAAAATCAGGGGAGCGTCGAATAAGATCCTCACCATGACCGATGAGGAAAAGGAAAAGGGCATAATTGCCTCATCCTCCGGCAACCACGCTCTCGGTGTGGCATATGCGGCGAAGATGCTCGGCATAAAGGCGACGCTCGTGCTGCCCACCAACGCACCACAGGTCAAGGTCGATAACGCTAAAAAACTCGGTGCAGAGGTCATTCAGCACGGCTTCGGCTCGATAGAGCGCTATAAGAAGCTGTATGAGATAGTCGATGAAAAGCACTACTCGGTAGTCCATTCCTTTAACGACCCCATGCTCATTGCCGGTCAGGGTACTGTCGGCTACGAGATAATGCAGGATCTTAAGGATGTCAATACCGTTGTTGTGCCTCTCGGCGGCGGCGGCGTTCTTGCCGGCGTTGCAACGGCTGTCAAGTCCATAAATCCAAAGTGCCGTGTTATCGGCGCAGAACCCGAGCGTATCCCTCGCTATTCCGAAAGCCGGAAGCAGGGCAAGCCCGTAACCGTCGAGCTTAAGGACACTCTGGCCGACGGCCTCATGATAACCACTACCGGCACCAACACCTATCCTCTCATCGAAGAATATGTTGACGAGATAGTTCCCGTGCCCGAATACGCAATTGCCAAGGCACTTAATTACATCGTCTACAAGGCAAAGGTCGTTGTCGAGCCGTCTGCGGCGATCGGCGTTGCGGCTCTCATCAGCGGCGGCTTCAAGGTCAAGCCCGGCGAAAAGGTCTGCTTCGTGCTCACCGGCGGCAACATCGATCCCAAAAAACTTATTGATTTGACAGAGTGCTGAAAATCTTTCGTTCAACACCCCCTTGAAAAAGCGAGCTCCTGCACCTTATGATGCAGGAGCTCGTTTTTAATTAAGAATCATGCCTCCTCGGGCTTTTCGGTCAGGCAAACCCCGACGGCGGTGAACACTGCGGCGG
>ENA-ORRE01002528-ORRE01002528.1-human-gut-metagenome-genome-assembly--contig:-NODE-2528-length-10664-cov-2.276840_pt1 | contig 10664 bp, 5 predicted proteins | sample MGYA00242171_ERZ509126 | MGnify/ENA primary metagenome ERZ509126 (study PRJEB26280, sample SAMEA2338648) | human gut metagenome | biome: human gut; feature: human-associated habitat; material: faeces... | reverse complement strand
CCCGCGCCTGCGAGGAACCGTATGGCATCCGCTTCTGCGGCCTGCGTTACTTCAACGTGGCCGGCTGCGGCCCGGTGGAACTTGAGGATCCGGCTATCCTGAACCTCATCCCGATGCTGTTCGACCGTCTGAAGAAGGGCAAGGCCCCGGCGATCTTCGGCGATGACTACCCGACTCCGGACGGCACCTGCGTGCGCGACTACATCCACGTGTCCGATCTGGCCGACGCGCATATCGCCGCGCTGAAGTATCTGGACCGCGACGAGCGCAAGTATGACGCGTTCAACGTCGGCACCGGCGAGGGCACCTCCGTGCGCCAGATCGTCGATGAGGTCAAGAAGGTCACCGGTCTGCCGTTCAAGGAGACCGTCATGGGCCGCCGCGCCGGTGATCCGCCGCACCTGATCGGCTCCCCGAAGCGCATCAACGAGGAGATGGGCTGGCACGCCAAGTACAATGTCGAGGACATTGTGAAGTCCGCTTGGGACGCATGGCAGGCCAACCCGGAGCACCACATCGACGTCGACACCTGGAAGCAGACCGACTGAGATTCGTCTCCTTTCCCGCGAAACTGCGGCGCGCCACGCCCAACACACCGTGACACGCCGCAGTTTTGCATAATTGCGTTTTTGCCGTAGTATTTCTATCTGTTGTCAGTCGCAAGGCTGAAACAACGGCCGCGTAGCTCAGTTGGTTAGAGCGCCGCCCTGTCACGGCGGAGGTCACCGGTTCAAGTCCGGCCGTGGTCGCTGGAACAGCGCAAGTTGTTCATGGCTCTGTAGCTCAGTTGGTAGAGCGAACGACTGAAAATCGTTAGGTCAGCGGATCGATGCCGCTCGGAGCCACCAGATACACCCCGGAGCAATCTGGGGTTTTGTTTTTCTCGCATATCTTTTCCGATTTACCTGCGTGATTTCCGCTCGTTTTCCAGCACAAGCGCCATCCGAACCATATCGGCGAAAGACATACGCCCATTACCCCCAACGAAGGGGGATGTTCTGTCCCCTCTGTTGCTAAACTATGGTGCAGGTAGACAAGGGGTTGACGGCTGTACTGTTCCATGATGTTGACCTCTAAACGGGTGTATCCCTGGGGTGAGGCGAGTGGAGATACTGTTAATCGGCAACACCGACTTCGTGACGAAGCAGTGGATCGAGCACACGTTCCCCCAAGACAAGGTGGTGGTGGCCCTCCGCAAAGGGACCGAATCCAGCGGCGAGGATCTCAAAATCATCGACATGCCCGACCGTGACGCCGTGTCGGAAGTGTTCTCCAACTACGAATTCGATCGAATCGTCTACTTCTCCGAAGATCTGACGCCCCGCAGCGAACGTGACGGCGACCTGGGCTACCTGCGCCGACTGCTGCACACCGTCCGCAATCGCAAGGTCCAGATGCTGATGGTGAGCGGGCCGGAATCGGAATTCGCCTATCCGCAGGAAACGGACGTGCACGAGACCAGCAAAAGCCTGATGTCGCGTGCCGGCGAAGAGCTCGGCCTGTACTATGCGCGCACCTACGATCTGGAAGTGAAGATCGTGCGCTGCCCCTATCTGTACGCGCCGCAACGCAATGGCGTCACCGCATATTTCAACGGCTTGTTCGAACAGGCACAAGCGGGAGAACTGCGCTTCCATGAACGCGCCGAACAACGCACCTGCTTCCTATGCGCCGACGATCTGGCCGAACTTATCTACCGCATATTCGACGACTGGACCGCCGACAGCGAGCTGTTCCACGTTCCGAACGTGTTCGACTTCACTTACGGCGATTTGGGAACGCTGATCGCGGGATATTTTCCGGGAACGAAGGTCGTATACGGCGAGGACCGTCCGCAGGCATACCCCGCCGACGACCACGAATTGCGATTGCGGTACGGCTTTTCGCCACGATACTCGCTTCGCGAGGATTTTCCGCACGTCATCGAAGGCTGGTTGAAGCTCCGCGAGAACAAAACCGACAAGTATCCGGTATGGGATTTCCTACGCAGCCACAACAAATGGTGGACCGTGCTGGAAATCATCGGCGCGTTCCTGCTGACGGAATGGCTCCGCACTTTTACACAAGGCAACAGCCAGCTGGAAACCGTGGACCTGCGATTGCTGTTCGTGGTGATCGTCGGCACCATCTACGGGCTGCATGCCGGCGTGTTCGCAGCCGTACTGGCCTGCGCCGGCGTGGCCATGTCCTACGCGTCGCAGGGCGCGTCCTTCGCCCCGTTGTTCTACGACACATCGAACTGGCTTGCCTTCGTCATTTATTTCGTGGCCGGATCGGTATGCGGCTATGTGCAGTCACGCAACCAGGAGAGCGTGAGGTTCGTGCGCGACGAGAACGGGTTGTTGCGCAATCGTCTGGACTTCCTGCGCGGGCTGTATCAGGATGTGCTCGACGACCGCAGACAGTTGCGCGACCAGATCATCGGCAGACGCGACAGTTTCGGCAAACTGTACGCCGTGACCCGAGAATTGGACGAAGTGCAACCGCAGAAGCTGTACCATACGGCGATCCGCATCATGCAGGAAAGCCTCGATAGCGACAGCCTCGCCATCTTCCGAGTGGACAACAGCGGACAGTTCGCCCGTCTTGTGGCGGCGAGCCCACGGTTCGACGTCGGCAGCTTCCGCTCCGTACGCGTCTCGGATTACGGTGAAATCATCACCGCGCTGGAACACAACGGCATATGGGTGAACCGAACGTTAAAGGACAAATTCCCGATGTACGCCGTCGGCGTGCGTGACCGTGGCGAACTGGCCGTGATCATCACCATGGGAGAGGCCAAACCGGACCAGATGAACCTGTACTTCCAGAATCTGTTCAGCATCATGTGCGGTCTGGTCGAATCGGCCATGATCAGGGCCTTCGAATACGAGGACGTGGCGCGCCGGTCCATGCTGGTGCCGGGAACGAACCTGCTGAAGCCAGAAGCGTTCCTGCCGAAGGCGCTGGCTGCCAACGACCTCAAACACGACCATATGGGCGACCATCTGCTGCTCAAAGTCGAATGCGAGGGAAACCTTGAGGACGCGGACTCCCTGCTGATGCAAAGCATCCGCCAGACCGATGAGGCCGGCATGCTGACGGATGACGGCGTGTATCTGCTGATGAACCAGGCGGGGGAGAAGGAACTGCCGATCATCCTCAAACGTCTGACCCGTTCCGGCTTGCACTGCTCCTACGTTCCGCAGACCCAAGAGGATGCCCTGCTTTCCGAAGCCCAATCGCATATCGCGCAAGCCGACGATGGGGGTGAAAGCTGATGGGGTCGACGACTATCGCCGCGTTGATCATCATCGCCGTGCATCTGTTGGTCTGCATGACGCTGTGTCTGCTGCACCACGTCGGAGTGCTGAAAGTCGATGGACTGCTGCTCCCGTTCATGGCGTTGATTCCCCTATGGGGGCCGTTGAGCGTGGCGCTCATGCATTCGCGTGCCGTGCTTCGTGGGGGACGACGGATTCCCGCCGGTCTGCAGGAACTGAAGGTCGAGGATCGGGAACAACGCAACATTCTTGTGGACGACCGTACGGATTACGCCAACACCGTGCCGTTGGAAGAGGCGCTGATCGTGGACAATCCACGGCAGCGTCGTAATCTGATGCTGTCCATTCTTAACGAGAATCCCGGCCAATACGCCAATCTGCTCTCCCAAGCCCGTCTGAACGAGGACGTGGAAGTCGTGCATTACGCGGCCACGGCCATGGCGCAGATCAGCGCGAAGGAAGACATCGCGTTGCAGCAACGCATGGAGGAATACGAGCGGAACCGCGATTCGGACGAGGCGCTCGACCGGTACCGTGAGGCGCTCGAACACTACTTGAAATCCTCCATGGAACAGGGGTATGCCAGAACGTTGCAGATGCGCCGATACGCCGACCTGCTCGCCGAACGGTTCAAACGGCATAACGACTACCGCACCGTATGCTCGTTGGCGAAGACGCAGATGGATCTCGGTTCGTTCGATGCCGCGTCTCGCACCATCGAAGCGGCGCTGTCCGCATGGCCGCGTCAAGGTGACGTCTGGCTGATGAAACTGCGATTGGAAGCCGCACGTCACGATGGCGAGGCGGTGCAACGCACCGTCCGGCACATCAAGGACGACCACATCTACCTTGGCGGCCGAGGCCACGACATCCTGCGATTCTGGCTCGGCGACAAGGAGGCTGGGCGCGCATGATACGTTCCGCATGGCGCATATGGAAGCGCTTCCGTTGGAAAAACCTGGTCCGCGTGTGGGCCGTATTCATGGCCATCGCCTTGGTGCTGTTGGCGCAAACCTTGGGCATCCACTACGGCGCGACGAAATTCACTTTGAAATACATGGCTCGTAACGAGGCCATTCCGGCCCAGAACGCCATCATGGGGCAGCGCGCCACGAACCTGATGCTCGTGGATAGTTCCCAGGATGGTGTGGACGAGGCCGAAGCCATGATGAAACAGGTGCTGCTCGACATGAAAGTGCCGACCGCCACCGTGGATCTGGCCAAAACCGATCCCGACGACATCCCCTCATTGAATCGGTACCGCACCGTGCTGATCGTCATGCCGGAACTTGATTCGCTGGGGGATGAGCTGGTGTCCATCATGAGATGGGTTGAAGGCGGCGGCAACATGATGCTTGCCATGACGCCTGAAAAAACAGGCTATCTGGACGCGATCGGGCCTCAAATCGGCATCGAATCCTCCGCATACGACTACGTGATGACCAAAGGCATCAAGCCTGCCAGGGACTTTATGCTGGGTGGCGGGCACACCTACATGTTCAGTGGCCCGTTCAAATCGTCGTTGAGTCTGAACCTCAATGAGAAGGCCACCGTCGAAGCGGTCAGTGCCAACGGCCATACGCCACTGATCTGGAGTGCCGATGTGCGTTCCGGACGAACCGTGACCTGCAATATCGGCATCTATGGCAAAGTGGTGCGCGGCTTCTATGCCTCCGCGTTCAGCCTGCTGGGTTCCGCCACGGCATACCCGGTCATCAACAGCGCCGCGTTCTATCTGGACGATTTTCCATCCCCGGTCCCCAGCGGAGACGCCACCTACATCAAACGCGACTACGGCATGAGCATCGCCGACTTCTATTCGAAGGTCTGGTGGCCGGACCTGACCAAACTCGCGGAACGCTACGGTATTCGGTTCACCGGCGTGATGATCGAGAATTACGGGGACGATACGAAAGACGCTCCCGTACGGCAGAAGGACGAATCGCATTTCAGCTATTTCGGCGGACTGCTGCTCAAACAGAACGGCGAAATCGGCTACCATGGCTACAACCATCAGCCGCTCGTACTGCCGAACACCGATTATGGCGACGAATACGCGTACCATCAGTGGCCGAATCGCAAAGCTGTCGTCGCCTCGCTGCGCGAGCTGATCGCATTCCAAAAGTCCGTGCTGCCGGCGGCCACAGCGTCGGGATATGTGCCGCCGTCCCACATCCTGTCCAAGGAAGGACGGCAGACAATCGGACGAGACGTGCCCGAAATCCGCACCATCGCCAGCACCTACCTGCCAAGCGACAGCAAACTGCCTTACGTGCAGGAATTCGGTGTGGCCGATGACGGCATCGTCGAGGCGCCGCGCATCGTCTCCGGCGGCATGGTGGGAGATTACATGCGGCTCGCCGCAGAATCCGAACTGAACATGCATTTCGTCAGCACCCACTTCATGCATCCGGACGACATGCTCGACCCTGACCGTGGCGCGAAAGAAGGCTGGGCGGTCTACAGAAAAGGCCTTGAGAACTATCTCGACTGGCTTGAAGCGTCCGCACCGTCCATCCGCATGCAGACAGGCACGGAATGCGCGTCCGCGGTGCAACGCTTTTCTGGACTGACTGTCAAGATGAGGGAATCCGCCAATGAGTGGGAATTCGACTTGGGCAATTTCAAGGACCAGGCTTGGCTGCTGCTCCGCGCGAACCATGGCACGCCCGGCAGAATCCAAGGCGGAAGCATGATCCGGATGACGGGGAATCTGTACCTCATCAAGGCCACGGACTCCACAGTGCACGTCGAACGCAAGGCTGGAGGCGCGGCATGAGAGTCTGCCTGGTATTGGAAGGTTGCTACCCGTACGTGCATGGAGGCGTGTCCACATGGATGCACAGCTACATCACCGCCATGAAGGAACACGAGTTCGTGCTGTGGGTGATCGGCGCGAAAGCCAAGGACCGTGGCAAATTCGTGTACGACCTTCCATCCAACGTGGTGGAAGTGCATGAGGTGTTCCTCGACGACGCGTTGCGTCTGAGCGGTGAACATGCGAAAGTGATCTTCACCGACGAGGAAGTCAAGGCACTGCGTGAGCTGGTGAATCTGAGCGATCCCGACTGGGACGTACTGTTCAACCTGTTCCACAACAAAGGCGTGCATCCGCTGTCGTTCCTGCAAAGCAACGAATTCATCGACCTGTTTACGAAGATCTGCATGGAGGAATACCCGTACGTCGCCTACGCGGATGCGTTCCACACCGTGCGATCCATGCTGCTGCCGGTGCTGTACCTGATGACGGGAGAAGTGCCGAAAGCGCAGATCTACCATGCCATCTCCACCGGTTACGGCGGCCTGCTGGCATGCTTGGGCGGCAGTATCAACCACGCACCCGTATTACTAACCGAACATGGCATCTACACGCGCGAACGCGAGGAGGAGATTCTTTCCGCCGAATGGGTTGCGCCCGCGTTCCGGCAACGGTGGATCCGTTTCTTCGCCATGCTGTCACAGGAGATCTACCGTAGGGCATGGCGTGTGACCAGCCTGTTCGGCCGCGCTCGCCAGACCCAGATCGACATGGGCGCTCCGGCAAGCAAATGCCTGGTCATTCCCAACGGCATCCAATACGAACGGTTCTGCGACATTCCACTCAAGCCTGAGGACGGTTGGGTGGATATCGGCGCCGTGGTACGTCTGGCTCCCATCAAGGACGTGAAAACCCTCATCCACGCGTTCAGCGAACTGTCGAACCGCGTGGACAATGTCAGGCTGCACATCCTCGGTGGTGTGGACGACCAGGACTATGCCGACGAATGCTATGAGCTGGTGAAACAGCTTGAAGTGAAGAACCTTGAATTCACCGGACGCGTGAATGTGGTCGAATACATGCGCAAACTGGATTTCACGGTGCTGACCAGCATCTCCGAAGGCCAGCCTCTGTCGGTGTTGGAATCGTTCGCGGCGGCCCGCCCTTGCGTGACCACCGACGTGGGCTGCTGCCGTGAACTGCTGGAAGGCGAGGAAGGCGACGACCTCGGCGTGGCCGGCTTCTATGTGCCTCCGATGTACCGCGAGGGCCTTGCCCGCGCCATGGAACGCATGTGCGCGAGCCGCAAGCTGCGCGAAGCCATGGGCCAAGTGGGACGCGAACGCGTGAAAACCTACTATCGGCATGAGCGCATGCTTGACGAATACCGTGCGCTGTATCTCGATACCGCCGACCATTACGGGTTGGAGCACTGATATGGCGGGAATCGGATTCGAACTCAAGAAACTGTTCCACCGCAAGGGCCTGGTCGCCATGGTGCGCGCCTACGGTTATGCCGGTGTGATCTGCACCGGACCGATGCTGCTGGGCATCCTGCTGCAGTTCGGCGTGCTGGCGGTCAGCGGTTGGTGGCACGTGCCCCGCGCGGACCAGAATCTGCTGGTCTGCATGATCACGTACACGCTGCTCGCCTCATTGGTGTTGACCAGCTTCCTGTCCATGCCGGTGACGCGTTTCCTTGCGGACATGCTGTTCGAACATCATGAGGAGACCATTCTTCCATCGTTCTGGGGATCCACGACCCTCATGCTGGCGGTGGGTGCGGTGCTGTACGCGGTGTTCCTGCTGTTTTCCGGCGCGACCCTCATGCAGGGGTTACTCTGCCTATGGCTGTTCCTGGAAATGATCGTCAATTGGAATGCGATGAGCTATCTGACGGCCATCAAGGATTACCAAGGCATCATGTGGTCGTTCGTCGCGGCGGTGGTCGTGGCGTTCCTGTCCGCATGCGCGATGATGGCGCTGGGCCTGCCGCAGGTGGAAAGCCTGCTGGCCGCAGTGGCGTTCGGCTACGGCGTGATGATGGTCTGGGACGTGGTGCTGCTGCACCGGTATTTCCCGCAAAGCTCGGAAAGCCCGTGGACGTTCCTCGCATGGCTGGACCGGTTCCTGCCGCTCGCCCTGACGGGACTGCTGACCACCCTCGGCTTGTTCTCCCACTTGGTGATCACCTGGTGTGGTCCGCTTGGCGTGCATGTGAAGGGACTGTTCTACGGTGCCCCCTACTATGATGTGCCCGCGTTACTGGCGTTCCTGACGATTCTGATCACCACCGTGAATTTCGTGGTGTCGGTGGAAGTCGATTTCTATCCGAAATACCGTGCCTACTACGCGCTGCTCAACGACGGCGGCACCGTGAAGGACATCGTGGTGGCCGAACGCGAGATGCTCGCCGTGCTCAACCGTGAGCTGTACTACACCGCGTTGAAGCAGCTGTTCGTCACCGCGGCGGTCATCTCGTTGGAAAAGATGGTGTTGGGCGTGCTGCCGCTCGGTTTCAACGATGGCATGCATGGTTATTTCCGTGTGCTGTGCGTCGGATACGCCCTGTACGCGGTCGGCAACACCGTGCTGATGATTCTGCTGTATTTCACTGATTACTTCGGCGCGGTGTGCTGCGCCGCGATATTCGCCGGGTCGGCCACGGTCTTGACTGTCATTTCGCAGTTCGTTCCGGTCGCGCTGATGGGATTCGGCTTCCTGCTGGGCGCGTCGGCGTTCCTGCTGGCCGCGGTCGTGCGATTGGCGGTGTTCACCGACAATCTGCCGTATCGTGTGCTCGGTGCGCAGCCGATTGTGGCGACCGAAAAGCGCGGATGGTTTACGAAACTGGGCGAAGCGTTGGACGAATTCGGCGAACGGCTGCATGGAACTTTCGGACGGAAGGAATCATGAGGGAAAGCGTGGAAAGCATGGAAAGGAACGGACGAATGACGATGGGTAATCGGCCGTGCGGCCGCAATGCCATATTCAAATGCGTGGCGATCATCGCCACGGTCGTGACGACGTTCTCCTGCGTCGCCTGCGGAAACGCTGCGGACAGTGGTTCCACGGCAGACAAATCGGCGGCGCAATCGCAAGGAAAGCATGAGAAAGTCAAGAAAAGCGCCACGCAGGGGCTTGACGGCGCGCATCTGCGTGACAACGACTCGCTGTACAAGGTGTATGACGACAGCGGTGTGGAAACCATGTATCTGACGGTCTCGCGCGGCAACAAGTCGGAAGGCACCGACCACAGTTGGAGCGAAATCAACCAGTATTCCGTGGATGATTACGCGGCCATGCGCACCAACCGGTACCAAGTCAACGGTCTGCTGCAGGTCGGCGACGAACAGGGGCCTGTATCCGGCGAACTCGGCTACGGTGAAAAAGCGCCGAACGCCACCGTGCAGGTGCGCGGCCAGTCGTCCAGTCTCAATAAGCAGAAGAACTACAAAATCGAGCTGAAAAGCGGCAAAGGCAAATGGCGCGGGCAGCGCACCATCGCATTGAACAAGCATATGGGCGAAGGGCTGCGATTTCGCAACAAGATGGCATACGACCTGATCCGCGGCATCGACCAGATGATGGGACTGCGCACGCAATTCGTGCACCTGTACGTCAAGGACGAAACCTCCGGTTCCAACTCCTTCGACGACTATGGCCTGTACACGCAGGTGGAGCAGCTCAACAAAAGCGCGCTCCAAGCGCACGGCCTCGACAAGAACGGCCAGCTGTACAAGGTCAACTACTTCGAATTCCAACGCGACGCGGACGTGATCAGACTCGCCGACGATCCCAAATACAATCTGTCGAAATTCGAGGAGAAGCTGGAGGTCAAAGGCAACAGCGACCATACCAAACTCATCGCCATGCTCAACCAGCTCAACGATTATTCGGTGCCGATGAGCAGCATCCTCGGCAAATATTTCGATACGGAAAATCTCGCATACTGGATGGCGTTCCAGCTGCTGACCGGCAACACCGACACGCAGAGCCGCAACATGTACCTGTACAGCCCTACGAATTCCGACACCTTCTATGTGCTGGACTGGGACAATGACGGCATGCTCATGCGCAAGGAGAACCAGATCCGCAATATCTCCACCGGTTCCAGCTGGGAGCAGGGAGTCAGCAACTATTGGGGCAACGTGCTGTTCAAACGCTGCCTGCAGACCAAATCGTTCCGCGACGAACTCGACAAGGCCGTGAAGCGGGAATACCGCTATATGAGCGCAAAACGCATCAATACGATGGTGGACCACTACGAGTCCATCACCAGGCAGTATTTGTGGAGGACGCCCGATTCCATGTACGAGCCGCTGACGCGCGCCCAGTATGACGAAGTGGCGGGGCAGCTGCACGACGAGGTCGCGCAGAACTACAGGATCTACAAAGAAAGCTTCGACAAGCCCATGCCGTTTTTCATCGACGCTCCACAGGCCGCAGACGGCAAACTCAAATTCAGCTGGGACACCTCGTACGATTTCCGTGGCGAGGATCTGAGCTACGACGTCACCGTCGCCAAGGACTATCTGTGTGAGGACGTCATCTTCTCCAAAACCGATCTGGCATTGCCGGAGACGGTGACGGACCTGCCAGGCGACGGACAGTATTTCATACGAGTGCGGGCGCGCAACGCC
>ENA-ORRE01002520-ORRE01002520.1-human-gut-metagenome-genome-assembly--contig:-NODE-2520-length-10682-cov-8.616825_pt1 | contig 10682 bp, 7 predicted proteins | sample MGYA00242171_ERZ509126 | MGnify/ENA primary metagenome ERZ509126 (study PRJEB26280, sample SAMEA2338648) | human gut metagenome | biome: human gut; feature: human-associated habitat; material: faeces... | reverse complement strand
CACCAGCCATTCTCCCTGTCATTGACCCGAAAATTTTTATGTACGATGCGCGTGCGAGCGGGCTGTTTTCGAGGTAATCGTCGAGGACCAGGACGGGGATGCCGAGCGAACGGAGATGCGACACGAAGGTGCTGCCCGGCATCGAATATGTCAGCACGAGGTCCGGCTCAAGTCCGACGATTTTTTCGTAGTCAGGAGCGGCATCTGAGCCGACATCAGCGACCAGGCCGTCCTCATAACGTCGTCTGACACATGTATCTGTGAGGTAACGGATTCCTGAGACACCACAGACCGCATCGGCTGCTCCGACAGAAGACAGGTAAGCGACGTAACTTGTAGACATACAGACAAGCCGGCGCAACGGCGGCGTAAATGTAATACTGTCGGCGGCAGTCCGTATCGTAACTTTCTTGCCGCTTATATCAATGCTGAAATGTGCTTTGTCAATGTTATCAGCAGAATCGGTGCGTCTGCCGCAGCTGAAAACAAATGTCAGCGTGGCAATCAGGGCAGATATGATTTTCAGATGTCTTGTCATCGGGTAAGTTTACTTAGTAACCTTCAAAAAAATAACCTGCATCATCTTAAGGAATCTTTTCGGTCTATATCTTTTTTCTCATCAGTCGTGTACGTCCAGTACACTCCTTCTTCGAAAACAGATCTATCCTCGAAAATCTTCTCTTAATCTGAGGCAACTTATTTTTTTCATGTTACTTACTCAGGCAAAATTATTAATTTTGTAGGGATTGTGAAAATTTAGTAACATGAAACAATTTGATACTAAAGTCCAGATGATGGACGCGGGAATGACTCTTTTCGAGACAGAGGAGAACTACGGAAACACACTTGGCCATGTAAAGGCCGAATTGGAAGTTTACGGCAAAGTACTGAAGCCCAGCGAATTGAGCGAAACCATATTGCCGGATTCCACAGGAGATTGCGACTTGTTTCTGGACTGGTCTTCCGTCTGGAGGAGGCGTTACATTTCATGCCATCTGGAGAGTGCCGGCGAGACCGAAAAGGACGGAAAGACCATTTACCGTTACGCGGCATCTTTCAAGGAGGGCAACAGGAGCACTATCCTGCGGGGAGCCGTAATGCTGATGTTTCTGTTGACTTTCATCTCAGAGATTTTTGTCGGTTCAAGTCTGCTGGGCAATATCCAGGGACTGGTCTGCGCCGGCCTGACCGCCTGGCTGTGGATACTCCCAAGCAGAAAGGCTCAGAACCTGGTCTTCTTCCTGATGCGAAAACTGAAAAACGACAACAGGGGCGTCTAAATTATTAGCGCATAGACTGCACTATTCAGGACAATGAGCGGACTATATTAAAAACTAAAAAGACACTCAAATGAGCAAACTAATAAACACAGACAGCGATTATAATCTATGGATAAGTCAACTTGTTGAACGTTACCGCAACTGTCAGATACGTGCAACGGTAAAGGCCAATGAGGAATTGCTCAGATTTTATTGGTCAACTGGAGAAGACATAGTAAAGAAGAAAGCCGAGAGCAGGTGGGGAGAAAGTGTCATAAACTCAATTAGTCAGGATTTGACATCTGCGTTGCCTGGAATCAAAGGGCTGTCACCGACCAATCTTGGCTATGCTAAAAGATTCTACTCTCTTTATTCTCAACTGGATACATTTTACCCACAGCTTGTGGGCAAAACCGAATACGAGCAATTGAAGACTATCATCTTCCGCATTCCGTGGGGGCATCAACGTTATCTCATAGACAAATTCTATAACAATCCGAAAAGGGCATTTTACTATGTTCGATTGACCCTTGAAAACGGATGGTCCCGTGCTGTCCTTTTAAATGCCATTGACATGGACCTAAAAGAGCCGGAAGGAAAAGCTGTCACCAATTTTTCATTGACACTTCCGGAAGGAGATCTGGCTCAGGAAATGACAAAGGATCCATATTTATTCGATTTTGCAGCCCTGACAAAGCCATACAAAGAAGAGGAATTAAAGCTCGCTCTGATGAAAAACATTGAGCAGTTCCTTCTTGAACTCGGTACAGGATTCGCATTCATGGGACGCGAATATCGTCTTGTAGTAGGAAGTACAGAACAGTTTATTGATATGCTCTTCTATAATACCAGATTGCGTTGTTATGTGGTTATAGAGGTGAAAGCCATCAAGTTCCAACCTGGCGATGTCGGACAACTTGGAACATACGTGTCTGCAGTGAACCATATTTTGAAGACCCCGGCGGACAACCCGACAATCGGTCTACTTATCTGCAAAACAAAGGACAATGTACTTGCCCAATACGCACTGGAATCCAGTTCCCAACCAATAGGAATTTCCGAATACGAGTTGTCAAAGATGTATCCGGCAGACTTCAAAAGCACTCTTCCTAGCATCGAAGACATTGAAAATGAGCTGAAAGGCAACCCTTCACGCCGTTGATATCAATGCGCAACTGGACGAGGTGACTAGAACATCCGGGCCTGAGACTAGATTACTCCGGAGCCGAGCATTTCGTCACGGTCGTACCATACGGCGAACTGGCCAGGCGTAATGCCACGCTGAGGGGTCTCGAAAAGAATGAACAAACCGGACTCACGCATGACGAGAAGTGCATCCTGGAGAGGCTGGCGATAACGGATACGGACACGGTAACGTCTGATGTCACCCGGCTGCATCCGCAAATCCTCGCGAATCCAATGAATCTCGTCCGGCCTCACCACAAGACAACTGCGCGACAGGCCCTTGTGCTGATGCCCCTCCCCCACATAAATGATATTCTTGTCAATGTCAGTGGAAATCACGAAAAGCGAATCCTTGTGACCGCCGATATTCAGGCCCTTTCGCTGACCGATAGTATAGAACTGCGCCCCCTCATGACGTCCGACGACAGCTCCATAAGGATTGGCCTTGTAACGAGTCTTCTTTATATGATGCTTTCCTGAACGATATGTCTCAGTCTCGAACTTGATGCCATCATAAGTCACTGGTTCAGAAAGTCTTAAGAAATCCTCATCAGAAAGGGCACGGACCTTGTCGAAGTCATATATCGACTCGGCACGACATCCTCCTTCGAAAGATCCCGCTTCCGAATGGGCGGACTTGTCGTCTGAAATATAATCAGTTATGAGATTTACATTATCTTCGCTGCCTGAAACCATCAATGATGCCAGAGTGGACCCTATGAACTGATACTGAGGGGAAACATTGAAAAAAGCATCGTAAACCTCGACGACATCCCCCTCGACAGATTTCAATTTCTGCTGCAGGAAGACCGGCAAATCGACTTTTCCCACAAAACAGATTCCCTGCGAATCCTTCTTTTCAGCAGACGGCAAATCAGCCTCTGCAGCAAGACGGCGCACCTCAGGCTTGCAAATGTCCCCGATCGGGAACAACGCCATCGAAAGCTGATCCTCAGTCAATTGACAGAGAAAATAGCTCTGATCCTTGTTCGGGTCCGAACCCGCAAGAATTCTCCATACAGGTTTTCCGTCACGCATAAGCTGCTGTCCGTCAGGACCGAGCGCAGGTTCCTTGCGGCAATAATGTCCTGTCGCAACGAGGTCTGCTCCCATCTTCCTGGCAGCCTTCAGAAATGCATCGAACTTGATTTCACGATTGCAGAGCACATCAGGGTTCGGAGTCCTGCCCTTGGAGTATTCGTCGAACATGTAATCGACCACGCGCTGACGATATTCATTACTCAAGTCAATGAAATAGAACGGGATACCGATTTTCCTTGCAACCATCTCGGCCACGAACCTATCTTCTTCCCACTCGCAGTCTCCATGCAAAGTACCCTCCGTATCATGCCAGTTCTGCATGAACATGGCAAATACGTCATAACCCTGCTGCTTCAAAAGCAGAGCAGCCACACTTGAATCAACACCTCCGGAAAGACCGATGCAAACTTTCTTACCCATATCAATGACAATCTACAGTCGCTTTGTCGCCGACCATCTGAAAATACCCACAACCGGCTTCAAAAAAACATTCAAAACATGCAAAGATAATCAGATTCCGAATAAATGCACGCGGAAAATTTTCATTTTGAAACGCAAAATTCCTATCTTTGAAACGATTGACAACAAAGACATTGATATTATGACAAATAAAACACTCGAAATCAACTATAAGGAATTCAGTTCACTGGATGAATTGGAGCCGCAGGACAGGGAACTCTGCGAGGCTGCGGAAAAGGCATTGACAGGATCCTATGCGCCATATTCGAATTTCAATGTCGGTGCGGCAGTGAGGCTTGCCGACGGCAGCATAGTGAGCGGAGCGAATCAGGAGAATTCCGCCTATCCGTCAGGACTTTGCGCCGAGAGGACGGCCATGTTCGCAGCCCACGCGAATCATCCCCAGACTCCGATGAGAAGCATAGCCATAACTGGTGCCCAGAACGGCAAACTGAACAGCGGAATTACCGCGCCATGTGGCGCATGCCGTCAGGTAATGGCTGAATATCAGAAAGTTGCCGGACAGAACATGAGCGTCCTGCTATACGGAAGCGACGTGATTCTCAAATTCGAGAAAGTGGATGACGTGCTCCCGTTCATATTCACGAATCTCGACTAGGAATTCACTAACTCACGCAACTCTTCCAAGGTAATGGCATGACTTTGCGAAGTTCCCTCCAAAATGGAATCTGCAAGATTCTGTTTCACCTTGTGCAGACGGAGAATCTTCTCCTCGATAGTACCCTTGGAAATAAGATGATATACAGTCACATTCTGCTGCTGCCCTATGCGGTAAGCGCGGTCTGTGGCTTGTTGTTCTATGGCTGGATTCCACCACGGGTCCAGATGGATGACATAGTTAGCACCTGTCAGGTTCAGTCCCAGACCGCCAGCCTTGAGACTGATAAGGAAAACAGGACAGGCTCCATGCTGAAAGTCATTGACCATCACCTGCCTCTGCTTTAACGGTGTACTTCCGTTCAGATAGAAATGTTCAATTCCTGATGACTTCAAATCATTGGAGACAATGCTCAGGAAACTGGTGAATTGACTGAATATCAGCACACTGTTTCCTCCTGAAATAATTTCCTGCACCAGTTCCATCAGTGCAGATATCTTGGTCGGCGTCTCCTTCCAGCCCTTTCGCACAAGAGGCATTGCACAAGCTGCCTCACGAAGTTTCGTAATCGCCGCAAGCGCATTGACATTGACCTTACCCTCAGACTCGAGCTTGGATTTCGCGTCTTCCCGCATTGTCTCGTACGCGACGAATTCTGCCGGCGACAGCTCTACCAGACGAGTGATTTCGGTCTTGTCAGGCAGTTCTTCCACTACCTCTCCCTTAGTTCTCCTGAGGATAAACGGCTGGATTATACGTTTCAACTGGGCACGACGCTCATCATCGCCATTTTCTATCGGAGTTATGAATTTCGCCGTGAACTGATCAAACGTGCCGAGCAGTCCCGAATTGATGAATTGATAAAGGTTCCAGAGTTCGCCCAGATAATTCTGTACCGGTGTACCTGTCAATATGATACGACTCCCGGCGTGAAGCGACATCGCAGCGGCAGACATCTTCGTATCCCTGTTCTTGATTGTATGGGCCTCGTCAAGACATGCAACATTCCAGCTGATTTCCGAAAAGGTCTCCTGTTCTTTTGTCAAAAGTCCGTAAGTCGTGATGACGACGTCATAGGCCCCGGCAGAGCTGAGCGTCGCGGAACGGTCGTCTGCCTCATTGAAAATCACAGGATGCAGTGTCGGTGCAAACTTGGCGAGTTCTCGCTGCCAGTTCATGACAACTGATGCGGGCGCAACCACAAGTGATGGTCCTTCAGCGGCTTTCGATAATAGGAACGCTATGGTCTGGACAGTCTTTCCGAGGCCCATATCGTCAGCCAGACATGCTCCGGCACCCCAATAATCGAGTCTGGACATCCATTTATAGCCATCCATCTGGTAATCGCGAAGGTCAGCCTTGAGGCCATCCGAAACCGCCGGAACAAATTTTTCCGCAGCCTTCATCCGTTCAACAGCCTTCTTATATTCCTTGTCCACAGCAGCATTGACACCGCTCTTCTTCACCAAATCCGCGAGGAGACCGGCCTGGAACACTGAAACCCGCTCCTTTCCTTTCTGCGACTGCCCGAGAGATTCGAGTCGTTTCATATACTTGGCAAGAGAGTCTGACAATGCAACATATTCATCCTCACCCATTTTCAGGTATCCATCAGAATATCCTCCCGCCGAAAGCGCAGCCATAATCTGGTCCAGCGTAAATTGGTGGTCTCCGGCATTGGCCTCGCCCTCGATTTCAAACCAGTTTTCATTGGATTTTACATGGATATTAATTGCAGATTGCTCAAGCCTTCCAAGAACCTTTAGTTGTTTGCCTTCAGGCCATTCCAGAGTACAGATATCAGTCATATCTCTGGTCTGTTCTAGAATATCCAGCATCTGCGGAATCGACGGCAGATAATATTCCTCGTCGAAATCCATGCTTTCAAAATCAATTCTTCCGGACAGCGTATTGAAATTTGCGCGCTCAGTTTTTATATTCCGATTCACATGCCAACGCTTCCCGTCGGATGCATCGTAGAAGGAATGTTCGCCCAAGCCCGGTCTGAAAGTGATTTTTCCGCCGTCCAGAGGCCTTGTGTATATGGTCAATGCAAATGAGGCAGGTTTGGGAATGACGCGGATATAAATCATCGGATTGCCGTCCTTATCCTCAACGATAGAGGCTGAACGGAAATATTCAGAGTGAACTTCGATGATTTTTTCAATCCGGGGCACCATGCTTTCCAATGTACTTTCGGCATTTTCAGGGAAAGCGGCTTTAGTGGAGAAAAGTTTGTCCAGAAACTGTTTCTGCACTAGATTCAGGCGAATGACATTATACGTGTGAGTATTGACTCTTACAACGGCTTCCCTCATGAATTCGTTGTAATATCTCATTTTTGGCACATTGGTTCCGAATACGAACATCTTTTGCTTCTTATCCTTTTCCAATGTTATGAACGGCGCTTCATCATTGACAGCAATCCTGTTTTCCTCATCATAGCTATCGTAAAACACTCTGTCGCAGCCTATCAAAGCCGGGAAGAGATGGGCATCATTCAATATCAGACGAGACCTGAGCCTTTCAATGACACGGCTGTCATATTCATCACATACGCTTCCGTAAAATCCTGTCAGCAAAGAAGATATGGCCACAGCCTTACCAGCGCTCCACCTGCCGCTTTTGAGTATTCCCTGTTCTTTTATCGTAACTTGGCCCTGCCTGTTTGTAACATAAATGAGACGACCTGATTTCTTGTCCTCCGCCTTTTGGTCACGACTGACGTCAATGAGATTTTCAAGAACCGCCAAATCGTGTTCCCACGGCTGCTTGAAATGCATTCTGGACATTATCGGTGAACCTCCGAACAAGTTTTCCAGGGATTGTCTTTCCTCTTCTCCAAGCCCGATGCCTGTCTCATATCTGACTATCGCCATCAATGGCGCCGGCACTTCCACTTTTTCTTTGATAAGACTTGCCCCGAAACGACTCTCGAATCCTGCGTACAGTTCCAATGTCTCACGAAACATACATTCAACTGACGGAATTCCGTCCATTATACGCATATCGTCAGATCCCAATGACTTCTGCGCGAGATATATTGCAGCGCCGAACTGGACAGGATCGGCCTTTTTATTCAAAAATGAAGCAAGTTTCTTCTGATATTTTTCGCTGCCTTCCAGAATATATGCAGATATCAGAAAGTATGTCATGACAGGAGAAGGCAGGTAATTCTTCGACTTCGACCTCGTGTCCCGCTTCTTTTCCAGTTTGAGAGCACGCTCAAAAAGGTCAATTGCTACGTTGTAATCTCCTTTGTACAAAAACTTGACAGCACAGACTGATGCCGCAACAGGCTCACAGGAACCGTCCGCAACAAGAGAATCCGTCCAAATCCCTTCCACGAACCATCTGTAAGCATTGACTTCACTCATCAATTTTCTCTCATTCCCCTCGACATAATCTTTTATGAATTTTTCCGCTTTATCCAGAAAACTCTTGTCAATAGTGCCATTGGCTTCATTAGAGAGCAAGGCAAAACTGAAGAAACTAGCGAGTTCTTCCCGTGGCGCCCTCTCGAATATCGCACTGAAGGCCTCATCGAACATGACCGGAATCAGATCGCTTGCACATTCGGACATCAGCCAGAACCGGAAAGCAAACATACGGGCAAGTTTCTCGGTGTCATTATTGAAAATGCACCGGACAAGAGCCTCGCGTGATGTCAAATCAGAACAGTCATATTTCGGAAGGTTCGGATAATACAGCAAGGCATTGAGTGCCACCTTCATATAGTAGAAACAATCCACCTCATATATTCTGTCGCCCCACGTTGGAGTCCATTTCACATAACGGTTTTTCTCAAGGACATCCAAGTCAGCCTTGAGTTCTTCGTTTGTCGGGTACCACAATTTAAGCTTTGATTTCAATGCTTGTGTGCCATATTCGCATGAATCTGTCAATGCTATATAGCTCAAAAGAACCCACTGACTTTCAGTGAGTTCCCATTCGAGTTTCGGAAAAACAGATTTAAGTTTCTTCAAATGAGAGGATGGCTTGTTCATAAATATGGATATTTCTGCTACAATAGCTATTGTCAATGTTACTGCAAATTCAGTCAGGAATTCGCAAAAACAAAGATAAAGCGAATCATTGCCAGCAGCAAATTTTTCATATCAATGTCAACTGCGATTTTGACGATTATCTGAAATGTTTTAGATTGTGGCACGGAAATGGCAGCAGGTTGTGAGTTCCATTATAATGAAATTCACACAAAATGACCAGAAATCACTTTCTTAAGACATTGACAGTTCTCATCATTGCCGTTTCTGCGGGTATGTCTTGCCCTCAGGCCCTGGCTCAGGTGAGTTTTTCCGACAATTTTGCAGACGCGACTCTGCGCGTCGATTATTGTTTCAGCGGGGATGCTGGCGGTCAGTCGTTGAGCCTCGACTGCCTGGAGTCCTCCGACGGATGGTACGGCAGGAGAGTCAATCTCGACAGGATGCCGCTCCGCGGAAATGGAGAGCTCCTGATGAAGGATGCCGAAACCGGCGCCCGCCTCTATGCATGGTCATTTTCTTCACTTTTCAATGAATGGCTGACGACTGATGACGCAAAGCATAGGGCAAGGTCATTTGAGCACACGGTTCTCGTGCCGATGCCGAAACGCAAGGTCGAGATTTCTCTGAGACTTTTCAACAATAAGGGAGAAGTGGCTGCCGGGCATGATTTCATTTTCGACCCGTCTGACATTCTGGTCCGCAGGGCCCCCGTTTCCGATGCCCGCTGGAGTTACATTCATAAAGGAGGCGACAGCAAAGACTGCATTGACGTGGTGGTAATGGCTGAGGGCTATTCGGCAAAGGATATGAAAACATTCCTCAAGGATGCGCAGGCGGCATGCGATGCGCTTCTTTCCGCGGAACCATTCTCCAAGATGAAGGATTATCTGAACATAATAGCCGTAGAGTCAGTTTCGAAGGATTCAGGCGTTTCCGAGCCTCTTAAAGGCCAATGGAGAAACACGGCATTGAGTTCGCACTTTTCGACTTTCTATTCTGACAGATATCTTACAAGCGAGAATGTCCACGACATTCATGACCAGCTGACCGGCATTCCATATGAACATATCATAATCCTCGCAAACACAGACACTTACGGAGGTGGAGGAATCTACAATTCATATACCCTCACAACGGCGCATCACAGCCAGTTCCGTCCTGTTGTAGTCCATGAATTCGGTCATAGTTTCGGAGGTCTGGCTGACGAGTATTTCTACGAACATGCTGACGCACTTGACTCCAGTTATGACATTGGCGTGGAGCCTTGGGAGCCGAACCTCACGACATTGGTCGATTTCGACAGCAAATGGAAGGACATGCTCCCTGAGGGATGTACTATACCGACTCCGGGAAGCCACCTGAAAGTCTCAGAACTGGATAACTCTCAGGAAGCTATAGACCGCATCGGTGTCTATGAGGGTGGCGGATACCTTCTGAAAGGCATTTATCGTTCAGCTGACAATTGCCGTATGCGTACTAACGAGGCCGCGGGTTTCTGTCCTGTGTGCCGCAGATCACTCACTAAACTAATCCTTTTCTATACAAAGGAAAGCAAATAATAATTAAAAATAGAGCCTAAAGCAGTTTTTGATGCTTATGTAAGCATGAAAAAATAAGTTAGTAAAGATTTGTGAAGGATTTTCGAGGATAGATTTCTTTTCGAAGAAGGAGTGTACTGGACGTACACGACTGATGAGAAAAGGAATATAGACCGAAAAGACGAGCAAAGATTACCAAGTTATTTTTTAAGGATTACATAGTACTCCTATTGTTCAGCAGACGCCATTTTGGTCTGAGGTAAAAGAAAGACTGGGGATGCATTCTTGCGCCTTCGAGTATTCTGTCCGGAACGGTGATTTATATGACGGTGTTGGTGGCTTTTCGCGCACCAACGCCGATTTCATCATGTTTTATCAATATCTCAATAACGAGGACTATGTGGACTAATGTGCCGTATGGTCCTGAGATTGAGCCGTCTGAAGACAGGCAGGGCGAGTTTCTGGAGATAAAATATGTCGGCATTGACATGAATCTTCCGGATTCCGGCAGGCGGTGTCGCACGGCTCTTTCATTTAAAGTGAAGTAAATTCTATAGTGTCCCTTACCCGGTTC